>ENA-ORCW01000134-ORCW01000134.1-marine-metagenome-genome-assembly--contig:-NODE-134-length-93831-cov-4.316637_pt1 | contig 93831 bp, 85 predicted proteins | sample MGYA00237784_ERZ508517 | MGnify/ENA primary metagenome ERZ508517 (study PRJEB26187, sample SAMN06268979) | marine metagenome | isolation source: Tt ae E1 feedstock associated aerobic enrichment on...
CAAACAGGGACGCAAGGCGGAACGAAGTCTCGCCCGGTACTTCGCCCGCATGACCGGACGGGGAACGCCGTTCGGCCTGTTCGCGGGTTGCGGCACCGGCTTGATTGCGGAACAGACCTGCCTGCCGGCACCGACAACGGAGAACTGCATCCGTCACACGCGTCTCGACATGGAGTACCTGTTCCAGCTTGCCGAGGAACTCGCGAAAGTCCCTGAACTCCGCACCGAGCTGAAATTCTTCCGGAACAACACGATCTATCGTGCGGCCGGCCGGCTCCGGTACGCCGAATCGCATCTTGTGGGCGACTCCCGCAGTCACAGGCTGGTCGTGGTGGACGAGACGGACTATCTGCTGGCGACGCTGGATCGTGCTGCCGACGGTGCACGCATCGCCGATCTGGCCGCCCCTCTCGTCGACGACGAGATATCCATGGCCGACGCGGTCGGCTTCATCGAACAGCTGATTGACAGCCAGCTGCTGGTTTCTGAACTGCAGCCGCCAATCACCGGCCCCAGCCCGCTGGAACATCTTCTCGAATGTCTCCGGCAGTACCCGGTCGCCAGCGCGATTGTCGAGCATCTCGAACAGGTCCGGGATGGACTGCACCAGCTCGACGCGAATCCCGGTTCCAATCCTCCCGAGGCGTACCGATCGATCGCCGAAACACTTCGCGAACTCCCGGCACCGGTTCAGCTTGCACGGCTGTTTCAGGTCGACACGATCCAGCAGTCACGTGAACTCACCCTTGGCAAAGACGTCGCCGACGAGATCCTCCGCGGCGTCGAGATCACCCGCAGCATGTACCGCCGGATGCTCGACGACCTGGCGGACTTCCGCAACGACTTTCTCGAGCGGTTCGGCGACCGGGAAGTTCCGTTGATGGACGCACTCGACGAAGAGTCCGGGATCGGCTTTCGCAAGTCACCACTCCCGAACGTCGAGGCCGAACCGCTGCTCGGCGGCATCATCCTGCCGATGGGCATGGAAGCGGACATGAGCTGGACGCATCAGCATACACAGCTTCTCCGGATGTACTCCGAGGTGATTGCGGATGGCGGAACCGTGCTGGACCTCTCCGACCAGGACATCGCCGAGCTGAAGGGCAAGCCGGACGATCTGCCCGATGCGTTTACCGTCAAATGCACGATTGCCGCCGCGTCGCTGGAGGCGGTCAACGCGGGTGAGTACCAGATTCTCTTCGGGGGCGTTGCCGGTCCGTCGGGCGCACGGTTGCTCGGCCGCTTCGCCTATGCCGACGAGACTCTGAACGAGCAGGTCCAGCAGCACCTCAGGCGCGAGGAGTCCCTGCAGCCCGAGGCGGTCTTTGCAGAGATCGTGCACCTTCCCGAGGACCGCATGGGGAACGTTCTGTGTCGACCGGTGCTGCGCGGGTATGAGATTCCGTATCTCGGGCAATCGGGGGCACCGAAAGACCGTCAGATTGAGGTGACCGACCTGATGGTTTCGATCCGCGGCGGCCGGATCGTCCTGCGATCCCGCCGTCTCAACAGGGAGGTCATCCCCCGCCTCACCAGCGCTCACAACTTCCTGCTGCGGACGCTCGGTGTGTACCAGTTTCTCGGCGCGTTGCAGCATCAGGGCATTGAGGGCTGGTCGACATGGAACTGGGGGCCGCTCAAGTACGCGCCGTTTCTTCCGCGTGTCACGGCAGGCCGCACGGTCCTGTGCCGGGCGACCTGGAACCTCTCCGCCCGGGACATTGTCGATCTGCAGGACCGGACCGACAGCGATCTCTTTTCGTTCATCCAGCAGTGGCGGGCAGAACGCCGCATCCCCCGCTACGTGCTGCTCGTCGACCGGGACAATGAGCTTCCGATCGACATGGAGAACATCCTGTCTCTCGAAACCTTCATCGACGGCATCAAGGGGAAACCGGAGGCTCAGCTGGTCGAGATGTTCCCGGGCCCGGACGACCTGTGCGTCGCCGGCACGAGTGGCCGACACGTCCACGAGCTCGTTGTCCCGTACCATCGCAAACGGGAACCGGATGCCGGTCGGATTCCTCCCACTCCCGAACCGCAGATCAGACGGGACCGTTGCTACCCGCCTGGCGGCGACTGGGCGTGGCTGAACCTCTTTGCCGGCAACACGACCATCGATCGTCTGCTGGTCGACGAGATCCGCCCCCGTATCGGGCGATGGACTGCATCGGGCCAGATCGATCGCTGGTTCTTTCTCCGGTTTAATGTCCCGGGGAACCATCTGCGACTGCGGATGCATGGGGAAGCAACGGAACTGCAGCAAACCGTCATTCCGGAACTGAACCGGATGGCCGCCGGTCTTCTCGACGACGGCCTCGTCTCACGGGCCCAGTGGGATACGTACGAACCGGAGGTCAATCGCTACGGAGGCTCCGATGCCCTGCCCCTTGCCGAAGACATCTTCTCCGCAGACAGCGACGCGGCCCTGGATCTGATTGCCGCATATGGCGGCGACGCGGGTGCCGACCTTCGCTGGAGGATCGTGCTGCTCGGTCTCGACCGCCTGCTGGATGACCTCGGTTTTGATCTCACCCAGAAGCAGGTCATCGCCCGTCACAGTGCCGACGAATTCGCACGCGAGTTTTCCTTCGAAGGTCCATTCCGCAAGCAGTTCAGCCAGAAGCACCGCGAGGTGGGGCCCGAACTGGACCGTCTGCTTCGCGGACAGCAGAATGACGATCCGGAGATTGCTCCGGCCGTCGAGATTTTCGCACACCGTTCAGCCCGCATTGCGGATGCCGCCCGGCAGCTGCAGGATCTCGAGCGGCAGCAGCGGCTCGTCACGCCTCGGGCTGAGATGGCCCGCAGCCTGTGGCACATGCAGGTCAACCGCATGCTGCGGGCCGCCCATCGGGCGCAGGAACTGGTTCTGTACGATCTGATTGCCAGGCAGTACGAGTCGCAACAGGCCCGCATGCGTCCGAAGCCGCCGAAGTCCCGTTCGAAGAAGAAGGCGAAGAAGCCCGCCGGGACGTAAGACGGGTCGGGACGTAAGACCGGTCGGTGCGTAGCGGGAGCGGGCCAGAGCTACCCCCGCGCTTCGACCAGAGCGGCGGGCCCGGTTGTCCCCCGTCGCTCACGGGTCACCTCAAACGCCTTGATGATGCTGTCGTTGTCGCCCGGATCGAAAACGTTCTCCCGTCCCTGCAGGATCTGCCGGGTGTGGGAATCGGCATTGCAGCAGATGTCGCGGATGTCGTCGACGGCGTCGAAAAACGCAGCCACGACGTCCCGGTCCCACTGCTTGCCGGCACATTCGCGAAGAATCGACTCTGCCCGGGAAAACGGCATCCCTTCGCGATACGGACGACTGCTGGTCATGGCGTCGAACGAGTCGGCCACTGCGATCACCCGGGCATCAAACGGAATCTCGTCCCCCTTCAGACCGAACGGGTATCCCCGTCCATCGATCGATTCGTGGTGATGCAGAACGCCGGGCAGCACGTACTCGAGCGGCTTGAGGTGCCTGAGAACGCGGTAGCCGATTTCGGGATGCTTCCGGATCAGGGCGAACTCTTCGTCGGTCAGGCGTCCCGGTTTGAGGAGCACGTGGTCGGGCACGCCGATCTTCCCGATGTCGTGGAGCAGTCCTGTGAGGTAGATTTCTTCGCAGCGTCGCAGCGGTTCACCAAGCTGTTCGGCCAGCCGTCTCGAGATCAGAGCGACCCGGTCACTGTGCCCGCAGGTATACGGATCGCGGGCATCGACCGCATTGATCATTGCCCGCACCGTACCGATCAGGAGCAGTTCCTGCTGCCGGTACAGGTCGGCGTTGCGTGCATGCGACGCGAGAAAGACCGCGGAGGACTCCAGCAGGCCGGCCTCGAAGGTTCCAAACTCCTGCTCGGCAGAGCTGTAGGCCGCCAGTTCGAGGCTCAGGTGTCCGTTGGCCCCCAGAATCGTGCGGTTGACTGCCAGCAGCCAGCCGTACTGATACTGCTGATTCGCAATCGGCACGAGGACGCATGACTTCAGACCGAGGTATTCTCGCAACGTCTCGCTGTCGCGAAAATCATTCATCACGACCGGCTCGTTCAGCGCCCTGGCTCCGAGCTGGCGGACCAGACCGGTGATCGTTTCGTCGCTGAGGGCGGTTTCGCCGATGCGGGTGATTCGCAGCCCGGCATCCGCAGCAGCGGCCGGTGGTCGCATCTCGTCCCCCTGGAACGTCACCAGAACGATCGCCTCCGCCTGAACCATCGTCCGCAGTTCCGGGAAGACGGACGCGGCGATCCCGTCGGACTCCTGGGCTTCCTGCGTGCTGCCGATCTGCTCGGCAAGCGTTCTCAGCCAGACGAGTTCTTCGAAGTCGCGGCTGACCTGACACGCATAGTCTTCCAGCTGCTCTTCGTATTGACGGATCTGCGTCTGCTGCGAGATCGCCAGCATTGTCGAACGGGCCAGTCGCATCAGCAGATCGCGGCGGGTCTCTTCGGTGATGCCACAGGCGAGCGTCGCCCGGCCGTTGCCGTCAGTCAACGGGATGACCACGACCGTGCGTTCGTCCGGGAGCGATTCGACAACGGGTTGCCGGTCGGACACAGCGCGCGCCAGAAGCATGCCGATGCAATTGCGGGCTGCCGTCTCCAGAGAACCGAAATGCTTCTCAAGTCCGGCGAGGCAGGCTGCAGAATCCGGCCCGATGGAAAAACCCGTACCGAAGGCGTCATCAAGCAGTCGTCGGGCGGCGGAACCGGTCCCCTCGCTCGCCAACTGGTGGGTGCGAACTGTCATCTCACGTCGTCCCCGCCCCCGAATATCGATACGTCTCTCCCAGCCCGCTAAAGAAACCTAGTTCACACTGCAGCGTTTCGCACAGGTGTTGACATCATTCAACGAAAAAGTTGTCCCCCCATATTTCTGAACTACGTTTTCGATGCCACGCGATGACGTTCGGCGAGCGCGCAATCAGCAGCCAGAATGCTCGCCGGGACGCTGCTAATGTGAATGTGGTGTTCCATCCCAAGGGAGAGACAGATGAAGTGCAGAACTGACTCCAGGACCAACCTTCGAAACGGTTTCACGCTGATTGAACTCGTTGTTGTCGTGCTGGTCATGGGAATCATTGCGGCTGTTGCCGCTCCCAAGATGTTTGACGCGGCAAGCAACGCCAAAGTGAACTCGGCCCGACAGTCGCTGAGCGTCCTGCGCGACGCCATCGAACTGTACCGGGCACAGAATGGCGAGTACCCGGGCGACCTCGGAAGCGGCACCGACCTGGCCGATGACCTCGAGCCGCTGCTCAAGGGACCGTTCCCGAAGCTGAGCGTCTCGGGCGCCCCCGGCGACGGCAGTGTCGTCTATGAGACGGACGGGAGTGGTCTGGGTTCGGCAACCGGACTGAGTGACTGGCTGTACGACAACGCAGACGGTTCCATCAAGATCAACGTCTCGACCTACGAGGCCTACTGACCGCTGCTGGAACACTACGCGTGGGTTGATCGAACCGGGAGCGAAGAGCGGGCCCTTCGCTTTCGAGTGTCCGGGATCGCGTCGCTGCCGCTGCGGGCTCTGTCTCGACGTCACGATAATGCGGAGATCGGCATCCTGGTCACCGATGGAGTTGCGGAAGGATGAACGTCATGGCAACTGTTACTCCACGGGCCCTCGTTGTTGAAGACAACCGCGTGATGGCGGATGTCGTACGGTTCAATCTGTCGCGAGCCGGCATGGACGTTGAAGTCGCCTTCAATGGACGCGCCGCGCTGGACGCCTTCAATGCCGCAGAGTTCGACCTGGTCATCACCGACTATCAGATGCCGGAGATGAGCGGGGAGGAACTGTGCCGGGCGATTCGCGAAGGCAACCACAACACTCTGGTCCCGATCCTGCTCGTTTCTGCCAAGGGCTACGAACTGGACATCGAAAGTCTGGTTCAGCAGTACTCCCTGTCCCGGGTGCTGTTCAAACCGTTCAGTCCCCGAGACATCGTCGAGACCGCACGTTCGCTGGTCGAGACCGTGGCCAGCCCGGGCCCTTCGGAGTAGCAGGAGCAGACGATGCTGTGTGGGACGAGTCCACGGCCCCGGTCCCGCCGTTCGGCGATCGCATTGCGCCGCGCCGGCGGCGCGTGCCTGATGCCATGCCTGGCAGACCTCTCGCTGCCGGACCATTCGGACATTCTCGGCCGTCACACGTCACTGGCGGTGGGAGCGTTCGTTCTGGTTCTTGTCGGCGTCGTCCTGCTGGTGCGTCGGACGTCGGCGGCCCGCAACGACATCGAACTGCAACTCCGCAAACTGGGTGAGGCTCCGTCGATCGGACACCTCCCCGTCGAACCGGTGCGTGGCACCGATCCGCTCGCGGCGGGCTGGAACGCGCTGCTCGAACGTGTCTCCGGACGGGCCGCCCTGGACCGACTCGAGCAGCGGCTGCGGGAGTCGCAGTCCGGCTCGACCAGCACACAACCCTCCGCGGTCCTCAACAGCCTGTCCGACGGAGTCGCGGTGACCGACCTGCAGGACACCATCACCTCGGCCAACAGCGTACTCCGCGGCCTTCTGGGACAGAGTGGGCACGAAGACGCCGCAGGGCAGTCGATGCTTACAATGCTCTCGGAGCTGTGCGGCCCCGACGCCGTCAGCATTCGCGAGCGAATGACACGCTCCAGCCGGCCAGTCGTCATGGAAGCCCGCCGGGGAGAGCAGATCGCCGATGGCGTGCTGCGAGTCGCCCGCAAACCGGTTCTTGACGGTTCGTCCCACGTGACGGCGTACGTGTGGTCGATACGCGACATCACACAGCAGAAGCTCGCCGAAGACATGCGGAACCAGTTCGTCTATACCGCCACGCACGAGCTGCGAACGCCGCTGGCGAACATCAAGGCCTATGCCGAAACACTTGCCGGCCACAGTGACATCGACTTCGAACAGCAGAAGCAGTTCTACAACACGATCAGTTCCGAGGCGACGCGGCTGGCCCGATTCGTGGACGAGCTGCTCAACGTCAGCCAGATGGAATCGGGAGCCCTGTCGCTGACCCGCCACGAGACCGACATGCTGCGGCTGATCGAGGAAGTGGTCGAACACGTTCAGCCCGAGATCCGCCGCAAGTCGATTGCCTTCGCCAGCCACACTCCGCCCAAACTCCCGCGACTCACGGTGGACAAGGACAAGCTGATCGCATCGATGGTCAACCTGCTGGGCAACGCCGTCAAGTACACGCCGGCTGAGGGCCAGGTGCGGCTCGAAGTCGAAGTCGACGACCGGTGCCTGCATCTGCACGTCGAAGACAGCGGAATCGGAATCTCCGAAGACGAACGGGCCCGCATCTTCGACAAGTTCTTCCGCAGCAGCGATGCGCGTGTCCAGGAGATCAACGGCAGTGGCCTCGGCCTGGCGTTCACCCAGGAAGTAGCCCGTCTGCACGGTGGAAGTGTTTCGGTCGCCAGCGAACTCAATAAGGGCAGCCGTTTCACGATGTCCCTGCCACTTGAACAGGACACACGGCCTCAAGACCGGTCACAGTGACAGGAGTGGACGGTGTTCGGCCTGCCAGCCCCGGACCACTGTCGACACAGGGGAAGAGAGTGACATGTTCTCACGAACCAGACAGGGAGCCGTTGACGTCATCACGGGCGAAGTTCCGTTGAACGTTGATTCCTGCGATGAGTTCATGCGACAGATCGACGCCTGCCTGATCCAGGGCCAGCCGCGACTGGTCCTCGACCTGCGGAACATCCCCTTCATCGACAGTGCCGGCCTGGAGCTGATGCTCGACATACAGGACCGCTGCGTCGAGTCGGGAGGGACATGCAAGCTGGCGGCCCCCAATCCGCTGTGCACCGACATTCTCACAGCGACCGCGGTGGGACTGGAGTTCGAGACCTATCCGGATGCCATTGAAGCAGCGGGGAGCTTTGCACTATGAGCACGACGCTGCCGTCCCCCGCCACCTCATCCACGCAGAACGCGGGAATCGAACGCGACATCGTGGACGATCGTCCGCTGCCGCTGGGCGAGCGGCTCGTGCGGGCCGGCATCATTTCGCGCGACGAGCTGGAGTCGGCGATCAACGACCAGGCTTCGTCGCAGATGCGTCTGGGCGAAGTCCTGACACAGATGGGTCTGGTTGAGGAAGAGGAACTGCTGCCGTTCCTCGGCCAGCAGCTGGGACTCCCGGCGGTCCGTCTGAGAGAAGGACTGCTCGACCCGAGCGTCGTCAGGCTCCTGCCGCGCCAGATGGCCGCTTCGCTGCACGCGCTGGTGATGTTCCGCGTCCGCGACACGCTGACGGTCGGCATGGCCGAGCCACAGAACCTGCGTCACATCGACGAGATTGAACGGGTCACCGGATACCGCGTCCGCCCGGTGCTGGTGCTGCGGTCAGCAATCGAACGTCTGCTGACACGCTGCTACGAAGACAACTACACCGTCGACGCCGTCACCGCCGACCTGGGCAGTGACGCGGTCGAAGTCCAGTCCGACTCGATCGACGTCAGCCTCCAGAAGATCGAGTCGCTGGTCGACGGCAGTCCGATCGTCAATCTGGTGAACTACATCATCGTGCATGCGGTCCGGCAGGGATCCAGCGACGTCCACATTGAACCGGGACACCGGTTCACTTCGATCCGCTATCGCGTCGACGGACAGCTTCGTGAAGTCCTGCGACCGCGGCGGGAACTGCACCCAGCGATCATCTCCCGCCTGAAGGTCATGGGCAAGATGGACATCGCCGAGCACCGCATGCCTCAGGACGGGCGAATGCATGTGCTCGTCGAAGGCCGCGAGATCGACCTGCGTATCTCGTCGCTCCCCACCGTTCTGGGAGAGAAGGTCGTGATGCGTGTGCTCGACCGCCGCAGCATCACGTTCAATCTCGATGCCCTGGGCGTCCCCGAGGACGTCCTCGGCGACGTCAAGCGGACGCTCGCCCGTCCCCACGGACTGATGCTCGTGACCGGTCCGACCGGAAGCGGCAAGACGACGACCCTGTACTCGTCCATCGAACTGATCAAGTCGGTCGCCCGCAACATCGTCACCGTCGAAGACCCGGTGGAATATCAGCTCGACCTGATCAATCAGGTGCAGGTCAGTGCGACGAAGTCGATGAGTTTCGCCGGCGTCCTGCGGTCGATTCTGCGACAGGACCCGGATGTCATCATGGTCGGCGAGATTCGTGACGTCGAAACGGCCGAAATCGCGATCCAGGCCGCCCTCACCGGTCACCTGGTGCTCAGTACGCTCCACACCAACGACAGCTCCAGCGCCATCACTCGACTGATGGACATGGGGGTCGCCCCGTTCAAGATTGCCGCGTCACTCGCCGGCGTCATCGCCCAGCGACTGGTTCGAACGCTCTGCCCGCAGTGTCGCACGACCTACTACCCGCCGTCGGAGATTCTGGACCTGCTTCGCTATGACGGCGACCGGCGTCGGCAGTTCCATCGCGGAGAGGGATGCCAGGAATGCTACGACACCGGCTTTCAGGGACGGACCGGTATCTACGAGTTCCTCAAGGTGACGCCGGAACTGAGGGATCTGATCGGCCAGACCCACGACCTGGCGGTCATTCAGAAGTGTCATCGCGAGCAGGGAGGCACCACGCTGATGCAGGAAGGGATCCGCCGTGCCGAAGAAGGCCGGACAAGTCTCGATGAAGTGATTCGTGTCGCCCTGTTCGACTGACACGGCAGAAACCGGAGCGGACCTTCCCGCTCCCTCTGACAATCGTCCCGATGAACTACCAGTACACCGCCAAAGCGCTCAACGGCACCACCGCATCGGGGTTTCTCGATGCCGGTTCCGCCCAGGAAGCGCGCCGCCTTCTGCAGGAGAAAGGACTGTTTACACTCTCGCTGCATCCCGCGACGGCGGCGTCCCTTCGGGGAGATCAGGCACCGCGGCGATTCGGCTCGAAGCGGGTCACACCCAGCGATCTCCTCATGCTGACCTGCCAGTTGCGGGTGATGGTCCTCTCCGGCATCGACATCGCAGAAGCCCTCAGCAACGTCGCCGACTCCTGCCAGCACCCGGTGCTCGCAAAGGTTCTCAGAAACGTCTACGAGGACGTCGCCGGCGGACAGACAATGTCGACCGCGCTGGGACGACAGACCCATGTCTTTGGCGAAGCATACGTCGCCAGCATTGCCGCCGCTGAGGCATCCGGCACGATGCCAACGGCACTGGGACGCCTGGCGGAGCTGCAGCGGAACGCCATCCGACTGCGGGGCTCACTGGTATCGGCGCTGGCGTACCCTGCCGTTCTCTTCATTGTGGCCGTGGTGGTGGTTGCAGCACTGATCGTGTTCGTGCTCCCGCAATTCGGAACGATCTTCAGTGATCTGGGAAGTACACCACCGCTGATGACGCAGGTGCTGCTGGACACCTCCGCCGTTGTCCGAAAGTTCGGACTGTGGGGAGTCGCGGCCGGCGTGCTCATTGCAGTCGCGGTGTGGCACTACTGGTTGCAGGGGCAGGCGGCACAGCTGCGGGATCATCTCATCCTCAACGGTCCCCTGTCCCAGCGCGCGGCACGTCCGCTGATGCTCGGTGCAACCTTCCGCCTGCTGGCGACGGTCCTGCAGAGCGGAGTGCCGTTGCTCGATGCGCTGCAGCTGGTCCGCCGCTCGACCCGTAACTCGCTTTACCAGAAGCTGTTTTCGGAACTGGCCGCGGAGGTCGAACGCGGCAACGGCATTGCCGACACGCTCCGAAAGACACCGTTCATTCCCGCCAGTGCCGCTCAGATGGTCCGGACTGCCGAGGAATCGGGCGATCTGGCCGGCATTCTCGAGACCGTCGGTTTCTTCTATGAAGAAGAGGGCGAGCGTCAGCTCAAGAATCTGGTGAAGCTGATCGAGCCGGCGATCATCGTCTTCATGGGAGTCGTGGTTTCCGTCGTGGTCGCATCTGTCATGCTGCCGCTGCTCGATGTCTCGACCGTCACTCATTGATCGTGCACACAGGACACCGAACCAGGAGAGTTCAGTCATGAGCATTCATACGCTTCCCCGGTCCGTCCGGATCGTCGCCGCACCGCTGCTGTTTCTGGCCATCGGGTACATCCTCGGCAGCCACAGCGGATCGGAAGGGGTTGGCCATGCCGAGGTCCGCAAGCCACCACAGCGAAAGGCGTTCGAGGCCGGCTCCGAACGGAACGAGAAGGTTCTGCGTGAAATCCTCGCCGAACTGAAACAGATCGACGGGCGCATCGAGAACCTGGAGCGATCCGTCGGTTCCATCGCCAAGTACACCAGGAAGTGACATGTCCACCGCAACAGTCCCGTCAGGACGTCTGACACGAATCGTTCGCGGTCGTCAACAGACCGGCTGGATTGGTGTCGACATCGGCAGCAGCGCGATCAAGGTTGCGCACACCGTTCGGGAGGGGAGCCGCTGGACGCTGCGCCAGAGCCGGCTGCTGCCTCTCGACGACCACCTGCGCCCCGATGGCGATTCGCTGCCGTCGACGGAGATGTCCACGCTCCTCCGCACGGCCCTCACCGGCCGGCGCAGCCGATCGACGACCGCCGCAGCAACGCTGCCGATGTCGGTCGTGGATCTGCGGTCGCTGGAACTGCCTCCCGGCACCGTGGAGGAGTTGCGTCAGATGATCGGCGTGGAGCTGAATCCCGAAGACGATCCCGAACGACATTGCGAGTTCGATTTCTGGGAACAGCCCTGCGAGGGTGGACAGAAGGAGACCCGCCAGTACTCGGTCCTGTCGTTGCCGACGCGATCGGCGACCGGCCTGTCCGACATGCTGTCCGCGGCCGGGCTGACCTGCCATGTGATTGACACTCTGCCATGCGCACTGGCCCGGGCGGTCACGCTGGTTGAGCGGCCGGCCCCCGGACAGACGGTGGCCGCACTCGACTGGGGCTATCGAACACCGATGTTCGTGCTGATCCGGAACGGAAAACCCATCTTTGCCCGTACGCTGAAGAACTGCGGAGGCGAACTGATCGTCGAGCAGGTGTCGTCTCAGTTGAAGGTTCCGGCCGCCGACGTTCACGAACTGCTGCTCACATGCGCACGCACCTCCGATCTGACCGACGGTCGGGCGGGACTGGAAGATCTGCTGACGACGTCCGCCGTCGGCGCTCGGAAGCGAATGGCCGAGGAACTTGTTCGCACCTTCGGCTATCTGCGAAACCAGCCGGGGGGATTGGCGCCACAGCGGATGTGGCTGTTCGGTTGCGTCTCGCTGCTGCCGGACACCGCCGACCTGCTCACGCAGTCGTGTGGTCTGGAGGCCTGCGTCTGGAACCTCAATGCGACCTGCGACGACTCGACGCAGCCGGCGGACGCGATGCATGCACTGCTTGGCCCGGCAATCGGACTCTCGACACTGGGAGGGTCGGTCGGATGAACCACATGAATCTGCTGCCGGTCTCGTTGCAGAAGAAGCTCCTGGTCCGGCGTCGCCTGAAACAGTGGGGAGTGGTCTGGGGCCTCTGCGCGGTCGTGGCGCTGACCGTCGCGTTCATCTGGTCCGATCGACACAGCGACAGCAAGGCCATGCTTGCCGATCTGAATCAGCGCGTTGCTCCTCTCCGCGAGCTGGATGTCGAAAACGATCAGATGCTCCAGAAGATCAACGACATCCTGGCCCGGCAGTCACTGCTGGGAGACCTCGACAGTGCGGAACGCCCTCTGACGCTGGTCGGCATCGTCAGCCACAGTGCCGCGTCGACGCAGGCGCGACTGCAGGTGCAGCGTTTCACCATGCAGCGGCAGGAGATTACCGCTCCCACGTCCGGGGAAACGACGAAGAACGATACGCAGGAACCGGAAACGATCGTACAGACAACTCTCGAGCTGTCCGGCATCGCCCTCGACGACATGGCCGTGGCGCGCTTCATCACGGCACTGCGGGAGACCGGCGTCTTCGTTCAGGTCGAACTGAAGTCTTCGCTCTCGACGCAGATCGCGGACAACCCGGCCAAGGAATACCTCGTGCGATGCACGTTCTGAGTCCCGGGCAACTCCCGTCTCCATCGGGCGGATCACCATCATGACCAGCAAACCGGATCATCGACTCATTCAACTCGATCGCAGCCTCCATGCCGTCGGAGCAGTGATCGCCTGCGCGATCCTGCTCGGTGGGCTGCTGCTTGTCCGGCGGTCGCTGGCTGCCGAACGAACATCCATCGACGCCCGCATCGCCGAGGCCCGTCAGGTCCTCGACAAGGAAGACGCAATCCGCACCGAGCATTCGCAGCTCGAGCACCGACTCAGTGATCTGGAGCGGCGGACCGGCGAACTGCTGGCCCGCATCCCCGAGACGCCGCGTGAAGCCGAGTTCCTGGCCCAGCTCTCCGGACTGGCCGGCGAAAGCCAGCTGGCGATTCGCAGCTATCGTCCTGACAGTCCGGTCGAATCGGAGCGTTACCAGCGTCTGGACATCGAACTCGTTGCGGAGGGAACGTTCACAAGCCTCTGCCAGTTTCTGGAAGGGCTCGAATCTCTCCCCCGACTGAGCCGGCTGACACGTCTCGAAGTCGAGTCGGCCAGTGCCGAAGACGGAACCTACCCGGTCACGATGACGCTGCGGATCTTCTTCGCGACGGAACACGCCGCCGCGACGGAATCCGCCGCGGCTCCCCCTGCGTCCTGACCTGTGTCAGGCCAGAGCGTCGCACAACCCAACGCGATCCCCCCAACGCGACAAAGGTCGTCCCGATGGTTTCGAACGCCAAAGATCGCCGTAAGGCCGCTGCCATTCCGGTCCTGGCACTGATTCTCGGCTACGTCCTGTGGTCGCGGTTTACGGATGCGGATGCCGACGGTGCCGGACCGGCAGCGATGCTGACGACCGCAGCACAGAACTTCATGCAGACGCGACGTGAGACCGCCGAAGCCCTGGAAGAACTCAACCGGATGTCTTCGGTCAATCTCGACACCGCCCTGGAACACGACCCGTTCGCCGTTCTTGCACCGCTCAACCCCGCTCCAGCCGACGTGGTGGACGCCGATGACGTCGAGGAGGACGCCCCCGCCGACGAAATGTCCGCCGAAGACGAGGAAGAGATCCGCCAGCAGGAGCGTGACCAGCAACTGGCCAGTCTGAGATCCCTGGAGGTCTCCGCAGTCCTGACCAGCGGCCAGCACCCCTCGGCGCTGCTGGGATCCCGGGTAATTCGTGTCGGAGACACCCTTCCGGGCGGAGCGACAGTGGTGGCCATCGATCGCGACGGCGTGGTCGTCCGGCTTCCGGAAGAGGCCCCTTAGGACCGGCCGATCCTGCCGATCGGCAAGATGCGAAACCTGGGTCGCCTCCGGAAGCTGCATCGGCTCTCGGGGCCAATCCGACTTTCGGAATTGTGCCGGCTGGAACGGTCGATGAAACGGAAGAGAGCGGGCGCCGGCCGTACGTATTGGCTGAACGGAAGCGGACGTCGGAACAGGATCGGCCCCGCAAACTGAGAGAGTGTGCATGACGTCGATTCTGAGATGCTGACTCTGAGCCAGACGCGTCTTCAACAGTAGATTTGTCACCCATGGATCACGTGACCGGACAGGCAGCCCATGAACGGCCTGCTCGCCCCGAATTTCGGGCCGCGAGCCGTCGCCTGTTCATTGCGGTCGCAGCACTCCTGCTGCTTCCCGGTCCGGTCGTCGCTGCGGAACCGTACGGACTTCTTCCCGAACGAACGACGTCCTCCCTCCCGACCAGCCGCGTCTCCCCGAGAACATCGGCGGTCGTCCCGATCGGGCGCGCCGACGAGGCCGGGAGCGAGGCGACGCGACGCTCCTGGTGGCGGCGATCCACCGACAAGGCGGGCCAGGACGCACAGCCGGTCGCCCCCGAGGACTCTTCCCGCCGCAATCTCTGGTCACGGTTTCGCAAGGGCAGTTCGTCGGCCCGTACCAGCGAGCGTGCCCGCACGGTGCGTTCTTCAGCCGGAGATACGTCCCTGGAAGCCGAGGTCGCGGCAGCTGTGGAAGCCGAACTGGCCCGTCGAAAGCAGCAGAGCCGTGCCCCCACCGTTACCGTCCAAAGCGGCCCCGTCCCACAAGGCAGCGTGACGGGAGCGGCATACCAGGCCCCAGCCGCAATTGTGAGACACCCTGGCCGCGTGACGCCGCCGGCGGGACGTGCGGCTGCGGGAGCGAAGCCTCCCATTGGTGTCAGCCCGCGTTCAACGAGCGCACCACTGTACAGAACAACGACCAGCCCGAAGCTGGTGACACCACCACGTCACCACGATCCGATCCGACTTGTCTCGGACGAACAGCCGACGACCGATCCGAGCGTGGCCTCCCCACCGCAGAGCGGGGGTGGCATTGACGCACCTCCCGTTGGCGGCGAACAGTTTGAACGGTTGCCGACGCCAATCCCGCCACCTCCGGCCCCTGAACCGGAGGAACTGCGATTGCCGATCAACCAGGACGTCGGCGACGCCCGGATGGAAATTTCATCGCATCGCGATCGGATCTCGGTCGTCGTGCGGGACGCACCAATCAACGCCGTGCTCGGAATGATCGCCGAGCAGCACGGGCTGAACCTCGTCGCTGCCGAGGATGTCGCCGGAACGATCTCGGTCACACTCAACAACGTGTCACTCGAGTCTGCGCTGGATGCGATTCTGGGAGTCAACGGCTACACGTGGACCCGACAGAACGACATTATCGTTGTGTCGAGTCTTTCGTCAGAGTCCCTCGCCGGTGCGAGTGCTCAGGGCCGCGAGGTGCGGGTGTTCAATCTCAACTTCCTGTCGGCCGCCGATGCCGACGCTGTTGTGCAGGGACTGCTCTCCCCCGTCGGCAAGTCGTTCATCATTCAGTCAGACCCGCTCGACAAGCTGCGAACGCGGGAACAACTCGTCGTCGAAGATCTGCCGGCCTACCTGCATCGGATCGCAAGCTACCTGGCTCAGGCGGACTGCCCGCCACGACAGGTGCAGATCGAAGCACACGTCCTCCAGATTGACCTCTCGGACGACACACGCCATGGCGTCGATTTCGAGGCGCTGCTGGCCCGCATCGACGGTGCCCGCATCGGCCTGGAAACAACCGGTTTCGTGAATCCGAACGAATCACCGGCGTTCTTCTTCGGCGTCGACGGAACCGACCTGAATGTGCTGATGCAGGCCATCAAGAACACGACCAACGCCAAGACACTCGCCTCGCCCAAGGTCCTGGTCGTCAATGGGCAGGAAGCACGAATCCAGATCGGAGCCCAGCTCGGCTTTCTGGTGACGACCACAACACAGACGAGCACGCTGCAGGAAGTGCAGTTTCTCGATGTCGGTGTCGTGCTGCGGGTGACGCCTCAGATTTCGAACGACGGCCGCATCCTGATGACGGTCAAGCCGGAAGTCTCCACCGGGGAAGTCAATCCGCTGACCGGTCTGCCCCAGGAAGAGACGACCGAGATCGAAACGACCGTCATGCTGACGGACGGGAAGGGGATGGTGATCGGTGGACTGATCCAGGAAGCCGACGTCGAAGATCAGGCCAAGCTGCCGATCGCCGGCGACCTGTGGCTGGTCGGTAAGCTGTTTCGCCGCATTCGCACGGTTCGCTCACGAAGCGAAATCGTCATTGCGCTGGTCCCCCGACTTGTCCCGTACACGCCAACCTACGCGGCTCAGGAAGAGGACCGTCTGCTGCGGGCGACCAGTCCGCTGCTGGGGCCCCACCTGGAACGGATCGACCGCCGACCGCTTGAACCGGAGCTTCCGGACGCGATGCGGAACCCGCGCCGGTTTGATCCGGAGCGTGCAAAGGACTGGTTCCGCCAGCATGGCGATCCGTACCCGTACCCGAAGACGCACTACTTCCCGAGTGCCGATGGCGACGTGCACATGTACGGATATTTCCCGAGAGACCCCGAGGTCCTGGGCGGGCATGAGACATACTTTGAGGAGTGGCCGGCAGACGTGTCGCCGCCCATGTACTCACCGCCGACAATGTACTCACCGCCGACAATGTACTCACCGCCGGCCGGCGAACCGCACTCTCCGGCGGACAGCTTTCCTCCTCCCGTGACGCCACCCGCGCCGCAGCAGTGACCTGCGGGTCTGGATTACATCGCGTTTCGACGATCGTTTGGACTGACGACATGCCCAACGAACTCCCTCTCGACCCTCAATGGCAGCATCTGATCGAGAAGCGGTCCGAGTCCGACCGCCGCAAGGCGACCGCAGCGAACAACGCGGAGTCCGCCACGTCCGACGACGGCGAGACAAACTACAGCGGGCCCGAACGTCGCAAGCAGCATCGCCGCAGCGACGACGCCCGCTGACGCGACGGTCGCTAGACGTTCGACATACGGGCTGAAGTACGTCAGCGCGCGGAACCAGGCGTGGACGTGGGACTCAGGCGGAAGGCGTCCATCAGGTCGTCAGAACCCTTCGTCATCGTACTCGATAGGCCCGACGTCCATTCCGTCGTAACTTTCCAGGCCATGCTGTTCGGCAAACTGCGTCAGCACGATGTTTCGCTTGTGCAGAGTGTCGACCGAATGTGTTTCAATGCGCTCGACGTGCAGAAAGAACTCTCCCAGCCCCTGGCCGTTCTCTTCCGCCTCGAAGATCTGCACGAGCTGATAACCGTCTTCCTGCAGGGCGTTTGCTGCAATCTCGAGTGACGTGCGATCATTGTGCGTGAAGAAGTAGCCCCAGAGCAGATCGCCGTCGAGATCCCATTCCGTGTTTTCGCGAATCGCCTCGAACATTGCTTCGAGTTCCTCGCGCGGGATATCCGGCTCGGTCATTTCTGGTCCTCATTCGCAACAGATGGGAATTCGAGGTCGAACGTCGTTCGCACACCTCGGCGCTGGTCATGCGAGAATGTCGGCGAAAGAAGGGATTCGACAGAAGTGATTGCCACGTCAACAATGATAGCGAGATCGTCATCCCGCTGCAGCGCCGACGACATCGCATGACAGACCGTATTCGGGCGCACCGGCAAAATCAGGTCTCAACGGTTGAACCGCTCGTTTCTATGAACCTGCGGCCGATCGACCACCCCCGAGCAGGTGACGGCGAAAGAATTGCACCATGTCGGCATCGCGATCCCCACGGAATTCGCTGGTGTGCCGATAGACGTTCTCGATCCCCAGCTCGTCCATCGCCGCTTTGAGCTTCAGCCCGAACACCGGATGGTGGATGCCCTGCCCCGGCCGCGCGTCCGCCGGAAGCGGAGCATTCGGCTCGCTGTACAGCATCCAGACGGGCGGATCGTCGGCGGTGAGGTGCGTGATGGCGGAGACTTCGTCATAGAGGGGCTGCAGCTTCGGATCGTCGAGTGCATCAAGACTGGCCACGTCGTAGCACTTGTAGATCGACGGATGTTCATGAGCCCGCCCCCCGACCCAGTCCTTGATCACACGCGGATCATAGCTCGACTGTCCCCCGCGCGAACCGACGGCGACCAGCCGCGACGACTGACGGGCCACGGGATCGTTGCTGTCCGGGTCCGCCAGATCGTCGTGGAAGCCCAGCCACAGCGACAGTCCTGCCCCGGCCGATCCTCCGAAGGCCGCCACGCGCTGCGGATCGAGATTCCAGTCCGTTGCCTTCGAACGGAGAAACTGAACGGCGCGAGCCGCGTCCTGCTGCGGTGCGGGAAACGGATCGGTCGAGACAAACCGGTAGTGGATGGCGGCAACCGAGATGCCCGAGTCCTGGCACGCCTTCAGGATGGCCGTCGAGAACCCCCGCTTGTTTCCGCCGACGAATCCCCCGCCGTGGATGTAGATCAACAGCGGCGTCGGCTCGTCGCTCTCTGCCAGCCAGACGTCCAGGACGTTTCGCTGGTGCGGACCATAGGCGACGTCGGCGTGCGTCGGCTCCGGAAGACGGTTCTCCGTGCGTCGCCGCTGCTGCTGTTGCCGGTTCCGAAAGTCACGTGCCTCCGCCTCTGTCAGAACGCCGTCGCGGTTCGCATCGGCCGCCGGGAATCGCTGAAGCCATCGCTTCAGACGTGGATCGTTCTCGGAAGTGACATCGGCTGCGGCGGTTGCCACCAGCAGGAACATCGGCAGCAGCCCGCGGAACATATGGAAGGTCGTCACAATTCAAGCCCTCACCGAGACGAATCGGGAAACACGTGTCCAGTCAGACAAACTGGGCTACACGTCGTTGCGCATCTGCCCGTACAATTGTTCAACCGCACAGAAAGCAGATGAGGTCGCTCGAACCGGCCGCATTTGTCAGCCAGCCTGCTTTCTGCTTTTTTCAGTCCGGGCTTGCGAACGGAAACCATGACCCGCTCGATCGACCGAAACCTGAAACGATTCAACGAAATCGTCCGCGGACGCATCCGGAAAGATCTCCGCAAGTATATCAACCACGGAGAGATGCTCGGACGCAAGGGCCGCGAGACGGTCTCCATTCCCGTGCCGAACATCGACATTCCGCACTTCCGCCACGGCAAGAAGAACTCGGGCGGGACCGGACAGGGTGAAGGAGACGTCGGACAGCCGATCGGACGCGGGCAGGACGACGGCGAGGGAACCGGAGAAGCCGGTTCGGAACCGGGCGCCCACATTCGCGAGGTCGAAGTCTCCCTCGACGAGCTGGCGCAGATGCTCGCCGACGAGCTCGAACTCCCCAACATCGTCCCCAAGGGACAGGATGCCATCCGCTCCCAGAAGGACAAGTACACGACGATCAGCCGTGTCGGTCCCGACTCCCTGAGGCACTTCCGCCGCACCTACAAGGAGGCGCTGAAGCGGCAGATCGCCAGCGGCAGCTATAACCCGTCCCGTCCAGTCATCATTCCCACCGCCGAGGACGAACGCTACCGCAGCTGGAAGACCGTGATGGAGCCGCAGGCGAATGCGGCCATCATCTACATCATGGACGTGTCCGGCTCGATGACCGACGACCAGAAGGAGATTGTGCGGATCGAATCGTTCTGGATCGACACCTGGCTGAAGAGCCAGTACGACGGCATCGAACGCCGCTACGTCGTCCATGATGCCGTCGCCCATGAAGTCGACGAAGATACATTCTATCGCGTACGGGAGTCGGGCGGCACGCGTATCTCGTCCGCGTACGTGAAGGCCGCACAGATCATCGCCCGCGACTTTCCCCCCAACGACTGGAACATCTACTGCTTCCAGTTCTCAGACGGCGACAACTGGGGCGAAGACAACCGCGACTGCCTGAAGGTGCTCATCGAACATCTGCTGCCGGTCAGCAACCTGTTCTGCTACGGGCAGGTCGAGAGCCCCTACGGCTCAGGCGACTTCATCAAGGAACTCCGCCGCCTGATCGACGCTCACGAGAACCTTGTCCTCAGCGAAATTGAGAGCAAGGAGGCGATCTACGAGTCGATCAAGGTCTTCCTCGGCAAGGGGAAGTGACCGCGTTGCCTCAGCGGCCCTGCAGCGTCACCGGTCGTGTCAGCTGCTGCACGAACGTTCGCGTCCACCACGCCCCGGAACGCTCCCGTTCCTCCGGCCGGCTGAACTCGTACCGGTAGGACATCAGCCGGACCGATCGGGGAGGACTATCCACAATCCCCGGTTGCCCCAGCAGTCCGGCGACGGCGGGGGAGCCTTCCAGGATCCGCTGCATCAGTGACCTCAGCCAGTATTCGTTCCGGCCCGGATTGAGTGCGGCAAACCACATCTGCCAGTCGAGCCGGGGCTGATACGGCGCCACCAGAGCCGGCATCCGTTCGATGTCGCCCGGTTTGAAAGGAAACTCCAGTTCGCGCCACGCGCCGCCATCGCTGACCTCAATGACGATTTCGAACCGCTCGGTCGTCATCACCCGGAACAGCCCGTAGCCGTTGATCGTGCGGAACGGCTGAATCGCCCGGAAGACCGGTCCGGCCGGCGCGACCAGGTACCGGTCGATGCCATCCAGTGTCGCCACGACGGGGCCCGGCAGTCGGTCCCGGCGCTGGGTCGTCACCATCTCCTCCAGCAGCGACAGCAGGCTCAGCGTCATCACGCCTGCGACAGAGGCGCGACGTGCGAACGTCAGCAGCCGGTTCCCCTTGCCGCTGCCAGACGATCCCCCCGCGCGGTCGACGCCGGGGATGCACCACATCAGCACGTGATCGTCCAGCACCGGAATGCACAGGACAATCGTGAGCAGGTTGAAGAAGCCGTAGTTTCCCGTCAGCTCGATGAGTACCTGCAGCAGGATCAGTCCGCCCGCGGCCACGAGCCGGACAGTACGCGGCCCGAAGATCAGAAACGGCAGCACCAGCTCGATCACATACATGCAGATGACCGAGAACCGTTGCCACCAGCCCGGCAGATGGTGTGCGTACCAGCTGAGAGGGTTGGGGATCGGTTGCGTCTGGTAGTGGAAGTCGAGGGCACTCAGATCGCGCCAGGTCGGATCACCCGACAGCAGTTTGGTGACGCCCGACAGAAACATCAGCTTCAGCAAGAGGAGCCACAGCAACCATCGCCCGAGACGGGACGGCGCATGCTGTGCCGCGAGCTTCGGTCTCCACCCGGGCGGGGCCCAGAACAGACTGCAGAAGAGTGTCTCCAGCAGCAGGGTGTCCCACTGGAACCCGAGAAACGTCTGCCCGGCGACCGACAGCGATAGGTACACCAGCCACAGTCCCGCCAGCGACAACAGGGGAGCCAGATTGAACAGCAGCATGAGGCTCAATGCGGCCGCGACGGCACACTGGGCGTGCAGCATCCAGTCGGCAGCACTCAGCCAGCAGAGGGTCGGTAGCTTCAGGACGCCCCACGGCCCGAGCTGCTCGCCGGCGGCCGCCATCAGCCGGCCAACCGGGAGAATCCCCTCGCTGCCGACCAGTCCGTCGATCTGCCACCAGAGTGACAGGACGGCGACAAGCGTGACTGCCCCCAGCGCACGCAGGAACAGCCAGCGGGAGAGAACATACGTATTGGGAGCAGGCCATCCGCTGCTCATGGCGGGCATCCTTGCACGAAGGCCGATCGATCGCGAGTCTTTGGCGCAGAGATGATACCGAACGACCGGCTGGCCGTCCCCCTGAGTTGCCGGTCGCGTCACGTTGGAGAAAGGTTGCCTCACCATGTCCGATCCGCATCCGCTCGAGGATCGTCTGGCCCGCATCGAATCGCTCATCATGCACATGCAGCACGATCTGGAGCAGTTCAACAGCGTGCTGATCGACCAGCAGAAGGAACTCGAACAGATCCGCGAGCGTCTCACCCGTATCGAAGACGAGGATGACGACTGGCCGGAGGAGCCCCGTGATCCCGGGCTCGAAAAGCCGCCTCACTACTGAGCCTTTCGCGGCTGCGCCGGTTGCGGGTATACTTCAGGCACGGAGACGGAGAAGTTCGCAGTGGGCCGGATGGCCCGCAGAGCAAGGACGCCAACAGCTTATGACGATCGAGCTGTATCACCCCGGGCTGCGCGGCGTCATCGCCGGCGAGACCGAGATCTGCAATCTCGAAGGAACGCTGACGTACCGCGGCTACAACGTCGAGGATCTGGCGGAATCCGCCTCCTACCTCGAAGTCGCGTATCTTCTGCTGCACGACGACCTTCCGTCGGAAGAGGCACTGGCCGACTTCCGCAGCGTCTTCGCCGAAGAGGCTCACCTCCCCCAGGCGATCACCGAGGTCATCGACCATCTCCCGCTGCACGTTGCGCCGGTCGATGCGCTCCGCACGGCGGTCAGTATGCTCGGCCATTTTGACATGCAGCCGACGGATGGTCCGGCCAGTTCCGGTCGCCCCCAGGCCATCCGGCTGCTGGCGAAGCTGCCGCTCGTGGTCGGCCAGTTCGCCCACAAGGACGTTGCCGTCGACGAACTGATCGCCTCCGGCCAGGAATTCGCGGGGATGCTGCTGACGCTCATCCGCGGCAAGCGTCCCGCCTCTGGCCAGGAAGCCCGGCTGAATACCGCCCTCATTCTGGCTGCCGAACACGAATTCAACGCCCCCAGCTACGCGGCCCGTATTGTCGCCTCGGCGAAAGGGGACATGTACTCCGCCGTGGCGGCCGCCCTGGGGGCACTGCGCGGCGTCGATCACGGTCTCGGCTCGCGGGGTGTGCTCGCCTGTCTGGAAGAGGTCGGCGATCCGGACCGGGCCGATCGATGGGTTGCAGACCGAATCCACAAGAAGCTGCCGCTGCCCGGCTTCGGCCATCCGGTCTATCGGGACTACGATCCCCGGGCCGCGATGATCGAACGTTACTGCCAGGAGTTCGCCCGGGCCAACCGGAACTTCGAGCTGGAAACCGTCGCGGATGCCGTCGAACAGGCGGTCTGGGACGCCTGCCGATTGCCGCCCAACCTCGAATGGACCTTCGCCCGTCTGATGCTCTACCTCGGCATCCCGGAAGAACTGCACGTGGGCGTCTTCGCCTGCGCCCGGGTCGCCGGCTGGTGCGCCCACGCAATCGAGCAGGCCGAGAGCGGCGACGTGATTCGTCCCCGCGCCCGCTACCGGGGTGCGGAGGCACGCCTGTTCGAACCGCTGGAACGTCGCGGCATGTGAGAGTTGAGTCTTGAGGCAGTCAGTCTTGAGGTGCTGAGCCTTGAGTGACGGCGGGTGGCCGTGGCTGGAGCGAACATCGTGAGCGAAGCCACGAAAGTCAACATTCGGGAATAACGATGTCACCCCGAAAGCCCACCGGCTGCGCTCAACAGGCTGTATGCGTTCAAGATTGGGTGGCACTGGCGGCTTGTCCGCCAGTGCGAAGGTCATTCGACGTACGTATCCTCCATAAGGCAATCCCCCCCAGCGATCCCCTGTGACCCACCGCAATCTCAACCTTTTCGTCTCCACACCCGGCCCGTGAACAGTCAGATCGAAGTCATCGTTCGTCTCAGTGCCTTCGCCGGTGTCCTCCTGGCGATGACCGTCTGGGAACTGCTCACCCCCCGGCGGAAACTTTCCGCCCGTAAAGGCCCCCGCTGGGCGAGCAACCTGCTGCTGGTTGCCCTCAACGCGATCGCAGCCCGGCTGGTCATCCCGGTCACCGCTGTTGCCGCGGCACTCGCGGCTGAGTCGGGCCACTGGGGCCTGCTGCATCAGCTTGACTGGCCGTACTGGCTGAAGGTCACGCTGGCCGTCGTCGTCCTGGACCTGGTGATCTACCTGCAGCACGTGATGTTTCACGCGGTGCCGGCCCTGTGGCGACTGCACAAGGTGCATCACGCCGACCTCGACATTGATGTCACTACCGGTCTGCGGTTCCACACGCTGGAGATCCTGCTGTCGGCGATCCTGAAGCTGGCGGCGGTTGTCGCCCTGGGAGCCCCCGCCCTGGCGGTTGTGCTGTTCGAAGTGATCCTGAACGGAACGGCGATGTTCAACCACAGCAACATCCGCCTGCCCGAACGGGTCGATCGCGTGCTGCGGTGGTTCGTCGTCACCCCCGATATGCATCGCATTCACCATTCGATCATCCGCCGGGAGACCGACAGCAACTTCGGCTTCAACCTTCCCTGGTGGGACCGGCTGCTGGGAACGTACCGGCGTGATCCCCAGGAAAGCCACGAGACGATGACGATCGGCGTGCCGGACCTGCGAGAAGAGGCGGAAGTCGAACGGCTGCACCGCATGCTGCTGATTCCCTTTCGCAGGACAAACGATCGTCGTGACGCAGAGGCGTAGGGCAGACTGTGCCTGCCGTCGGTTGCGGATAACGTCAAACGACGTGCGGCTCACGCAGCCGTTGGGTGCCACTGCTGGCTTGTCCAGCAGTACGAACGACGTGCGATGCACTCGCCGGTGCTTCGTGCTGGTATTCGCACGCGACGCAGTGATGTAGGGCCGGCTATTGCCGGCCGTTGAATTACGGCGGCCGGTTGGAACCGGCCCTGGAGTGCCTTGCCTTCAAAGGCAAGCATGCCCCCCTCTTGTGCAGCGTCCAACCCGATGGGTGGCACCGATCTTCAGCAACTGTAGGGTGCGTCACGGCAGACCGCCGTCGCGTCCGGCCATGTCGAAGGGCACGTCGCCACGCGGGAACCCCGTGACGCACCAACCGCTGAGGCGAGCGGCCTGTATGATGAGTCGGTGCGTCGCCTGCGGCGACACACTCTACGACTTGCTGCGCGTTGGCAGGGGTGACGCCGGTCTTCAGACCGGTGCGGCGCAGCCGCAGGAGGTCACAGCCATCGATCCCGTTCTCCTGCCGCCTCGTGTCGCTGCGCGACTCCGGTTCGGAGAACCGGGGCCACCCGACATGGTCCGAAAGGCTTGAGGCTCGAGGAAAACGCATGGCCACTCCGCTGCGCGGCGAGGCCATGGCACCCCGCGAGCGTCGCGCGACCCGCCGGTCACGGTGCGCGGGCTTTGCTCAATCCTCGAGTCTCACTATCTCACGGTCTGGGGGCATCGCCGCGCGACGCATACCAGGGCAGTCAACGACACCGAGATGCGTGAAATTCCGTGAACCGAGGATTCTCACAAAGATTGTCGATTTCACAGACAAGAAGGTTGACACACTCAATTTCCTGGTGGAGTAATATCATAACCAATCACATCTGGTCGATTCGTCGACGGTTTCAGATTCTCGCTGTTTCGCGATTCAGAGACGAGGGCTCGTGATGGTTCTCTGCTGGCGAAGTCTTGTTCGAACGTCTCTCATCTGCCTGGCACTCCTTGCATCGGGATGCGGGTCTGAGAGCCTGACCGTGTCGACGATTCGAGATGCCGACTTCCGCGACATAGAAGCGAATCTGCCTCCTGAGAACGGACAGAGCGATCATCACGACTTTGGCTGGGTTCTTCCGAATTCCGAGCTTGTTCACAACTTTGTGATCACGAACGATTCGTCTCATCCATGGGTGATCGAGTCCGTGAAGTCGACATGTGGCTGCGCCGTGCCAAGACTGGCGCGGAAAACCGTTCCTCCACACGAGAGCGTTCCGGTTTCCGTCGTGTTCCGCTCCGGAGTCGCGCCGCGACGGTACACGAAGCAAGTGAGAGTACAATTTGCCTCAGACGTCCCGGACCGCGTGTTCACGATTTCCGCGCATGTACGCCCGGAGATGCGTGTCTTTCCCGAAACCTTCCGTGCGGACCGCAAGCTTTTTGCGACAGCAACAACTGCTCCGGCGATCCATTCAACCCGTACGACGACTGTCTCGCCGCCTGTAAACCTTCGTGTTTTAGCCGGTGCGAAAGTGACTATGAAGGGGATCCGCAGGCGATTCAAGATTGCAAGGATTGGTGTACATCGACTTTCTGCCCCGAGAGCTGTCAGGACTACCCGGATCGCGACGTGAGGGATTGTGGGAGTGCGGTTCCGTCTGAGAAGATCCGCAACTACAGCAACTGGACGCCGGCAATTTACGACGCAGAGAGTTCTGATTATGAGGACGTGCAGACCGAAATGCGGTACTGCTACCGTGTGTGTGGATGTAGCCAGAACTGTTACTGGGTCAAGATCGCGGAGCCAAACGTGTATGACTGGGTTTGTCAGACGACGACGGACTGCACGGATAGCGGAGAGGTCGAGCACGCAACGGACAGCACTGCCGGAACGTGCCCGGAGGATCCTGGCTCGTAGAGCCGGTTTCAACAGGTCTATCTCAACTCACACAGCAATGTTCTCAGGGGTGTTGAAACCAGTTCCAGGAGGGTCGGGATTGTGGTAGTCGCTCTCTCGAGGGGAACACTTTTGATGGGGGTTACGTCTAATCTCATCCTGCAGGGTGTGATTTGTACTGTCGCATCACTGTCATTGGAAAACGTGGCCGTATGCGCCGATAATGCAAAACTCCCTATCGAGGTGCTGGCAATCCGCGAAAATGCTCAACGATTGCGTTCTGCGGAATTCATAGCAACAGGTACGATTACGCTGGAGTTCCACGCGAAAAAGGAGTTTCGCGACAAAATGCCCCGGTTTGAATTCGACCGTGAGCGATTTGAACGTGATCGAGAACGCCTGCGAGAGACTACTGAGAATCGCAACGGCAATCCGGTTTTTGAAACCGCCCAGATGGAGGGCCGCGCCAGAAGAATTGAACAGTATGATGAGACTGTCAATGTCGTCGTCGACTACGACAACGACCGCATTGCATTGCGCCGAACGCGCCGACAGACCGTGGGGGAGTCGTCGACATTTGGTGCGCTGCGCCGTGCGTGGTTCATCGGAACTCCTCAGCAGACGATCATTGTCAACGCACGAGACCAGCCGGATCTGGACATCGCCATCCGGGGACCTGTCTCCTCAACATCTGAGATAAAAGGGTTTCTCGGCCCCGTTCTAAATGCAAGATCGATGGGGTGGGGAGGGTTAGACGACCTCTATCTTCAATACGGCCCCGATGGGACGGCATTCCTGGACGTCAATGCCGATCAAATCGACATTACCGATGAAGGCGACGGGATCAGACGGCTCGAGATATCCAATATGGTCGACAACGATGCAACACTTCCGGCGGTGGTTCAAACGTGGTGGTGTGATGAGCGGCAGGGATTTCAGCCTGTAAGGTACACGACAAAGGGGCGTCATTTGAATGAGACGACTCCGGTGCAACGCATGTATAATGAAACGGCGAAGAACCGTACGGAGTCCGAGTTCTCTTGGGTGAAGATCGGCAACGTCTGGGTGCTAAAGACGCTAGACATTCGGGCGCGCCGTCTTGACCACGATGTACATTGGCAACTCGCCTTCGACTGGAAATCGGTCAACGAACCGGTTTCAAACGATCACTTTGATTGGCACGCCTGGGACCTTCCCAAAGGTTCGCAGGTCGTTGACCTGCGGATGGGCGAGGACAAGCCGATCCTGATCGAACGCGTCGGCGATCCGCAGGAAGCGGCACTTCCTCAGGCTCCAAACAGAAAACTCCCCGGAAATACGCACCGATGGTTTCTGATTCTCGTGAACGTGATCGTCCTGAGTTTTCTGGGAGGCCTCTATTTGAAGCGTCGTCGTGGCCAGGGTAATCCGCCACCATGAGTTTCCTCTTCCGTCAACGACCGATCACGCCGAGGCCATGCTCGCCCCTGCAAGGCGAGCATGTGTGTCGAATGTTGTATGGCCCGCCGGTCGCAGCCGGTGGGCTTTGCTCAACACTCACGCCTCACGCCTCACGCCTCACGCCTCGCGCCTACCGCGCCCGCGGCTTGCCAGTCCGGCGGCTCCACCACTCGTCCGCACGCTCGGGGTCATGCTTCGGATTCGGCTTTGGCATCCTGGCATCGACCGATTCCCGCCACTGAGCCAGCTGACGCTTCAGCGACTCCGCCCGGTCCGGATGCTGTCCCGCCACGTTGCGACTCTCGGAGATGTCCTGCTCCAGATTGAACAGCTCCACGTTGCCGGTCTCGAAGTACTCGATCAGCTTCCAGTCCCCGGCCCGAATCGCCCCCGCCGGCCGGTTGTGGTGGTAGTGCGGATAGTGGAAGTAGATCGCCTCGCGATCAAGCGTCGCCTGCGGGTCGCGGAGCACCGGCAGCAGGCTCAGGCCGTCGATCGTCTGATGCTGTGACACCTTCGCTCCGGCGACTTCTGCAAACGTCGGCCAGAAGTCGATGCTGATCGTCGGCTCGTCGCAAACCGCACCTTCCGGCGTCACACCCGGCCAGCGAACAATGAGCGGAACGCGGATGCCTCCCTCGTACAGCTCTCCCTTCTCGCCCCGCAGCGGGGCATTGCTGGTGACGATCTCCCCCGTGCCGGTGTACGTCTGCCGCAGGCCGCCGTTGTCCGACGTGAAGACCAGCAGCGTGTTCTCCGCCAGGTCCAGTTCGTCCAGTTTCGCCATGATGCGGCCGACGCTCTCGTCGACATGCTCGATCATTGCCGCGTAGGTCGGGTTGTTGATGCCCGTCTCCGGCTTCGGTTTGTCTTCGTACTTCGCGACGGTCTGTGCCTTGGCTTCAAGCGGGATGTGGACGGCATAGTGCGAGAGGAAGACAAAGAACGGCTCGTCCCGATTTTCTTCGATGAAGGCGACCGTCTGATCGGTGAGGAAGTCGGCCAGATACTCTCCGTCCTCGACGTCGACCTTCGGCGTGGTGCGGAACCGGGGCGCGAAGTGCCGGCCGCCCGTGACGACCATCGTCTCATACCCCTGCCTGTCCGGGTTGTGATTGCGGTCGCCCAGATGCCACTTGCCGAAGTATCCCGTCCGGTAGCCGGCCGTACTGAGAGCCTCGGCCGGCGTGACGATCTCGAACGGCAACTGGCGGGTTACTTCGGGAACAATCAGCTTCTCAAAGGGACGCCAGTGGCCGGGGATGAAATCGGTAATCCCGAAGCGGGCCTGGTATTGACCGCTCTGGATCGATGCCCGCGTCGGCGAGCAGACGGCACCGGCGGCGTAGAAGTCGGTAAACCGCACGCCCTGTTCGGCCAGCTGGTCGATGTGCGGCGTTTCGACGAATGTATTGCCGTAGCAGCCGATATCCGACCAGCCGAGATCATCGATGAGGATAAAGACGATGTTCGGCCGATTCTCCGCAGCGGGGGTGTGCGTGGCAGAAAGCAGAGTCAGTCCGAACATCAGGAGAAGACAGCGGGCGAGGCGGCCGGTGTGCATCTGCGAATCCTCTCAAACCGGAAGCGTGAGTGGTGGGGTTCGGCCCGCATTGTGATCGGGACCGCCGGTAGAACGCAATCGGACCGGTTCGCTGTCGCACAGCCACGGGCGACGGCTAGACTGGGAGTGAGCTGTTCCTTCTGACCGTCCTTTCGTCCGGGTCGACATCCAGGAATGTACTTCGCCAATCCGTGGGGACTGCTGGGGCTGCTGGCCCTGCCGACCATCGTTGCCATCCATCTGTTCCAGCAGCGGTTTCCCCCGCTGTATGTCGCCGGTGCTCACCTGTGGGGTGCCGAGACCCGCGTGACCGAAGCGGGCCGGCGACGGGACCGGCTGCCAATCACCGCCACGCTGCTGCTCGAACTACTGGCGGCACTGCTGCTGACGCTCGCGCTGAGTGAGCCGCGGTTCGGCGGTCTGGGAGAGGTCGCACACATTGTCGCGGTGCTGGACGACTCGGCGTCGATGCAGAGCCGGTCCGGACAGCAGACGTCTCCCCGTGATCAGGCGGTGGAAGACCTCGAACGTCGCGTCGAAGCAGCCGGTCGCTCGACGGTGGTGACGCTCATCCTCACCGGTCCGCAGCCGACACTGCTGGGGCGACGCAGCATGCCGGTCGACGAGATGCGGGCCGCTCTGGCGGAATGGTCTCCCGGTGCAACGCGTCACGACTTCCAGCCGGCCTGGGACGAAGCGATGCAGCTGGTCGGCGAGACGGGACGGTTCGTCTTTCTCACCGATGACATCCCGGGCGACGTCGACGCTCTCCCGGGCCAGATGGAGGTGGCCGCGTTCGGTCGTCCGCAACAGAACGTCGCCATTTCGGCGGCACGGTGGACGTTCGACTCCGCCAGCGGAACGGGGCAGATCTTTCTGCGAATTGCCAACTACGGAAGCGACCCGGCGGACGTCACGGTCACCGGCGCGCAAGGGGAGCAGCGAATCTTCCAGAAAGCCCTGTCGATCAACTCGGGCGACGAAGTGCCGCTGGAGACCGAAGTCCCCGGCGGGCTCCGTCAGCTGACGATCACGGCCACGTCCCGGACCGACGGACTCGCTGCAGACAACACGGTCACACTCGTCGAACCGCAGGCCCGCTCGGTAACGATCGCCGTCACGCTGCCCGAAGACTCGATCGAACTGGGCCGGACCGAACGTGTGCTGCGGGCACTTCCGGACGTGCAGCTCGGGCCCATTGAGTCAGCCGACCTGCAGATTACCTCGGCGACGCATCTGCCGGGCGAGAATCCGGAACGATGGTGGCTGGGAATCGGCCCGATCAATCCGACTCCGGCGATCAGAAAACAGGCGGTCGATCTGATCGGTCCGTACCTGATCGAGAAGCAGAACCCGCTGATGAGCGGCATCGTGCTGGACGGAGTCGTGTGGGGGGGCGTGCAGGCCGTCGACCTGCCCCTGTCGCCGCTCGTCAGTTCCGGCCGGTTGCCACTGCTTGGGCGGCTCAGCGACACGCAGACGGTCGCCTACCTGATGAACATCGACTTTGCCCGTTCGAACCTGGGAGACAGCCCGGACTGGCCAATCTTCATCGCCAACCTCGTGACGGCCCGGCGAGATGCGCTCCCCGGCCTGCGGCGGTGGAACTACCGGTTGAACGAAATCGTGCGGCTGCGGCTCGATCCGGCCCAGACCGATGCCACCGAGGAGCTGCTGCTGGTCTCGCCGGACGGTTCGACGCGCACACTCGTGCGGGACCGGAACCAGCTGGTCGAGATCTCGCGGTTCACATTGCCGGGTGTGTACGAGATCCGGGAGGGAGAGACGGTCCACGGCACATTCGCGGCGAACTTCTTCGATCCGGACGAGTCGGACATTGCGTCGCTGTCGAGCGGGGAATTCGTTCCGCCGCGGCAGTTCGAAGCGACGAAGCTGCAACTGGACAATCCGTATTCGTGGCTGATGATCCTGGCGATCCTGCTGATGCTGGTAACGCTGCTGACGGACTGGTTCGTGCTGCGTCCCCGTCGCGGCCGGGCGGTGGGTGAGCCGCTGTCGCGGCCCACCATGTAGCATGCTGACGAGCAACGGGAGCGTGAGCTCCCGGATGACAGTGTCCACGACGGCGACTACCCCCGAATTCACGCTCGGGGCTCGCCTTCAGGGGCCTGGCACGTAGGGTGCCGTCGCCGCAGGCGACGCACCGATCATGAGTGCGAATGGTGCGTCACGGGCCCGACTGGTCAGCCGACTCCGTTCGAACTCGATTCCTCAAGTGTTTCTCGCCGTGACGCACCCTACGTCGCTGACGAGCAACGGGAGCGACCTGGCCCGCTTCCTCCGTGGCTTCGCTCCCGCAGCTCGCTCCAGCCCACGGCCACCCGGTGAATCCCGCGCGATGCTCATTCCTCCCGAGCACGACTGGGGCCGTGACGAGTGTTGGTTGATCGCACGTCGCAACTGCGTGGAGGCACTACACCACGGTCATCGCGATCCTGAGCCCCAGCCACCCGCCGAGCTGACGCTCGGGGCTCGCCAGTATCTCGATGGCGAACATGTGAGACGCAAGATGTGCGGCCCACCGGACGCAGCCGGCGGGCTTGGCTCAAGCCTCAAGCCTCGCGTCTCAAGCCTCAGAAGTCCGCCTGCACCGGTTCCCGGCCGTTGCGGGTGCACAGGGCGCGAAACACGTCCGAATCGATCGTCTTGCTGATCGTGCGTGCCGAGCCGTCCGCCATCGCGATGTTCACCGAGTCCTGATGCCAGCTTCCGAAGCCGAACAGGATCGGCGGGACGTTCGGGGCCGGGGCCCCCAACCACCAGGAGTCGAACGTCGGCAGGTCGTCCCGTGACCGGGCGCAGCAACTGTAGGCGTCTGGCCAGAGTCCCATGGGTGATTCGCCCACCAGGATCGTCTGCGACATGCCGTCGGTAATGTCCCGATCCTTGATGCTGCTGTCCTGGTAGAAGATCCCGTTGTTGCGGATCGCGTTCGGGTCGTCTGAAGGCCAGTAGCCCATGTTGCCACGGTACGTCGTCGGCTGCTGTGGGAGACAGGCGCCGTCGATCGCGGCGCTGGGACAGACGTAGCTGGGGACGGGGATGGTCCCGGCTTCGACGTTGACCAGAGCGAAGCGGGGTTTGCGGAAGTCGACCGGAATCGTGGACTGGTCCATCTGATCGAGCAGCAGGGCGTGCCAGCCCCAGGCCTTCCCCATGCAGGCCCACTGATGCACCAGTGCCGCCTCCATCGAGGACGACAGGAAGTTGATCGGACAGCTGAGTTCCTCGGACATGTCGTCGCTGTCGTCCGGGGGAATCATGCCGGGAGGGAGACTGTCGTCGTAGCCGGACGACGCAAGAACGAACCCGCTGGGAAAGCTCCGCAGCGCCTCGTGGTAGCTGTGCATCGCGATTGCAATCTGATGCAGGTTGTTTCCGCAGGAGGAGCGACGGGCGGCTTCCCGGGCCTGCTGGACGGCCGGCATCAGCATGGCAACCAGAAGTCCAATGATGGCAATAACCACCAGCAATTCGATCAGCGTAAAACCGTACGAGCGTCGAGCACAGACCCGTTGGCGCATGGGAATTCCCTCCGAGCGAGCGACAGCTTGAAGAAGTGGACCCGATCTGCCTCCGCCAGGTGACCCCCGGAGCGCAGACTCTCCCTACAATTCAACTGACGCGGAATGAACCGGCGATTCAACAGAGGATTCCTGAAAAAGTCCCGGACGGACGGCTCCAGGCACATCGCACGGGTATTCGCTGATCGGAGCAGCCCCGCCCCGGTCGACGGCCGATCCCGCGCGAGGTTGACGTTCACCCGGCCCTCCCTTAGAACGCGCTGAGGTGTTCACGCGTACCAGTCGCCCCTCGTATCGGCGACCGCGTCGAACCGCGACCCGTTGAGCCGTGTCTCTCCCTGCGACCGTCAACCATTCTCACGTCGCCCGCCGGTCTCCGCTCCGATCCCCGCATCAGAGCCCTCCCCCGACCGGCATTCGCGCTCAACCAGCCTGCAAGATCGACCGATGCCCCACGTTCAGCTTCCCGACGGTACCGTCAAGGAATTCCCCGCCGGCGCAACCGCCCTCGATGTCGCCGCCTCGATTGGCGAGCGGCTGGCCAAGGCGACCGTCGCGGCCCAGATTGACGGCCAGATCGTCGACGCAACCCGCCCTCTGGAAGAACTTTCCGACGCCGACCCGATCCCGCTGCGACTGCTGACCACCCGCGATGCCGAGGCGCTGGGCGTGTTGCGGCACTCGTGCGCCCATGTGATGGCCCGTGCGGTCATGCGGCTGTATGACGGCGTGGGACTGGCGTTCGGCCCGACCACCGGCAACGGCTTCTACTATGACTTCGATCTCGAGCACCCGATCTCCGAGGAGGACTTCCCCCGGATCGAAGCCGAGATGGAAGCAATCATCAAGGAAGAAGAACCGTTCGAGCGGTTCTCGCTGCCCCGCGACGAGGCGATCAAACTCGTTCGCGACCTGAATCAGGAACTCAAGTCGGAGCACATCGAAACCGGCCTCGCCGAACATCCGACTCTCAGCTTCTACCGTCAGGGAGAGTTTGTCGATCTCTGCCGCGGCCCCCATATCCCGAATGCCGGCCGCATCAAGGCGTTCAAACTCATCAGCGTCGCCGGCTCGTACTGGAAGGGAGATTCGTCGAACAAGCAGCTTCAGCGGCTGTACGGTACCGCGTTCTTCGACAAGAAGGACATGAAGGCGTACCTCGAACAGGTCGAAGAAGCGAAACGCCGCGACCACCGCGTGCTCGGCAAGCAGCACGGACTGTTCACCATCGCCAACGAGGTCGGCCAGGGGCTCTGCCTGTGGCTGCCGAAGGGAGCGACCGTCCGCGCCCTGCTCGAGGAGTTCATCAAGGAAGAACTGCTCCGTCGCGGCTATGAACCGGTCTACTCGCCGCACATCGGACGTGTCGAGCTGTATGAGACCAGCGGTCACTTCCCCTACTACCGGGATTCGCAGTTCCCGCCGCTCTTTGGTCACCCGGCCGGTCAGCTGGTCGACCACTGGAAACAGCAGCTCGCCGAGGATTCCCTCTCGGAAAAAGCCGAGCAGGACTTCCTGGCAGCCGCCGCCGATCTGGGAGCCAAGTTCGACGACTACCCGAAGACCGGCTCGGCAGACGAGAAGCAGGCGTATCTGCACAAGTGGGAACGTCAACAGGAGCGGTATCTCGTCAAGCCGATGAACTGTCCGCACCATGTGCAGATGTTCAAGGCCCAGCCCCGCAGCTACCGGGATCTGCCGGTCCGGCTGGCGGAGTTCGGCACCGTCTACCGGCACGAACAGTCGGGTGAGCTGAACGGCATGCTGCGTGTCCGCGGTCTGACCCAGGACGACGCCCACCTGTTCTGTACTCCCGAACAGGTTGAACAAGAGTTCAAGGACACCCTCGACCTGGTGAAGTACGTCCTCAAGAGCGTGGGACTCGAAGACTACCGGGTCCAGCTCTCGCTGCGGGAACGGGACTCGGACAAGTACGTCGGCTCACCGGAACTGTGGGACAAGGCCGAAGGCACCCTGCGCAGCGTGCTGCAGGACTCGGGTCTGGAGTTCAGCGAATGCGAAGGCGAGGCTGCCTTCTACGGTCCCAAGGCGGACTTCATGGTGCGGGATGCGATCGGCCGGGAGTGGCAGCTGGGGACCGTCCAGCTCGACTACAACCTGCCGGAACGCTTCCAGCTCGAGTACGTCGGGGCCGACAACGCACCACACCGTCCCGTGATGATCCACCGGGCCCCGTTCGGCTCGATGGAGCGGTTTGTGGGGATGCTGATCGAGCACTTCGCGGCCGCCTTCCCGCTCTGGCTGGCACCGGAGCAGGTCCGGATCCTCGGCCTGAACGACGACATGCTGCCATATTGTGAGGAGATCCAGCAGACCTTCCGCAATGCCGGCTTCCGGGTCTCGATCGATCGCCAGTCGGCGAACGTGAAGAAGAAGATCCGCGACGCCCAGCTGGACCTGGTCCCCTACATGCTCGTGGTGGGGACCAAGGATCAGGAGAAGGGTGGCGTGAGTGTCCGCGACCGGATTGAGGGTGACCTCGGCTTCATGACCACCGATGAGGCAGTCCGGAAGCTCAGCGAAGAGCGGGACAACCGGGAGATTCGTCAGGTCATCAAGAGCAGCTTCGCAGGCTTTGCCGGCGGCAGCGACGACGAAGGACACGAATACTGACGGAGTTTCTTCAGGGTGCCACTGGCGGCTTGCCCGCCAGTGCGAACGTCGTTGAACGTACATGCTTGCCTTGAAGGGCAAGCATGCCCCCCTGTGCGGCCCCCATTTTCATCCTCCGGGGCCCCTCTGTCATGATAACTCCGTGGATGGGGAGAGACGGCCTCGCCGCCGTCTCTCCATTGCGCGCGGTGCCATCGTCACGGCCTTCAGTGGAACCTGCTCATGCAACCCGGACGCTACCGCCACTACAAGGGCAACGACTACATCGTCATCGGTGTGGCCCGGCACAGCGAGACCGAAGAGGAACTGGTCGTCTACCGGACCGATTACGGCGAGAAGTCGCTGTGGGTTCGTCCCCGGACAATGTTCGAGGAGACGGTCGACGTGGACGGCGAGCGTGTCCCGAGGTTCCGGTTCATCTCGGATGCGTGACTGTCCCGCAGCGATCGCCGCGGCATCCGCAGCCGTCAGACTTCGATGGTCGGTGTTGGGGAACCGTTTGCGTCGCTGCTGCGTCGCGGACGCTCCATGACGGCCCCTCCGTCGCCGGTCAGTTCGAGTGGCCCGACGATCACCCGATTCCGACCGGAATTCTTCGCGGAATAGAGCGAGGCATCGGCCGACGCGAACAGGCTTTCTTCAAAGCGATGGGGACGATCGGTCGGCAACCCCAATGCACCGCCGACACTGATGGTCACGCTGATCGTCAGTCCATCGAACTCGATCTGCGTGCTGGCGACCGCTTCACGCAGCCGTTCGCCCAGGGCTACCAGTCCGTCCAGGTCGGCAGAGCGAACGAGAACCACGAACTCTTCCCCGCCGAAGCGGGCGACAAAATCGTTGCCGCGAATCGTATTCTGCAGCGTCTGGGCGACCTCCCGCAGCACGGCGTCTCCCATCAGGTGCCCGTAGGTGTCATTGACCTGCTTGAAGCGGTCGACATCGGCGATCAGCAGTCCGATCGACTCGGACTGGATGGAAGCGACGGCGATCTCTTCGCCGATCCGCCGGCTGAAGTACGCCCGATTGAAGACTGATGTGAGTGGATCGATCGACGACTGACGGGTCAGTTCGGCCACCCGTTTGCGGAGCCGGCCGTTCTCCTCCATCAGTTCACTCGGGGCCCGCTGCTGCGGATCCTCTTCGAGGACCGAAGTGGCTGCGAGGAAGGAAAGCTGCTGCATCGCGTCGGCCAGCAGTTCCATTGGTGTGCCGAGCTGGGCCAGATCGATCTCGAACAGCGACGCATTCTCTTCGAGGCGTTTCCGCACGTCCTCCAGCAGCTCATCCACACCGGACGCAGGACGCTCGAGGAGCTGCTCCATCATTTCGTAGAGCCGGGCGAGCGCCAGACCGCGCTGACCGCCGGCAAAGTACTCGCCGACGGCAACAGCGACGGCGACGATGTGCGGCATACGGCTGTCCTGCGAGTCGAACACCTGGCTCATCGCGGACGTCGGTGTGTGCTGCAGCTCGACAGCCGCCCGAAAGTATTCCGGCAGCTTCCACTGGCCGAGCAGGTCGACGGAGACCTCGGTCGAGGTGAAGGGGAGTCGCTCGGTCTCGATCTCGTGGACAGGGAGCCCCAGCTCGAGGGCGGCGTCGACGCAGGGAATGTAGTCATCCGACATTCCCTTGAGCATCGCCAGGCGACCGACCGAAGCGAGCAGACCGACGGTGAAGGCTTCGCCGTTCGAGATACTCGGTTCCGACTCGGCCAGAAGTTCGCTGGTGAGCCCCTGGACGAACGACTGGAGCCAGAAGGACTTGAAGTACTCGACGTGCGGGCCGTTGTTCATCGACGCTTCGGCGAGGCTGAAGCTGAGCGCCAGCGACGAGACGACCTTCTTGCCCAGGATCATCAGGGCACGGTGGATGTCGCTGATCTGACGCCCCGTCGCAAACCGGCTCGAGTTGGCCGCCTGCAGTATTTTTCCAGTGATTGCGGGGTCCGTCCGCAGAATCTGGGCGATCTCCTGAACCCCGACGTCGGGATCAGAGAATGCCTGAACGACCTGGACGGCGACGGTTGGCAAAGAGGGCAATCGCGAGATGTGTGCGAGTTTGGCCTGCATCAAAGTGTCCTTTGTCCGGGGGGGATCCTGCGGCGGCTGATCCAACGGCCCTGACGATCATCCTGTGAACTGCGAGGCGGCAACAACGGTCATGCCGCTCGCGAGGCCCATCATCTGCCAGTCGCGTCTTGGGGCATCGTGCGACGGACTCCAGTGTCTTCATGGGTATGGAATCCTGACGCCACGGGAATCTGCCCGAACTCCCGGTCGACATCCGGTCCACCCGACTGCTTCTTACTGAACGGTTCCGTATCCCGGATGTCGGACTGAGGCCGGTCCAATCGCATGTGAGAAACGAGGGGGTCGACCGGAGATCCGCAATCGGGCGACGCGAGGACACTCTGGAGTCCCCGCATCCTCTGTGAGGCTAGTCCGGCAATTCGCGAACAATGAAACCTGCGCGGCGCAGAGTGGACATTTGGCAACAATCCGTGCGTGTTGCGTCACCCTGAACCAGACAATCCGACTGACCGGACTGGCTGCGGCCGACAGCAGCTGCGGAACACCGCGGGCGAAATGAGTGTTTTCACGCACCGCCACATGAAACCACTGTATTCCCGCGCGTGGTAGACGGGGCAGACTGTTCCGGTTGTGCCGGCTCGCCCGGTTATGCCGATACCAGAAACATGATTCCACAGTCTCAACACGTCGACACACTGCGTCAGCTGATGGACGTGGCTCAGTTGCGCCACCGGGTCATCAGCCACAACCTCGCGAACGTCAACACGCCCGGCTATCAGCGGCTGGATGTGCAGTTCGAGGGGGAGTTGGCCCGTCAGCTGGCCCGCACCGAGGACTGGGATACCCGGTCCGTGCGGCCGCAGGTCGTTGCCGAAGAAGGCCTGCAGCAGCGGGCGGACGGCAACAACGTGGACGTCGACCGTGAACTGGGCCAGATGAACAAGAATGCAACGCTGTTTCAGACGTATTCGCAGCTCCTCGCGACCCATTTCAGTTCCATGCGCCGCGCGATGGAAGGTCCGTAGTCCTGCACTCCTGAACGGGAGAGACGTGCCATGAGTTTCGGACAACTTCTCTCCACCACGGACATTGCCGCTTCCGGACTGGCGGCCGAACGCCTCCGGATGGAAGTGGTCGCCAACAACATCGCGAATGCCCACTCGACCCGGACAGCCGAGGGGGGCCCCTATCGCCGGCAACAGGTGATCTTCTCGACAGCACTGGAGAACGCGATCGGAGCGGGCCAACCGGGACTTGGCGGCGTGAACGTCGTCGGCATCGAGCAGGACATGTCCCCCCTGCAGTCGATCTACGATCCCGGACATCCCGATGCGGGCCCGGACGGCATGGTGGAGATGCCCAACGTGCGACTGCCGCACGAAATGGTCGATCTGCTCACCGCCAGCCGCTCCTACGAGGCCAATCTCAAGTCATTGAAGATGTTTCGTCAGATGGCAGAACAGGCACTCGGATTGTTGAGAGGACTCAGCTGATGTCGATTCCGTCGGTCGGACATGCAACTTCTGCCGGAGTTCCGGTACCGCCCGCACTGGAGGGAGCGTCTGCGAAGTCAGAGGTTCCTTTTTCGCGGCTGGTCTCGGACATGATCCAGGATACCAACCATCAGCATCTCCAGGCTCAGCAGAGCGTGCGGGATCTGGTGACCGGCAAGACAGACAACATCCACGAGGTCGCCCTGAGCGCGGCCAACGCCGACCTGGCGTTCCGCTTCGTCATGGAGATCAGGGACCGCCTGATCAATTCGTATCAGGAAGTCATGAGGATGCAGGTGTGACGCCCCCCCGTCACCCGGATGAAAGAGCGCCGAGATGTCGTTCCTGAAGGAACTCGCCAATCAGCTGTCGAACCTGTGGGGTACCTGGAGCCGGACCCAGCAGGTCTTGATGGTCGTCTCCGCTGTCGTCTGTCTGGCATCCATTGCCGGCGTCGGCGTCTGGGCGACGCGCCCCGAGTACATCGCGCTGGTCGATCACCTCGGCCCCGGCGATGCCGCCGAAGTCGTCAGCACCCTTGAAGCAGCCGGCATCGACTACAAGCTGAACTTCTCGGGCTCGGCCATCTCGGTCCCGCGACAGTCCGTCAGTCGCGCCCGGCTCGCCCTGAAGGACGTGATCGACACCGAGTCCACTCAGGACGAATCGCTCGACGGAGGCATCTGGGCCGACCCGGGACTCAGTCATGTCCGGATCCTGCGGCAACAGGAATCGCGCCTGTCGCGGTCCATCGCCCAGATGCGGACCGTCCGCAACGCGACCGTGCACATCAGCCAGCCGGAACCGACTCCCTTCGTGCGTGACCGCGAGTCGACGAAGGCCAGCGTCGTGCTCGATCTGAAGCCCGGCGCGCACTTCACCCGGGCCGATGCCCAGAGCATTGTCTCGCTGGTCTCGCACGGCGTCGAAGGTCTCGATCCGGCCAATGTCACCGTGCTCGACACCGAAGGGCGTCTGCTCTCGTCGAACAACGGATTCGAAGCCGACGTCACCGGTCAGCTCGAATACCGTCGGCGCCTCGAAGCCGACCTGGCCGCCAAGGCCGAAACGATGCTCAGCCAGCTGCTCGGTCCGGGTCGAGCCGTCGTGCGGGTGACCGCCGACATCGACTTCACCGAAACCGAGCGGGAAGAGACGACCTACGATCCGGACGGCAAGGTGAAGCTGTCGGAGGAAGTCACCAGCGAACAGACGACCGGGATGCAGGCTTCCGCAGCCGGAGCAGCGGGCACCGCTTCGAACGTCGGTGGTGGTGCCGGAGGCGGATCGCGCAACCCGGTGACCACCAAGATCGAATCCAACAAGACCGAATACGCCAACGCCGAAGTTCGCGACCGGGTCCGCGAAGCCCCCGGCAAGATCCGTCGTCTCACCGTCGCGGCGATCGTCAGCCTGCCCGACGCCTCGGCGGACACCGCGGACGCCACGGCGGCTCCCGCCACTCCGGCCAGCTACGACAAGGCGCAGATCGAAGGCATCATCAAGCAGGCTGTTGGCTTCGATGCCCAGCGAAGTGACGAGATCGAAGTTCTGGACGCCCCGCTGCTCGGCGCCCCGGAACAGCTGGCCCCGCCCGCAGGATTCGCCTGGACGCAGTACGAGAAACTGCTGCGAACCGTCTCGCTGGGGCTGGCCTCCCTCGTGGCCCTGCTCCTGGGAGCGATGCTGATCCGTCGCATGAAGCCGGTCATTGTCGAGTCCGAAGGGGCCGGCGGAACCTCGTCCGATGTCGCCCAGCGGCTTCAGAGCCTGTCTCAGGAGGCCCGCGACAATCCCGAAGCGCTCGCCACCGCCCTGTCCGCATGGCTGGGCGACACCGAATCCTCCGAAGACGAACAGCCTCCCCAGACGACGCCGGGCCCCAACCAGTCAACGGCCCGCGCAGCCTGACCAGCACAGCAGTCACGCGCACCGGCACCATCGATTCTCTCTCCTGAACGCGGCGTGGATCGCAACTACTCATGGCGAACGTTGAGGACAAGGCTGTCATCATTCTGCACGCGCTTGGCAGGGACGTTGCCGAGTCGGTGATGGAGCGATTGTCGCCCGAACGTCAGACCAGCCTGCGGCAGCGTCTTGAAGAGCTGGATGACACCCAGATTCCGGCCCGCCGGCAGCGCGAGCTGCTGGACGAGTTCGAACGGTTCTTCCGGTTCGTGCTCAAGCAGTCTCAGGCGCAGGCACAGTCGCAGCCGCAACTGAAGCTCCACTCCCCAGAGGATGACGACGCGGAGGCAGACGAACAGGAAGCCGCCCGGCGGCAAAGTCGCCGCAGGGACCGCGAGAAACACTTTGAGGAGTTCGTCCCGACGGAGAATCCATTTGCGGACCTCGAGGATCTGAGCGAGTTCCAGGTGGCATCGGCCCTGGACGGCGAACAGGCGCGGACGATCGCCATCGTCCTCAGCAACATCTCGCCGGAACGGACCGCCGAGATCCTCAGCCTCCTCCCCGAAAACCAGCGTGAACAGGTGATTCGCGAGCTCAGTGCCGAGCACCACATGCCGCAGGCACTGCTGGAGCGGATCGCAACGGCGATCGTCGGTCGCGCGGTCAAGCTGCCGCCGGAGCCGCCGAAACGGTTCGATCGCATCCAGCGGATCGTGAACGTCCTGCGGGCCCTGGAGAAGGATCAGCAGCGAAAGATGCTGCGTGCAATCGAGGAAGAGGATCCCGAAACCGCCTCGCAGATCCTCGAACGACTGTACGTCTTCGAAGACATCACGTCGCTCGATGACCAGGTCGTCCAGCAGATCCTGCTCAACGTCGAATCCGGAACGATGGCGACCGCCCTGTTCGAAGCGGACGAAGAGATCCGGGAAAAGGTCTTCAAGAATCTGTCGCGACGCGCCCGCGAAGCCCTGATGGAAGAACTGGAATTCCAGGGACGTATCTCCTCCACGCGGCTCGAACAGGCCCGTCAGATCGTCGTCCAGGCGATCGCCAAGGCATCCCAGGAGGCGGGCTGACCGACCGAGGTTCCACTCATGTTACGCGGCAGCGTCAAACTTGGACGTCCGTTGCGATCCGTCCGGCTCTCCGGATCGGAACCGCAGTCGGCCCCCGCTGCGCACGACCCGGCTCCGCCCCCGGCACCGGAGCCACCTCCCGAACCACCCGTCACGCCGCTGCTCGAATCGATCCACGAAGCGGTCGAAGAGTTCGAAGCACGCCGCAAGCAGTCGCTGGAAGAGTTGCAGCTGCTCGCCGTGGAACTGGCGGTCGCGGCCGCGTCGAACCTGGTCGCTCAGGCGATCGACCGGGACGAGTACGGAGTCGAACAACTTGTCAAAGAGGCGATCGGCCGGCTCGGAATGGAGCAGCCGATCACGATTTCCCTTCATCCGGAAGACATTCAGTTGCTGGATCGTCGGACCGCGGGCGAATCGGTCGCCTGGCGGGAGGGACGAATCACACTTCGCCCCGACGCGGGGATTCAACGGGGTGACTGCCGCGCCGAAACCGGCGACGGCCGAATCCTGATTGCGGAGATGTCGGCCCGTCTGGCCGAGATGCGCCGACACTGGCTCGAAGGCCTTGATGATGCTCAGATTGAACGCAGAAGACCTGCAGGGTCGGATCGCGGGCTGCAGCGCTTTCCGAACCGCAGGGAAACTGCTTAGCGCACGCGAGATCCTGACCGCCCACCTTCCGGCGGCGGTTGGCGAACTCTGCGAGATCCGTCTCGCCGATCACCGGAGTCTCACCGGTGAAGTGGTCGGCGTGCACGATGACTGCGCGCAGATCATGTGCTTCCAGCATCCCAACGGTCTGCGTGCCGGCCTGGACGTGATCGCCACCGGTCGACACCAGCAGGTTCCCGTGGGCGAGGCCCTGCTCGGTCGCGTCCTCGACGGTCTGGGACGCCCGATCGACAACGCCGGTCCGCTCGGAACCCGCCGGACCCGCGAAGTGGTCGAAGAGACACCCCATGCCCTCGAACGGAATCGCATCCATCGTCCCCTCGTCACCGGGCAGCGCGTCATCGACGGCCTGCTGACGATCGGAATGGGCCAACGGATCGGCCTGTTCGCCGGCAGCGGCGTCGGAAAGAGCACCCTGCTGGGCGAGATCGCCAAACAGGCAACCGCCGATCTCAACGTCATTGCACTGGTCGGCGAACGGGGTCGCGAAGTCCGTCCGTTCCTCGAAGAGTGCCTCGGCGAGGAGGGCCGCCAACGCTCCGTGACCGTCGTGGCAACGTCCGACGAAACGCCGCTGATGCGAATCCAGTCGGTCCGGACGGCGATCACGATTGCCGAGGAATTCCGCGAACAGGGCGCCAACGTGCTGCTGTTCCTGGACAGTCTGACGCGGCTGGCCATGTCTCAGCGGGAACTGGGACTTGCCCGCGGCGAGCCCCCCGGCCAGCGGGGCTATCCCCCATCGGTGCAGTCGCTGCTGGCCAACGTGCTCGAGCGTCTGGGAACGGACGAGTCCGGATCGATTACCGGCCTGATCACCGTTCTGGTGGACGGCGACGACATGGACGAGCCGATCGCCGACGCCGCCCGCTCGATCCTCGACGGACATATCCAGCTCGACCGAAAGCTGGCGGCCAAGGGGCACTTTCCTGCCGTGGACGTTCTGGGAAGCGTCAGCCGCCTGTTCCGCGACGTCACGACATCGGACCACCAGCAGTCAGCCGTCCAGATGCGGCGGATCCTGGCGACGTACGCCGAAGTTTCCGACCTGATCCAGATCGGCGCCTACCAGAAGGGGACGTCGCCGGAGATCGATCGGGCGGTTCAGCTGATCCCCGTCGTCCAGCGGTTTCTGCGACAGGAGATCGGGGAGGCGTGCCCCTTCAGTGAGACGACAACGGCAATGAACCTGATTGCTCAGTCCTGGGAGCAGCCCGCCTCGATTTCGCCCGTTCCCGGAACTGCCTGAAGACAGCCTGAAGACATTCACCGAGACGAAAGCCGCTGAGCTGCCATGAAACGTTTTCGATCCCCCTTTGGACGTGTCCTCGACATCCGTCAGCAGATGACGCGGATGGCCGAGATGGCACTGGCCCGGGAACGGGCCGCACTGGAGACGGCCCAGGAGTCGCTGCGCGATTGCCAGGCCCGGATTCACCGTGATCAGGAGCAGCTCAGCCGGACACTCGAAGAGTCGGGCGACATCACCGTCATCCGTGCGCTGCACCACCAGATTCATCTGGGGATGACACGCGTCCAGCAGGCGCGTAAGTCGGTTCAGGTGGCGGAGTCGGCGGTTGCGCAGGCCCTGCAGCAGTTGCAGCAGGCCCGAACCGATCAGGAAGCCGTGCAGCGCCTGGTCGAGCGTCAGAAGGAAGAGCACCGCAAGGAAGCGTTGCGGGACGAACAACTGCAGATTGACGAGGCGGGCCTGAGTCGACACGCGCGACGCGTCGGCGCCGCGATGGAGGGAGCGTGAAATGACCAGAATGCTCGGACTGGCCATGTTCGGCGTTGTGATATTCGGTGCATCGGCCGCGGCTTCGTGGCTGATCCGCATCCGGGATGTGCCGGCCGAAGAGACGACCCCGGTTCCGGCACCGGTCGTCACTGCCGAAGCCGATCCCCCTCCCCCTGCCGAAGCGGATGCGACCCCCGGGTCGGGGGCGGGCGTCCTGCCGGTCGCCGTGCGTCCCCGCAACATGAGTGTGGAGGAGCTGCTGCGGTTCGGCATGGGACTGAACGCCCGTGAAGCGGCAGTCGTCAAGCGGGAGCAGGCCCTCAAGCAGCAGGAATCGCGGCTGAAGCTGGTCTTCGCTGACATCGAAGGCGAGCAGAAGGAGATCGACGGACTGCGGGAACTGGTCCGCGACGAACTCGAAACTGCAAACGAACTGATCGCCCGCGTCGACGAGGCCCGCAGTCAGCTCGTCAGCAAACGGGATGAAGTGCAGGAGGAAATCGACGAGATCAAGCAGTCCCAGATCGAGATCGATGCCCAGCACGAGGACAACGTCAAGCGGCTGTCCGAGTGGATGATGAGCATGGAGCCGGAGAAGGCGGCCGAAGTGCTCCGCGAGATGGCCAATGACGGCAAGACCGACATGGCGGTCCGCATTCTGGCGAACTTCGAGGAGCGGGAAGCCGCCAAGGTGCTTTCCGCGCTCGACGACGCCAAGCTCGTGCAGGAGTTCGTGGAACAGTTCCGCAATCTGAAACGCCCGGAGAAGAAGAAGGAGCGGCGGTAACCGCAGGCGTTTCCCAACGCCACTGCGCCGCGCCGTGAGGAGGGAACCTCTTGACACCAGCCGAAGTTGCGGAAATCGGGCGTGATCTGCTCACGACGGCGATTCTGCTGGCGTTGCCGGCCGTCGCCGTCAGTCTGGGCGTCGGACTGCTGATCAGTCTCTTCCAGACCGTCACGAGCATTCAGGAGCAGACGATGACGTTTGCTCCCCGGATCCTCGCCGTCGCCGTCGTCATGATCGCCACGCTTCCCTGGATGATCCGGGTGGCTACGGCGTTCACGTTTCGCATGATGCATCACTTCCTGCAGGCAGCCCAGTGATCGAGTCCCTGATCATCGCGCTGGTCCTGGTCCTGTTCCGGGTCGCAGCGTTCGTTGCGTTTCTGCCACCGGTCGCCGGCAACAACCTGCCGAAGTCGGTCAAGGTCGGGATGGCGGTTGCGCTGACGATGGTCTGGGGACCGATGCATGCTCCGATGATTGCCGGCGGACTGATCGCCCAGGGCGGGATCGACGTCGCCTGGCCGATGCTCGCCTGGCTGACAGTCCGGGAGACCCTGTTCGGCATTGCCCTGGCCTGGCTGCTGGGACTGGTGATGGTTCCGGTCCGCATTGCCGGCGCGTATATCGGCCAGGAAACCGGCCTGACGATCGCCACGCTTACCTCACCGACCGATCAGCAGAACTCGAACATCTTTGCCCAGGGCCTGGAAGCACTGGCCATCATGATGTTCTTCGCCATGAACCTGCATCACGTGATGTTCCGGATCCTGCATGCGTCCTTCCTCCGTTTTCCGACCGTCGGCGAGTGGAACCTGGACGGCATGGACTGGGTTGTCGGTCGGGTCAGCAATGCCGGAATCGCCGGTCTGCAGATTGCGGCTCCGGTTGGCATCGTACTGTTCGCAGGTCTGATCACACTGCTGATGGTCATGCGTGCTGCACCACAGTTCAACCTGTTCACCTTCGGCATGCAGGTCCGCCTGGCGGTGGGCCTGTTCGCCCTGTTGCTGTTGCTGCCGGACCTGATGCTCGCCATCGGTCGCAGCTTCCACAGTCTGCTCGATTTCACCGGGATGTAACCGTCCGTGGCTGACGAGTTCGATCCGAACAAGACAGAAGCGCCAACACCACGCCGCCGCGAGGAATCGCGGCAGGAAGGGCGGGTGGTGTACAGCCCGGATGTCTCTGCAGCCGTGCTGATCTTCGCCGGTGCGTTGACTCTGACGATGGCCGGTCCCCGGTTCGGGCGGTCGCTGCTGGCGGCATTGCGGGATGGTCTGCACGGAATCGGTCGGACCGACTGGGGCACGGCCGAGACGCTCATCAGTACCCGCTGGGTGCTGGGGCAGTCGGCCGAAATCTGCAGCGGTCTGATTCTCGGCATGCTGGCACTGGGTCTGGCGGTCGGCCTGCTGCAGGCGGGATTCCTGTTTACGCTCAAGCCACTGGCGGTGAACTTCGGCCGCCTCGATCCGGTCAGCGGAATGTCGAAGCTGTTCTCGCTCGACAGTCTGATGCGCGGCGGCCTGTCGATCCTCAAGGTAACCGGATGCATGCTGGCGGCCGGCTGGATTCTGACCGCCAACTGGCATGCCCTGCGGGCAGAGAGTCGCGGCTCGCTGATCGACATTGTCTCCGCAGCCTGGGGACTGGCGACCACGCTGTTGCTGGTTCTCTCGGGCGCGCTGCTGACACTCGCCTGCATCGACTACGTGTTCCGCTGGATTCGTCACGAACAGCGGCTGAAGATGACGCGGGAAGAGGTCAAGGACGAACAGAAGCAGGACACCGGCGACCCGCAGGTCCGTAGCCGGCTGAGGAAACTGCAGAAGGACGCGGCCTCGCGCCGGTCTCTCCGCGAAGTGCCCGACGCCACTGTTGTCGTCACGAACCCGACGCACTACGCGGTGGCGCTGAAGTACGAGTCAGGACGGATGTCGGCTCCGGTCGTCGTGGCGAAAGGGACCGACGCGATGGCCCGGCGAATCCGGGTGCTTGCCGAGGAACATGGAGTCCCGGTTCTGGAACGGAAGCCGCTCGCGCGGGCCCTGTACAAGTTCGTGGAAGTCGGCCAGGAGATTCCGTTCGAATTCTACCGGGCCATCGCCGAACTGCTCGCCCAGGTGTACCGGATCAAAAAACGTTATTGACGTGGGGCGAAGTGTCGCCCGCGTTCACAGGGACGTGAAACGCTCAGGACAACGACGGTCATGGACATTGCAACAGTCGTCGGACTCTTTCTCGGGTTCGCCCTGGTGATCGGTTCGATCCTCATCGGAGGGGGCGGACTCGGTCCGTTCATCAACGTGCCCTCTCTGATGATCACCGTCGGCGGATCGTTCGCGGCACTGCTGATCAACTTCCCGCTGGCCAAGGTGCTGGGGGTTGCCTCGGTGGTCAAGAAGTGCTTCACCGTCGCCCTTCCGTCGACGGCCGAAGTCATCGAGCAGTTCATGAACCTCTCGACGATCGTCCGTCGCGACGGGCTTCTCGCCCTCGAGAACGAGTTCGAGAACATCGACGACGACTTCCTCCGCCGCGGACTGGAGATGGTGGTCGGAGGCAGCTCCAAGGAAGAGCTGACGTCGATCCTCGAGATCGAGGTCGCCTACATCGAACAGCGTCATCAGAACGGCAAGAAGATCATCGATGCGACCGCCGCTGCCGCACCGGCATTCGGCATGATCGGTACCCTCATCGGTCTGGTGCAGATGCTGCGAACGCTCGACGATCCGAGCCAGATCGGTGTCGGTATGGCGACCGCCCTGCTCACGACCCTGTACGGTGCGGTCATTGCGAACCTGCTCTGCATTCCGCTCGCCGGCAAGCTGGAAGCCCGCAGCCAGGAAGAAGTCCTGATCCGCGAACTGATGATCGCCGGCATGGGTGCTCTGGTCGAAGGACATCCGCCCCGCATCGTCCAGGAACGTCTTGTCGCCTTCCTCGCCCCGGCTCATCGGCCGGAGCAGGAAGCCGCTGCCGCCTGACGAACGGCAACCGCAGTCCCGATCACCACGAGGTGCGCCATGGCCCGCAAGCAGTGCTGTCAGGATTCCACCGGGGACATCCCGATGTGGTTCATGACGTACAGCGACGTCATCACGCTGCTGATGACGTTCTTCATCCTGCTGCTGACGTTTGCCACCAACGAGCCGGAACGCTTCGAGCGAATGCAGCTGGCCATGTTTGGCGGAGGGGGAGCGGACGGCGTCGCCGGAGAGGGCCAGGGCAGCCTCAATAACGAGTCGGTGGTGCTGCGGGTCAGGCCGATGTCTGCCCGACTGACGCGACGGGGCTCTGAAACGCCGCCGATGTACACCGACCCGGTCAAGGAATCGCTCTCCGATGGTCTGCAGGCGCTCGAGAATGCCAACGACCTGGCCCTTGCCGAGCAGTTTCGACTCGACGTCGCGCTGAACGTCTACTTCGATAGCTCGGGGAATCTGACCCGGCTGGCTCTGCAACAGCTGAAGATGATCGCATCTCAGATGCAGAGGATGAACCTGACCATGCACTTTGAAGTCAGCCGGGCCGACGAGATCGGCCGCGCCGTTCAGCTGGCCGAGGTACTCACGAACTCATACCACATCCCGCCGGGACGCATCAAAATCAGCGTGGCGGCTCCTGGCCACGAGCCGCCAGCCGGCCTGCGAATGATCGTCACACGACAGACCCAGGCCTGATTCGCCTGCAACCACCTGGAATGCCGCCATGGCCCGTAAATCGAAGTGTCCCCCTGCGGGGCCGAACAACGGCTACCTGATTTCGTTCGGCGATACGATGACGGCCCTGCTGGCCTTCTTCATCGTGCTCAACTCGCTGGCGAAGGATCAGACCGGTGCGAATCTGCATACGGGCACCGGCTCATTCGTGCAGGTGCTCAACTCGTTCGGACTGGACGGCGTCTTCGACAAGGAACGATCACGTCTCGCCTTCCAGCTGGAAGCGCCGAGCCCGATGTACATGGCTCCGAATGACGAGAATCGCGAGCGCGAGTGGAAATCGACCGGGCCCGACAAGGAAGACTCCGGAACGCGCGTCGTCGACTGGGAAGAAGCCTCGTTTCACCGGTTCCTCAACGAGCTGGAGCGGCTGCACGACGGTCAGACCATGCCGGAAATCGAAGGGGAAGTCGCCTTCGACCGGGCCGAGCCGCTGCCGAAAGAAGGACCGCTGCTCGATACCGGCATGAAGCAGATGCTGCAGGAGTTCGCCCCGCTGATCCGCCGCCCCAACTACACGGTCGAGATCGTGGTCTGGGCAACGACTCCCGCGGCGACGGCATGGACCCGGGCCGCTCAGCAGGCCAGCCAGTTGCGCAGCGAGGCGGCGGAATTCCTGAGGCTGCGTCCGGAAGATCAGGACCGGTTCACTGCGGTCGGACAGCCCTGGATCTCCAGGGATCTCGAACGGCCCTCCGTCTCGATCCGGCTGCGAAAGATCGACCCCGTCATCAACGATGCCCCCTGAACCCTGTGTGCCGGGGGGGCGGTCCGACAGTCCGTGCACCGGAAGTCCATTGACCGGCAACGGTCCGCCCGGTCACTTCAGGCGGGGCTCCAGCGGTTCGTCTCGTCGAGCTGACCGTCGAACAGCTTGAGCATCCGTCGGATGCCGAGCAGCACGATCGCATGGTGCACGTCCCGGACCCGATGCTCAAGTCCGTTGCCGACCGAGTTTGCCGCCGTCATCACGAACGCCTGCAGGCCCGGTCGCGTGTCGATGAGGTTGGCCAGTTCGCGGAGGTCGACGTCCCGTTCGAGCAGACGGGCGACGACGGCCTGCAGATCTTCCTGGCTGACCCGCCGCAGCAGGTGCGGTCCCTGCTGCCGATGAGCGTCATCAATTCGTCCAGTCATTCGCATCCCTTGCCTCCGGCCCGTCCATCCGATTCAGCGAATGAAGTCCAGCACCGAGACGTCAAAGACGCGAGCGAGCGAGGACAGCGTGTACTGAAGCATCGTCTGCTCTTCCTGGAACTTCAGGATCGTCGACGCAAAGTCCGTCGTCTCGGTCTCGATTCGCACGGTTTCCGCTTCAATCATCAGATCCTCGGTCCGCAGCTCGATGCGATCGAGCTGCTGCAGGGAAATCGACTGCTGACCGATGACGTCCAGCAGGTGGTCCCCCTGGCGTTCGAGGTCGGCAAGACGGAGCCCGAACTGCTCGTCGCGCTGTGCGGACGACAGGTCGTCCGCGTTGAGAATCGTGTCCCGCAGCTGGGTCAGCGTCTCGAAAACATTGGTCGTTCCGGGGTATTCGACGACATCCACGCCGGTGCGTGTCACGCCGGACGTGTCCAACCGCACAAACGTGCCGTCGTCCCCGTCGCTGACAGTCTGGCTGGCACTGAAGTCTATCGGCACTTCGGTCGCACCACCGTCAATCGACAGGGTGCCATCCGCCGTCAGATCGACCGTGCCGCTGAAGCCCGCTGCAATCGCGGTCGTGTCCACGTAGACGACTTCGCCATGGGGGCCCGGCACTTCGAGATTGGTATCACCGCTGGTGAACGGGATTTCCGGCCCACCGTTGAGTGAGACGAAACCCGCGGAACCATCTCCAGCCGTATCCGTGACTTCCAGCTGGTGGGTGCCGAGAGCTCCGATGATGGTATCCCCATCGGCAGAGGACGTCCCCGGCTGAATGCCGGAACCGCCCGCGTACGTCGTCGCCGTGTGACGGACGATCAGGTGGTCGCTTCCCCGCGCAGAGTCCGATCCGCCGGCTGGAGCCGCTCCCGTATCGCCCAGGATGACCGTCTCGCCGCGGGCAATGTCACCGAACACATCCGCGCCGGAGTAGAACACGTCGATCGCGGTCTGGCCGCCCAGCACGATCTGTCCGGAAACGTCGCTACCGGCGTAGGTGGCCGGCAGACCGGACTCGTCGAGCGTCCAGGCGGATGTCTCAGTTGCGGTTCCGCCGAACAGGGACTCGCCGGCATACTCCGCGTTGGCGATGGCAACCAGCCGCTCCAGCAGACTGTCAATCTCGCCGGCGAGCGTTTCGAGTTCGATCGACTCGGTCGCCTGGCGGGCCTGCAGGGCAATCTGCTCTGCCTGGGAGAGGATGTCCTGTGCCTCGAGGATATGCGTCTGGGCCGAGTTCAGCCGGTAGCGTGCCTCGCCAATCGCAGAGATCTGTGTTTCGTACCGCTGAACGGCGGCCCTCTGCTCCAGCACGACTTCCTGGCCGTGCGGATCATCCGACGGTCGATGAATCCGGACGCCCGACGTAATGTGGCTCTGCAGCTCGGCCGCCCGGGACTGCTGCCGGGACAGGTCGCTCTGCAGTGACGACAGCAGCTGATGCGGCGTCACGCGAAGTGACATACTGGGACCTCTGGGAGTTATCGGCGAAGATCGGGATATCCGTACCTGTTATCGGACGGACTGCGGCTAGCCGATCAGCGACATTAGTTCATCGAGTGTTTCATCAACGGAAGTCACGAACCGCGCCGCCGCCTGGAACGATCGCTGGTACTCGAGCATCGCCAGCATTTCCTCGTTGGGGTCAACGCCGGAGACGGCGACCTGTTCGGCCTGCAACTGCTCGCCGATCGAGGTCAGCTGCTCGATCTCGGAACGAACGGACAGAACGGCAAGACCGGCACCACCGGTCAGGTCTCCCAGCCGCCCTTCCAGCGTTTCGTTGCCGATCAGCTCGGTGTCCCGCAACTGAACAAACCGGTTGAGGACGGACGTGTCGCCCGCCAGCCCGGTGCGGGATGTGGCGAGTCGCGAGGGATCGTTCAGCAATTCCGGGTTGACCTCCAGGTCGACGCCCGCGGTCCCCGAGAAGAACGAGTTCATTCCCAGGGCCGCCAGCAGACCGGTCTCGTCCGGGTTCGACAGAGCCGAGACCGTGAACGAATCGCCGCTGTTGAACGAGCCTCCATTGAGACTGAGCGTCACTCCGTCGGCGATTTCGATCGGCTGGCCCGACTCGTACCCCTCGCCCAAGTCGACCGTCGTGATCAGATCTCCGGTCGCCGCATCCCTCACCTCGAGCTGCAGCCCGGGCGTGAAGCCGACATCACCGGTCCCGGTCGCGGTCAGTGTCCACTGGGCGTTCTCGGCCCCGGTGTACAGCCCACCAATCACCGGGTCCGCCGTTCCGGTGATGGCGGTCGACTCCGGTGCCTGATCGAGATGACCGGCAAAGTCAAAGCGCAAGCCCGTGCCGGCGGCGACGGTCAGCTTGCCGGTCCCCGCATCGACGATCGCGCTGAGCCCGGCGATCGCGTCGATCTGCGCTGCGACGTCATCGAGTGAATCAGTGGTTGGATCGATCGCCAGACGATGCGTCGTTCGTTCGCCGGTCACCTCATCGGTGACCGTGATCGCCAGTTCGCCCGCCTCAACGGGAAACGCGGTGCCGGCCAGGGCCAGCGGAACGGTCGAATCGTCGACACCCCGTGTTCCGTTGAGAACCGAGAACGGGCCGTCCAGTCCCAGGCCGGTCGCGTGGATCTGATCGACGCTCTGCACGAACGCATCGGCCCACTCGGCGACATCGGCTGCGGCCTGCGGCACAATCTCGTTGTGCGCCGTCAGCAGTCCCGCCAGCTCTCCCGACTTGAGGCTGACCGGCACCGACGACGAGTTCACGTGCAGTTCGAGCAGCCCGGTCTCGTCGTAGTCCACCTGCAGCTCGGGAGCGGTTGTCCCGATGAGCAACCAGCCACCGGCGGCGACAACCATTCCCCCGTCTTCGCTGACCGACTGCGGGTCGACATCGACGAACTCGGACAGCTCCCGGATCAACTGATCCCGGCGGTCCAGCAGGGTGTTCGGTGTCGATCCGGTCGCCTGGGCAACACGGATCTCCTGATTGACTTCGGCAATATTGGCGGCCAGTTCGTTGACGCGGGCGACGTCACTCTCGATCTGATCGTGCAGATCGGCCTGCAGTTCGGCAAACCCCTCCGCCAGCCGGTTGATCTCGCGGGCCACGCCGTCCGCGGCATTCAGAAACTGCGACCGCAGGACGTTGTCCGACGGCGATGCCGCCAGCTGCTCGGCATAGGTGAAGAACTCGGAGATCTCCGAGTGCAGCGAGCCGGACGCCGGCGTCAGCAGCAGTTCAATGTCGTCGAGCGTGTCCAGGCGGGCTTCGGCATCCGCCAGGTACGATGTATTCCCGGTCAGCGCGCGCTCGACCGAGACGTCGTAGAGTCGACGGATCTGACCGATGTCGACACCGGCCCCGACAGAGTGTCCCGCGCCATCGACGGTTCCGGGAAGCGTCTCCTGGATAATCTCCTGGCGGCGGTATCCCTCGGTCGTCGCATTGGCAATGTTGTTGGCGATCGTGTTCAGCGCCGTCTGGCTCGTCCGCAGCGCCGAAAGCCCGATGTTCAGATGAATCATGTCAGAACCTCGCTTCGATGCGAACGGGCACGACGCCCCCCGTTCTCTGTCCGTTCATGTCGTACCGTCCTTCGTGCGGCCCCTCGCCCAGCAGTCCGCGGATGAGCCCCTGCCAGTCGCTCAGCGAGATCGCCGTCGAGCGCACCAGACCTGCGAGCCGCACCGCCGACTGCCGCAGCTGGTTGCGGATCACCTCGAGCTGTCCGCGAGCCGCGCCACATGCGGGCAGGACGTCAGACAGCCGGACCTCCGCGGCTGTGCGTCCGCAATGAACAGCGAGCTTCGTGCGCAGTCGCGTCCGGCGGGTGCTGAGCAGTTCGGCGTCGCGTCCGAGTGCGTCAATGCGCTCGCGGTAGTTCCCGAGCCGCTCGGGAGCCATTCCGTCGGCCGCAAGTTCCTGGAGCGTCTGGGAAACGCGGGCCAGATGCAGGTGTTCAGCAGAAAGCTGCCGCCGCAGTTCATCGACGACGGAAGCAGGAAGTGGAGTCGGCATCGTCAGGATCTCGATTTCCGGGGTGACGTGATCCGGGTTCTGTCAGGCACTCTCCGCGCTTATCCGGCCGTGCCGGCGTCGACGGGGACCGCATCGGTCGCACTTCCCGCGGCCTCGCCGTAGGCGCTGGCAGCCTCGGCCGCGGCCATCTGGGATCGGAGCGTCGACTCGATCTGATCGGCCAGTCCCACCCCGCCACTGCGGGCAATGAAGTCTCCGAGGTACATGTCGAACATGCCGCCGTACGTGTCGCTCGAGTCTCCCGGAAACAGTCCTTCCCCCGAGACTGTCTGCCGCATCTGCTTGAGCAGCATGGAGGTCAGCAGGCCTTCGAATTCGCGAGCGGCCTGCACCGGCGACGCTCCTGCCCCCGGTGCCTGCAGCATGGCATCGGTCGCCAGGGACGAAGCGGAAACGACATTCGATTCGATCTGCATGGGACGGTTCCGTGGTCTGAATGGTCGGGGGGGCGGTCGGTTACCGGAACAGCAGCTCGGCGTGCAGGGCTCCGGATGCCTGAAGCTGCTGGAAGATCGAGCTGAGATCCTGCGGCGAGACTCCCAGGGCATTGAGCGCCCGGGCCAGATCGCCGACGGTCGTCGTTTCTTCCAGCAGGTTGACCGGCGCCCGCTCTTCGTAGACATCGAGCTGGGTTCTCGGCACTGTGGTGGTTTCCCCTTCGGAGAACGGTGCCGGCTGTGAAACCTGCGTCTCTTCGGTCGTCGAGACCGCAAGATTGGCATGCGTGATGAGAACACTCGATATGCGGACCTGGCTTCCGACAACCACCGTGCCGGTCCGTTCGTTGATCACGACGCGAGCCTTCGCATCGGGAACGACGACGAGCGATCCGATCGCTCCGATGAACGCTGGAACGTCGTGGCAGTTCTCGCGGGGGATCCGCACGGAGATCACGGCCGAGTCGACAACTGATGCCGACTGAGGTGCAAACTCGTTGATCGACTCAGCAACACGCCGCGCAGTCTCGAAGTCGGGGGAGTTGAGCAGCAGGCGAACGTATCCGCCCTGACCGATCGGGGTGAGCGTATTGATTTCGATGACCGCTCCGCCCGGAATCCGCCCGGTCGTGGGATGGTTCTTCGTCACCGTTGCCGCCTGACCGCCGAAACTGAAACCGCCGGTCGACACCGGTCCGGAGGCGACGGCGTAGACTTCCCCGTCGGCACCAAACAGGGGCGTCATGATCAGCTGTCCCCCCTGCAGGCTCTTGGCATCGTCAAATGCGGAGACCATCACATCCAGGCGACTTCCTTCCCGCGCGAACGAGGGAAGTTCCGCGGTAACGGTGACCACCGAGAGATTGTCGGTCTTCTGGCTGGTATCGGTCTGCAGCAGTTGCCGGAGTTCCGGGTCGGCCCGCATGCCGAAGCGTTGCAGCAGGTTCATGGCGAACCGGCGCGTAACGGGACTCTTCCCGCCGCTACCGTTCAGTCCCGTCACCAGCCCCATCCCGACGAGCTGGTTGGTGCGAACGCCTTCGACCTCGGTGATGTCCTTGATCCGAACATCATTCGCGGTCGCCTGTGCCGCGGCGACGACGGACAGCACTGCCGTGGCGATGCCGGTGACGGCCCACCGCCGTTTCGTCAGGAGGTTCGTCCAGAAGGTGTCGATCATTGCGCGTTGCATCACTGGTCCCCGAGTCCGGCTCACATCGATCCTGCGGCAGGTCATTTGTCAGAACGGCCAGACCACGTTCATGGCGCGGCTGAACCACCCCTGACGCGTGAAGCGGGCACTGTTGCCGAACTCTTCGTAGTTCAACGTCAGATCCGAGATGTAGCGCGAGTTGATCTCGTTGTCCGGTCCGATGTCGACAGCCCGGATCACTCCGGTCACCACCAGGAGCTGTTCGTCGCCGTACACTTCGACCTTCCGCTTTCCGGAGATCAGCATGTTTCCGTTCGGAAGCACGTCCAGGACGGTTGCCGTCATCCGATCGGTAAAGGCGCTGGCACTGCGGAACGTCGACCCACTGTCGAAACTCCGTCCGGACGAGTTCGTCGAATCCAGCGCGGCCGAGGCGGCATTCGAGCCGAATCCACCATCAATCGCCCCGGCCAGATCGAACACTCCCTCGCTGTCGGATGATTTCTCCATGGCCCGGTCTTCCCGTCGATCGACGTCGGTATCCTGATCGATGACGATCGTCACCAGATCGCCGACGCGACGTGCCTTCGAGTCGAAGAACAGGTATGCATGTTCCGGCTTGCGCCGCTTCCAGATGGACTCGGCCATCAGTTCGCCGCCGCAGACGGCCACCAGCGCGGCTGCCACGACGAGTCGTGTCGTTCGGTTTGCCATCAGTTTCCCCCCTCAGCACGATCGTTCCGGTTTCGCCACGAACATGACGCGGCAGCGAACGATCCATCCGACGTGGGCACGGGAGACAGGACCTGCCTGCCCCCCGTGCTCTCACGTCTCCCCCCCAAAGTGTTTCCTGGTACGGTCCGTTCCGGCACCGTGAATCGCGGCTTCGCTCAGTACAGGGGAACTTCCACTTCCCCCCGTCCCACAACGCGACCGGTGACAATCCTGTTGGTCTGCAGGTTCCGGACGCGGACCAGTTCCCCCTCGCGGCCCGCCTGAAGTGCCTCAGCGACCGGAATCACCACCCTCAGGCTTCCTTTGCGTGCGAACAGCCGCACCGACTCGCGCGGATTGACCAGCACCGGCGCTTTGGCCGCAGGCGGCGCTTCGAGATGACGCAGAGTCAGAACTTCCCCCGGTTCTGCGGAAAATCGCACACTCTTTCCGACGACCATCTCTTCCGTCAGCTCGTCGACCCGCTCCCCCAGCAGTCGCGTTTCGAGTCCCACCAGGTCCCGCGTCAGCACCTGCCCCCGCTGCAGCGACGCCCGCGCGACCACGACCCGCTGTCGCCGCAGGATCTCAACGGCCACCTGACGTGAACTCAGCAGCGATTCCCCCTCGAACAGCCGCAACATCAGTGTGACGCGTCCGAGAGCCGCCGAGGCGGGCGGCAGCACTTCGAGTCTCAGGTCCTTCCGGTCAGAAAACTTCTGCAGCCACGAGTCGACGACCGGCACCGTCAGACGGACCTGGATGTCACCGATCGGCAGTCCCATCAACTCGTGCAGCCTCTGGGTGATCAGCTCCTCGACGTTCGCATCCGTAAAGGGTGCTGCCTCGCGAAACTGAACGAGCGTCAACGGTGACCCGCTGACGGCAAGCTGGTCGGAGTCGTATCCGGCCAGCATGAGCCTCACGACGACCAGTTCCCGCAACACCGTTTCCCGCGGCTGATCGGACTCGAGCACCGTCAGATCCAGTGCTTCGAGTTGCTCCCGCTGCCGCGGATCGTCGGTTGTGATGCGGGCGATGTCTCCGAGGCGGACCGTCCGCGTCTCGACCTGGGCACTGGGAACGAGCGCAACTGCAACCTCCGCCCGATCGACCGGATCGTCGGCGGGAGCGGGAACAGCCGCTGCCCCGATCACCGTTGCGACGAGTACCATGAACCTTCGCCAGTACACCGGCCGTCCCCCCTTCACTTCACCTATCGAACAATGTCGGCCGAGACGGACAGCATCTCGTCCCCCGCGCGAATCGCACGGGAGTTGACCTCGTAGGCCCGTTGTGCCGAGATCAGCGAGATCAGCTCGGTGACCACCTCGACATTCGACCCTTCCAGAAAGCCCTGACGGATAATTCCCAGACCGTTCTCGCCAGGCGTCCCGAGAACTTCCTGCCCGGAGGCGGCCGTCGCGGCGTACAGGTTGCCCCCCTCGTTGGAAAGACCGGCGGGATTGAGGAACCGCGCGAGCTGGATCTGCCCGAGGTTCACGGTCGCATCAGGCGTTCCCGCCAGAACACCCGTCACGGTCCCGTCCGCTCCAATGCTGAGCTTGGAAAGACTGATGCCGTCCTGGATCGTGACCGCCGAATCGAGCAGATACCCGTCCGTCGTCACCAGGCGACCGTCTCCGTCGATCCGAAACGCACCGTCCCGGGTGTAGCGGGCTTCGCCGCTCGGCAGTGTGACCTTGAAGAAGCCGTCCCCTTCAATGGCCACGTCGAGCGTGTTGTTGGTCTGTTCGAACGACCCCGGCGTGAAGATCTTGGTCGTCGCCGCGGCGCGCACACCGCTACCGATCTGCATGCCGGTCGGAGAAATCTGACCGGACGCGACCTCGGTTCCCGGCTGTTCGAGCGTCGTGTAGAGCAGATCGGCGAAGTCGACGTGACTCCGCTTGAATCCGGTCGTATTGACGTTCGCCAGGTTATTGGCCGTGTTGTCGATCAGCAGCTCCTGCGCCTTCATTCCGGTGGCGCTGGTGTACAGTGCTCGCAGCATTCTTTCGGTCCCTGAAAGAGTCTTCTGAACCCGGGTGATCGCCTGGGGAGATCAGCCCTGGTTGAGTTCGATGTGGTTCTTGACGACCTCGGTGAGATTGGTCAGTGATTTCTGGGCGGCCTCGTACTGCCGCATGCCGGCAATCAGCCGCACGAGTTCGTGGACGACATGCACGTTCGAGCGTTCCCGGGTTCCCTGGACGACGGTGACGCCATCCTGTTCCGGGTTGATCTCCGGGGGGGCTTCGAACAGGGTGATGCCACGCCGCTCGAGCACGCTGGTGTCTTCGAACCGGGCGAACGCGAGTCGGCCCACTTCCTGGTCGTCGGCGAAGATGGTTCCATCGCTCTGCACGACCAGTCTGGATACGTCGGTGTCGGGTGGAATGTTGATCGCCCCGGTCGCCCCTCGGACAGTGAGTCCCTCGGCGGTGACCAGCTCCCCGTCGCCGGTCAGGTGAAAGCTTCCGTTTCGTGTGTACAGCGCCTCGCCGGACGGCCCGTCGACCACGAAGAAGCCGTCTCCATGGATCGCGAAGTCGAGCGTGCGGCCGGTCCGTTCCATGGCGCCCTGGGAGAAGTCGACCACGCGATCGATCTCGCCGCTTCCCATCGACTCGCGGCTGTAGGCGGCCCGTTGTTCTTCGTCGAGGGCGGCCTCGAAAGACTGGTGCCGAACGGCGATCCGGCGGTAGCCGGGCATCTGCGCATGCGCAAGGTTCTGCGCAATGACCTCATGCTGGCCTGCGGAAGCGTCCATGGCGGTCATGGCGCTGTAGACACCGGTAATCATCCGTCGTCGTCCCTGACAGGTTCGGATCATCCAGGCGGTGGCCTGTTCCCGGGGGAAAGGCACCGCGTCCGGACGGAAGAGCAACGCACTCACCGTGCCCGCATCGGGGCACAGCGGCCCTGGCGGGAGGCGACGCGCATCCGAAACCCGCACGGATCATTCCACTTGCGCCGATCTGGAAGACTTTGCGTGTTGTAACGACCTTGCGGGTCGACCGGGAAAAGCGTTCCGACAGGGCGGAACAGATGACCTGTTCGGTCGTGAGAAACCGGCAAAGCCGGCTCACCCGGTCCGTGAGGGAATACACTCAATTGAGAGGGAAGTCCTCTCGCACGCGAGGGGATTCCCCCCGGGACGGAACAGCCCGAACATCCGAAAAAGACGCCGCGACCGTTACGACCCTCAAGGTTTACCAGGTCGAACGTCGAACTAGTACAAGGCGGTCCCCGGGCAACCTTGCCGCTGCAACGATGAGTGTCTGGAAACACCGACCACAGGAAGCGGATGGATGGCGGACGAATCTCAGGAAACGCAGGACCAGGCAGCAGCCAGTTCAGCCGGAACGGGCGTGATCGGATGGATCGCGGTCGGCGTGCTCGGTGCTGCGGCAGGATTTGCCGTTCCGTTCTTCCTGCCGACAGCCGAAGTGACCCAGGCCAAAGAGCCGGAAGCGACCTACTACGAGCTGCTCCCCCCCGACAAGGCCATGTTCATCGAGTTTGGCGAAGTGACCGTCAACCTCGATGAGGGTCGCATGAACCGCTACCTGCGTCTGAAGATCTCACTGCAGATCAACAAGGATGAAGAAGAGTCCATCCTGGAGACGCTCGAGAAGCGGCGGTTGATTCTGCGGAACTGGCTGTTGAGCCATCTGTCCGACAAGGATCTCGACAGCATTCGCGGCGCGGCCGGACAGAACATGTTGCGGCGGGAAATTCGAGACCAGTTCAACACCGTGATGTTCCCCGACGGATACGACCGTATCCACGATGTCCTGTTCGAAGAATTCAACGTCCAATGACCGACTCCCCGCGTCTGTCACGCCTGGACTTCCATGATCCGCGGCGGCTACCGGAGTTGATCTGGAAGGCGCTGACAAGCTGGCAGACTGAAGCACTCACCCTGGCGCAGGAATACTGGACCTCGATCCTTGCTCACCCCGTTTCCCTCAGCAGGGCGAGCAGCGAACCGATGTTCTGTGGCGCCGCCCTGCAGGCGATCCCCGATCCCGGCCTGGGTGTCGAGATCCGGATCGGTCGCACCCCCGTAACCACCCTGCTCGGCCTGTCGCGACGGCAGGTCCTCGGCCTGATCTCCGACATGCTCGACATGGCCGGCGATGAATGGCCGGAGGATCGCGAACTGACGTCCGTCGAGATGTCGATGGTCGAGCTGGCACTGCAGAGACTTGCGGACGGGATCGGCGATGCCTGGCCCGGTCCGCAGCCGATTTCGGCGAGACTGGGGCCAACCATCGATCGTCCCCGGCGGACGCGACTGTTCAATGCCGACGAAACGCTCGTCGTCACCCGCCTGAGCATCGAGTCACGCTTCGGGACGGAAGAGTGTGTCTGGCTGCTGCCCCAGCGGGAATTCGGCGAGCTGATTGAAGACGAAGGGGCTATCGCCTCGGAAGTCCCCGATCGTGCCCCCGACCCCAACATGATCTCGCTGGCCGAACGCATTCCGGTCGAGGTCGTGGTGGAACTGGGCCACGCGGAACTGACGATGAACCAGGTCGCCAACCTCAAGGAAGGCGACATTCTGGTCCTCGACCAGCCGATCAGTCGATCGCTGACGGCAAGCATCGGTGACCAGTTGAAATGGACGGGCGTGCCGCGACGCGTCGGCTCCCGCCAGGGATTCGAAATCGAGACGACGGTCGATCAATGAGGAGCGACGCCATGAATGACCCGGGTACCAATCCCGCCCCCGGCGAATCCCCCGAGACCCTGCACAGTCCGGTCGACGACATTTCGGCCGGCAACGAAACACCGGAGATCCGTCCGGTCGAGTTCTCGGAATCCAGCCGGTCCAACTCCCGTCCGGGACGACTCCCCATCAAGCGATTCTACGACGTCAACGTCACCGTCTCTGTCGAACTCGGTCGTGTCACGATGTCGATCGGCGAACTGCTGCAGCTCGGTGAAGGTGCCGTCGTCGAACTGACACGATCCGTTCACGAGCCAGTGGACATTGTCGCCCAGGGCGTCCGACTGGCCCGTGGCGAAGTTGTTGTCGTCGGCGACCGGTACGCGGTTCGGGTCACCGAGATCGAACCGGTCGACCACGATTCGCCGCTGCTGTCCCTGTCGAACCCGTCGGGCGAAGCGAACGACCGCAGTCCCGTTTCCGCAGCGGAACAGGCACCCTCCACCTGAGCGACGACAGGAACGTAGCGTCCCGACCGGCAATCGCCTGGCAGTGACTTCCCCTCCCGTTGACGTTCCCCAGAGAGTTCCACATCCGCGCCGGCCGGCCGGAGTCATGTCATGGTTCACGTACGTCTCCTCATTCCGACCACGGTCCTCGTCGCCGCTTTCATGGCGACGCTGCCTGCGGTTCCGACGTACGCTGGCGACCTGCCGCCGCTGCTCTCGTCCGCGGCCTTTGACAATCCCCCCGGTCATGTCCGCCTGACGTCGGCGACGGATCCGCCTGGGCAACCGTTCGCGGAAACGCCCGAACCACTTTTCACCCCCACACAGATCGACGACCCGTGGCAGGCCGCCCTGCCCGATCGCAACCCGGCCGGGCGTCACGTGGATCCTCGCCACCGTCAGACGGCGGCGTCCCTCGGCAACGAACCGCGTCCCATTCACCCGCCAGCCGCCACGCCGATCACAACTCAGTCGGAGAGCACCGAGCCGGCCGCGACGGCCCCCGCCAGTAACGAGCCGGACGCTGCCAGGGACCAGTGGGCATCGCATCTCGAACAGGCCGAGTTTGACGAAGGGTTCGCCGTCGACATCCTCGGCATCGTCCAGTGGACGCTGATCGTCCTGGTCCTTTGTGCCGGTTCGTGCGTTTTGATCCTTCGACGGTTCTCGTCCAGCAGTCCGAAGCGTCCCGCCGGCACACGTCGCATCCAGATCCTCGAGACGACGCGAATTGCCCCGGGCAGTTCCCTGCAGCTGGTCCAGATCGATTCGCACCGGTTTCTCGTCGCTGTCGACGGAACCGGCGTGAAGTCTGTCACCGGACTGCCGGACTGGTTCGAGGACTCGGACGACGCGGCAGAAACACCGGCCTCGATCGAGGCGAACCTGCAACTACTGCGATCGCAGCCGCCCGCGGCCGATCCCGAACAGGGAAAGGCTGCCTGAGCGATGCCGTTCGAAGACCCGACCATTGTGCAGCGAGTCATGGAGTCCGAAGGATTCCAGCATCTCTCGCCGCAGCTGAAAGTGGCCCTGTTCCTGGGGAGCATGGTCTTCATTTCGTCGGCGCTGGTGACGCTGACGGCGTTCACGCGCATCGTGATCGTCCTGTCCTTTGTTCGCCGGGCACTGTCGACGCAGGAAATTCCCCCCACCCCGGTGATTCTCGGCCTGTCGCTGTTCCTGACCATGTTCGTCATGGCACCGACCTTTCGTGCCATCGAGGACGAAGCCGTCAGCCCGTACCTCGACGGAACGATCACGGGGATGGAAGCCTGGCAGTCGGGAACCCATGCGCTGCGCGGGTTCATGATCACGCAGACGCGCAAATCGGACCTGATGCTGTTCGTCGATCTGGCCGGACTGGAGGGGCTGGAGTCTCCCGAGTCGACCCCGATGCGGGTTCTGGTGCCGGCTTTCGTCATCAGTGAACTCAAGACAGCCTTCATCATGGGGTTCTGTCTGTACCTGCCATTCGTGCTGATCGACCTGGTGGTTTCGGTCATTCTCATGTCACTGGGGATGATGATGATGCCCCCGGTCGTGATCTCGACCCCGTTCAAGATCCTGCTGTTCGTGCTGGTGGACGGCTGGCAGCTGGTGGTACGGGCATTGAGCCTGAGCTTCGGATGATGTCGCCCTGAGTGGGGTGAAGGATCGCTCCCCCGAGACAACGTGAAGGAACACGAGACGTTCCCATGGCCACCGAGGACAAGAATACAGCGACGGGCAACTTCGCCTGGCTGCAGCACAGCGAGACGCTGCTGTCGGTCGGTCTGCTCGGCGTGCTGCTGGTGATGATCATCCCGCTGCCGCCGTTCGTCCTCGACCTCGTGCTCGCGGTCAACCTGAGCATGTCGATTCTGCTGCTGCTGGTCACCTTCGGGGCACAGCGGGCACTGGAACTGTCGGTCTTTCCGTCACTGCTGCTGCTGCTGACGCTGTTCCGTCTGGCACTCAATGTCGCGACGACGCGGCGGATTCTGCTCTCCGCGGATGCCGGTCGGATCGTGACAGCGTTCGGCGAGTTCGTCGTTGGCGGCGACCTCGTGGTCGGCCTGGTGATCTTTCTGATCCTGGTCGTGATTCAGTTTGTGGTGATCACCAAGGGTGCCGGCCGCATCTCGGAAGTGGCTGCCCGGTTCACACTGGATGCGTTGCCCGGCAAGCAGATGGCGATCGATGCCGAACTCGGCTCGGGCGCGATCGACGACAAGGAAGCCCGCGTCCGCCGTCGCGAGCTTGCCGCCGAAACCGAGTTCTACGGAGCCATGGACGGTGCCAGCAAGTTCGTCCGCGGCGACGCGATCGCCGGCCTGGCGATTACGGCAATCAACCTGGTCGGCGGGATCGTCATCGGCCTGAGCCACGGGCTGAACTTCAGCGAGTCCGCCTACACCTACGCGATCCTGACGGTCGGCGACGGTCTGGTTTCGCAGATCCCGGCCCTGATCATCGCGACAACCGCCGGTATCCTCGTCACCAAGGCGACGTCCGAAGAAAGCCTCGGCCAGGAAATCGGATCACAGGTGTTGCGCAACGAGCGGCCGTTGTGGGCGGGGGCAGCGATCCTCGGCCTGCTGGCACTCGTCCCGGGACTGCCCAAACTTCCGTTCATCGGGATGGCGGCGGGGATGCTCGTCATGCTCTCTGCCCGCAGAAAGCAGCAGGAACAGCCGGCTGCCAAACCGGACGAGAGCGGCGACGATCCGCCTCCTGCACGCGAACCGGATGACGAACAGCACCTGCGTGAATTCCTGCTGACCGACCGCGCCAACGTCGAGGTCGGCACGCGACTGGTCCCGCTGATTCATACCAAGCGGCAGAAAGGCCTGGCCGAACGGATCACGACGCTCCGTCGCGAATTCTCCGCCGACAACGGACTCTGGATCCCGCCGATCCGTGTCCGCAGCAACCTCGAACTGCGGCCCGAAGAGTACCGCATTCTCGTGGCCGGGCGGCAGGTCGCAAGCGGCACCCTGCGACTCGATCACCAGCTCGCCATTCTGCCGGAAACGGTCGACGTCAACCTGCCCGGCGAGGAGACGACCGAACCGGCATTCGGCCTTCCGGCGAAGTGGATTCCCCAGTCGATCTCCCGCCAGGCGGAATCGCTCGGAGCGACCGTCGTCGATCCGATCAGCGTCCTTATCACGCATCTTGGCGAAGTGCTCAAGCAGCACGGCCACGAGCTGATCACCCGCGAAACACTCAAGCAGATGCTCGACCACGTCAAGGAGTTCGCTCCGACCGTGGTGGAAGAGGTCCGCTCCGAAACCGTCCGCATGAGCACCCTGCACCAGGTCCTCGTGCAGCTTGCCGAAGAACACATCCCGCTCTCGGACATGGCCTACATCCTCGAGTCGGTCGTCAATCACGCCCCCAGCTGCAAGTCTCCGGAAGAACTGACCGACCGCGTACGAGGCGACCTCGGCACGCTTGTGTGCGAGCGATACCGGGATGCGGAGGGGCGGCTGCGGATCATTGCGATCGACCCGTCGCTCGAGGCCCGACTGCGCGACTCGCTTCGCGAGGGTCACCTGGCCCTCCCGCCGGGGCCGCTCGAAAAGCTGATCGCGAGCGTCGGCACCATGTGCCAGGACTCGCTGCGTCACGGCCAGCCGCTGGCGATGCTGTCGGATCGTTCGCTGCGTCGTCCGCTGCGGCGGGTGCTGCACCGGGCGGTGCCACAACTTGGGTTCATCAGTTACCAGGAGGTTCCCGATGAATTGATGATTCAGCCGACCGGGCTTGTCCGGCTGGACCAGGTCTTTGAAACGAACGCCGGTGGTAGTTCGGGTGGGATGCAATCGGGGACGTCGGCAACGTTGCCTCAGTCGCACGCCGCCGTCGCCTGAGACCTCCCTGAAGTCTGGACGAAGTCTTTGAGTCAACTGCGGGCCTGGGTGAATGGATCTGAATCGAGATCACTACAAACGCCAGCCGTGGCGAGCCGCCGCGGGACTGTTGGCCTTCTGCGTGGCAACTCTCGCCGGTGCCGTAGCACAACAGGCGCCGGAGACAATCCTTGTCCGCGCAGTGGTCGCAACCGCCGTCGTCTACGGTGTGACTTCGATTCTGCAAGCGGTCTGGGAATCCGTCTCCGAAAACGCAGATCAGTAGCTGCGCCGGACGGACCACTCCGGACATCACGGGAATCGACGTAGCCTGTCATGGAATCGGCCCTGCAGACATATCGGGATGCGGCACGGAAGGGAGACCGGGACCGACTTGTCCTCGAACACCTCGACTATGTGCGGCACGTCGTCGGAAAGCTGATCAGTGAGCTGCCCGATGGAGTCGACCTGGAGAACCTGGAAGCCGCAGGTGTGCTGGGACTCGTCGAGGCCGCCGCACACTTCGATGCGTCGCGAGGCGTCGCGTTCACCACGTTTGCCTACATCCGGATCCGGGGAGCGGTTCTGGACGAACTTCGTCGCAACAGTCCGCTCTCACAGCAGATGGCACAGCGCTGGTCCCGCATCCGGGAAGTCACTCACGAGGACGAAGGCTCCTCCACACCGGAAGCGATCGCCCAACGGACCGGACTGAGCGTTGACGAAGTCGAAGAGTGCCTGCAGGCCGTCCGGCTGCTGCATCCCGATACCTGGCAGGACGAGCTGCACGGAGGCATCTCCACCGATTCCAACGCAGATGACGCCCTGGACCGCGAAGAACGAAAACAGGTGCTGGCCGATGCCATCGAATCCTTGCCCGAACGTCAGCGTCTTGTGATCACCCTGTACTACGCCGAAGACCTTCGACTCAAGGAAATCGGGGCCGTGCTCGACATGACCGAATCGGGCGTGTCGCGGCTGCTGGCCCGTGCCGAACTGCAACTGCGCCAGATCGTCAGAGACAAACTCGATTGACCCCCGCTCCTCAGCGAAACAACGGCAGGACCGACTCCATGGCCGGCAACTTCAGTGAACGACGCACCGGACGGACCGCCACCATTCTCTCCGGTTCCAGCGTGCAGATGCAGGCAACTCCGGTACTCATCGGTGCAGACGCCACACCATGTGACGAACCGCAGATCCGTCTGCATCGATCCGGAACCACCGTCACCCAGATCGAAATCGTCTGCAAGTGCGGCGAACGGATCCTGCTCGACTGCGACTACAGCGATACAGGGGCGTCGGCCGTCCCGACAGCACCGGGCGGCACGCCTTCCTGACCGGCGTGAGTACCGTCTTCGACCGGTCGTGCCTCACCAGACACACAGTCACCAGTTCATTGCCGACATCGGTGTCCTCATGAAGAAGTTCCGAATGCTCCGCTGGCGATCTCTCGGCATCCTCAGTTCTGCAGTGATCGTTGCAACGGGAACCGCTGGCTGTCGCTCGACGCCCGTAGCGATGCAGCCACTGATGCCGCATCAGCAGCCGGCCGCAGCCGCCCATACGACGGATGCAAACCCGACGGATGGGCCCCAGACGGATGATCCGACCGTTGCTGCCACCAACGCGCAGCACTCTGTCGCGGCAGAAGCGGGCAGCGATCGGCTCTCACTCGAGTCGTCGACGCCGCTTCCTCCGGCAGAGCACGGCAGTTCCCGGACCGCCAGCACGACACCACCTCCGGGAACGAGCCGGCCGGTGCCGCGCACATCACCCGCGGTCGCCTCGGCACAGCAACCGGTCACGACCGCCGATCCGGCGTGGGACGTTGTGGATGCCACTCCCGTCTCGGGCCGCCCCGACGCGTCCGACTGGTCCACGACCGGCCTCGACGGCGAGACCGGCGCTTCGACAGAGCCGATCCAGTTGACGGGCCACGAAACGGCACCGGTGCCTGCCCCTCCCCGGCTGGTTCCTCCGGGTCACGCGACGCGTGTTCAGGGGCCGACCACTCAGCAGGTTGGTGGAGTGATGCCTGGTCAGGGTGATCGTCCCGGATGCAATGACTGCCTGCCGGATCTGAGCGACTGGCAGCAACAGCTTCAGGAGCAGACCGACACGCTGGCACAGAAGGTCGACCAGCTGGAAGACCAGCTGGAAGCGAGTCGCGAGGCTCTGAAGACCGTCAATGCCGCGCTCGAAACGTCCAACCGCGAACTGAGCCGGCTGGGAAATGACGTGCGGTTCTGGCGTGGTGAAGTCAAGCGGATCGAGTCGGTGATGGAGCGACAGCATCAGCAGGACATCAAGTCCCTCGATGCCCTGTCGGAAACCCTCGAGCATCTCATCCGCGACGACTATCAGACGAGTCAGAGTCCCGCCGAACAGCCAGGCGGCACTCAGTAGTCGCAACGATCCGACCGCCCGTTCCACTGCGTGATCGAGAGTGGCCCTCGCATGAGCAGATCCGAGAAATCCAAAGAACCGGCGTTGAGCCGCCGTTCGTTCCTGATGCTTCCGATGGCCGCCCTGGCATCCGCCGTCAGTGGTTGCGGCCACGGATTGATGTTCTGGCGCCGGCCCTGCGAGGAAGAAGTGTTCATGGCGCCGGCCGAAGTGGCACCGTACGTCGGGCCGCGGATGCGGCTGGTCGTGGTGGTCCGTGCGGACGGAGTTCCCCCCGAGTTCGCCTTCCCCGTACAGGACTACATCCGCACGCTGAGTGTGGCGCTTCAGGAGACCGGACGTTTTGAAGTGGTCGATGTCCTCGATCCGCGGGAGACGCCGGAACTGCTCCTTGTCCCTGCAGATGGACAATGTCCGCCGGTCGGTGCCTGGCCGGGGGGCGTTCCGCAATGCGGTCCGGTCGACGCACGATTGATGATCGATGTCGTCGAGTTTCGCCCGTACCGACCGATGCAGATGCATACCCGTGTGCGTCTGGTCGATCCGCGCGGCCAGGAGATCGCCGGATTCGATCGGACGTGGTACGGTCCGAAGGACGTGGAACCGATCCGTCGGCTGCATCCGCGGGCGTTGAAGTATCCGCCTCCGCCCGCCCGTGAAGAAGCCGCGGTGACCACCAACAGCCCGCAGCATCTGCTGGATGTCGCGTCGCGGGAGTCGGCGGGAATCCTGGCAATGACGGTTCCACCGCCCGCTGCCCCGGAGATGCCGGCGATGCCTCCGGGCAGTCCTGAAATGATCGAGCCGCCGGTGCTGGAGCTGCCCCCGGTCAACACTCCGGCCAGCGAATATCCGCTGCCTGCGCCGCCGGCGTGGGAATCGCCGGTCGGCCCACAGAGCTTCTGACCGACCACTGCTGCTGAATAATGAAGCCGCCTCCCCCCGAGAATGCCGGAGGGAGGCGGCTGTTTCATTGTCGTTACCAGGGCGGAACTACCGGACGAGCGAGTTGAGCTCTTCGAGGATCTCGTCCGTCACCGTGATGGTCCGGGCGTTCGCCGAGAATCCACGCTGAGCGACGATCAGCCGCGAGAATTCGAGGGCAATGTCGACGTTGGACCCTTCGAGCTGTCCGGAGCGGATCGCCCCACGGCCAAGCTGCAGGGCGGTCCCCAGCTCGACTTCGCCACTGGCGAGTGACTGGGCGTAGTAGTTCTGGCCGGACCGTTCGAGCGCTTCGGGGTTGCTGAAGCTGGCGACGGCGAGCTGAGCCAGCGGGAACGTCCGCCCGTTGCTGGCGATACCTTCGATAACTCCGTCCGCTCCGACTCGAACCGAAGACAGAACGCCGGACGCGAAGCCGTCCTGTTCGGACGAGATCGAGGAGTCGCCGGCAACGGATGTCAGCCCGTCGTAGGAGCCAGGTTCACCGAAGTCGAGGGTGATGGTCTGCGGCGTCGGCTGACCGTCAAACTGAACCACGATGGAGGGCGAATCGAGGACGCCGGACAGTGATCCATCCGAATTGAAGCGGATTCCGGAGACGGTTCCATCGATGATCGTTCCCTCGGACGGATCGAGTTCGATATCCAGTGTCCAGGTTCCGTCGTCGTTGCGGGTGAAGTTCGCTCCCAGCGAATGCGCACCGCCCGCGTTGTCGAAGACTTCGATTCCGCCACGGACGACCGCGGCGTTGGTGCCCTCAGCCGTGACGACCAGCAGGTTCTGGGAGTGATCCAGACTACCGGCATTTCCGCTGCCATCGACCAGCGACAGACTCAGAAAGGCCGGGCCGGTATCGTCCGCCTGCAGTGTCAGAGTGCCGTCCGCCTCCAGGGTTGCCGTCGCCGACGAAAATGCATTGTTGATCTCCGTCACCAGATCGCCGAGCGTCGTCGTATCGTCGACGTTGATGGTCACGTTGACCGGAGTCCCGTCGGCCTCGGTGCCGGCGATGGTCATCTGGTCGCCGGGAGCGTAGGAGCTGAGCAACGTGTCGAGCGAGTTCAGCAGCGTACCGGACGTTGCGGCGCTGCCGCCGGCCAGAAACGGATTCGACGACATCAGCGTTTCCTGAGCCGGATCATCCGCCGACGCAGACAGGTTGCCGGAAATGAAACCGGTCTTCGTCGCCTGCCCGGGAATCGTTGTCCCAAGCGGCACCTGGATGTAGGACTCGCCGGCTTCCTGGAACGCGGGGTTGATGCCGTCCGGCTCGCCGACCGTCCCGAACCGCTGGACACGATAACCGGTCGCTGGATCGACGAGATACCCGGCGTCGTCGATACCGAAGGCTCCCGCGCGGGTGTACAACGGCCCATCGGGGCCTTCAACCACGAAGAACCCCTCCCCCTCAATCGCGAAGTCCAGCGCCTGACCGGTCGTCTCGATGGGGCCCTGCGTGAAGTTCGAGTCAATCTGCGCGACGATACTGCCGGTACCGACCTGAATGGGGTTCGTTCCACCGACGTCGGCCGAACCGGCCGATGCCGCCCGCTGCGTTTCGTAGAGCTGATCGGCGAAGAGAGCCCGCTGTGACTTGTAGCCGAGAGTGTTCAGGTTCGCGAGATTGTTCCCGATCACCTCGAGCATCTTGCTGTGACTGTTGAGCCCCGAAATACCAGTGAGCAGTGGATTCGCCATGTCTTGTCCCCCCCCGGGTCAAAGTAACGCGATTTCTGTTGTAGTCGTGTCGGCCCGCGAACTGTTTTCGAGTGCCGGCATCCAGGTCCCGTTTCGGGGACGGGCCGGCGCAATCGTCGGAATGGAGCGTCGACTCAGATCGATGTGCCACCAGCGTCGACCACCCCAGTGACCTGATCGAGCGAAACGACGTTCGCTCCGGCTGTCAGCATGATCCGGCCGTCCAGGACGCGGGCCTCTTCAACCTGCGCCCGTTCCAGTTCGCCAGTCGTCGGAGAAATGAACTCGACGGTCTTGCCAACCAGGTCCGCTCCGTCGGAGAGCTGCTGCAGCTTCAGCATGTCGTCGAACTGTGCGTTGAGCGTCTGCACGCCTTCCAGCACCGAGAACTCTGCGAGCTGGCTGATGAACTCGGTCTGTTCGACCGGCTCCAGCGGATCCTGGTTTCGCAGCTGTGTGACGAGCAGATCCAGAAACTGCTGCTGTCCCAGATCCGCCGATCCGGTGATGCCATCCATTGCGTCTTCCTCACCTGTTTCAGTTCACGGTGACAGTCGGACGGGACCGGCCCGCCGGGATCGTCACTCCGTCGTTCGCTGACTTCTTCCGAAAGTTGTTCCATCCATCGCGACCTGGCCGTCGCGGCACTGCAGGTCGTTCGGCTGCTCCGTGCGGTCACGCCTTGACGTCCACCTGCCCCGGCGGGGTCACAGCCGCACCGTCATCGGTAGATTCCGTGCCGGCGAGTCCGTAGCGTCGGGAGACGTCCGGCCCGCGGAATGTTTCATCCGCCGAATGGTCGGTCGCACCGGAGTCTCCACCGACGTCGCCGCTGAAGACATCGACCGAATCGACCGGCATCTCCGCCGCTTCGAAGTGGGACTGAATCTCACCAAGATTCGACTTGAGGATCGTGGCGGTGGCGGGCGACTCGGCGGCGACGCGCATCTTGAGTCCCCGTTCGGTCCGGGAGATCTCGATGCGGATCCGGCCGAGTTCGGGCGGCGTGAGTTGCAGTTCCATGCGTGACTGCCCCTCCTGACGCACCACGCGTGCACGTTCGAGTGCGCCAGCGACCACCTGTTCGGTTACGTCCCGCTGAATGGCCGGATCGTTGATGACCTGTTCCGCAACGTCCGAAACGTTTGTGCTGCCAGTGGTCGAGAGTGTCGCCGTCGCGGCGATTGTCGGTGGAATCTGTGCGGCAGCTCCTTCCTGGTGAGCCGACTCCTGCTGTCCCGTCGACGGGTCATTGCCGCCTGTCTCGGTTCCGGCGGTCGCAGGATCAACCGCCACGGCATCGGTCGTTGCAGCGTCGGCGACTGAGACGTCGGATGCGAAGGACAAACCCTCCTGCGCTGGCTCGGTCGGCGTGCCCGGTGTGCGAACCGGCTGGCCGTTCTGCCCGGCCGTGCTGCGGACCGCCGCTCCATCTCCGGAAAGCGCGATCGATTCGACCGGCTCGGCCGATGCGGACGGCGATGGATCGCCCGCTGCATTCTGCGGGAACCGCGACGCTCGGTCCTGCGTCCTGTCGAGCGGCGCATTCTCTGCAGCAACTGACTGATCACGTGGCAACGCGGTGGCCTGCGGCGCGGGGGTTACTTCGGTTTCGACTGCTCCCGCAGCGAAGGTCGGTCGCCCTGATGTCGACGCGTTCTCCCCGCTCGCCGACTGATTCATCTGCTGCCCAGGTCCGCGGACATCAACGCTTTCCTGAACAACAGGCCGCTGACCAGCCGTTGCAGGCTCGATCGTCGACTGTTCGGCGGTTGCCCGAGCGGCGGTTGAACCAGCGATCGTCTGTTGTTCCGATGGCACCGCTTCGGTGTTCGCTGTCGCAGGCTGCGGCTCGCGGAATGTCACCGGGCCGGCGTTCGGATTCGGACGCGTCCCGTGTCCGTTCGTTTCCCGTTCGGCGTTCGATCCGGCCAGCAGCATGCGTTCGGACGTGTTGGCTGCGACCTCCGTCCCGGTCGCAATCTGCTCTTCTGTCGTTCCCGGGTCGACGATTGAAGAAGCGGCAGACTGCTGTGAGGTTGCCGGCGGATCGACGCTCGCCCCGGACGCCTGCTGCGGCACTGCGGTTCCTGCATCGTCTGTCGAAGAAGTCGCGGGCTGCTGCAGCGGAGTGCCCCGGCCGACATTCGATGTCGTGACGGACTCACGCCGCGCCGGCGCTGCACCAATGTTCTCAGCCTGAACGTTCTCAGCCTGAACGTTTCCGGCCTGAGCAACCGACTGCGGAGATGTCGTCTCACGGGTACTGAAACGCTCCGACTCCGTCTCCTGGACCGCGGCGGACGGGACGGCTTCTGATGGTGGGCCAGACAGGTCGGTGGCCAACGAAGCCGTTCCCGACTCTCCCCCAGACGATTCCCGATCGTCGGCGACCGGACGCTCACCAGATCGCGGCCCGTCGTCCGGATCGTCCCCCGCCGGCTGAGTGGACTCGTTCGACACTGTCGGCGGCCGGTCGACGATCTGCGGTGTCTCGGTTCCCGATGGTGCGTCGACAGGAAGTGCCGCGTTCATCGGCGGTCGCGCGAAGTGTTCCGGCGACTGTTCGACGGGCGTTGCGCCCGATTCGGCCTCATCCGAGGTGATGTCCGGCCCGGCTTCGGACTGGACGGTCCCCGTTCCGTCTGTGGATGTTGAGCCGGACTCTGTCGACGCGCCGGACGATGTCCCGGATGTTCCGGTGAGCATCGCGAGCGTGGACGCGAAGTCGGCCGCTCCGGACGGATTCGAACTGGCAGCAGCATCGCTCTTCAGAAAACCCTGAAGACCGTGCCCGGTCGTCTCGCTCGAGCGACCGGTGGCTGCGGAAACATGCGGACCGTGTGACGAAACCGGGATTGACATTCTCGACGCATCTCACTCACGAACATGAAGCCCGTCCGCCGGGATGCAGACGCCATGCCAGTCGTCCTGCGAGCGGAGGTTCGCCGAGGTGCCATCGCACCGGGACCTGCTGGCCACAAGAGGTTGCGGCAATGAGAAAGGTCCGAAGCGGAACGGGCCGCGCGAAGGCAACCGGAATGACGTTCCCACCGGACGGAAAGAGATTCCCATCGGCCCGGCGCAACAGATCGCCGGCCGGAGCGGTCCCACGATCGATCCGGCCGCGAAACCGGCTATTGTTGCCGGTCGGCGCTCGACCGTGTGGCGCACGTCGATCGGAGCAGGGGCTCAGCAGCTGAACCCGAGCTTGCGGTATTCGGTCACCTTGTTTCTGAGTGTGCGGGGAGTGACGCCCAGCGCGGCGGCGGCTTCGGTCTTGTTCCCGTCAAACCGCCGCAGACGGGACAGAATCACGATGCGTTCAATCTCGCGAAGCGGCAACTGCTCGAAGACGGCAGGCAGCTTCTGCGGGGTGCCGGTCTGAGGTTCGTCCTCGGATGGCAGGTCGACTTCGTCGATGATCTCGCCGGTCGCCAGGATGCAGGCACGGTGAATGACATTCCGAAGTTGCCGGACGTTGCCGGGCCAGTGGTAGTCGGAAAGCTGCCGCATGACCGACGACGAGACCCCGCGAATCGCGACTTCGGCCTCGTTGCGGAATCGCTGGATGAAGTAGCTGACCAGCACAGGGATGTCTTCGCGGCGTTCGCGCAGCGGCGGGATATGCAGTGCCAGAATGTTGAGTCGGTGATAGAGATCCTGCCGGAATCGCTTCTTGCGGACACGTTCTTCAAGTGTGCGGTTGGTGGCGGCAACGACCCGGGCGTGCAGATGCAGATCCTGGTTGCTGCCGACGCGTTGAAACTCGTTCTCTTCAAGCACACGAAGCAGCTTGACCTGCATCGCGAGGGGGAGTTCGCCGATTTCGTCCAGAAAGATCGTGCCTCCCGCAGCCGCCTCGAAGCGCCCGATGCGACGGTTGGATGCGCCGGTGAATGCACCGCTTTCGTGGCCGAACAGTTCACTCTCGATGAGGTTTCGAGGCAGGGCCGCACAGTTGACGCGGACATACGGTTCGCCGACGCGCGGGCCGGCTTCGTGCAGGCGTCGGGCCAGCAGTTCCTTGCCGGTCCCGCTCTCGCCGGTAATCAGGACCGAAGCCGACGCCCTGGCGAACCTGCGGACACGCTCCAGCAGGGCATGCATGCATCGGGACTGAAACACCGGCACCGGGGCGCTTGCCTGGGGTGCCGGCAGACCTGGAGTCAGTTCGTGAGGAGCAATCATCGGCAGTCGAACTTCCGTCTCGTCTCGAATCGCGGGCAACGTGTTCGGGCGCGTGGTACGGCTTCGGTCCGGTTCGAACCGGGACCGCTTCAGCTGGGGACGGTGCCACGGCGGCCGGCATGACCGTAGGCCTGACGCATCTGCCGACGGCGCACGGCAGCATCGACGTCGGGCAGAATCTGTCCTCGACGTTCGATCAGGGCCCGCTCAACGACCGCGACACGATCAATGAGTTTCCGAAGCAGCTGTTCCTGACCGGAGACCTCGGCGGCCAGTTCCGCACCGGGACTCGTCTGCCAGGACTGCCACTGCTTGCGCAGCGGTGCAATCTCCGCCTCCATCCGGCCGAGATCCCGCATCAACTGCTGAAGGGTGTCGAGATCCGCGGTCGCCTCGGAGGCGGCCCCTTCAGAGAGCCCCTCGACAATGGCGAGCGCACGACGGTACTGTTCACCCATCGTTCGCAGACGCGTCACCAGCGCCCGTTCAGTCTGCTGAATTGAGTTGCTCATTGACCTGTTGCTCCAGTGCCCGCATGGTCTGCTGCAATCCCTGAACATCGCCTCGCACCCGGGTCCGTTCCTCGAGGTGATCGAGCCACCACCCGGCCAGTTCGCCGACCCAACCGGCGTTCTTGTCGGCGACAATATGGCGGTACCACTTCTGTGCCTCATCAATGTTGTCGAGCCGACGGAAGCAGCATGCGATCTGGTAACTGACCCAGTACCGATCGTGCTCGTCGAGACTCTCTCCGTCGCCTTCGAGCTGGCGGTACAGCTCCAGGGCCAGCGTATGCTCCCCGGACGCAAAGAGACTGTCGGCCAGTCCGAGACGGTCAATCGGCCCCTCCGCGACAACCGGGTCGGCAAAGACGGTGTCGACACCGGGAATACCGGCCGGCTCACCCGTGTCCGGAGCCGGTTCCGGTGGCGGAGGTGTCGGTCGCATCGCCTCCATTGTCTGCGGTCCCCGCCCCGGCTGGCCCGGTGACGGGAGTCCCGGTGACGGGAGTCCCGAAGGCTCTGCAATGTCCTGTGGAATCGCGCTGTCCCGCGACATCGCGGATGGAGGATACGGTTGCGGCGCCAGTGGAACCGAAGGAGGTGTTCCGCCCACGTCCGCCGGTCCGGCAGGCGACATTCCGCGTGGCAGCGGTGTTGTTTCCCGTGCCCCGGACGGCAGCCGATGACTGCGGAGGCGTTCCTGCTGTTCTTCCCATCGGGTGATCAGATCTTCGAGCTGTCCCCGAAGCCGATTGAAACGCTGTTCCTTGTCCCGCTGCAGCATCTCGGCCCGCTCGACGATCGGGTCCGATGGTCGCTGTGATGCCGGGATCTCGACGTCGGCACCGGGAGGCGCCGGTGTCAGAGGTGGCAGGGCCCGGGGGCCACTCTGTCGCGGGAGATCCACATCCGGTTCGACGCGTGAGATCCGGTCTGCGGGTCCGTCGCCCGATTCCGGAGCGAGAAGTCGAACTGTCTCCGGAGCAGGTGGCACCTCGTCGACATTCTGCTGCGGAGGCGCGAACGGCGGTGTCACGATTGCCGGCGCTTCCGACGCCGGAGGAGCCAGTACCGGTTCGGCTGCACTCGTCACCAGTGCGGTTCCGAAGAACAGACCGGCCCACATGGCGCCTGGTGCCCCACTCCGCCGACTCGAAGTCGACAGGCCGGCAAGCAGACGCGGCCAGACTCCAGTTTCATTTTCCCGTCGTGGGCGAGTCATCGCACAACCTCCAGCTGACGAGCCGACGGCAGGGGATCGACCTGGTCGAACGAACCGGGAACCAGTCCCGAGAAGCAGTAGATCGCAGACCGATGGTCCCCCTGTGCCTGATAGGCCCGCCCCATCAGACGCAGGACCTGCGGACGAACTGACTCCGGCAGGTTCTCGCGTTGCAGCAGCAGTCCGCACCGCTCAATCGTCATTTGCGGGTCACCGGCCGAGTATGCGATTTCGGCCAGCATGACCTCCGCGACATGTGTGGCATCCAGCAGATTGTCGGTCGAGAGCGCTTCGAGCAGTTGCTTCGTGTCGACCTCGTCCCCCTGCTGCAGACGACGTTCCGCCAGTGTCAGCAGAAGCTGGTCCCGCAGCGGAAACCGGTAGGTCGTCCGGATGCAGCGTTCGTAGAGACTCACCTCCTCGAACGCCATTCCGACATCCCGAAACGCTTCGCCCACCAGAATCCACCAGTGACCGCCGAACATCGAAGCGGGGTCCGCATGCGTCAGCGAGGTGATCAGAGTCACGGCTTCACGCTGTTTTGCGGCTGGATCAATGACGGCACGGAAGCGAAGCAGACTCGCCAGAAACGCCGCCTGATCGCGCACCGATCGGTCCCGAAGCAGTTCGCGTCGCGTCATGAGGATCGAGTTCGCCCCGCGGGGATTCCCCAGGATCAGGTAGGCGCTCGAAAGCATCATCGCGGCAACAGCTTCCAGGTCGGTCCCTTCGTTGAGTGCCAGGGCGCGTCGCAGGGGCATGACGGCCTTGCGGGCGTTGTCCTGCTCCAGCAGGATCCGCCCGATGTACAGATACGCGAACCGTTCAAGAGGATGAGTCTCGACGTTGTCGACCGCCAGATAGAACGATTCGAGTGCGCCCTCGTGGTCCGCCAGCTGGAGCTGGATCTTACCCAGATTGAACCAGGCTTCTGCCAGCGCCGTGGACCGGGGAAACAGACGCGTTGCCTGGCGGAAGATCCGCAGGGCATCGGCGGTGTGACCGGAGTTCGCGGCCAGTTCTCCCAGCATCATGTAGGAGACGGCAGCCCATGAATGATCCGGGGCGTTTGTCACCGCGTACTGCAGTGCCCGAGCGGCGACGATCCGTCGACGCTGCAACTCTTCGGAGCTGTTCGCGTCCTGCGGTTCGTAGACCACAATGCGGTTGCCGGTCAGCTTCCACGCCAGACCGAGCGGCTCCAGGACCGCATCGAGCAGAAAGGCCAGGCTCAACTCGGGCGCATCAATGCTGACGGACCGTCCCACCATGCGGGCAACCGCGTCGGGTGTGACCTCGGGGGCCCAGCCGCTGGCAGTCACCAGGGCGCGAAACACGTCGGCAACGGAACGCTGGCGGTAGCGCACATTCAGGAAAACCGACTCCGCGAATGGTGCGAGCCGTTGAGTGACGGTCAGTTCTTCCGGCCGTTCTGTCGCCGGACGGGACCGTGGTTTGCGCACCAGCGAGAGCAGCTCACCGGGATTGATCACCGGACGCGGCGTCAGCAGATGCGTCAGTTCGAGCGGATCCGTCTCCGGTCCGGAACCGGCCCGGTTCGTCAGGCAGTGGCCGAGCTGGTGGAGTGTCTCATCGATGCCGGCTGATCCCGGGCCATCGCCCGACTCGGTCACGATCTCCTGATACAGTGCCGCGATCGCAACGTCGAACTGCCCGTTCCGTTCCCAGATCCGGATCTGTCCCAGTCGGGCCAGCCGCGTGAGCACCGGGTCGGTGTTGGCGGCGATGACCGTCTGGTAGTGCTCCTGGGCGGCGGACCGGTCATCGAGGACTTCCGCACAGAGGGCGAGTCGAAAGCGGACGTGGACATTGACGGCTCCGGACGTCCGCGGAAGCAGTTCCTGATACATCCGCAGCGCGATCGCGTAGCTGGTCTCCACGAGACGCTCGTCCGCGCGCTGCAGGGCATTCGCCACAGCCTGCGCGTCGTAGGTGTCAGCAACGGTCTGGTCGGTCGGATCGGATGAACCGGCATCGGCGACCGGCTGGCCACTCGCCAGCGACGGTGGCGACAGGGAACCGTCTGACTCGGTCACCTCTTCAACCGGCTCCGCCAGACCATCGCCAGATATCGGCGTGGTCCCGGGCGACGGGGGTGGAGCGGATGCCTGCTGGGTGGCAGACGGCTGCAGGGGATCGGCCGGATCTGCCGGTTGCTCCTGTTGCCGGTTCTGTTGCTGCAGCACGAGGCCGCCAGCAAAGCCACCAGCAATCAGAGAGACAACGGCAATCGAGACCGTCACCAGGGACGTTCCCCAGGACTGGGGACGTCTGCCGGGCATGGCTTCGTGCGGGAGGTCGTTCTCAGGCGTCATTCTGGGGGGTCCAGTGGGCCGCAGGGTTTCCCCAGGCCGCAAACTCAACGTCATCGCTACAGTCTCATCGTCCGAATGCCGAAGTGAGTTGAAGTCAATTTTCGCGGCAAGTCCGCGGAGAACCCTTCGATAACGGAGGTGACTCGCTTCAGAGGGAAAGAGGAACGATGGAGATTCGCAAGCTGCATATCGATCCGGAACGGTTTCGCCCCACGGCGGACACGTCTCGCGTTGCTGCCCGCCGGGGTGAGCAATCGGGGGCAGCGGAGGGGAGCGGTGGTCCCGAAGGGATCACGGCCAACCAGCCGCTGAACGGATACGACGCGCAGCTGAACGAACTGGTTGCCAGGGTCCGCGAGCTTCCGGAGATTCGGCCGGACGTGGTCGAGGCAGCCCGTTCCAGACTGACCAGTGGCGAGTTGCTGACCCGGGATGCGGCAGAGCGAACGGCGGAGAGGATTCCCGTCTAGGGAACGTCATTCGGGACGCACACATCACGATTCACAACTTTGGACGGATTCGTGGTCACCGCGGACGGATTCTTGGCCCAGACTACATTTGGTGACCAGGAACACACTCTCAGACGAAGGGGGATTTGACCTATGGGACTTGTGCTTGCGAACAATGTTTCTTCACTGAACGCCCAGCAGAACCTGACGCGTTCGTCGAACAACCTGGCGAAGTCGGTCGAGCGTCTCTCGTCCGGCCTGAAGATCAACCGTGGTGCCGATGGCCCCGCCGCGCTGGTCATCTCCGAAAAGCAGCGTGCTCAGATTGCCGGCCTCGAGCAGGCGATCGAGAACTCCGAAAAGGCCGTCTCGCTGGTGCAGACCGCCGAAGGTGCTCTCAACGAGATCAACTCGCTGCTCGTGAAGGTGCGTAGCCTGGCCCTGGATTCGGCCAACGCCGGCGTTAACGATGCCGACGCCCTCGCTGCCAACCAGGCCGAAATCAGCAACGCCCTGGACACGATCAACCGTATTGCGAACAACACGCAGTTCGGCACCAAGAAGCTGCTCGACGGTTCGGCCGGTGTGACCGGTACGGCGACCGATGCAGACGTCACGGTTCTGAAGGCGACCTCCGACACCGCCGCTGGTACCTACAGCGTCACCGTCGACACCGTTGCCGAACGTGCCTACGTCGACACGACGACGGCTCTGGCCGCCGGCACCCTGGCCGCCGACGAAACGCTGACCGTCAACGGCGTGAGCATCTCGCTCAACGAAGGTCTGACTCGCGACGAAGTGAAGAACCGGATCAACGAGTTCACCTCGCAGACCGGTGTGGTCGCCGAAGACGACGGTGCCGGCACGGGCATCCGCCTGCGGACCGAAGCGTTCGGCAGCGACGCCTCGATCAGCGTTGTGTCGAACCAGTCCGGTGCCAACAGTGCCGGCTTCACCACCTCGGTCGAAACCGACTCGGGTGTCAATGCCGTCGCCACGATTGGCTCGAACCAGTTCACGGGTGTCGGCAACGTCGTTACCGCCGATACCGGCGTGACGAAGGGCCTGACGGTCTCGCTGGCCGTCGATCCGGCCGACTCGACCCTGACCGTTTCCGGTGCCCAGGGCAATGTCTCGGTCACCAACAACGCCCTGCAGTTCCAGGTCGGCCCGAACGCCAACCAGACCGCTTCGATCGCCGTCGATCGCGTCAATCCGTCCTCGCTGGGTGTCGGCGTCGCCGGCAACCAGTTCGCCAGCCTCAATGACATCAACGTCACCTCGGCTGCGAAGGCTCAGGACTCGATCGCTGTCATCGACGCGGCCATCGACGACATCACCAACGCCCGTGGTACGCTCGGTGCCTTCCAGCAGAACACGCTGGAGTCGACCGCCAACAACCTGCGGACGACCCTGGAAAACACCGTCAACGCCGAATCCGTGATTCGCGACACCGACTTCGCTGCCGAAATCGCGAACTACACCCGTCAGCAGGTGCTCGTCCAGGCCGGTACCTCGGTCCTGGGGAACGCCAACCAGCAGTCGCAGCTCGTCCTGTCGCTGCTGCAGTAGTCCTGACGGCCTGACGGTTTCCGTCATGATCCCACGACCGCCGCGGGCTGGCCGGCATGGCTTCAGCCCCGGCGGTCGTTCTTCTTCCTGTCGGACGGACCGACGACAGGGACACCGGATTGCCGATGATCTTCTGCGGGGCGGCTCCACTCCCGAACGGGCCAGGCTCCGCGACAGGTCCGGCAGTTTCCGCCTGTTGCTGCAAGCGTCCTGAGGGCGTTTCCGCCTGGAGAATCGGACGGCCGATCTCTCTGACGTGAGACACCCCGGAGCACCGAGGACAGACTCATGCTCTCCATTGACGGTCTGGTTACCGGCATTGATACCGAGGCGATTATCGAAGGCCTGCTGCAGATCCAGCAGAACCAGATCGATATCCTCGAGTCGCGCAAGGCGGACGTGGTCACCCAGCAGACCGCATTCCGTGGCGTCGAAGCACAGCTCACCAGCCTGCGCACCCAGGCCGGACGACTCAGCAATCTCCAGAACAACGTCTTCGAACAACGCAGCGTCTCCGTCAGTCACGAAGACGCGATCATCGCGACGGCCACCCGCGACGCGGCGATCGGGACCTACCAGGTCAGCATCAATCAGCTCGCCGCCGCACATCAGGTCGCCAGCCAGGGTTTCACCGACGACAACGCGGCCGTGACCGAGGGGACGTTCACACTACGTGTAGGCGACCGTCCCGAAGTGACCATTACGGTCGACTCGTCGAACAACACGCTGCAGGGATTCGTCGACGCCATCAACTCCGCCGATGCCGGGGTCTCCGCGACGATTGTCCGCGACGGATCGGGTTCGGCCACGCCGTATCGCATCCTGCTCTCGTCCCAGCACAGTGGTGCCGAGAACGAGATCTCCGTCACCAACAATCTTGCCGCCTCCAGCGGCAACGCCACCCAGCCGACCTTCGATTTTGCGACGCCGGTGCAGGCCGCAGCGAATGCGTCCGTCAGTCTCGGCGAAGGGGCGGGGGCGATCACCGTCGAAAGCGCCACAAACGAGGTCGACGGACTGCTTTCGGGAATCACACTCAATCTGCTGTCCGCCGATCCGTCCCAGCCGATCGTCATCGATGTCAAGCGGGACACGGAGGCAGCGGTCACGGCCGTCGAGGATTTCGTCGAGGCGTACAACGCCCTGATGGAATTCGTCGACGAGCAGGTCAAGTACGATCCGGAATCGGACGTCGGCGGAGTCCTGCTGGGTGACCGGTCGATTCTGGATATCCAGAACACGATTCGCAACACGGTGCTCGACGTCGTTCCGGGACTGCCCAGCAGCCTGAACCGACTGACCGCTCTGGGAATCTCCGTCACCGACGCCGGCCGGCTCACACTGAATGCGTCGAAGCTGCAGGACGCACTGTCCGGACGGGTCGACGGCGTCGCGGCCGACGACGTCACCAAGCTCTTCGCGCTGACCGCCGACAGCAGCAACTCCAACATCGACTTCCTGCTGGCAAGCACGCGGACCCAACCGTCCGACACTCCCTATCAGATTGACATCACGCAGGCCGCCGAACGGGCCTCGATCACCGGCAGCAATCCACTGGCCGCCAGCACGGTGATCGACAGCTCCAACAACACGCTGCAGCTGACGATCGACAATGCCGAGATCACCATCACTCTCTCGGACGGCACCTATACCGCGCAGGAACTGGCCGACGAACTCGAATCGGTCATCAACTCTCATCCGGATCTGGTCGGCCGGGAAGTCCTCGCGTCGGTCGACGGCAGCAACAACCTGACGCTCACCTCTGCTTCGTACGGCAGCTCGTCGCAGGTGACGATTCGGGGAGGGAACGCCATCGCCGACCTGGGGCTGACCGGATCGGAGAACGAAGTCGGTCAGGATGTCGCAGGGTTCTTTATCGTTGATGGAGTCACGGAACCGGCGACCGGAAGTGGTCAGCTGCTCTCCGGCAATCTCGACAACGAGAACACAGCCGACATTCAGCTGCGCGTCACCCTGACCGCCAGCCAGGTTCAGGCCGGTGTCGACGGCGAATTGAGCGTGACCGAGGGTGTCGCCGCGCGACTCGGCTCACTGATCAACGACCTGCTCGATCCGGTGGACGGTCGGATCAAGGCGATTGACGAATCGTTCGAAGAGCAGCAGGAAAGCATCCAGGAATCCATCGACCGCCAGCAGACCGCCTTCGAGCAGCAGCAGGAACGACTGATTCAGGAGTTTCTCTCTCTCGAAACCGCGGTCAGCCAGCTGCAGACGACCAGCAGCTTTCTGGCAGCACAGCTGGCGACACTTCCGACGATCCAGACCGGCGGCAACTGATCGCTGGCCGTCGTCTGCCCCGACGACACTCGGCGTCGCCTCCGGGCCCCGCCAATGAACAACCAGGAACTGTTTCTCGGTCTCCGCAAGGGAAAGCAGAGCTGATGAACCCGCTGAATGCTTATCGGAAGGCGTCCCGCAACGCCTGGTCCCGCATCGACATGCTGCTCGAGATCTATTCGGCGGCGCTGACCGCGGCCCGGGAGGGGCTGCAACTTGCGCAGGCCGGCAACACGACGGATCTGATCCAGAAGCGGCTGCGTGTACAGAAGATGACGCTGCTGTTGCTCGACGGCATCGCGCCGGACATGGGAGAGGTTCCGCAACGGATCCAGCAGCTCTGCCTGTTCATCCTCGACCAGATCACCAGCAATGAACCGGCAGCCTGGGAGGCGACGGTCAACATCCTCTCGCAGCTGCACGATGCCTTCCGCGAGATCCGCGAAGAGGCGATTCAGCTCGAATCCCGCGGCGAGATTCCGCCGCTCGATGTCGAACTGCACGCCGGAACACTCGCCCGCAGCTGATCCCGCGTTTCTACTGACGTCAACTGTGCCCGGGCGCGAAGACCGCGGCCGCGCGTGCGGCCGAATCAGGCTTCGATCAATCCTTCGCGGATCGCCCAGCGGCACAGTTCGACGCGGTCGCGAATGCCTAGCCGCTTCATGATGCGGAACTTGTGGCTCTCGACCGCTTTCTCGGAGACATGCATCAGGCCGGCGATTTCGCGAACGCGACTGCCACGGGCCAGATGAATGAGCACCTCGAGCTGACGGTTCGAGAACCGTTCCAGCTGAGACCGACGGACCGCGCGCACTTCGCCCGAACGGGGATCCCGTTCCAGCCGCCCCGAGAGTGTCGACGACACGACGGTTTCACCGGCCGCCAGCCGGGTGAGACTGTCGGCGACTTCCCGCAACGAGTCCCGGTGGGACAGAAACCCGCTGACCTGATTCGAGATCGCGGTCTCCAGCTGCACGTCCGTCAGTTCGTCGACAAAGATCGCCAGCCGCGTTTCTCCCAGTCGCACGGCCAGCTCGTCGGCAAACAGACGGAAGCCTTTCGCATACAGGTCGGCGTCCACCAGGCAGACATCCGGCTTCTGCCGTCGCAGACACTCCAGACCGTCCTGCACATCGAGGGAACGACCGACGACGGTGACATCAGCGTACTCTCTGAGACACTTCGGCAGCGTCTCGACGAGCAGACAGTTCGGGTCGATCAAGACCAGTGAAACCGGAGTTGTTTGCAGTGCGTCCTGAACAAGCATTGGCAGCATCCCTGACCTTGGCCCGAACAGTTCCCCGGAACGTTCCGGTGACGTGATTTTCTCGTCGCAAACGCCGGTTCGCGGCGAACGCCCGCTGCAGGTTGGACAACGGCGCGTCCCGTCCTCAGCGGTGAGGGGGAACTTTTAACCGCGTACGGCGGTGAAACCAGACCAACTCCGCCGCACCATATGGGGCGCGCGACAAAAAGATACGCTTCCCGGCGCGAGTCCGGCTCCTATCGGCAGTTTCTGCCATTCGTGCGCGAGAGTGCGGCAGTCTGATGCACCCGCGAAAAACATGAACAGGCGTACGCTGCCTGAAGCGGATACCTGGCGGCTTGCCTGTTTCGCTTCTGGCACCGGGATCGGCCGGCGGAAGAGGGGAATGCGTCACTCAGACCAGGGCGCTCTCCCATGGCCCCTGACCAGCAAATCGGCCGGGGGCAACGCAACGGCAACTCCCGACGCCGGCAACACGTCCGCAGGCGGGACGCACGACAGCTCTGCCGGCGATTCCGTGGGGAGTGCGTGCACGCAAGCAGAGTGTGCACAAGAAGTTAGAAAGAAGTGCGCCCGGCTGGACTCGAACCAGCGACCTCATGCATGTCAAGCATGCACTCTAACCAACTGAGCTACGGGCGCTTATGTGGCGGGCAACCGCCGACGTGCGAAGATTAGGGGGTAGAGCGGAGATCGTCAAGCAAACGCCCTCGGCATTTTCGCTGAGGATCTTGAGAGATCTTGTGGCGGATTCTGCCGATCGGCTCCCAATCCACTTCGCTTCCGCTGGCCGCTCTCCCGGAAACCGGATAGAACGCAGCAGACGTCAAACGCACGTCGGCAACCGGCCTCTGACCGGCAGCCGACGCAACGTATGACGTCCCCCCCTTCTCAATCTCAACTGATTCCCGACCCGACGACGACATCCGGCGACCGCTGGTCTGTCCGCGACTGGAGCGCACTCTCTCGCTCTGCTTCGCGGCCGCAACCGGTCTGTCCTGGATGAACGTCCGACGCGTTCGAGTTGCCTCGAGCGGATTCGCAGTCTCTGCGTTTCCCTTTCGGGGCCTGGCCCTTCGGGCACGAGGATTGACCCTATGGCGACACGACTGAGCGTGCTTCCGTTGATCGGTGTGACACTGATCACTGCTTTCGGCAGTGGATGTGGCACGGTTCCACAGTGGCAATATCGGCAAAGTCAGCTGCGAACCATGCACATGTATCGACAAAATCAGACATTGGCTGGAGATCTGGGCCAGACCCAGCAGCTCGCCGGCCAGCTCGCCGCTGAAAAGCAGCAGCTCGAGCAGGTCGCCGCCCAGCTCGAAGGACAGCTCCAGATCGCCAACCAGCGGCTGGACAATCTGACCGCCGAGCGCCAGGAGCTTCACTCCCGCTACCGCAGCATGCTCGCCAGCCTGCAGACGCAGAAGAATCCGCTCTCCAGTGGAGTCAACCTGCGGTTCGAAGAGCTGGCCCGCAAGTATCCCGACTTCGAGTTCGATCCGCAGACCGGCGTGTCGAAGTTCAACGGTGACCTGCTGTTCGCATCAGGCAGCGACAGCATTCGGCCGGAAGCAAAGGCCCTGCTCGAAGAATTCGCCGAGATCATCAACTCCGGCGATGCCCAGCAGTTCAACATTCTCGTCGTCGGCCATACGGATGATCAGCCGATCAAGAAGGCAAGCACCCGCTCCCGACACGAGACGAACTGGGAGCTCTCCGCTCACCGGGCCACGTCGGTCGTCAAGATGCTGGCCAAGTACGGCGTCGACGAGCCGCGAATGGGAGTGGCCGGCTACAGCAAGTATCAGCCGGTGGCCGCCAATGCCAACGACGGCACCCGTCAGCAGAACCGCCGCGTCGAAATCTATGTCCTGGCTCCCGACGCTGTCGTCGCCGGTCGCGAGCCGGAAACGATTCAGCGATAGCTCGCGAGCATTCTCACGCCGCATTCGCCTGGCCCGGCATCGTCTCCGTATCGGAGGCGGCCGGGCTGTTTGCGTGCTGGTCATCCGTCTGGGCGACTTCGACCGGAGGAGTGACCTCTTCGATCGGCTGCGCGAGCAGTTCGGCCGACTGTTCGGCCAGATCGCGCCCTTCCGGAGCCAGACGGTACAGAATGCCGTCGGTCCGACTCGTCAGGCGGTACTTCAGGTACCCCAGCGCAATCAGCCGTCCGTGCAGCGGTGCGAGACGACCGTCGGGAACTCCCGGAACCTCGTTGACCCGCAGGTGCCACCCGCGGTTGGGATCGTCGTCCGCCTCTTCCGTTGACGGTTTGGGCTGCTCGGCCGCTTCGGCTTCCGCCCTGGCATACGCCTCGAGCACTCGAAGGGCATCGAGCTCACCATCGCACGTCATCAGTTCGCTGAGAATCGCATCCATGCTGCCAGATATCGGCGGCAGGATCGGACGTGATGCAGCGTCCGAAAGCGACATCCATACGCGCGGCAACGTCTGCCGCCTGCCCGTCCGAACAACGCGCACAGGCGGTACAGTTTCCGGAGTTGTCTCAGGCCGCAATCTTTGCCACGGCGCACGACTCCCCGCGGCAGCCGCGCAAGCCCGAACGTCTACATGTTCGTCTTGGCATCGACCGCGTCACCGATCACGGCATTGAGGGCCGCGTTCAGCTCCGTGTCGTAGCGATGGCTCTGGCAGTAGATGCGGAAGATGATGAAGCTGACCGGCAGGGCACGGAACAGCTCGTCGTCGCTGAGTTCCTGACTGACTCCTGTCCCCGGATCGTACAGATAGTTCTGTCCGCCAGCCGGCAGCCGACCACTCGGACGGTGATAGTGGCGCGCCACGTCGATCTTGAGCGGAACATCCCGCAGACTGGCCGGCAGACGCTCCCGCACGCGGCGCAGAACCAGGTCCGGCTCGGAGAAGATCGTCATCCGCTCGGCGGTTGTGTTGTGGAAGTTCATGGTCTTCTCGACCGCCATCTTCCAGGCGACCTCGCGACAGAGAATCGCCCGCCACCGTCCCCCGAGTTCGGCAAGTTCCGGCTCGGTCGCGTCGGCCCAACGATCAATGTCGACCAGCAGCGACGACTCGGTCAGATGCCGGTAGGCCGACAGGTTGTCGATCGGGTTCCCGGAGAACAGATGCGGCATCGTCTCGCCGAATACTTCCTCCAGCGCCAGATCGAGCGCCCGTACGGTCCGGTGGAAATAGACCGTGCGAAACAGATTGGCCCGCGTCTCGATAAAGTTGATCAGCGTCGGCAGCCCACGGACGTGAATCGTCAGTCCCGAAGACGTGAAGAAGCTGTAGTGCAGCAGCCGTTCGAGATCGAAGGCCCGCGTGTTGTAGCCGGTCATGTAGGCATCGCGGAGCACGAAGTCCATGTTGTCGACGGTATAGATCCCGCTGAAGAGCGCCCGCAGCTTGCGAAGCCACTCCGGGTGGCCTTCCTCGTCGGACCGGGCCGGCCGGCGAATGAGCCAGGCCACCTGTTCGGGATCGAGTTCTTCGAGTGGCTGCAGATGTCCGTTCGGATTGCGGCGGATGCCCCGCAGCAGATCTCCCAGCTCCTCGCGGATGATCTTCGCGCCGATGTCTTCGTGCGTCACTCCGAACTGGTCGAGGTACTGATCGTCGAAGAAGTGTCCGAACGGTCCGTGGCCGACGTCATGGAGCAGCCCCGCCATGCGAACGAGGCTTTCGACGTAGGCCCGCGACGGCACGTTGGGACAGGCATCGCAGAGGGAATCGTACCAGGCATCGATCACGCGGGATGCCAGGTGCATGACACCGAGCGAATGCTGAAACCGCATGTGCTCGGCCGAGGGGAAGACCCACCAGGCGGTCTGCAACTGGTGGATGTGCCGCAACCGCTGCACCCACGGGTGGTCAATCACTTCCTGCTCGGAGGTCTCGCCGGAGGGGAGGCCCGATTTTGAGATGAACGGAATGTAGCCGTGCACCGGATCGTGGGCGAGGCTTTCCGCACCGTAGTCGCGAGGCATGCGGCACTCGTGAATTCGAGGAGTCGATGGTTAAATGCGTTGCCGGTTGCGGTTCCGGCAGGACGGTCCCGATTCCGTTGCATCGTATCGCCGTCGGATGAGGGCACAAGTCCGTCACACCGTTCCCTTCGGCCCCCGGCCGGTCGTTTCCGACCCGTTTCTTGTCGTAGGCTGGGACTTGTCCCAGCACATCTCCAGTCAAACTACTCCGCGTACCGAAACTCGTCACCGTAGAACTCGCGGCGGCGTCCCCAGTCCTCAGGATATTCTCCCAGCCTCACATATCGGTGAAATGAGGACCACGGCCAATCCCGGACGCGCTCAACCAGACGGTGCTTGAGCGGATTCACGTGTACGTAGTCGATGCAACGTTTCAGATCCGATTCATCCCGAACGGTATGTTCGTAGAATCGCCGTTGCCAGATTCCACGTTCTCCACGGCGATGCCGACTGCGTGAAACGTCCCCTTCCACTCCCCCGCCGGCTCGCCAGAGTCGAGTAAACGCCCCTTTCAATCGTCGGATGCGAGTCGAATAGTCCCGCTCGCCCATGGGCAACGTAACGACAGCATGCAGATGATCCGGCAGCAGCACGACGGCCGTCAGCTCGAATGGGTGCCGTTGTCGCACCTCCCGAATTGCCGATCGCAGAGCAGATCGTCCCAGATTGGTCGTAAGAATCCGCCGTCGCTGATGTGTTACCAGCGTGAAGAAGAACACCTGCCCATGATACCAACGTCGATAGCGACGCATGGCAAATCAGAGCTCCCGACACGTTCCAGAAGATCGTCGGAGGGGCAGCGCAGTTGCCGCGACGTGCACGCCTGCAACTCACCACGAGACACTGCTGGTTCGTGCCCGGAACGGCTGCCGGCCGCGGGTGCCCGCCCCCGTGAGTTGTTGGATCGAGTTCACGATCCATCGTACCGATGGCACACTGCGCAGCAAGAATGCTGGGACCAGTCCCAGCCTACGATTTGGGCCCGCCGCAAGCCGGCCGGTCGTTTCCGACCGCGTCCCGATTCGGTAGCATCTCGCACATGGATCACGATATCGACCAGACCCAGCGGATCCTCGCCCAGCGCTCGCGCTATCCCCAGCTCACCCGCGCGCTGCGGTGGACCGATGGCGCAGCACAGGTGGTCGGCGTCATCTCGGTCGCGGTCGGACACGGACTGCGGAATGTCGAGGCTTATCCGTGGGCGTTTGAGCTCGTTGCCGTCCTGGCAATGGCATCCGTCGCCGTGGGAATTCTCGCCCGCTATCGATGGAGCCTGCGGCGGCCGACGTTTTTCAGCCGGCACCGTCCCGAAGTCATCACGTCTCTGCTGTGGTCGGCCGGCGTCCTGCTGGCCGTCATCATCGGGCCGCTGCTTCCGTTCGGCGATTCCGTCAACAACAGCCGCTGGTTTGCCATCACCCGACTGTCGGAGTTTCTGATCGTCGCGTACTCGCTGGCGGGAGCGATCCGCGGCGTCCGGCGGATCGCGGCCCGGGGGACGAATCCGGCTCTCCTGCTGGTCGGTTCGTTTGTTGTGCTGGTCGCGCTGGGGACCGCTGCGCTGATGTTGCCGCGGGCCCGCCAGTTCGCCGATGACGCTCCCGATCAGGGTGGGGCCCCGTTTCTGGTGGCGTTGTTCACGTCGACGAGTGCCAGTTGCGTGACCGGACTGACGGTTGTGGACACCAACACCTACTGGAGCCGGTTCGGCCAGGCCGTGATTCTCGTGCTCTTCCAGGTCGGGGGGCTGGGGATCATGACGTTCGGTGGCTTCTTTGCCATCGCCGCCGGTCGAAGCATCCAGCTGCGGGAGTACGCGACACTGCGCGATCTGCTCGCCTCGGAACCGATGGGGGACCTGCGGCGGCTCGTGCTGGCCATCATCGGCTTCACGATTTCGAGCGAGCTGATTGGCGCGGTGCTGCTGTCCGGTCTGTGGCCGGACAAGCCCTGGCCGGAACGTGCATTTCTGAGCCTGTTCCATTCCGTCAGCGCGTTCTGCAATGCGGGCTTCGCCCTGACCGAGAACAGCTTTGTGGGATTGGCGCACCGCTGGCAAATCTGGGGCGTGTTGAGCGGACTGATCATCGTCGGTGGATTCGGATTCCCGTCGCTGCAGCAGATCGTCGCAAACTTCCCCCTCCGGCGGTTGTCCCTGCGATCCCGCATCTATCACGAACCGGTTGATCGACCGCGACGCCCCTCGTTGACGTCCCGTCTGGTTCTGCTGACAACCCTGGGCCTCCTGGCCGTCGGCACCCTGGGCATCTACACGCTGGAGCACTCCGTCCCCAGCACTGAAGCCGAACCGATCAGTCTGGCCGATGCCTGGTTTCAGTCGGTCACATTCCGGACCGCAGGATTCAACACTGTCGACCTGGGTGCCCTGCAACCGACGAGCAAACTGCTGGCAATCGCCCTGATGTTTATCGGTGCTTCGCCCGGTTCAACCGGCGGGGGTGTGAAGACGGTCGTGTTTGCGATCACTCTCCTGTCGGTGGTCTCGATCGTCCGCAGCCGGCCCAACCTCGAGTTCATGCATCGTACGATTCCGACATCTGTCGCCAGTCGCGCCCTGGGGATTCTGTTTCTGGCGATCGCCACCCTGATGACCGTGACCATGCTGATCGTGTTTTTCGAGCAGCGGCCCGCCCTGTTCATGGACCACCTGTTCGAAGCGGCCAGCGCCGTCGGCACGGTCGGAGTCTCGACCAGCGTGACGCTGCCCGACCAGACGGTGACGTCGACCACGCAGTCGCTCTCGTCGGCATCCCGTGTCGTCATCATCGTCGCCATGTTTCTCGGACGTGTCGGCCCGCTGACGTTTCTGCTCGGGATGGCAGGCAGCTCCTCGCCGGCCGAGTACAGCTACCCGGCCGAACGCGTGACACTTGGCTGAATGAATTCACGACGCCCCTCCCGGAGGACACCGTGCAAAAGATTGCCGTCATTGGACTGGGTCGCTTCGGCACCTCGCTGGCCCGCCGGCTTGCCTCGAGCGGTGTCTCGGTCATCGCCATCGACCGCAACGGACATCTGGTCGCCGAGATCAAGGACGAAGTCGACGTCGCCGTCCGCCTGGATTCGACCGACAAGGCGGCCCTGCTGGCGCAGGGAATCGACAAGGTTGATGTGTGCGTGGTGTCGATCGGCGAGAACTTCGAAGCGGCCCTGCTGACGACCGTGCTGGTCCGCCAGCTCGAGGTGCCAACCGTCATCTGCCGGGCACAAACCACCTTCCACGCCCAGATTTTCGAACAGATCGGTGCCGATCGCGTCATTCAGCCGGAGCAGGAATCGGGCAACAACCTGGCGCGACAGCTCGCGAATCCGCAGCTGGTCGACTTTATCCGGCTGGGCGAAGGCTTCACGCTGATCGAGATTCGCGCACCGCAGGAGTTCCAGGGCAAGTCGTTGAAGTCTCTGGCGCTGCGGACCCGCTATGACGTCAACCTTGTCGTCATCAAGCGGACGCTTCCCTCCGAACAGCCGGACGCACCTCCCCTCGACTTCTTTATCGTCCCCAAGCCGGATGAACTCATTCAGCCGGACGACATTCTGGTCGTCGTCGGTCCGGACGACTCGCTGGCCCGGCTGCCGAAGGAGTAGCCCGGTCAGCCGTCGCCGCACTCCGTGAGTCCACACAACGCAAAAACGACCGTCCCGGACGCATTGTCCCGAACGGTCGTTTCTGTTTGGGTGGCGTGTACCCCGAAGGGACCCCGAAGGGACCCCGAAGGGCGATCAGTCGTCGTAGTCGACGATGATCAGCCCGTTGCGGCGGGCACGCAGTTCGACCTCATAGCCGTCCCCGTAGTCGATCACGGTCTTCAGCAGACGGTGACGCACATCGACCGGACCGCAGGGCGGTGCACAGATCTGAATGTACACGCAGCCCGGTCCGCCGCACGGATCGGGAACCGGAATGACGGTCGGCACGGCACACGGATGGGCGTGATGCGGGTCCTTGACCTTCACGTTGCGGTACAGCGGCATCGCCGGAGCGGAATGCACGATCGGCGGAGCCGCGTACACCTTGGGCGGCGCAACCGGTGCAGGCGGAACCGTCGGTGCCGGCGGAATGCCCGGCGCTGGCGGGGCCGTCTCGGCCGCCGGGGCCTGGACAGGATAGTAGTAGTCCGACGTCCGCGGAGTGACGGTCTTCAGGTTCAGGGCCGCCGGTGTCGGAGCAAGATAGCCCGGCGCCAGAATCGGTTCCGCCGCGGAGACTGCCGTCACCACCAGCGCGCTGGCGCAGATGGCACTGAGTACACTCTTCATGGGTGTCCCCCTCAATGGGTCAGTTGTCGTTTTCATTCACGTCCCGGTCACAGGCGATGCGCGTGTCCGGTGGCCCTCCTTCAAACCTACCCGCCCCCAGCCAGCAGGCGGATGCATTCCTCCCGGGACTGAAGAACTTCGATTCAATCCGGGAAGGCACTGCCAGCTGGAGACACTGGGTAAAGTGTAACGGCGCGCATGGCCCTGCTCAATGCGCTGGTCCGACGCAGTCAGGTGGCACCGGTTTCCACCTTCTCCCGCGAAGTCCCCCCATTTGCGGGACACCTGGGGCGGCGCGGCAAACGGCGATGCGAGTTCGTATGATTGACACTCAGGGCCCCCGACACTTCCGACGTCACCGGATGGGAATCGCCCCGCCGCCCACGCCCGAACACTTCACAACAAGAGACCCAGCCATGCTCCGCTACGCTGCTTCGCTGACTCTCCCGCAGTTGTCCGGACTCTCCCTGCTGACGATCGCGATCCTTGCGGCACCTCTCTCCGTCCATGGGGGTGACTCCCCCACCCAATGGATTGACGAGCACCTCGATGAGGTCATCGCGGTCTACCACGACTTTCACCGGCATCCCGAACTCTCGTTCCACGAGAAGGAAACCGCAGCCCGTCTCGCCTCAAAGCTGGAGTCATTCGGCGCAGAGGTGACGACCGGCGTGGGGGGACATGGTGTCGTGGCACTGATGAAGAATGGCGAGGGACCGACCGTCATGCTGCGGTGCGACCTTGACGGCCTGCCGGTCGTTGAGGAAACCGGTCTCGACTACGCATCCAAAGTGGTCACCGAAAACGCCGACGGCGTCGAAGTGGGCGTAATGCATGCCTGCGGACACGATATTCACATCACGAATCTGGTCGCGGTCGCCCGCTACATGAGCGAACATCGCGACGAGTGGTCCGGCACATTGATGCTGATCGGCCAGCCGGCGGAGGAACGGGGGGCCGGCGCCAAAGCGATGCTCGAAGACGGCCTGTTTGAGCGGTTTCCCCGCCCCGATTTCGCCATCGCCGCCCACGTCGATGCAACGCTGCCGACCGGATACATCGGCTACCGGGCCGGTTATGCGCTCGCGAACGTCGATTCGTGCGACATTACGGTCAAGGGGCGGGGTGGGCACGGCTCGTATCCGCAGGGGTGCATCGATCCGATCACGCTCGCTGCCCATCT
>ENA-ORCW01000135-ORCW01000135.1-marine-metagenome-genome-assembly--contig:-NODE-135-length-93647-cov-4.150048_pt1 | contig 93647 bp, 76 predicted proteins | sample MGYA00237784_ERZ508517 | MGnify/ENA primary metagenome ERZ508517 (study PRJEB26187, sample SAMN06268979) | marine metagenome | isolation source: Tt ae E1 feedstock associated aerobic enrichment on...
CAAGGGCAAGCATGCCACCCGGATCGCCCCCATTTTCATCCTCCGGGGCGACGCACCGTCATGACAACTCCGTGGTTTCATTTGCCCGCTCATATCAACCGACGTCGGCGATCGTCAGGCGATGCCTGGGCTGCGCTGCCGGCCTTCCGCTCCCTCACGGTCGCGGCTCGTCATCACCCCCGGAGCTCACGCACCGGACTCGCCTGTAATGATGCTCGTACGTCCCTGATCTCTCAAGACTCAAGACTCACCTCTCACGCCTCCCCCTGCAGCTGACCGAGGATCCGTCGGGCACCGCCGCCGAGAAACAGCACGTCGACGCCGGCGACGATCAGCGTGTAACCTTTCTCGACGTACGGTCGGACGGCTTCGGCCGTCACGCCGAAGTGCCCGAGCGGCAGCCCGGCCGCCTGGCAGCATTCCGTCACGCGGTCGATTGCAGCAACGACTTCCGGATCGTCAATCTGCCCCATCTTGTGGTAGCTGGCCGAGAGGTCGTACGGCCCGACCAGCACGGCATCGACGCCGGGAACCGCCGCGATCTGCTCGATGTTCTCGACCGCGTCACGATGTTCCGCCTGCACGATGACGCTGATCTGCTCGTTCGCCCGCTTCACGTACTCCTCGAACCGGAAGCCGTAGCCGTGCGCGCGGGCCAGTCCCACGCCGCGAGCCCCCTCCGGTGCATAGCGGGCGAAGCGAACGACGTCGGCGGCCATCTCGGGCGAGTTGACCTGCGGCACGATGATGCCGTGGGCTCCCAGGTCGAGCACGCGTTTGATCTCCACCTCGTTGCAGGCGGGCACACGGACGATGCAGGCGACGCGATGGCTGACCGCCTGCAGGATGCCCAGGACATCGGCGGTCTGCAGCGGGCCATGCTCGGCATCGATGAACAGCCAGTCGAAGCCGGCATCGGCGAGGATCTCGGCGGTGGAGGGCGTGGGGAGCGTCACCATCGTTCCCCACAGCTGCTCTTTGTTCTTCAGGCGTTGACGAAATTGCGATGGCACCGGTCCGGCTCCCTGTCCTGCGAGGCGATGACGTGCAGCTGACGGCACCGGCCGCCAGCCGTGGATGACACTGCGACGATCGTAGCTGCCGGCAGAGGAGAGGTCATCTCACATGGTGAGGCGACAACCGGTTGAAATTGTCTCACCACGGCGGGAGCAGCCGGCGCAAGCCGTGGCCGAGGACGATTGCCAGGAACATCAGGTTCCGCGGGAGCACCTTCCACACCGGAAGCGAGGGGGCGGAAACCGATTCGCCCGCCAGCGACCGCTGCGCACATGTGCAGAGGCCGTCCATCCACGTAACCGTCATCGGCCAGTCCGACAGGCGATGGAGCCACTCGGGTGGAATCCCCTCGCGTCCGACTGCAGCGCCGACAATGCCGCCCGTGATGGCCGCCGTCGTATCCGCGTCGCCGCCACTGCGGATCACGGCGGTCACTGCCCCGGCAAAGTCGCGGGGATGGCTCAGCCAGGCGTGCAGGGCGACCGGGACGGTTTCGAGAACGTAGCCGGTCACGCCCCCAGGTCTGCAGAATGACGCAGCGAACTCAGTTGTCGGCTGTCGCTCTTCGAGACTCGCTTTGACTGCGTTCAGTCGCTTGCGGAACGGTGCCGCCTGCTCATCGACCAGTTCCGATTCAAGCAGACTGAAGAATGCGGTCGCATCGGGATCGGACTCGACTCGGGCACAGCGGGCGGCGAGTGCCACAGCGAGGGCCCCCTGTTCGGCCTTCGGATCGGTGTGGGTGATCCGTGTGGACACACAGACAAGTTTCCGCAACTGGTCGAGGTCGGCGATGGCGGCACCGAGGATGGCGCTGCGCATCGCCGGTCCGTTGCCGGCTGAGAAGACGCCGCTGCGATCGGGGCCATAGCCGACGGTCGACCGGAGCATCGCGCGGGCGGTCGCCATCCCGACGCCGGCGGGGAGCATCAGGAACCATCGTCGCATCCGCCTGGCGAGTTGCCGGCCGAACGCCTCCGGTACTCCTCGCGAGTCGATGAGAGCCTGCAGGACGAGACAGGAATGTTCGGTGTCATCGGAGACCAGGCCACGGCCTGCGATCAGGCGGTAGCGGTCCGGCTTTCCCATCAGTCGGGATGCCCGGCGAGGCGAAAGCCCCTCATAGGGGAGTCCGAGGGCATCGCCGACGGCGGTTCCCAGCAGACTGCCGACGAGCGGGTTGTGCATCAGTTGTGGCTTCTTCGAGGTGTCGTTCTCTGTAGAGAGAATACGTGCGGACGGGGCGAGATGCTGGAATGAATGTTCGCGGTTCCTGGAGAGAATGAACGCTGAACGACGTTGGCACTGGCGTCGCTTCCAACGGGCACGGGCGGAGCCGGCACACAGAGACATGCCTGTCTTCAAGGGCAAGCATGCCACCCGGATCGCTCCCATTTTCATCCTCCGGTGCGACGCACCGTCATGACCACTCCGCGATTCCTTTCAGCTCCTATGAAAATAGACACGGGTGGCACGTCCCAGAACGGAGCGGAGCGGAGTGATGGGCGTGGTTCGAAAGGCCCGAAGCTCGAGGCTTGAGGCTCGAGGAAGACTCATGGCCACTCCGCTGCGCGGCGAGGCCATGGCACCCCGCCCTCATTTTCATCCTCCGGGGCAACGCACCGTCATGACATCGCCGTGGTTCCCTTCAGCTCCGTGGTTTCCATACCGCATGCACTCGCTTGCGCTTCGTACTGGTATCGGGCCGATCGCGCTCGCGGCTCTGATCGTCCTCACCCCGAAGCGGACGCCCCCCTCCGGACGTCCTCCAGAAAACTTCACTCCCCTTAAGTCGCCAGCCCCCCACGAGTTAGACTCGGAGCAGCCCGTCAGGGTCCAGACAATTCGAATTTTCCTGCGGCGGATTTGTGCCGGTTGTGGCATTGAGTCGGTAGGAAGTCTCTCTCATGGCGACCGAATCCCCACGGACACAGTTCAGATCCAGTCTCTGCAATCGGGACGATGATTCCGACCGCTATGCGGAATTCGTCCGTGAATACACCCGTGCATATCATCGGCTCTATTCATTCATTCTGTCACTGGTCGGCAACGTCCACGAAGCGGACGACCTCATGCAGGAGACGGGCATCCTGCTGTGGCAGAAGTTCGATGACTACGCCTCGGGCACCAGCTTTCTGCGATGGGCCCGCGCCGTCGCGCGGAATCTGGCGTACCGGTACTACCGCAGCCGGAAGCAGGCGTGCTTCAGCTTTGATACTGATGTCATGGCCAAGCTGGCCGCCGCACATGTCTCCGCAGAGGAATGGCTCGAAGTCCGGCGGGAAGTCCTCGCCGACTGTGTCGAGAAACTCTCGCTGGCCGAGCGGAAACTGCTGGATCGCTGCTATGCCGAACATGGTTCCGTGAAGGCGACGGCAGCTGAGATGAACAAGACAGAGAACGCCATCTCGAAGCGGCTTTCGCGCATCCGCCGCCGGCTGGCCCGCTGCGTGGAACGCACACTCGGAATGGCTGATCAGTCATGAACCATCATCACACCACATCCCGCGAGGCCGTTCTCGCATTGATCGAATCAATGCTGTGCGGCGAGATCACGTCCGAAGAGCATCAACAGCTCAACGACCTGTTGCGTGATGATGACCGGGCCCGGCTGATCTTCATCGAGCACATGGATCTGCAGGCGGAACTGCTGCATCTGGCCGGACATGCCCGGACGGTTCCGGACTACGCTCTGATGCATCGACCGGTCGGTGGTGCGACCGTGCGGACGGTTGCCTGGACGCTCGTCGCGGTGACAGTCGTCGCTCTGATGATCGTGCCGTCGATCATCGGCTACTTCGCGCGACAGCCGGTTGCCCTGCCGGCCCCGAAGATCACACCGAAACCGGGCCCCTTGCCGATTGTCGCGACGCTTGTCGCAGATGTGGATGCCCGCTGGGGTGAGGCAATGGAAACTCCCACCCTTCCGGTCGGAACGGAATTGCGTGCGGGTGACTGGATCGAACTGACCTCCGGTGCTGCGATTCTGGAACTTCGCTGCGGCGTCCGCTGTGTGATGTCAGGGCGGACACTGCTCAGTTTTGACGGCGGGCAGAACTGCTTTCTTGATTCAGGTCTGGCGACATTCGACGTTCCGCCGGAAGCGATCGGTTTTGAAGTCCGCACGCGCGGTGCCACGTTCGTCGATCGGGGGACACAGTTCGGCGTCTCGGTCGGACTGATGGGAGAGAGCGAAGTTCACGTCTTCCGCGGACTCGTCGATGCGCAGGCGGAATCCGACGACGGGACTCCCCAGGTCGTCCGGCTGTCTCGGCAGCAGGCGGCACGGCTGAATCCGCAGACACGCATGCTGGTGCCCACCCGGTTCAATGCGAACACTTTTGCGGTTCCGCTGGCGATTGCCGCAGGGGTGGCTCGCTTCACGCGAAACGTGCGATTCGTTTCGGAGCCGTTGACAGAAATTGTGCCTCCCGAGCTTACGAAGTTCGGACACGTGTTTCTCTGTCCGGAAACGACAACCGTGTTGCAGAGCGAACTGGTTGTCCATGAGCGATTCGACTTCGTATCGAGTGGCAACCCGACTCCGCAACGACGCCTGTCGGCGGGAACGCAACTGAAGAGCTTCCTCGTCCACTTCTCTCCCGGCCGGGAGTGTACGGTCGACGGACAGATCACGTTCCAGACGCCGATTGCCGGACTGATTGTCGACAGCACCGGTCTGGTGACGACGGATCCGCTGTTCGCGAGCAGGGAGACGTCGCTGGAGGACGCGGACAGGCCGCTGCGATCGATCGAGACACCGCCGGACGCCGTGATCGCCAGCAGGGGCAACGTCGCACTCTACGACCGCTTGCGAGTGAGCGGACCGGAGCGGAAGACCCTCACATTTCACCTGAAGGGAGCTCAGGTCGATCAATTCCGAGTTCTTCTCCATGCCCCCCCCGAATCATCGGAGTCTGACAATGCTGAAGAATGACTGCAGGTGCATTGCGGTACTGATCGCTGTCGTCATTGCATCGTGTGGATGTGGTGGGCCAGGTGAGGGCCTTGCGACGGTCACTGGCACCATCACGCTGGACGGCGAGCCACTTCCGAACGCCCTGGTGGAGTTCGCGTCGACTGACGGCGGGAGTATCGCCTACGGCCGAACCGACGAGGATGGCGAGTACCGGATGATGTTCAGCCGGACCCAGCAGGGAGCTTCGATCGGGAAGAACATCGTGCGGATCACGACCGCCGATGTCAGCTCGGAAGACGGCAGAGAGGTCGTGATCCCCGAGCGTGTGCCGGCAACCTACAACCGCAACTCGAGCCTCACCCAGGTCGTCGAATCCGGTGACAACATCTGTAACTTCGATCTCGTCTCGGCAGAGGACGTCGAACAGCCGAACCTCGCCGATCAGTAGCCACTGTCCTTTCCTGTCCTGTCTCCGCTTCCCTTCTTTGACACTTCTGTCATTCGCGTCACTACCAGAAGAGAAACACGATGACACGCATCAGACCGCAGGCACGCGTCGGATTCACGCTTATTGAACTGCTGGTGGTGATTGCCATCATCGCCATCCTGATCGCGCTGCTCCTTCCTGCTGTCCAGCAGGCACGCGAGGCGGCCCGCCGAACACAGTGCAAGAACAACCTCAAGCAGATCGGTCTGGCGCTGCACAACTACCACGACGTCCACAGAACGTTTCCGCCAGGTCAGATCTTCCGGGGACCGACCGGCGGAACGGCCCGTGCAGATCGCGCGCCCGGATGGAGTTATTCGGCATTCATCCTGCCGTATATCGATCAGGCACCACTGTACAACTCCTTCACGTTCGAGCTGCCGATGCACGATCCGTCGAACGTCGGCCAGCTCAAGACGGTTCTGCCAGCCTTCCTGTGTCCGTCCGATGCAACGAAGGACAGCCATGAGCAGAACCCATCCAGCACCACGACCTTCCCGCTGCCGGCCCCGGGGATTGCTTCCAACAGCTACGTGGTCAATGGCGGTTCGTTCAACGGCAGTCTCAATGGACACAATTCACCGCCGGAACGTGCCAACGGCGTCCTGAATCGCGACAGCAAGGTCCGGATTCGCGACATCACCGACGGTACGTCCAACACGATCATGGTGGGTGAGACGATCACCTGGCGTGTTCAGAACAATGGCAACACATTCGGGTGGGATCCGCAGTTGTACGGCCGGTGGCACGGACCGACCTGCTGTGCCGACTCGGGCCTGCATGCCATCCGCCAGGGGAATCAGAAGCTCAACCCGCCGCAACTGGCCAGCAACGTGGTCAAGCGTGAAGGGTTCTCAAGTCTTCACGAGGGAGGTGCCCAGTTCACGATGGCCGATGGATCCGTCCGCTTCATCAGCGAGAACATCGACCACACAGGCCGGCTGTGGAATTCGTCGACGTCGGCCGATCCCTTCGACCGTGCCAACAACGGTGCGGGGTACGGCACATATCAGCGGCTGTTCTCCCGTGCCGACGGACTGGTGGTCGGCGAATTCTGATGTATCTTCGTCTGAGTGTGGCTTACTCGGTCTTCGGGCAATATGTCCGCCACCGTGGACATTGCGGCCTGCGCTCCGTTCGCACTTCATCCACGAGGTCTCTCATGGCGATGACCCGGCATTTCGGTCTGCTGCTCCTCCTGGCTCTTCTCTGTCGCGGCGTTCCGGCCCGAGCCGATGATCGAACAGGCGAACGTCCCAACATCATCCTGTGCATGGCCGATGATCACGGCTGGGGAGACACCGGCTACAACGGCCATCCGTTCCTGAAGACGCCGCATCTGGACCGGATGGCACAGGACGGCATGACGTTCAACCGCTGGTACGCCGCCGCCCCGGTCTGCAGTCCGACCCGAGGCAGTTGCCTGACCGGACGCCACCCGCAGCGCTACGGCGTCTACTTTGCCAACTCGGGATGCCTGCGGGACGAGGAGATCTGCCTGGCTGAACTGCTCAAGGAGCAAGGCTACACGACCGGACACTTCGGCAAGTGGCACCTGGGGACGCTGACGACGGAAGTCAAGGACGCCAACCGGGGCGGGCCGGGCAGCGAGGCGATCTACTCCCCACCGTGGGAAAACGGCTTTGACGTCTGCTTCTCCACCGAGTCGAAAGTGCCGACCTACGATCCGCTTCGCAATCCCCCGGCTGCTTCGCGGGAACGCAAGCGGGGCGTACCGGAGGGCGGGTTCTACGGCACCCGTTACTGGACCGGTCCGGGCGAGTCGGTTCCGGATGAAGAGCTGCGGGGCGATGACTCGAAACTCATCATGGACCGGGCGATCCCGTTCCTCACCAGTGCCGTGGAGAAACAACAGCCGTTCCTGGCCGTCATCTGGTTCCATGCCCCGCACACACCGGTGGTCGCCGATGAAGCGCACCGCAGCCTCTATCCCGACCATCCGCACGGACGGTACGGGCAGCACTATCACGGATGCATCACGGCGATGGATGAACAGATCGGTCGCCTGCGCACGGTGCTCGACGATCTGGGCGTCGCCGGCAACACGATGCTCTGGTACTGCGCGGACAACGGTCCGGAGAGTTCCGCCACCAAGGGAGCGGGATCGGCCGGACCGTTCCGCGGACGCAAGCGAAGCCTGTACGAGGGGGGCGTGCGTGTTCCAGGTCTGCTCGTCTGGCCCGACCGCGTCAAAGGTGGCCAGTCTACCGACGTGCCGTGTGTCACCAGCGATTATCTGCCGACCATTGGCGACGTGCTCGACATCGCGTTGCCGGATCGGCCGCTGGACGGAATCAGCCTGCTGCCGCTGATCGAAGGGAAGATGACCGAGCGAAGCCAGCCGATCGGCTTCTGGTCACGATCACAGCGGTCGCTCGTTGGCAGCCGGTACAAGCTCTACTCGTCGAACGACGGCCAGACCTGGGAGCTGTACGATCTGGTGCGCGATCCGGGCGAGACGACGAATCTCGCTGAGGCACACCCGGAGCGTGTCGCACAGATGCGGGCGGTGCTTGACAAGTGGATCGCCTCATGCGAAGCGAGCGACCGGGGGGATGACTACTGAGAGCAGGTCATCTCGCGGGCGTCAGCTCTGGCTCAGGTCATAGACTTCGATGCGCCCGAAGTCGGGGAAGACGCCGTCCTCGGGCTTGCGGGGCTGCCCCTGCGTGCCGGTCAGGACCAGCCGCGTCCCGTCGGCAGTGAACATCGCTTCGGTGACGCGGTACCCGGTCTTGAGGACGGCTTTGCGGTCGCCGGTGGCCAGATCGAACAGGGCAACATTCCAGTCGCCGCCCCGCAGGCGTCCGCCCATGACGAACAGCTGCCCATCGGGATGAACGGAGAGGGTCTCCATGAGACCTTCGCCGGACTCGCCTTCGTGCGTTTCGTCGACTTTGGCGGGCTGTTCCTGCTGCCAGTCCCACTTCTGCCAGAGCTGCCGTCCGTTGCCGGCCATCGGGTCGCGCATCGGTCCCATTCCGGCGAGCAGCAGGTGGCGGTCGTCGGGAGTAAACCGGATGGCGAAGATTCCGCCGAGATAGCAGTGGCTCTTGATGATGCCCCAGCTTGTGAAGTCGGGAGTGGTCCAGCGGGCGGCAAGTTCACGGGTGCGGGTGTTCCAGACGCGGACTTCGCCCATCAGGTTGCCCGCCGCCACGTACTCGCCGGTTGAACTGAATGTGACCGCCTGCACGGACGGGACGTGTTCGAGGTCGTGCAGAACCTCGCCCGAATCAGCAGCGATGATGCGGACGGACGGTTCGGTCTCGGGCTGCGGTTCGTATTTGTAGCCGCCGGCCAGGTACTGGCCGGTGACTGATGCGATCATGGTTTCATCGGGCGAGACCGCCATGTCCCAGGACCAGAAGTGGTGCAGATCCACGCGTCGCCGCTGCTCACGCGACTCGATGTCGAACCACTGCACCACACCGTCGTAACCGGCCGAGACGACGGCGTTCTGTGAGTTGAGGAATGCGGCAGAAGTGGCGTAACTCGCGTGCGTTCCGATCTGGTCCGCGGACTTCGCTTCGAGATCAGCAAGGTAGACGCCGTCCATGCACGCGCAGGCGAGCGTCCCGGCGTCCGGCGCAAGTGCCGCACCGAGAACTCCGGTGGGGACCTTGAAGTGAATTGTGCGTTTCAGTGAGGGCTGTTTCATGGTCGTCGCCACATCAATACCGGGAGCAGTTGGCACGTCCGATCAGACAAGCAGGCTGGCGATTGGAGTTGCGTCACCTTCGACGTGGTAGAAGGTCGGCAGGTCCGGCAGGTCGTAGCTTTCGTCCGGATCGATGCCCAACGCGGTGAAGATCGTGGCGAACAGCTGGTGGTTATCGACGGGGTTCTCCGCAACGTCGATGCCCAGCTCGTCGGTCGCTCCGTGCACGACGCCGCCCCGGATTCCCCCGCCGGCCATCGCCAGGCTCCAGGCCTTGGGATAGTGATCCCGTCCGCGGGCCTCGTTGAGCCAGGGAGTGCGACCGAACTCGCCCATCGCGATGACCAGCGTGTCGTCGAGCAGTCCCCGCTCATCCAGGTCGGTCACCAGCTGGTACAGGACATTGTCCAGTTCCGGGACGAGCATCTGGTGCATCTCGTGCTGGAAGACGTGATTGTCCCACGGCATGCCGTTGGCAACCATCACGAAGGTGGACCCGTTTTCGATCAGGTGCCGGGCCTGCAACGCATGCTGGGCGAACGCCCCGGGCCCGTAGCGTCGGCGGTCCGCCTCTGGCAGGCTGTCGAGGTCGAACAGCGGAGCACAGCTCATCAGTCCTTTCACGCGCTCAAACGCCGCGTTGTACGATGCGGCCGCTTCACTCCGTTGCTCATTCTGGTACTTGCGGCTGAAGAACCGCCGGAGCGCTTCGCGGTCGGAGTGGTCGGTTTCGCTGAGGGTCTCCGGACGGAGGATATCGGGAATCGAGTACTCGCCTCCCGCTCGCACCGGGCCGTACTCCGCACCGAGCCAGCCGGCCCAGTTCCCCGCCTTGAACGCCTTGAACTCGTTTCCTTCCGGACACGGATCGAGCAGCACGAACTGCGGCACCGGGCTGTCGAGCTGCCCGAGCTGTTCGGCGACGACAGAACCGAGAATCGGCCGGGTGAACGGGGGCCGCGGCTTCTCGCCCCGCGTCATCAGGTCAATGCCCTGGAAGTGCTCGCTCGGCTCGGTCTTCATCGAGCGGATCACGGCCAGTTTGTCCATGATCGTGGCACACCGCGGCATCAGCTGGCTGACCTGGACGCCAGGCAGGTTGGTGTCGATCGCCGCAAACGGCCCGCCGGTATCTGTCCCCGGCTTGGGGTCCCAGGTCTCGAACTGACTCGGTGCGCCGCAGAGCCACAGCAGAATGCACTTCTTGCCGTCGCGACGCGTCTGCTCGGCCAGGGCGGGAATGGAGAACAGCCCGGCATAACTGGCCACGGACGCACAGCCGGCGGCCATCGAGCCCAGAAGAAACAGCCGCCGATGCAGTGTGTGCTCGGAGCTGCCGCAGGTCTGCGCGCCGGCGGGGGGAGTGCGATGATTGCTCATGGATGCAACCTGTACGAAGTCTGCGGGTGCCCGGAGAGTGAATCAGTGATTGAAGCGGAACTCGGCGCTGGTCAGCAGGGCCCAGACCACCTGTTCCCATCGTCGCCGCTGTGCCGGCTCGTCGTCACCGGCCGTTTCGACATACCCGGCAATCTGCGAGATTTCCTCTTCCGTCGGTGGTCGGCCGAAGATGGTTTCGGTCAGCAGCGACACCTGTTCGGTCGGCGATTCGAGCTGTCGAATGCGGGGGACGAGATGAGACGGCTCCCTGCTGTCGGAGATGAGTGTGGTGACGGCCGGGTTGTTCGAGAGGAACAGCGCTGCGTCGATGCGTGTCCCAACCGTGTCGGGAAGCACCTCGGGGAAGGTTCTGCGGAGCTGCCGGAACAGAGGATGCTCATTCCGGAATGAGCCATGCAGCGCGACCTGCATCGAGCGGGCGAGCTGTTCCGCCGTAAGAGGACGTTCGAGGTACCAGGCGAACAGGGCCGGGTCGTCGACACCGTCGGGGCGGCGGGAGCCAAGACCGTACGGTCGACTGAGCACGATCATCCGTGCCAGTCGCCGGATGTCGTATCCCGAGTCTCGGAAGTCCTGCGCGAGCCAGTCGAGCAGCTCGGGATGCGACGGTTCGTGCGTGCTGTCCATCTCATCGAACGGATGAACGATGCCGCGCCCCAGCAGGATCGCCCACATCCGATTGACAAACGCCCGGGCAATGAGGGGATGCCCGTCGGCGATGCGGGTGACGAACTGCTCGCGGCGGGAAAACCGCGGCACCTGTGGATCGCCCTCGAGAGCCGCCTCGATGTACAGCTCCGGCAGGTCTTCCTGCTTCTCGTCCGCCGCCGGACGAGGCTCGTCAACGACACCGGCACCGAAGAACGTCAGCTGATTTGGTGTGCTTTCGCCGGAGAGATCGGCGAACTCGGAGAACCCGCCGATGGCCGATTCCTTCACGCGTGGCCCGTTCTTTGTCTTCGTGTTCTCGCTGCGATTGAAGAAGGCGACCAGCCCCCAGTAGTGCCGCTGTTCGATCTCGCTCGCCAGCATGTGATCGTGGCACTGGGCACACTCGATGCGGATGCCGAAAAAGGCTGGAGCGATCGCCTCAGCGATCTCCTGGTGGTTGTTCTCCCGTTCGTAGAGGAACCAGACGGCTCCGCGATCCTGCGGCGATTCGGGACGGGCCAGAAGAACCTGCCGGGCGACGTCGTCCCACGGACGATTGTCGCGAAAGACGCGTTCCAGCCACGCTCGCCACTGGTGCTTCCGGCGGTCACGGTAATCCCGGTCCCGCCCGCGGCCCATCAGCAGGGTGTCGAACAGGTCGGCGAAGTGAACCGCATGGTCGTTGCTGGCGAGCAGCAGGTCGACCAGATGCACGCGCCGGTCCAGACGCTGATCGGCCAGGAACGTCTCCCGTTCCTGTGGTGTCGGAATCCGCCCGACCAGATCCAGGTAGACGCGCCGGACGAACTCGCTGTCCGTCACCGGCCCGGCAGGTTGTACGTCCGCCTGTTCCCACGTCTGCTCAATGAAGTGGTCAATTCGAGCAATTGGCCGATCGCCAGCCGAAGTGTTGTCGGCAGCGAAGGATACGACACAGAGCAGGGCACAGGCTGCCAGTGGAATGCGCATCATCGGAGGGTGAGTCTGTTGTCGAGGAGGGAACCCGCAATTCTCAGCATAGCAGGCCAACCGGGGCCAGCGAAGTCCGATCGAAATTCACCTGCACGTGTCCAGTGGGCCTCCGGACCAAGCAACTGCCCCGCAGCCACCTTCCGCGGCACCGCCGTCGCGAACTCCCCACAACCCGTGGCTGCGACACGCCTTTCGTCACCGGAACCAGGATCACGTCCCGATGCTGCCGGGCCGCGCGCCCGCGCACTGACGCACTTCATTCACTTTTCACACGCCACGCTATTGCATACCGTTTGCACAAGCGATACTTTCGCACAGGCATCAAAAGGGTTGCAACGATTCCTGGGATCCGAGCCGACCGCAACAGTCATGCAGACAGTCAGCAGAATTCTTGACCGGGCCCATTCAGTTCTCAGCCACGATTTCTGCCCTTCGGCCAACCGCTGGGTGTACTGGCTGAAGCATCCGATGGCGGCGGTCGCGCTGGCGGGCATCGTTGCTCTGGTCTGTGGATTGCTGATCAATCCAGCGGCACTGATCGTCCTGGCCGCGGTGGTCCTGATCGGCTGTCTGGGGGTTGTCTGGCCGCTGATCGCCGTAAGGGGCATTCGTTGCGAGGCAGAATTCCTGTCATCGCGGTGCCGGGTTGATGAAGCGGTCGAAGTGCGGCTTCGCCTTCAAAACCGCTGGCCGTGGCCGCTATGGGGACTGTCCGTCCGTCGCGGCTTTGCCGATCCTGGAGACGAATCGGGCGGCATCGCACTGGCCCGGGTGGCGTCGTGGTCGGACACGGAATGGGTGTGGACGTTTCGCCCGCATCGCAGGGGTGTGTTTCCCATCCGACGGCCGGAGATCGACACCGGGTTTCCCTTCGGTCTGATCCATGCCCGGGCCCCGGTGGAGGTGACGGGAGAGCTGATTGTCTGGCCGCGTTCGACGCAACTGGACGCCATGCCGGACGCCGCCGAACTCCGCAGCCGCGAAGATCGCCTCACCGACCGCCGCGCCGGCGATCTGGGAGACGTGCTGGGAACGCGACCGTTTCGGGACGGCGATTCGCTGCGTCGGGTGCACTGGGGACAGACCGCCCGGTTCGGCCGGATGATCGTGACCGAACGGGAAGCCCCCGTCGCCTGTGCGGTCCAGCTTCGCGTCGACACCTCCGCCAGCATCCATCGGATCGAGAGTGATCGCAGCTCACTCGAGAGGACACTGACGGTCGCCGCCAGCATCCTCGAATCGCTTCATCGACAGCATGCCCGTGTCGACGTCGTGCTGGGAAAACAGGCGTTTCCGGTCGGCAGCAGCAGCGGCGAACTGCGACGGTGTCTCGATGCCATTGCCCGCGTGCCGTTTACCGGGGAGACCACCGACAGCACGGAATGCACGCTCGACCGGATGTCGCGACACGTTTCGACGATTGTGGTCACGACCGACCTGGCTCTCAGGCAGCATGTCGCCCATCGACACCGCTCGGCCGGCGAGCGGTACATCGTGATCCGGACGGACTCAGCCGGCGACATCTCGACCGGGAAGAAGACGGTCGAGGGTTGCGACTGCCATGCATGGCTGGAACTTGCGGCGACCGATCCGGTGGAGATGATCCTCCCGGAATCGTGGCGGAGGGCCTGCCATGTTGCGTGAGACTCCCCCGGTCAACAGCAACGGGGGCGACAATCATCCGGAACCGTCGCCGATTGCTGAGCGACGCACGATCCATCACCGACCGGCCACGACCGGTGCCGTACGGACGCAGCCGCAACTGCAGATCATCGCGACGATCCTCGCAATGCTGGCAGTCTCGACGTTTGCGGTCATCTGTGCAGACGGCGTAGCGACTGTCGGTCTGGGGATCTGGCTGCTTGCGCAACTGCTGCTGATGGCGGGCGGCGGGTGGATGATGCGCCGGCTCTCGCGGGTCCGAACTGAGCCGCCGGCGGTATCGGCAGTTCTCGTCGTTCTCGGTCTGATTCCGCTCATCGGCGAATGGCCGATGAGGGTTCTGTGGGATATCGGTCATCCGCTCGAGATGATCACAATGTGTGTGGTTCGCAACGTCGTGATCGGCCTGGCCATCATGAGCGTGTGGCGTCCGTATCAGCGTCTGTGTGTCGTGATGAGCCTGTTCCTGTCGCTGTTCGGGCTGACGGCGACGCGCGACATCGCTGCCCAGGTTCTGGTCGGCTGCTTCGCTGTGGGGTCGGCCATCTGGCTGGTGATGACACATTGGGAGTCGATGCGACGTCGACTGCGGGGACGCCAGTCCGCACGGCTGCCCCGCGTTGCACTGCTGGTCCCGCTGCTGCTTGTCGCGGCCAGTCTGCTGACCGCCACGAACGACACCGTTGCGGTCGCCCTGAAGGGGTGGCTGCCCAGTTCCGGTGGAGAAGGGGCCAGCGATCCGTATGCACGGAACGGCATTGGTGACGGTGAACAGCTGGTGGCGGGAAGCGAACAGGTGCAGAGCTTCGCTCCGCTCGAAGATGCTCCGTTCGTCCAGGACGACCAGCCGAGCCTGTACGACGTGTTTGACGACACGTACGAAGAACCGATGAAGATCACGCAGACCGATCGGGCCGTCGCACTTCCTCCCGACATGGTCAGCCGCATCAGCGATCACCTGCAGTCCCGGATGGAGAAGGCGACGCGGGAGTTCTCGACCGACCGGGCCCGGCCGGATCCGGAGTCCCGCCGCAAGGCAGACACCGTCCACAGCGACGCACTCTTCCACGTCGCGGGTCGGGTTCCGCTGCATCTGCGACTGGAAGTGTACGACCTGTTCGACGGCACGAACTGGTATCCGCAGGAAGTGCAGGTTCATCGTCCGCCGCTTGTCATGCGCAAGTCCGGCGACAAACCCTGGCTGACACTGCCGGATCGCATAGGAGATGTCGACTATCTCGGCCCTGCGGAAACGCACGCCCTGAAGATCATTCACTTCGACAGTGCCACCATCCCGGCACCGCTGTATCTGCATGGAGTGCACATTGATCGGGTGGACCGGGAAGACATGTTTGCTCACGGGCCAGACGGTCTGGTGGCGATGAACCGCAAGCGGCTCCCTTCACTCGTGCCGGTCCATATTGCGTCCCGCAGCATCGACCGTGGCGCACTGGCAGACGGAGAGGCCGACATCCGCAAGGCGGCGGGTTTCCCGGCAACGTCGCTGGTGCCGGCGACCGTCGATGAAGAACGACTGCGGCAGCTGGCCGTTTCGATTGCCGGAGGTCAGCCAACCGGCTGGAGCCAGATCTCGGCCATCGTCGAACACCTGCGCAGCGAGTATCAGCACGATCCGGCAGCACGTCGAAGCGGCCCGGACGGAACACCGGTCGAGGACTTTCTGTTCAACACGCGACGCGGACCGGACTACCAGTTCGCGACGGCAGCCGCAGTGCTGCTGCGTTGCCTGGGCTATTCGACACGGGTCGTGAGCGGCTTTTACGTCGATCCGGAGAAGTACGATCCACTGGCGCGTCAGACGTCTGTGCACAAAGAGGACGTTCACTTCTGGGCGGAAGTCCGCGTCTCGGGCGGAGACTGGTTAACTCTGGAACCGACGCCCGGCTATGAAGTGCTCGCACCACCGCCGACGTGGTTTGACAAGGCAATGGCCGGACTGCAGGCAACTGCGGTCTGGATCGTCGGGCACTGGATCGCGGTTTCCATCGGACTGCTGCTTCTGGCGGTCCTTCTCTACCGACGTCGTGACATCGCTGACTTCCTTGACGCGCTGCTCTGGCGGCTGCGACCGGGGCGAAATGCCGCCGAAGTCACGCTCCGCAGTTTCGCGCTGTTGCAGCGTCGTGCCTTGCGGGCCCACTGCCGGTGGAAACCGGGAACGACGGCCCGCACGTGGTTTCAGACGCTGATCGGCAGTGCGGATGACGACGCAGCACAGCGTCTGAAATCGGTCGCCAGCCTGATCGATGCGGCCGCGTACGCTGCTCCGGAGCAACTGCCGGTCCAGGACCGCAGCAGCGTGCTTCGCCAGTGGCAGGACGTCCTTCGCCGACACTCGCTCACATGGTTTCGACATACCGCGACACCGATGTCGAACAGGGACCATCGCGAACCTGGCAGATCCCGGTCGAACCAGCCGTAGTCGAGACAGCACCGCAACCTGTTCACGACAGACTTCCATCACATCCCTGACTGCAGCCGGCCCTCATGCGGTGGGCACTCGGACGACAAACGAACCGGAAAGACATCATGCAGCAGACCATCGAACGGTCCCCCGCAAACAACACGGACGGCGAAGACACCGTGCAGCTGATGAACGCAGTCGATGTCATCCGTCGTCGCCTCAACGGCGTTCTGCGAGGCAAGGAAGAGGTTGTCGAGCTGGTTCTTGCCTGTCTGCTGGCTCGGGGACATCTCCTTCTCGAAGACAAGCCGGGGCTCGGGAAGACGACCCTCGCCAAGGCACTTGCCCGGAGCATCGGCGGCACGTTCGCCCGTGTGCAGTGCACGCCCGATCTGCTGCCGGGCGACGTGACCGGCTTCAACGTCTTCAACCAGCGGACACAACAGTTCGAGTTTCGCAGCGGGCCGGTCTTCTCCGACGTGCTGCTCGCCGACGAGATCAACCGCGCCACGCCCCGAACGCAGAGCGCGTTGCTGGAAGCGATGGCCGAACGACAGGTCACCGTCGACACCGTACAGCACACGCTTTCGGACCGGTTCTTTGTCATTGCCACCCAGAACCCGGTCGACGAGCACGGAACGTATCCGCTTCCCGAAGCCCAGCTGGACCGGTTTGCGATGAAGCTGAGCGTGGGGTATCCCGCCCGGGACGACGAGCGTCTGATGCTGCAGGATGCGCTCGGGACGTCGGTGGAGACATCCAGCAAGCTGGACGAGCCGGTCCTCGAACCGGGGCAACTGGACGCACTGCAACGGGCCGTGGCACACGTTCACGTCGACACCAAGATTCACGACTACCTGCTCGACATGGGTGAGGCGACCCGCAAGCACCGGCAGGTCGTTCTGGGGCTGAGCCCACGCGGCCTGCTGACGTGGCAGCGGATTGCTCAGGCGCATGCGTTTCTCGAGGGACGACAGTTTGTCACCCCCGATGACCTGCAGGAAACGGCCCGTCCTGTTCTGAGTGTCCGCCTGGGCGTCGAGCATGGCAACGCCCTGCCGATCATTGCCGAGCTGCTCGAAGAGGTTCCGGTGCCGGCCAGCAAGGCGCCGAACCAGGATCGACTCGATTGAGTACCGGACAGAGCCGTTCTTTCGAGATGCATTCATCACGACACGTGAAAGGCCGAACCATGTCACCGTTCATCCGGCCACTGTTGACCGTCGTCACAGCCGCCGTCCTGCTCATTTCGCCGGCCGGCTGCTCGGGACCGGAATCCGACGAGGACCACCTTCTGGAACATGTGATCCCGGAGCACAAGCCGGACGGCTTTGCCGATGCCGTTGGTGAGCTGGAGAGCCGCTGGACGTCCCTTGGAGACAAGCCGGCCGGCACCGAGCGACTGCAGGAGCTGACCGACATTGTCGACTGGCTGCCCGAACTGGCTGCCGACAGCGATCTGAAGCGTGCCCAGTGGGAACAGGTCCAGCAGACGACCCAGCAACTGTCGGGGATTATCAGTCGGCTGCAAACGGGCACCGCGACGGCAGCAGACCGCGAGGCCTGGGCACAGGCCATTGCCGGCCTGCAGCAACTTGTCCCGGACGCCGATGCCTTACGCCGAGCCGTGTCGCGCACCGCACAGGTGCCTGATCACGCCGACCACGACCACCAGCCTACGCCCGACGGCGATGCGCCAATCCCCCCTGCGGAAACGGAACAATGACTGAAGTCCTGATCTGGAGCTTTCTGCTGCGACTGACGCAGTCGTTGATCGCTGCGTCGCCGTTCATCCTCGCCGGCCTGATCGTTGCGGGCATCTTCCGTCGCCTGATGGGGCGGGAGTCGACGCGGCGGCTCTTCGGCAACTCGTCGGGTCGGTCCCTCCTGCAGGCGTGGGGTCTGGGGATGCTGTTGCCGATCTGCTCGCTGGGAGTGATCCCGGTGATTCGCGAGCTGCGCGGAATGGGGCTTCGCGGAGGTACGATCCTGGCGTTCGCGATGGCGGCCCCGCTGTTCAATCCCCTGTCGGTCCTGTACGGCCTGACGCTCTCCGAGCCGATTGCGATTCTCGCGTTTGCATTCTGCTCTCTGATCGTCGTGACCGGTGTCGGCATGGTGTGGGACCGGCTGTTTCCCGACAGCAGTCAATCTGAACCGGAACCGCCCACAGTCCGCGCCGGCCTGAAACGGATCGCGGCGATTGGCGTCGCCGCCGCGCGACACGCCGGCGGCCGCTCCGCCCTGTACATTCTCATCGGGCTCGTTGGTGTCGCGATGCTGGGAGTGGTCCTTCCCGCCGGCTCGTTGCAGCATGCCGTCAACGGCGACAACCCTCTGGCGCCGCTGACGATGACGGCGATCGCCGTTCCGGTCTATGCGACACCGATGCTCGCGATGAGCCAGCTGGGGATGATGTTCCAGCACGCGAACTCCCCCGGAGCCGCATTCGTCCTGCTCGCTCTCGGTGCCGGGATGAACCTGGGCCTGGTCTTCTGGATGTGGCGGCAGTACGGTCTTCGCCGCAGTGCAACGTGGATGGGACTGCTGCTGGGTGTCGTGCTGCTGCTGGCCTACGGTGTCGATCGCCCGCTGTATCCACACGCGATCGATCCGGCCGACCACACCCATGCCTTCGACATCTACTGCCGGCCGTTCTACAGCGACGCGGTCAATCCGGGTGCCCTGGCGATTGAGAAGCTCCGCCGTGACACCAGTCCGGTCGAACTGTACCCGCTTGCGATGCTGGGGCTGCTGTTGGCTGCAGGTCTGTTGTTGAACCTGTTTGACCGCACCGGGCGTGTCGAGCGATGGCTGGAAGCGACACCCCAGACGGAGGCACCGCGTCGACTCGACGTCGTGGTACCGGGACCGATTCTGGGAGGCGTGGCTCTGATCGGCCTGGTAGTCGCCAGTATTGTGGGCTGCTATGCCTACTACCCGCCACCGGCTGAGGTCCTCGAAGAGATGAACATCGTCAAGGCGGAGGCGCTCGGCGCAGCCCTGGCCGACGATCCAGAGCAGGCCACGTACTGGATCGAAATCTACGACGACTGGTCGCGCAAGCTCGAGGTCGGAGCCTTCCTGCGGGACTGGAAGCTGAGCGATTACCACCGGATCAAGGCCCGTATTCTGCGTGAGCAGCTCGAACTTCTTGAACACGAAATCGAGCATCAGGACCGTGAGGAGATCCAGCAGCTGGTCGCCAGGGTCTCGCGATCGCAAGGCCGGCTGAGGACCGCATTCATTGAGGAACGCTGAGAGACGAGCGGTACCGATCGCGACGGCCCGTCCTTCCTTACGGCACCGACTCGAGCAAGAGGTTCTCTCCACATGGCTGCGCAAGAATCACAACTGAACCAGGATTCCCCGGACGAGCTGCTCCGTTCGCGCGGCCTCCGCCGGACCTACACGCGCATCAATATCCTGCAGTGCCTCGAGGCGCAGCCTGGACCGGTCACGCACGCTGAGATGTCGCTGCTGCTCGCTCCGCTGGGGCTGGACGGCTCGACGATCTTTCGCGGGCTGAATGACCTGACAGAGGCCGGTCTGGTCTGCCGGCTCGATCCAGGTGACCGTGTCTGGCGTTTTGAGCTGCGCGACGAGCCGGCCTTGCCTCACGAGAGGCCCCAACAGCATCCACACCTGTTCTGCAGCCACTGTGGCCGGATCGACTGCCTCACCGGGCAGAATGGATACGCGATCGGGGGGAAGGAGAGCGACTGGCAGATCGAGCAGATCGTGTACGTCGGCCGCTGCCCGGACTGCCGAGAGTCTTCGGGGACGCCGGGTAGCAGTTGACGACGCCTCCGGGCCAATGCGGCGATCGGGGCTGTGCGGGGCCGTACCGACAGCAGCGGTGCGATCTGGCGGGGGATGGTCACGACCGATGGGGTGCGCCGGGCCATGACGGCGAGGATGATGCCGCAGCATCGGTGCCTGGTGTCCGACAGTGCCGGACCGGCCAGTCTCCCCCACAACAGGCGTCACCCCGACGCGGGATGCGTCCCGCGGAAGAAAATCAAGCGGAGAGGGGGGGATTCGAACCCCCGGTACCGTTTCCGGTACACAGCATTTCCAGTGCTGCACAATCGGCCACTCTGCCACCTCTCCGGAGCGTCCCGAGAGGGACGTTATTCGTCTTCGGACGGCGCGGCCTTGCGGGCAGCGAGTTCCTCGTCCCGGGTGCGGATTTCAGCGACACGCTGCAGACGCGTGCGGATCTGACGACGTGTCGCGTTCAGCGAACGCCACGTCGGATCCTTCTTCTGAGCCTTCTGGTCCAGCCCCGCCTCGGTGAGACGATCGCTGTACTTCTTCAGGTCGGCCGTCGCCAGCTCGAGCTGACGTTCCAGAACGTCCTTCGCCAGTCCCATTGGAGTTGCCTTCAGAGTATCATCTGCGCCAGGAAAGCGCGTATTCTTGCAGGAAGCTTCCCGCAGTTCAACCAGCTTTAACGCAGCGGAAGCACGGGCCGATAGAAACCGGCCCGTTCCGCCGGATGTCCGTCGCACTGCCGCTGCCGGCAGCAATCGGATCAGAACAGCATGACGAGGCCGTCGAGCTCCCGCAAGCGCTCGTAGATCGCCAGAACCTGTTGAGCCTCCTTCACTTCCGGCTCGATCGTCACAGAGACGTGACGACCGCCGGCTGTGGAACGGGAGCTGAACGACGGCTCCATGTCGACAGCAAGCTCGGCACGAACCGCCTGAACGACACGTCCGACAAACCGGTCCTCGCTGCTGCCGATCACCTTGAAAACGTATCTCCCGGGGAACTGATGTGTCGCCTCGAGCAATTCGATCGTCGGTAGCTGATCCACAGGTCGATCCCCGCTGAACCGTTCCGGTCGTTCCCCGTGACAGGAGGAGCAGACCGGTCTGCTGATTGAGATACGCCCCCGACGGTGTCGGCCGGCGAGGTTCCCCCATCATACGACCGGAACGGTGCCTGACGCGAGTGCACGACGAGTGAGCGGCGGCATCAGTCCCGCAATTCGATCATGGGCATGGTCAACATGACACGCTCGTGCTGCAGAAGTTCGACCTGCCGCAGGGCGTCGATGACCAGCTGAGCCCTTCGGGGATCGAGTTGCCGAAGCATCGGCAGGGCGGCGTCGACCAGGCCCGAACGTCCCGGCTGGGCCAGTTCGAGTTCGCCGTTGTCCTTGTCCTTCTGCCCGGACAGCTCGTTGAGCAGCTCTTCCAGGAAGTTCGTGGGGCGGGGAACCGTTCGGATTTCGTAGTCCTCGACGTCCGCCTGATCGGCGACCCAGGCGATGGCCTGTTCGAGACCACCGATCTCGTCGACGAGACCGTTTTCGACCGCCTGTCGTCCGGTGTAGACGCGTCCGCCGGCCAGGTCGTCGATCGGCTTGCTCAGCTTGTCGCCGCGGCTGGCAACGACGTGCCCCTTGAAGACGTCGTAGACTTCGTCCATCCAGGCCTGCATTTCGTCCCGCTCTTCCTCAGAGAAGAGTTCCGAACCGGAAAGCATGCCGGCCTTCTCGCCGCGCTGGACCGGTTTGAAGTTGATTCCGATCCGGCTCCACATTCCACTCGTCACGAGCTTTCCGGAGATCACACCGATCGACCCGGTGATGGTCGCGCTGTCTGCGAAGATGCGCTGTCCGGCGCACGCGACGTAGTAGCCACCGCTGCCGGCCACCGAACCCATCGAGACGGCGAACGGCTTTTTGTCGGCCACACGCCGGGTCGCATTGAGAATGATCTCGCTCGCCACGGCGGATCCCCCCGGCGACGACACGCGAAGGACGACCCCCTTCACCTTGTCATCGTCGACGAGTTTGTCGAGGGCCCGGCGAATCGGCTCGCTGTAGGCCGCGTCGCTGGCACCGAACAGACTCGGCTGGGATTTGCCCGGCATGATCGGACCGTCGACGTGCACGATAACGATCGCGTCCTTGCTCGAGCGACGGCGCTGGGGACCAGCGAGAATCTCGGCCCACAGCTGGAAGGCGGCAAACGGGTTGTTCAGGTCAATGTTCGGACCTTTCTTCTTCCCGTATGCCTTGTCGTACTTCACCTCGGTGCCGAGAGCATCCTTGATCACCTGCGCGAAGTCCTGTCGATACTCGACCGCATCGATCAGGCCGGCTTCGCGGGCCGATTCGGCCGAAAACAGGCCCTGATCGATCCACTTGCGGGCCATCTCAGGATTGACGCCACGACCGGTCGCCACCAGGTCGACGACGGCGTCGAACAGCCCGTCGTAGAGCCACTTGAACATCTCCTCGGATTCCGGACTGGGACCGGTCCGGGTGAACATCTCGCCGGCACTCTTGTAGTCGCCGCAGGTGAGAAAGTCCGGCTTCACGCCGAGCAGATCGAGCAGTCCGCGGACGTACAGCTGTTCTCCGTACAGGCCGGTGACCCAGACATCGCCGGTGGGAGAGACGCTCAGCCGCGACGCACCGCAGAGCAGGGCGTACTGGGCGGTGCGGAGCGAGTCGGCGTGGGCGTAAACTTTCTTGCCCGCCTTCTTGATGCGATCGATCGCCGCCCGGACCTCTTCCGTCTGGGCGTAGGCAAGTGACGTGCTGCCGGCGAGCAGGACGACCGCCTTGACGTCGTCATCTTCGGCGGCCTTGTCGAGCCGGGTAATCAGCGAATGAAGAGTCTCCGCACCGACGGAACCGAACAGCGGGTCATCGGATGCCGGCTTCTCCGTGATGGACTTGTCGAAGCTGAAGACGGCCACGGTGGCCGGCCCGGAGGAATCGTCGGCATGGACCGGCAGGCTGGCCGACATCATCAAAGCCGCGACCAACAGGAGACTCAATCGGCGATGTCGCATGAAGCTACTCCCCGCACCGACAGCGGCGCTGCTATTTGAACAGGACAGAGACCAGACCCGCGCCACGGTTTGCCAGCAGACGTCTGGCCTGCGGAGTGACTCCCCGCGGTCGGTGGTCAACGACACGTTCTGCAAACGGAGTCGGGCCGGCCGCGGATCACAGCGGGATCTGCAAACCATCATAGGCCAACTCGACGTGGCTGGGCAGTCGCGCGTTGGTTTCGTCGTAGTCGAGCCGGTGGGAGACGTGCGTCAGGTACGCCCGGCGCGGACGGACGCGCTCGATCACTTCGAGGGCCTGCGCCACATTGAAATGTGTCGGGTGCGGCTCGTACCAGAGCGCATCAATGATGAGGACATCGAGCCCTTCCAGCAGAGCGAGACTCGAACCCGGAATCTCGCTGCAGTCGGTGCAGAACGCGACGTCGTTGATGCGATATCCCAGCACCGGCAGGGCGCCGTGGATCATCCGGATCGGCGTGATGGTCAGCCCGAGCAGTGAGAACGGATCTTCACTGATCTGGTTGAATGCGAGGTTCGGCCGGGAGTGCTGCGGACGGCCCGGAACCGGCTCCTGAAAGGCGTAGCTGAATGTCGCCCTCAGGTGCGCTTCGACGTGCTCTTCGCAGTAGAGCTGCACCGGCCCCTTGAGGCGATATCCGAAGATTCGGAGGTCATCCAGGCCGAGGATATGGTCAGCGTGCGCGTGCGTGTAGACGACCGCCTCAACCAGCCCGATCTGTTCGCGAATGAGCTGCACCCGCAGCTCCGGCGGCGTATCGATCAGGAAATTGCCGTCGGGGGCCGAAACGAACACACCGGTTCGCGTTCGCGTGTTGCGAGGATTGGTCGACGTACAGACCTCGCAGTCGCACCCGATGACCGGCACACCAACGCTCGTTCCCGTTCCCAGTAGGGTCATTCGGCCGCTGAAGCGACCGCTGCCGGAGATGGACACACTCTCTCCCAGTTGATCCCGGATCGTTTCGCCCCGGTCGTTCAGGACTCATCCCCGCGAGCGTTCGAGGAAGACCATCCGGAGCTGATGCAGCGTGTTCTCGAGCAGCTGCGCCTCACCCTCGTCGAGATTCCCTTTGGTCTTGTCCTCCATGACACCGAGCAGGTCGATCAGATGCCGGGCGAGGTTCAGCCGCACCTTCGGCTCACTGGTTCCCGGCTCGGGAATCATGCCCAGAGCGACGAGTGCCTGGGTGGAGAGCATCTCGACAATAAGTGGAAAGCTCGCAGGCGGCAACCGGGAGGGATCGATGTCGTCAACTGACGGCCCGCCGCTTTCGCCACCCGCCTGCTGAGGTGGTTCGCTTCCGGGAGGCGGCGTCTGCGTCCCGGAAGCCTCGGCATCGCGGCGGGCATCCTCCGCCTTGACGCGATCCTTCCAGTCCTCGTCGGACTGAATCTCCAGTTCGGGACGATCGGCATCGGAATCAGTGCTCATCGTCGTTCTCTGATCGTATTCGTTTCCCTGGGACGCGCGGTCATGCAGCCGCGGCAACAGAGGGTGCTCCGTCAACGTGGCGGTGGATCAACCGGGTCGCGACCGCTCGAGTGCCCGCAATCCAGCGGGCGGTGCAGAAGATTGCGTCATTACCAGTTCGAAAGATACGGGGGGGTGAATCAGGCGGTCAAGGTTCGGACAGTTCCGGCCGATCCGGGGGGGCTGTTGCGCAATTCAAAGGAAGAGTTGCCGACGCGGTGGGCACATGCCGGCGGGATTTCGCACCGCAAACAATGTCCCCACCACCAAACACAAACTCCAATCCGTTCTCGGGCAGGCAGTTACGACCGAACCCGGAAACATACTTCGCGGACTCGGCACACCCTTTGCAGATTGTGTGTGCTGTTGGAACGAAGCGGTTTGCTGTCGAAGTGACATCACCCGCCTCGCTCCCGTTCATGAGACGTTGAAGCGAGTGTTTCATGACTGGGGGTGTGGCCGAAGTCAGGCCTCGGAGGACTGATTTCGGGCGAGCGCCCATGCCCCCAGTCATTTTCACTCGCTTTTTTTCTGCGCCGCGGGATGCCACACTTCCCCGCTGATTGCCGGTGTGCTGTCACCGGCCCCGCCCGGGTGACCGCGTCCCTGATGGCGCCGCCCCGTCCGGGCAATTCCTCTTCCGGCCACGGATGCCCAGCAGCATGACCGATTCCCTGCGCGTGTGCAGTTTTGAAAGCCGCCGGCAAAGCGAAATGGCGGCCCTGATCGAACGTCACGGAGCCATCCCCACGGTTGCCCCCTCGATGCGGGAGATCCCCCTGGAGGAGAACCCCGATGCCCTTCGCTTCGCGGCCGACCTGCTGGCCGGAAACGTCGACGACATCATCTTCCTGACCGGCGTCGGCGCCCGGGCGCTGCTTGATGCGGCGACGACGAAGTACGCACGGGAGGAACTGCTGTCAGCCCTCGACCGCTGCTTCGTTGCCGTCCGCGGACCGAAGCCGTTTGTCGTGATGCGCGAGTGGGGCGTCCATGTCGATGTTCGGGCACCGGAACCGAATACCTGGCGCGAACTGCTGGAGGCACTCGATGCCGCAGAACACTCCTGCGATGGCAGATCGGTCGCGGTCCAGGAGTATGGTCGTCCGAACGAACAGTTCTACGCAGAGCTGCGGAACCGTGGCGCGAACGTGATCCCCGTACCCGTCTATCGCTGGGCCCTGCCCGAACAGACCGGACCGCTGGAAGACGCGATCCGCGCGACGGTTGCCGGCGAATTCGACGTGCTGATGTTCACCAGCGCCAATCAGATCACGAACGTGCTGACGATCGCGGAGCGGCTGGGACTGAAGGACGAGTGGCTTGCAGCGGCTGGCCGAACGTTCGTGGCCAGCATCGGCCCGACGGCCACGGAGGCACTGACGGACGATGGGCTGCCGCCCGACTTCGAGCCGGAACACCCGAAGATGGGCAATCTCGTCCGGGGAGCGATTGCAGCGGCGGCAGCGAGCAGGAACGGCACGTAGGTGGTTCTCTGTCCGTGCGCGCCAATGGGTAACGGCCGGGCCCGCAGGGGCCTGCCCGTCAGTCCATCCCGGCGACCGATGCCACCGGGTGCCGCGATATCCCCGACTCCGTCCGAGGCGCCGGGACCGACGCCTCGAGGACTCCATCGAGGTCCGCAGCCGGACTGTTCAGCAGAACGGCTGGTGTGGAGACCCGATGCAGCGGCCCGCGTTACGGTCCGGGGGCGATCGGTCCGGGCGGTTCTTCGCCGAGATCGTCAGCAAGGCCTTCCTGAGCGGCCTTGTATTCCTCAATCGCCCGAACCTGATTGGACAACTGGAATTCGGGTCCGGCAGGAAAGTACTGCACGTCGTCCCGGAGGAACCAGGCAGACGGCAACGTCTGCCCGCCGATGGTCGTCTGACAACCAGACAACCCGGCGGCGGCCAACAGACAGCCCAGCAAGGCAATCTCAGGCTTGGTAAAGAGCTTTGTCAGTTTCATACCAACACTCACCTGTCGGATGGGCCTCTGTCGGTGGCGGAACGGCCATCCAGCGTGTTCCGCCTGCTCGTCCAAGATGCACACCCGATTTATCGGACCTGCACAGCCGCCACCGCAGGAAAAACCCTCCAAATCCGGCAAATCCACACGAACCGGCCTGAAAACGGACGCCGCAGGCAAGAGAGGAGACTTGGGTAACCTGTTGCACTGGTGGGGAGAGGTGAGTGGTGCGTCTTGAGAGGTGAGTGGGCCCAAGTGCCGTGCTCGCCTTCCTTCCGAGGTACGACACCGCACGGCATACCAGTCCGAAGCACCAGCGAGTGGACACTCCGGGGGGCCGCACAGGCAGAGCCCGTGGCACCCGCTGCACAACACGGGCAGAGCCCGCGGCACCCGCTGCACAACACGGGCAGAGCCCGTGGCACACCTTGTCCGGGTCGGTGGAATTCCCCGCCAGCCTCCCAGGCACGCCTGTCAACGTGACCGCCGAACCGCCGCTACCGGGTGCCGTGCTCGGCCAGTGCGGTCGTCAGGTGCCGGTCGAAGTAATTCACCTCCATGCCGGCGTCGATCACCAGCCGCTGAGCATTGATCCCGGACGCCCGCGGGCTGAGCAGGAACGCCGCGGCATTGGCGACCTCTTCGGTCTGAACCGCCTGCTTGCGGAGCGTCGCCTGCTCGGCGAAGAGGTAGCAGTCGACATAGCCGGGGATGCCGGCCGACGCCGAGGTCTTCAGCAGACCGGGGCAGACGGCGTTGAAGCGGACCCGCGAGAACTCCGCGAACGACTTCGCCAGAAAGCAGATCGAAGAGTCCAGGGCCGCTTTCACCGGTGCCATGTAGCCGTAGTTCTCAGCCGCCATGCGGGTCGTGGAGATCGAGATCGTCACGACGCTCCCCTGCTCGGGGTCGAGCTGTTCGCGAAACCGGTTGGCGATCGCTGTCAGCGAAAAGCAGGAGATGTCGACGGCCTGCAGGAACGCCTTGCGCGGCGTCTCGTGGAACGGCAGCCAGCCGGCGGAGTAGTCGGCAAAGGCGATGGAATGGACGATGCCGGCCAGCCGGTCCCGGTCGCGGGCGACGTCGTCCCCCAGGCGGTCGATCTGATCCTGGTACTCGACATCGCAGACATAGACCGGTGCATCGCCGACCAGTTTCTGAACGGACTCGCGTCGTTTCTCGCTGCGGACGGCGTAGAGCACATCGGCTCCCGCTTCCTGCAAAACGCGTCCGGTGTGATAGGCGACACTCTTGCGGTTGGCGACGCCGAAAACGAGAACCGGCTTCCCGGCCAGCTGCAGAAAATCCATTTCGTCTTACCCCGGATGGCAGATCGCGACTCAGTTCGCCGTCGCGTCGCCGAGATTGTAGTACAGTTTGACGTTGAGGGTGGCCCGGCCGACGGCGACGATATCGAGACGCCCGTCATCATTGAAGTCGTGGCAGATCAGATCCTCGACCGCCACGCCGCCGTTGTCGAGCACATGCTTCTTCCAGGTGGTGCCGTCCTCGTCCATGCACTCGTACACGTAGACGCCCGGCCCCTTGACCGGTCCGTCCCCCGCTTCGCGGTGCCCGACGACCAGTTCGTCGACTCCGTCGCCATCGAGGTCCGCCGGAACGATGGCATGCCCCTGCCTGAGCGTGTCGTCGAGGACGTACCGTCCAGACAGTCCTCCCTCGCGGAACGGGTCGGTGTACACGACGACGCTGGTGCCGTGCATCGGTTCGATCGTCGCGATGAAGGAACGTCCCCCCTTGAGCCGGCCGGTCTTGAGTTCGCCGGCACCGCTCGTTTGCGGCTTATCGCCCGGCATCCCATCGGCGAGTTTCGTTTTGGCGAAGCCGCCATCGCCATTCCGCCGGACCAGGTGGACGCCCTCCTGACTGGCGGTGAGTGTTTCCGCGATGTCATCGTCGTTCAGATCGAGATGCCAGTGGTTGTGCATCCGGTTCAGCGAGGCATCCAGAACGGTTGCCGGCCACCGTTCTGTCCGCGGATTGTCGGGGATCTCGAAGGCGGTCAGCCTTACACCGGGTGCGTCGACGGCGTTGAGCGGCGAGATGACCAGCTGCGGCCGGTCCTTCCCCAGGACGTTCGCAAACCGCATGCGGTGCAGCCAGGGTTCGCGTCCGATCGGATGCACGTCCCACAGTCCGTCCGCCGAGTCCTTGCGGGAAATCCACTGAATCGTCCCGACACGTGTCCAGCCAGCCCCGAGCGCGAAGTCAACCTCGCCGTCCCGATCGATGTCGAGTGGAGCGATGCAGACATTGTCCAGTTCGGTCTGATTGTCGAGGATCACATGCCTGCGCCAGTCGAGGTTGCGATACCACTGCACGCGGCTTTCCGTCACAACAACGATGTCGTCCCGGCCGTCTCCATCGACGTCGGCCACCGTGACGGCATAGCACGCCTTTGATGCAGCCGCCGGATCGATCGACGCAACCTTGAACTGCGGCATTCCGGCCAGGAGCGGGCCCGTCAGCAGGCACACGCCGGTCAGCGTGAGAAGGAGCGTTTGGAACTTCACGATGCTTCTCCTGGTTCCAGTTGATGCAGCAAAGCCGCCGGTCACGATCACGGCCGTGGCGGTCCGTCCACGTGAGCGTCGGAGACCTGTCCGAAGCGTCCTCGCAGACTACCGGAACGGAACCGCGAATTCCATTCGATGCCGTGCCCGGCAAGCGATGCAGAGACCAGACTGGAGACCACATGGTGATGCGGGTCCGGCAACCGGTTAACATCGAACTTCCAAACCGCTGTGTCCCGCAACGACTGGACTTCATGATGAACCGCACAATCGACGGACCAGTATGGCTCTCGCGTCGCGACATCGTCCATCGCGGCATGACGTGCCGGTCAGCCGGCCTGCTGTTGATCGCCGTGATCCTTGCGGCAATCTCCTCCAGATGTCCTGCGGCAGGTCCCAAGCTGACCGTCACGGACTGGGACGGCGTACAGCAGCGGGTTCGTGCGGCCAGGGGCAAAGTGGTTGTCGTTCAGATCTGGACGATGACCTGCCCGACCTGTCGGGACGAGTTTCCGCAGATCGTCCGGCAGGTGCAGCAGTTCCCTGCGGACCGCATCGAATGGATCGCGGTGAACTGCGACTATGACGGCATCGCCGACAAGCCGCCGGAATGGTATCAGCCGGCGATCCGCAAGTTCCTCAACCAGCACCGCGGCCGACTGGTTCACCTGCAGCTCGAGGTTCCGTTCCTGGACTTTCTCGATCAACAGCAACTTGGGTCCACGCCGGCCTACTACGTCTACGGGGCCGACGGCCAACTCGCGCGTCGATTTCCCACCGGCGAAGACGAGGAGTTCAGTCTGGACGAGATCCTGCGATTCGTTGAGATGAGGATGGGGTCCGGACGTCAGTGACCATCCACAGGCGAACTGCCGGGAGCGTCCGCGCGTCAGTCCCCTGTTTACAGCTCCAGCGGGTGAAGTATCATGAAGGGCGAATGGATTTCTCCTCTCACGACCTTGCAGATCTCTTCACGGGGCAGGATTGTCGATGGGATCGCGTTTTGACAGTCGACCGAGCCGTGTTGCCGCACCGCTGCTCGCCACGAGCTTCGTGATTCTCGGCGGTGCGATCGCGTGCACGGGAGTCGTTCTGGTCTTCAGCCGCGAGCCGGCCGTCCCGCTGATGATTGTCGGAGGGATCGCCATCGGCCTCGGATTGATGGCGGTGGTGTTCCGTGAGCGGCCGACCGGGGGCTCACGCTCGGTGATGAGCTGGGTCTTCAGCCGCAATGCCCGTCCGGCCCACGTCGACTACCGACCGGTCATCCGCAAGCCGCGATGGCAGCAGTTCGGCACAAACGCGCCCCCGTCCCCCGACGAGATCCGGGAGCTGAAGGACACGGATCGCAACTGGGTCCCGTCCAACACCCGAGCCGGTCGTCGTTCGCAGCGTCGGCCGCAGGACGGCACGTAGCGCGACGCGGTGGGAGTCCTTCGCCCGGCCGGCGGTCCAGAGGCTTCGTCTCGTCACGGGTTCATCTGTTCTGGCGAGTGACGACTCTGGCGAGTGACGACGGTGTTGATGACACGCGTCCAGCACGACACCCGCTCCAAACGTGTCGCACGGTGAGCGGCACTCCCGCTCCAGGATCAGAAGCGAACTGCGCACAGACCGCTGCGACACGGAGTCGACCACCGCGCCGCAGTCGCCCGAAGTCATGGCGCAAACTCCCTCCGTGGGCGAAATACGCGACTTTGCCCAGCCGGAGCGGCGTGCGAGAGATCTCCCGAATCTCGGAGGAATTCAGAGAAACCCCCGTTCACATTCTCAACTTTTCTGATACCGTGAATCACCAATGAGACCATCACTGAGCGCTCACTTGGTCACAGAGTCCAGCGTGTCTTCACGTTCATCGAATCGCCGGGCTTGAATTTCATTTCCTGAGCGCGGCGATTCGCATTTTCCCAGATTCGCAGTTCCTGCGAAGACACCATTTCTGGTGAGGATTCGACCATGTCGCTGCGCACCCGTCGAGGTTTCACGCTCATTGAGCTGCTTGTGGTGATCGCCATCATCGCGATCCTCATAGCTCTACTGCTTCCTGCGGTCCAGCAGGCCCGCGAGGCGGCCCGCCGGTCTCAATGCAAGAACAACGTCAAGCAGTTCGGGCTGGCGCTTCACAACTACCACGACACGCACGGAGTCTTTCCCCCGGCCCTGATTTCGTCCGGTCGCTGCAACCCGGCCAGCTACTCGCAGTGCCCCTCCACGCTGGAAGTGATGAACACCACCGGATGGGTGTTGCTGCTCCCTTACCTTGACCAGGCCCCGCTGTACAACCAGTACAACTTCAGCCTGCCGTCGAGTATCTCCAGCCCCTACGGTCGCCCGCTTGCCGGCGGCGTCGCCACGAGCGATGCGAACCAGCTGGTCTACAGCCAGCGGCTGGCGGTCTTTCTCTGCCCGTCTGATGACCTTGCCGGCGAAGTTGTCGAAAGCAACGCGAACGTCAGCTCGCAGTTCTACGAGCGAAACCGGGTTGCCCGCAGCAACTACCTGTTCGCAACCGGCGCGTACACCGACTACAACCCCAGCTACAACGTCTACCGGACGAGTACGCAGGACCTGGGAGCGTTCGGAAACGACGGGGCCACGACAATCGGCTTCATCAAGGACGGCTCCAGCAACACGATTCTCGTCGGTGAAGCCAAGCAGCAGAGCACGAGCACCTCTTACGGTCCGTACTGGGGTGCCGGCACGCACACCTGCTGCCACGGACGGACACCCCGGAACAACGAGCGGTACGGTGCGATCAACTACGACAACGCACTGAACGGCAGCGGACTGCAGTACGCCTGGCAGTTCGGCAGCCACCATGTCGGTGGTGGTCACTTCCTGATGGGGGACGGCGCCGTCCGCTTCATCAGTGAGAACATCGACTACCGCAACGTGTTCCAGTGGCTCAACCGCGTCAAGGACGGCAACGTCACGGGCGAATTCTGATCCCCACGACGCATCTGGCACGAATCCCGGTGAAGCGTCCGCTACCTCCGAATCGGGCGTTTCACCGGTTTCATCTCTTCCACTCCGATTCGAGGATTTCCCACGTGCGATGGTCTTGTGTTGCGCTCGCAATCGTCGCTGCCGGCTGTTCTTCGTCGCCTGATGGCCCCGAACTGGTTCCCTACACCGGAGTCATCCAACTTGACGGCCAGCCACTCGCTGACGCAGTCGTCACGTTTCACCCCAATGAGAACGGGCTCAACGGAGCCACCGGCCAGACGAACGCCGACGGCGAGTTCACCCTGGTCACCGGCAAGCGTTCCGGCATCGTTCCCGGCAGTTACAAGGTGACTGTCAGCCGGTTCGTGAAAAAAGATGGCTCGACAGTCTCGGCCGAGGAAGGCATGGACATTGAGCAGTTGCGAATGACCGGAGACGCCAACGAGTCCGTTCCGCCTCAATACAGTGAACTGGACAAGACCACGCTGACGGCCGATGTCAGCGAGGCTCCCGACTCGCCGCCAAAGTTTGAGCTGACGTCGAGCTGACGTGACGTCCGGCACGTCCGGGGGGATGGAGCGATCCCTCAGGAATTGAAACCTGCATCAGATCAGCGCCGTCCGCGTACCGACTTCATTACGCGACCAATTGCATCCGACGCCCCGGTGGGCGACAGTATCGGGAACGCTCACTTACCCGTTCTGCTCCTGCCGGAAGGTCGTCGGATGCAAGCGCTGACTCTGCAGACCGCTGTCCTCCTGTTGTGCCTGGCCACGACAGCACACGCTCAGCGACTCGAAGTTCCCCGTCGCCATGACCGGCCGCCGGGACCGCCGATATCTGCGGAACAGGCCGTCGCCCGCATGACGGTCCCGAAGGGGTTCTCGGTCGAGATCGTGGCCGCAGAGCCGGACATCGCCAATCCGGTCGCGATGTGTGTCGATGAGCGCGGACGCGTCTGGATCACCGAGAGTTTCGAGTATCCCCGCCGCTCGGCTGGCCCGGGACGGGATCGCGTCAAGGTCCTCGAAGACACTACGGGCGACGGTCGGGCCGACTCGGTCACCGTCTTTGCCGAGGGGCTCAACATTCCCTCCGGCATTGCCGTCGGCCACGGCGGCGTCTGGGTGGCGAACGCCCCCGACCTGCTGTTCATGCAGGATACGGACGGCGACGGCAAAGCGGACGCGACGAAGACCGTGCTGACCGGCTTTGGGCGGACCGACACGCACGAACTCCCCAACTCGCTCACCTGGGGACCGGACGGCTGGCTGTACGGCCTCAACGGGGTCTTCAATCACTCCCATGTCCGCTACGGCGCCGATAACCCCAACCGCGACGCGGACCACCCCGGCTGGAAGTTCACCTGCGCGCTGTTCCGCATCCATCCCCGCACCTGGGAGTTTCAGGTATTCGCCCAGGGGACGAGCAATCCCTGGGGCATCGCCATCAACGACGAGGGGGACTTCTTCCTCTCCGCCTGCGTCATCGATCATCTGTGGCACATCGTCGAATCGGGTTACTACATCCGGCAGGGAGGACCGTACCCGGCGAACACGTGGCCGATGCGGTCAATCGTCGACCACAGGCATCAGAAGGCAGCGTACTGCGGCATCACCTGGCTCGACACCGACGCATGGCCGGAGGATTACCGACACGTCCTGCTGATGGGGAACATTCACGGCGGCTGCATCAACGCGGACGTGATCGAGCGGAACGGTTCGTCGTATCGCGGCCGTCCGCACCCCGGTTTCGAACCGAAGCCGGGCGCATGGGTCAACGATGAGTACGGCACGATCCGCAGGCGCGGCGATGACGACAGTCCGAAGCTGGCCGACTTTCTGACCGCCAACGATGCCTGGTTCATGCCGGTCGTGCAGAAGACCGGTCCGGATGGCTGCGTTTACATCCTGGACTGGTATGACCGCTATCACTGCTATCAGGATGCGAACGCCGATCCGGAAGGGATCGACCGCGGCAAGGGGCGTCTGTACCGCGTCGTCTATGACGAGGCGGGTCGCCTGCCGGTGCTGGACCTGTCGCAGATGAGCGTCGAACAGCTTGCAGACCAGCTCGATGGACGGGACGAGTACGTTCGCGCAACGGCCCGACGATTGCTGGCAGAACGCCTGACGAACGACTCGCCCGTCGTCCAGCAGCTGGTCGACCGCGTCAACGATACCGAACGCGATGCGGACTCCCGGTTGCGGGCCCTGTGGGCATTGGCCGGTGCGGATCTGCCCGCCTCGGTGCTGGCCAACGTCGTCAGTTATGACCCCGAGCATCCGCAAATCGTTGCCTGGAAGATCCGACTGCTGGCGGACCGGCTGGAGGAGAAAGACGCCGCAGAGTATATCGCGGCCGACCTGATCTTCGGCGATGAGGACGATCCGCGAATCGTCCAGCAACTGGTGATAGCCGCCGCCAAGCTGCAGGCCCGGTTTGGCTCCACCGTCGACAACCAGGACTCCCTGACGGCTGGGATCATGTTCCATCTGCTGTCACGGCCCAAGGACGACCCGGTCATGGCCCAACTGGTCTGGCAGAACGTTCTGCCGATCATCGAACAGAATCCCGATGCCGTCGCAGGGGCCCTTGCCGAGCAGATGTTCGAAAGTCCCCCCGAGTTCGCAGCGATGCTTCCCCGCGCCATCTCGGTGTTCAGCAGCGATCCGCGGACAAAGGGCGCAACTCTTGCCTCGCTGATCGGGAACACGCTCAACGAGGATCTGCTGGACGCGACGGCGAAACAGAACTGCCTCAATGCTCTGGCAGAACGACTGCGGCAGCGTTCGCTTACGGACGAGCAGCAAACGGCGATCGCCGCGCTCCTGCACGATGATTCGCAACTTGAAGGCGCGGGCGACCTGGGGGCACCGCTCGTTGTCGTGCGTGCGCTGCTTGGTTCCGAGGAAGCGCAACAGGCCGTCCGGGGAACATTCATCGATCCCGACCGTAAGCCGGCCGATCGCGTCGCCGCGCTGCAGACATTGATCGCCGCTGACGACGCCAATGTTCTCCCGGCGGTCAAGCAGGTCCTTGCCGACGGAAATACGGCTGGACGGCTCGAGGCCTCGGTGGTCGAATCTCTGGGCGGTGCGCGCCATCCGGACGTGGCCCGCATCCTGATCGAACGCTTTCCACACCTTGATGAGGATGTTCAGCCGAAGGCGATTGAAGTCCTCACGCAGCGTCCCGGCTGGAGCCTGGCACTGCTCGACGCCATTGAAGCGAAGCAGATCGACCGCAATCGCCTCAACGTCAACCAGCTCCGCAGGCTGGCGACGTTCCGCGACGAATCGGTGAAGACGGCACTCGCCCGGGTGTACGGTCAGATCCGGCTCGACGGTCGCACCGATCGCCAGCAGGTGATCCGCAAGCATCGCGAACTGCTGCGAAGGACGCCGGGCGATCCCCGGGCCGGCGTCGCTGTGTTCAGGAAGATCTGTGCGCAGTGTCACAAGATGTACGGAGAAGGAGCCGAGGTCGGCCCGGACATCACCCGCAACGGACGCAACAACTGGGAACAGCTGCTGTCGAACGTGTTCGACCCGTCACTGGTGATCGGCCCCGGCTATCAGGCCCGCCAGTTGCTGACGGACGACGGTCGCGTGCTGACCGGCCTTCCGGTCGAGGAGACCGATCAGCGGATCATCCTGAAGATTCAGGGCGGCAAGCTGGAGACGATTTCCCGCGATCAGGTGGAAGAGTACCGCGTCAGCAATGTGTCGATGATGCCGGAGGGCATCGAGAAACAGCTGACACCGCAGGAGCTGGCCGATCTGTTCGCGTACCTCGCCCTGGATGCTCCGCCGGAGGATCCCGAGGCGAAGCTGCTGCCGGGTGCGCCGGCTCCCGCCCGGCGCGAATGAGTTCCGGGGGCACTCCGGAGTCTGCGACCGGCAGGGTCGTGAAGATCGGCACATCACGGCAAGAAACTTCTTGCTCCGCGACGGCCGCGAGCTAGGTTTGCGCAGCGGTCAACCTGCGCGAACCTGCCGAGTTTTGCGGATCCCGTCCGAGTGACATCCATGAGTGCCACGGGCCTGCCCCCGGCTGCAGAACTGCAGCAACAGACACCGTTTGCGGACAGTATTCCATCCGGAACATCGTCCGGACCGACTGTTCCTCTCGCCAATGACACGAACGTCGCGCTCGTATCGGCGCGGGATCTGGATCACCACCTCGCCGACTGGCAAGACCTCGCCGCGCATGCCGCACAGCCGAACGTCTTCCTCGAACCGTGGTTCCTCCGCCCGGCAATCGAGGCCTTTGCCGGAGCGACCGACCTGCGATTCGCGCTGGTCTACCGGCCATCAACGCGGCAGGACACACCGCCACTGCTGTGCGGACTGTTTCCCCTGGAACAGGATCGCCGCTGGAAAAAACTGCCGCTGCGGGTCTGGCGGCTGTGGCGACACGACTACAGCTTCCTGTCGACGCCGCTCGTTCGTGCCGGGCACGAAGCCGATTGTCTCAACGGACTGCTGGACGCGATCGAGGCAGAGCAGGGGGGACCGGCACTGCTGGAACTGCCGAACGTCGACGGGGCCGGACCGTTTCATCGCGGCCTGGTCGAGGTGCTTGGCCAGCGGTCGTCGAATGCGTTCTGCCTTTCCGAACTTAATCGAGCGATTCTCGAGACGGGCGGCGACTGGCAACAGTACGTCGTCGATTCGCTGACCAGTCACAACCGCCGCGAACTGCGCCGCCAGCGACGCCGACTGGCCGACCAGGGTGACATCACCGTCCGGATCAGCGAAGGCACCGAATTCACCGATTACTGGATGGAGCAGTTCCTGAGGCTCGAAGCGGATGGCTGGAAAGGGAAAGCCGGAACAGCGATCGGACTCGACGGGACGCACCGACAGTTCTTCCATGAGATCACGCACGCCGCCGCCCAGCGCGGCCAGCTGATGCTGCTGGGCCTGTTCCTGAACAACGAGCCGATCGCGATGAAGTGGAACTTCCGTTCCGGCGAGGGCTCGTTCGCGTTCAAGATCGCCTACGACGAGTCGTTTGCGAAATTCTCGCCCGGCGTTCACCTGGAGATCGAGAACATCCGCCTCCTCCACCAGCAGCCGGACATCCGCTGGATGGACTCCTGCGCGGTCCCCCAGCACTTCATGATCAACCGCCTGTGGCGACAGCGGCGAACGATTCGTCACCTGCTGATTTCGACCGGCCGACTGTCGGGAGATGCCGTCGTGGCCCTGGCGCCGCTGGCAAGAGTCCTTCGACGCCGCTGGCGGTCCATCCGTCATACCGGCACTGCCCGCCCCAATGCTCCCACATCGTGATCCGGCCAGGAGACTCCTGCGATGACGACACAACTGCTGACTTCTCCGTCCGCGTCCCGCACGGGTATCGCGGGGCAGCCTCGGAATCTGCTCGCCTTCAACCAGGACGAGTTCGTCGCGTGTTTCAACCGGCGTCCGTTCCTGATCGAGCACCGACTGTGTGACCACCCGCTGTTCGGAATCGAGCGGATCCTCGAACTGGCCCGGGCCCTGCCGATCAACTGCATCGAGTACAACGCCGGCAAGCTGCCGACGAGCATCGACGCGCGACTCACTCCCCGCAATGGCCTATCGGTCGACGAGACGATTCGCCGCATCGAGGAATGCGAATCGTGGATGGTCCTCAAGTACGTCGAGCAGGATCCGGAGTACCGCAAACTGCTGGAGAAGTGCCTGACGGAGATCCGGCCGTACTCCGAGCAGGTGGTGCCGGGGATGACGCAGGCCCAGGCGTTCGTCTTTCTGACGTCACCCGGCTCGGTCACTCCGTACCACATCGATCCGGAACACAATTTCCTGCTGCAGATTCAGGGCTCGAAGACAATTCGCCAATGGGATGGTGCCGATCGCTCGATCCTCTCGGATGAGGAACTGGAGTCGTTCTACGCCAATCGCGGTCGCAACCTGGAGTACCGCGAAGAGATCGCTGAGAAGGCGTGGACGTACGAGCTGCAGCCGGGGCAGGGGCTGCACTTTCCCGTGACGAATCCGCACTGGGTGCAGAACGGCCCGGAGGTGTCGGTGTCGTTCAGCATTACCTTCCGCACGCCCGATCTGGACCGCCGCGCGGGCATCTACCGGATCAACGAGCGGATGCGACGAATGGGACTGCGTCCTCAGCCGGTGGGAGCCCACCCGAAGCGGGACTGGTGCAAGTACCAGGCGTACCGGTTTCTGCGGCGACTGCGTCCCGAGGCGTAGCCAGCGGGGGACGGGAGAGGGAGCAATCGGCAAACGGCGCAAACGGTTCTGGCCCGACCGGAGCGATTGCGCCGATATTGATTCCTGCTGAGCCGTCCGTCATATTCACGGACGTTGATTTGCCCCTTGAGGAGATGTCCCGCCATGCCGCATCCCATTCCCCGCCGCCAGTTCCTCTCCCAGACAGCCGCCATCGGTGCCGGCCTGTACGTTGCCGGCACGGCCGCCGCAGCCGAGAGCACCAGCCCGAACGAAAAACTGAATCTCGGGATCATCGGGCCGGGTGGTCGTGGAGCGAGCAATCTCGCCGGCGTCTCGAGCGAAAACATTGTCGCGATCTGCGACGTCGATGCCCGCCGTGCGGCTCAGGCGTTCGAAGCCTATCCGAACGCCGCGCGGTACGAAGATTTCCGGAAGATGCTCGACAACGAGACGCTCGACGGCGTCGTTGTCTCCACGCCGGACCACACACATGCGTACTGCTCGATCACGGCGATGCGTCAGGGGCTGAACTGCTACTGCGAGAAGCCGCTTACCCGCACGGTCCAGGAAGCCCGTCTGGTCGCCCAGACCGCGAAGGAATACCACGTCGTCACCCAGATGGGGACGCAGATTCACGCGACCGACAACTATCGCCGCGTGGTGGAAGTGATCCGGTCCGGTGCGATCGGCCCGGTTCGCGAGGTGAAGGTGTGGGTCGGCAAGGGTTGGGGCGGCACCAGCTGGCCGACCGACAAGCCGCCCGTCCCTGAAGGGGTCAACTGGGACCTGTGGCTCGGTCCGTCGGCGTATCGTCCGTACCATCCCGCCTACATCCCGGCCCAGTGGCGGCGGTGGTGGGACTTCGGTGGCGGTACCCTGGCCGACATGGGCTGCCACTACATCGACCTGGTCTTCTGGGCACTCGACCTGCGGCACCCGCTCACGTGTGAGGCGTCCGGACCGCCCCCGCATCCGGAAACCGCGCCGAGCGGACTCAAGGTGACCTGGACCTATCCGGAACGTGGCGAACAGCCTCCGGTCACGCTCACCTGGACCGATGGCGACATGATCGAGCATGTCCACGACGGCCACGATCTGGGAGGGGCCGGCGTGTACTTCGTGGGTGACGAAGGTTCGCTGTACGCGAATTACGGCACGTACAAGCTGTTCCCGGAGGAGAAGTTCGCCGACTTCACCCCGCCGGAGCAGACAATCCCGAACTCGATCGGCCACCATGCCGAGTGGATCCGGGCCTGTAAGACGGGCGAGCCGACCACCTGCAACTTCGACTACTCCGGTGCGCTGACGGAGAGCGTTCTGCTGGGCACGGTCGCGTACCGCATCGGTCGCAAGATCGAGTGGGACGGTGCCGAGCTGAAGGCAACGAACGCTCCCGAGGCGGCGAACGTGGTCTGGCAGCCGTCGCGTCCCGAGTGGGAACTCTGATCGCCTGGAGATCGGCGAGCCGTCCCGGTTCCCCGGGCCCCGCGCAAGAAAAAGCCGTCCGGAAGCCAGCTGGTTTCCGGACGGTTTTCTGTTTTGACGGCTGAAGATTCGGTCAGACAGAGAAGCTGCTGCCGCATCCACAGCTGCGGGTCACATTCGGATTTTCGAAAGTGAAGCCGCGCTTTTCGAGACCATCGTAGAAGTCGACGGTGGTCCCATCGAGGTACAGGTCGCTTTTCTTGTCGACGGCGACCTGCAGTCCGTGCTGCTCGGAGATGTGATCCTTCTCGCGATCAGCGTCGGTGTCGAAGCCGAGCTTGTACTGAAATCCGCTGCAGCCACCACCGGCCACGCCAATCCGGAGGACAGTACCTTCCGGCATGTTCTGCTCGCCGATGACGCGCTTGATCTCGCCGGCGGCTTTTTCCGTCACTGTAACCATAGACCTGCGGTCTCCTCTGTCTGGAAAGGACGAGTCGATGCCGAAACGTTTCCGACCCGAATTATAGCATTGCTCTGCGGGAATCAACAATCAGGGCATCGCAAAGTTGCGGTAACCCGTCCGGCAGGTGTAACTTAGGAAGCGACAGATGTCCACCCGTCCGGTCCCCGTCACCCCAGCGGCCCCGGGCCCTGCCGCTCATGGCCCGTCCCGCGCCCCTGAGGACCACCGGACCTGTGCCGCTCATGGAGTATATCGGAATGGCATCCCGCACTGATTCGGCCCGCACCGACGTTTCTTCTTGTGATTCCCGCCTCTCGCGACGTTTGTGGCTCGCTTCGTCGGCGGCCGCACTCGGAACGACGCTGATTCCGGGGACTTCCGCCTCACCGCTGACCGCTGCCGAGCCGCCCGTCCGCGATGGTCGTTCGTTCATGAAGCTGTCGCTGGCCGCCTACTCGTTCAATCGGTCCCTGCCGCGAAACTGGCCGAAACCCCGTTCCGGCAACCCGACGATGTCGCTGCTGGACTTCATCGATTTCTGCGCCGCTCAGGATCTCGATGCCTGCGAGCTGACCAGCTACTACTTCCCCGCAGACGTCACCAACGAATACCTGATGACGATCAAGAACCGGACGTTCCGTCTGGGGCTGGACATTTCGGGGACGGCGATCGGCAATGACTTCTGCCTGCCGGACGGCCCCGACCGCGAGTTCCAGCTTGAGATGACCCGCAAGTGGATCGACTACGCCGCCCTGATGGGGGCCCCGGTCATCCGCATCTTCGCCGGCAAGGTGCCGAAGGGCGAGACCGAAGAGGTCGCCCTGGACCGCTGCGTGGCGGGGATCAACCAGTCACTCGAATACGCCGCCACGAAGGGGGTCGTGCTGGCTCTGGAGAATCACGGCGGGATCACCGCGACTCCCGAACAGCTGCTGCGGATCGTCGAACGGGTTGACGAGACTCCGTGGTTCGGCATCAACTTCGACAGCGGAAACTTCCGGACGGATGATCCGTACGGTGACCTTGAAAAGATTGCTCCCTACGCCGTCAACGCCCAGGTGAAGGTCGCCATCACTTCGGGCGGACAGAAACAGGAAGCCGACCTGTCACGCATCGTGGGCATCCTGCAGGATGCGGGCTATCGCGGGTATCTCGTCCTCGAATACGAGGAACGGGAAGATCCGCGCGAAGAGATTCCCCGTTATCTGGAAGAGCTGCGGAAACTCACAGCCTGAACTCCAACGGAGGTCCCCTCGACATGGTCCAGCCCATTCCTCCGGGCCATCACTCGCTCGCACCGCACCTTGTCATCCGGGGTGCCAGTGCCGCCATCGAGTTCTACAAATCGGCCTTCAATGCCGAGGAGATCTCGCGGATGCCCTGGCCGAACGGCGAAGGCATCATGCATGCGGAGCTGCAGATCGGCGACTCGCGGCTGTTTCTCTGCGACGAGACGCCTCCGATGGAACGCTGGGTCTCACCAAAGTCCCTCAACGGGACTGCGGTGGCCCTGCACCTGTGGACCGACGATGCCGAGGGGGCCTTTGAGCGCGCCGTCAACGCCGGCTCGCGTGTCGAGATGCCTCTGACCGACATGTTCTGGGGTGACCGGTACGGCCGGATCATCGACCCGTTCGGCCACGAATGGGCGATCGCCCAGCACATTCGCGACATGACTCCCGAGGAGATTCAGGCGGCTGCCGAGCAGTTCGCCGCCCCAGAGAATCCCCCCGAATGACCTCTTCCGGTCCCGTTGGGACCACATCGCTTTGAGTGGGCCAGACAGAGATGCGCGTGATTCCCGAGAACGACCCGTCTCCCCGGATTGTTCCGCTGGGAGAAATGCAACCCGGTACACAGGGCGACTGCTTCGTCCTGCTGGTCAGCAAGGATCGATCGACGACGCGGGACGGTAAGCCGTATTTCCGCGTCGTCTTTCGCGATCCACAGCGGTCGGCGACCGCGATGATCTGGAGTGACGGCGGGCTGTTCGCCGATTGCGAGCAGGCCTGGCAGCCGGGCACCTTCTACAAGCTCCGCTGCCGGTATACCGAGAACCAGTACGGCCCGCAGATCGACATCGACCGCATTCGCGAAGTGGTCGAGACCGACGCGGATGACGGTTTCGCCCCCGATCCCTACTTCCAGGCCAGCCGGTTCGACATCGAGGCGATGTATGCCGAGCTGACCGGCATCGTCCAGGATCACATCACCGACGAACCGCTGCAGCGACTGGTGATGGGCATCCTCACGCAACACGCCGAGGGCATCAAGACCTACCCTGCCGCCAGCCGGAACCACCACGCCTTCCGCGGCGGGTATCTCGAACATGTGCTCTCGGTCACGCGAACGGCCCTCTACCTCGCCGACAAGTACCGGGACTACTACCGCAACATGCGACCGCCGCTCAACAAGTCGCTCGTGATTGCCGGTGCGGTTCTGCACGACATCGGCAAGCTGCAGGAACTGGACGCGCAGCCGCAGGGAGCCACATACACCGCCAGCGGCAAGCTGATCGGTCACATCCTGCTGGGGCGGGATCTGGTGCGCGAGCACGCCCGCACCGTGGAAGATCTCGATCCCGAACTGCTGCTGCGGCTCGAGCACATCATCGTCTCGCACCAGAATCTGCCGGAGTGGGGTTCGCCCGTCGCGCCCCATACGCCCGAAGCGCTGCTGGTCTACTTCTCCGACGACATCGACGCGAAGTTCCACATGATGGCGACGGCACTCGAAGACGATGCCGTCGGCGACGAACCGTTCACCGGACGGGACAACGCACTGCGGCGGTCGATCTTTCGAGGGCTGCCCGACGGAGACGGATCGGAGTAAGGCCGACCGGGCGATACCAGCACGAAGCGCAAGCGAGTGCGCTCGCCGCCAGCATCGGCGTTCAAGGTCTGCCCGGTCACTCGCTGGCGCTTCGTGCCGGTATGAAGCTGTGACGGACAGCAGGCGGAGGCTGCCCTGCGGTCGGACCTGCCGGCCCTGGCAGTACCAGCGGCCCCACGGGCAGCCAGGTGACGGTCGATCGGAAGAGTCTCAGCGGGCCAGGGGAACCGCAACGACTTCCGCTGGTCGGTCGTCAGTTCCCTCGACGATCACCAGCATGCGGTGTGACGACTCTGAATCGAGGGCGTCCGCGGGAATCGTGTCCACGTGCCCCCCCGGCCAGTGGATGACGACGTCGTCAATATCTGCCGATGCCGGTTTCCCGAAATGTACGGTCAGGTCACTGGTCGAAAGGTAGCTGCCTCCGCCTGCAATGTGACGCAGCAATGTTCCGGCTGAAGTCACCAGTTCGACACGGGCCCCGATTGCCGACCGGTTGCCGTTCCGGCCGATCAGACGCAGCTGCAGGGAATCACCGGACGACGGGGACTCGTTGAGAAGCAGGGCCGGGGCCTCGCGCGTGTTGCTGAACACCAGATCCAGCCGCCCGTCCCGGTTGATGTCTCCCGTTGCCAGGCCGCGACCGGCATGCTGCCGTTCGAAGTAGTCGCTTCCAGCAGGCATGGTTCGGCTCAACCGTTCGCCACTCTCGTTGACGAGCAGCAGAGGCTGCTGCCGCAATGGGGCATTGCGGGGAATATGCACGACGTGGCCGTTGGTGACGGCAATGTCTTCGTCGCCGTCAAGGTCGAAATCGCCCGGCACACACCCGAACGCCACGAACACGGTACCAAGCAGATTGAGTCCCGCCTGCGTACTGACGTGCAGAAAATTCGCGTCGCCGTCGTTGCGGTAGAGGGCGAAGTTCTCGTCTTCGTAGTTGGCGACCAGCAGGTCGGGGTGCCCATCGAGGTTGAAGTCGGTCAGCACCAGTCCCATGCTGCCGTTCGCGTTCGCCATGGCATCGACCGCGGCACCGCTCAGGACACCCTGTTCCTGCAGTCGGCCCTGGCCGTCATTCAGATACAGGAAGTTGTTCGTCGTGTCGTTGGCGACATAGACATCGAGCGAGCCACTGTGATCCAGATCCGCGAGAAGAACGCCCAGCCCCTTGCCTTCCGGAACCAGTCCGACCTCGTCCGACGCATTCCGGAAGGTTCCATCGCCATTGCCAGAAAACACTGCGTCCTTCAGGCCATTAAAGTCACGCGGTGCGCAGACATCCGGCTTGCCGCCCGGCCCGTAGCAGACCGGATCGTTCTCGAACGACCAGTCGACGTAGTGGGCGATGTACAGATCGAGATTCCCGTCGCCATCGAGATCGCCCCAGCCGGCACTCGAGCTCCACGAAGGATCAATCAGCCCGGCCGACTCGGCGACCTGCTCGAACGTGCCATCGCCGAGGTTCCGCCACAACGCAACGCCGCCGTAGCCTGTGATCAGCACGTCGGAAAACCCGTCGTCGTCGTAGTCCGCCACGCTCACGCCGTGCGAGTATCGTCCCGGGACATCGATGCGTGCAGCCGCGCTGACGTCTGCAAACGCCCCCTCGGACTTCTGCCTCAGCAGGGAGGTCGGAAGTCCGATGAGTGAATCTCCTTCGAACAGTCCGCCCCCAGAGAAGCAGAGATCGAGGCGACCGTCCCGATCGAAGTCGCACACCCCGACACCGCCACCAAGCGACTCGACGATCGCATTTCGACCGGCCTGTTCGCCGTTCTCGTACGGCGAGACCGGACCGAGCCGCGACGTTTCGTCGGAGAACCGCACGGTCGTCGCAACAGAGTCGGCCGCACCTTTTGAAGCGACTTCCGACGGCTCGCTGCCGCGGGGAACCGTCTCGCTGCCGCACCCGGCCAGCAACAGCGTCAGGGCGAGAACAGTTGCAGTACGGCCGGTGTCCCTACTCATCGTCCGTGCCATCCTTGCCAGTGCCATTCTCGACCGTGACATCGTCCGGTGCCTCATCGGGGCGGATCTGCTGGCGGTGCCGGGCAGCCAGCTCCGCGAACTCCGGATTCTCCTCCCGATGGGACTCGTAGTAGTCCGCCAGCAGGCGGTGCGTCGCCTGATGGTCAGGATCGAGGTCGAGCACACTCCGCAGCCAGATCACTCCCTGCTTCGGGGACACGTGCTCCAGGAAGGTCTTGCCGATTGTAAAGCGGGCCTCGACATCGGCCGGTTGTCGTCGCAACCCGACGATCATCCGGTCACACTCCTCGAGCGCCTGCTTCGTTGCTTCGACGCGCTGGATCTGTTTCGCCGCCTCGTCCGTTTTCCCCTGTTGCCGCAACGCGGTCGCCAACGAGTACCGCGTCCGCCAGGCGAAGGGATCCGCGTTCAAGGCCTTTCGCAGCCAGTCTTCCGCGGCAGGATAGTTCTCGGCTGCCAGTTCGACGTGACCGTACTCGGCTGCGACTCGGGACGGGGCAGAATCAACCGGTTCGCCCGCGAGTCGCCATGCCAACTCGATGTCCTGCTCTGGTGAGTCCAGGGCGGCGTCGAGCCGTTCGCGGGCATCATCGATCCGTCCCAGCAGTCGCAGGCAGTGTGCCTGTCCGACGAGCCCCGGTTGCAGGTCGTACAGCAGAGGCGTCGCCTGTTCATACGCCTGCAGGGCATCTTCGGGCTTCTGAAGAGCCACGAGCGCGCGGCCGAGGTTGAACGCGGCAGCTCCGTGTCCCGGTGCCAGTCGGATCGCCTGGCGGTACTCGTCAGCGGCTCCCTCGAAGTCGGCACTGTGTTCGGTCAGTCGGCCCCGGAGATAGTGTGGCTGTGGATCGTCGGGAAAATCCGCCTGCCACAGATCGAGTAGTCGCAGCGCGTCGTCGAGCCGGTAGTTCAATAGGCATCCCAGGACGTACGCCTCACAGATCGCGGGCAGGTCTTCGCCGGCAATCAGCAGATCGCCCAGCCGAGCATCCAGATTCTGCATCCGTCCGGACTGGGCTTCGGCCAGCCAGACCTCCCGCTCGATGGTCTGTGGCGCAGTGCCGGCATCGGCAGCGTCCTGCAGCGCTTCAGACATGACATCGAATCGCCCCAGCCGCCGATTCAACCGTGCCAAGGCAAACGCACTCTCGCCCCCCAGCGAATGAAACGAGCACGCCCTGGCGAACCACAACTCCGCCGAGCGCCAGTCATGGCTGCGGACCGCATTCTCGCCCTGCCAGAGCGCCAGTCGGGCAAGGAATCGCGGTCCCCAGATCACTCCGACAGCGAGAGCCAGCAGCAACACACCGCCGACCGGATACAACATCCGCCGACGCAGTGGTGGAGCAGTTTTCGGAGGGACAGCGGGCATGGCGTCACTTGGGGACAGGATAGCCCAACGCGGTCGTCATCCGGCACACGGATCACGCCCGGAACGTCAGCTGGACGATCCCGACCACGGGGCAGGGCAAAGTGCGGGGCAACCGGCGGAGATCGGTGAGATCGGCTCGGAGACCGTTCACTTGCCGATGGTGGCAGGGTGGCGAAAGCTGTGCAAGCCGCCAAGACAGGTTTCGTATTCCGGCGTCGCGGGATCGCCCGTCGGATTTGTCGATCGGCCCCGCGTCCGGTAGTCTGCGCTGAAGTGATCGACGCTGTATGACCGGTGGCCGGAAAAGTCCGGTGGCCGGAGAAACTGGTTTGCTGCTGGACGACTCACCGTGCGCGACCTCTCTGCCCTCTTTCTTCGTGGATGTTGTTGCCTCCTTGTCACGTTGTTTCTTGCCGGGTGCCCCGGCGGCGACACGAATTCCGAGCCGTCAGAGACCGCTGGCGGGGCGCTGGAGGGAAAATCGATCAGCCTGAACGCCGTCGGCACCATCGGCGACTCCCCCGCCTGGGAACTCGCAATTGCCGAATGGGAGGCGGCAACGGGAGCAGCCTGCGTACAGACAGTTTTGAGCACTGCCGTTCCCGATGACGTCGAACCGGCGGTTACCGAAACGCCCGGCCTGATGGTTGTTCCACTGCTGGGCCTGCCGGATCTCATTCAGGCCCGGCTCGTCGCGACCGTTCCCGATGATGTCGCCGAGGGAACGCAATCCCCCTGGCGGGAGCTGTTCGATGGTCTGCGCCGCGGCGTTGCCTCCCCGCAGGAACGGACCACCAATCTGCCGATCGCCGCTCCGCCACTGCTCCTCTGGTACCGGGCCGACCTGCTGGAACAGGCCAATCTGGAACCGCCGCGTACCTGGAAGGATTACGACGCGCTGGCCGCCACGGTTGGCGAATGGGGCAACGGTGCGTTTGTCGCCGAGCCCTGGGAAGGTGACTTCGCGGCGACAATGCTGCTGGCCCGCTCGGCATCGGCGGCGCTGCATCCGGACAATTTCTCGTTCTATCTGGACGTGAGCAGCGGCGAACCATTGATCGCCAGCGAGCCGTTCGTCCGCACGCTCCAGAGCATCCATGATGCCCGTCAATCCAGCCCCGAGTCGTTTCAGGCCCGTTCGCCCGCAGATTGCTGGAAGGCACTGGTAACAGGTGAAGCGGCCATGGCGCTCACGTTTGGTCCATCCGTCGAGTCGGCCCCATCCAACTCGGAGACGGCACCTGAGCGTCCCGAGGGAGCCCGACTGGCCGCCGTGCCGCTGCCCGGTTCAGTGGAGGTCTTCGACCACGAAACCGGAACCTGGCAGACGCTCGACCAGCGGCTCAACCGTGTCACCGTCGTGGGGCAGGGGGGCTACTGTGTGTGCGTGTCGGATTCGGCCGGCGAGGAACTCCGTAAGGCCGCCTGGAACCTGTGGGAGACGATTGAAGCGGCCGAACGCGACCAGGGCCTCCGCGGCGATCACTGGTCACTCTGCCGATCGTCGCAACTGGGGACGATTGCTCCCCCGCCAGGCGTCCTGCGGGGACTCGAGCCGACGCAATTCAGCGATGCGGTTGCGGAAAGCCTGCGAGAGCCGCGCGTCGTCCTCGACATCGCCCTGCCGGAACGCGAGACCTTTGCTCATTCACTCGCCGAGGCACTTCATCGTGCCATGGAGGGAACCGCGACGCCGCAAGACGTGCTGAAACAGGCGGCAGACGAGTGGTCGGCACACGCGCAGCAAATCGGCCCGGAACACGTGCTCAACACATGCCGGGCCGCGATGGGTCTGTCACCCATGCCGGTCATGAGCCGCTGAGGGCGATCGGACCGGGTGTTCCGGTCGATCGGCGGCCGGTGGGACCGGTGTCAGTTGTTCTCGGCAACGGCGACGTTGACGCGACGTCCGTTGCGGTCAAAGACGACGGTGCCATCGACCAGGGCGAACAGCGTGTAGTCGTTGCCCACGCCAACATTCTGGCCGGCATGCCACTTGGTACCGCACTGGCGAATGAGAATGTTGCCGGCGCGAACACTTTCGCCGCCGAACTTCTTCACGCCACGTCGCTTGGAGATCGAATCGCGACCGTTGCGGGTCGATCCCTGTCCCTTCTTATGAGCCATCGTCTCGCTACCCTGACGAAAAACCTCGCCACACTGTCGTTGCGGACTGTGCCGCTGCGGCGGAATACCCCTGACAGATCCGCATGATTGCGGAACCTGTGCAAAGCATCAAGTTCAGGCGAAGAAAAAACCTGCGGCCAGAGGGCCGTCAGTTCTCGGTCGGACTGGGCGTATCCGGAAGGTACTCCCAGCTGGCAGGACCATCGAACTCGAACTCTTTCTGGTTCGGATCGAACCGGTCGCCGCGGCGCAAGAACTTCTGTACCAGCACCTTCCGCCAGATCATCGCCTCGTCACCCGTCTTCCGAACGAAGTATCCGTTGGAAAACCCCTTGAAGATCACCTTGAAGAAATCGGTGTCCGGGTCGACGCCACGCCAGGTCGCCACGCCGTAAACCCAAGGCTGATCGTCACTTTCTTCGGAGACGACATCCGGCACCTGCTGGATGATCGACACGGAATCCTTGTAGACCGGGTCGGAATCGCGACGGCGTTCGATGCGGTTGATGTCGGTGACCGCCTGCGGAATCACCTCGTCCATCAGGATCTGGCCGGGGACTTCGGTGCTGCGATCGTCGTAGGTCACCAGCACGAATTCCGGGATCAGACGGTGCTGGCTCGGGACCGGGTCAAGCTCGATGACCGGAGTCTTGTCGTCCGACTCTTCGCGAGTCGCCAGCGGCCGATTGAGTGTGCGGTACGCCAGATACCAGATCTGTTCCCGGCTGGTTTCGCCGGTTTCCGGATCGGTCACTTCGACCCAGGTCATCCGCATCGGCTTGAGCTGAAGCTCCATCACCCACAGATCGGGCTGGCGGTTCAGTTCCTCTCCATTGGCAATCGCGGGAGCGTTCTGTACGAATCCCCGTTCTCCCTGTGCCTGAGCCTGCTGGCTGACAGGAAGTTGCAGGGACATCGCCACGACGGCCAGAAAACCGACTCGAAGAACAGATGCGGGCACGGTCGTCATTCCCGATTCGAACAAGATGCGCCGAAAGAGCTTGCCACCATTGCTTTTAACAAGCCCGGACGAACGCCGTCAACGCCTTGTACCAACATCGGCGCGCGCAGCCACTGATGTCGCACGTGCGGCATTGATCGCAGCGGCATTGCCGGTTATCGGGTCTCACGCGAGACGTTCCAACCCGAATCGGCGGCCGCAATCCGTTTTGATGACAGTTCATCGCCCCGTGCCGGCATGACCGGCCCCGTCACTTCGCTGCGACGGGACCTGGCCGGCTGGTCTCCGGACGGCTACGCCTGAGCGGCTGCGGACAGCTTCTCGGTGTAGAACCGCGTCGCGGCAGCAAGGGCATCGTCGATCTTTGCAGGATCTTTCCCCCCCGCCTCGGCCAGATCGGGACGGCCACCGCCGCCACCACCCACCGCCTTCGCAGCTTCCCGCACACAATCGCCCGCCTTGACTCCCTTCTTCGTCAGTTCCTTGCTGACAGCCGCGATGAGCGCCACCTTGCCATCGACTTCGGTCGCGAGCAGCAGACAGACGTCCTGGCCTCCCGATCGCAACTGATCGGCGTACTCACGCAGGATGTCCCGATCCCCGGCGTCGACCCGACGGCAGACGACCTTCACGCCGTTGACTTCGTCCGCTTCCTTGAGGAATTCAGCGGCCTGGTCGGCAACGGAGGCCCGCGTGTACTGTGCCAGTTCCTGACGGAGCTGCTTGACTTCGTCCTGAAGCTGTGCCGCCCGCCGCGGCAGATCCTGCGGCTGAGGCGTTTTGAGAACCTGCGAGAGTTCCTTCAGCAGCGCTTCGGCCTCCCGCACACTCTCGATCGCCCGATGACCGGTGTAGGCGACGATTCGCCGCACGCCCTTGGCCACCGGCTCCTCGGAGATAATGCGACACAGCCCCACCTGACCGGTGTTGGACAGGTGCGTTCCCCCGCACAGTTCCTTGCTGAACTCGCCCATCGTTACGACGCGGACCTTGTCGGGATACTTTTCGCCGAACAGCGCCATCGCGCCGGCCTCACGGGCCTCCTTGATCCCCATCAGTGCCGTGCTGACGGGGGCACCTTCGGCGATCCGGGCGTTGATCTCGTCTTCGACCTCCCGAATCTCCTCCGGCGTCATCGGCCCCTTGTGAGCAAAGTCGAACCGCAGGACATCATCCTCGACCTTCGAGCCCCGCTGCATTGCATTCGGCCCCAGGGTCTTTCTCAAGGCGTGGTGCAACAGGTGTGTCGCCGAGTGAGCCCGACGGATCCCGGCCCGGCGATCTCCCTTGACGGTCGCGTCGACGGAGTCACCAACGCTGATCGTTCCCTGCTTGAGGTGCCCGATGTGCAGCAGCAGTTCACCATCCCGCTGTGTGTCGACCACGTCGAACAGAACGCCTTCGGCGGTCAGGCTTCCGACGTCGCCCACCTGCCCGCCCGCTTCGCCGTAGAAAGGAGTGCGGTCCAGCACGATTCCGACGGCATCCGCGTGGCCGACTTCTTCGAGCGACTCGACGAGCTGCTTTTCGGCGATGATCCCCACGACCTTCGCCGAGGCCTGAACGGTGTCGTAGCCAAGAAATTCCGTGCCGCCCGCCGTCTTGCGAATCGCGTCCAGCGGACCTTCGGCCATCACCGAATCCGCCGTCACCCGGCCGCTGAGCTGCTCGTGCTGCTTCATCAGCGCGGAGAACCGCTCGCGGTCGATCTTGAGGTTGTAGCGGGCCGCCATCGTTTCGGTCAGTTCGACCAGAAAGCCATCCTGCGTGTGCAGCTCAAACGCCGCCTCACCCGGGATGACGCTCGCCCCGTCCTTCCGGCAGCTTTCGACCAGTCGATCGAACTTCGACAGTCCCCGCTCGACAATTCCCAGAAAGTGATCTTCTTCCTCCCGGATGACGTTGGCGACCGATTCGGCCGACTCGGCGACATCGGGGTAGGGGGCCTTCATCACGTCGATGACCGCGGGAACAAGCGAATGCAGGAACGGCTCCTGCTTCCCCAGCAGATACCCTTCCAGCACGGCCCGACGCAGCAGCTGCCGAACCACGTAGCTCTGCTTTGCGTTGCCCGGCTGAACACCTTCGTGAATGCACATCGTCACGGCACGCACGTGGTCGGCGACACGACGTAGCGGACGTCCGTGTGGTGCGTCGAACGAATACTTGAGCCCCACCGTATCACCGGCCGCCATGCAGAGCGGCTTGAGCGTGTCGATCTCGAAATTGCTCTCGACTCCCTGCATCACCGAAGCCATCCGCTCCAGGCCCATGCCGGTATCGATGTTCTTCTTCGGCAGGGGACGGAGGTTGTCCGGCGGAGCGCCAACGCGGTTGAACTGCGTGAAGACGAGATTCCAGATCTCGACTTCCTTGCCGCCACTGGGGGGGTGGTAGTAGATCTCGCTGCAGGGACCGCAGACGCCATCCGGCCCTTCGGTCGGCGCTCCTGCCGGCCAGAAGTTCTCGTATTCGTCGTCGCGGCGAATCCGGTCGGCCGGAAGTCCGATCTCCTTCTCCCAGATGTTGAACGCCTCGTCGTCATCGAGGTAGACGGTGACTGTCAGACGCTCCGGATCGAGGGCGAACCACTCCTTGCCGGTCAGCAGCTCCCACGCCCAGTGGATCGCTTCCTGCTTGAAGTAGTCGCCGAAGGAGAAGTTCCCCAGCATCTCGAAGAAGGTGTGGTGGTAGGCGGTAATACCCACATTGCCGATGTCACCGGTCCGGATGCACTTCTGGCATGTGGTCGCCCGGGTGAACTCGAGCTTTCCAACGCCGAGGAACTCGTTCTTGAACTGATTCATACCGGCCGGCGTGAACAGCACGGTCGGATCGTCACGCGGGACCAGGACGTCGCTGGGGCGTCTCACGCACCCCTTCGACTCGAAGAACGACAGATAAGCTTCGCGAATTTCGTCGGTTTTCATGTTCAGACTTCTGCCACTGGTCCTCGATTCTGGCTCCGCCGGCCGCGCGCAATGCGGCGTGGGGCTGTCCCTGGCACCGACGGATCGTAGCCGAGCCTGCCGGGAGTGAAAACCGAAACCCCGCCACACGTCCAGACTTCGACTCAGTCGGTCCCGTCAGATGTGGCGGAGACGGTCACTGTCTGGCCGTCAAGCAGCTGGAGGGTCGCCTCGTCCGCCTCCGCCACCGCCTCCAGAAAGCCGGCAGGGGTCTCGACGCGCTGATTGTTGACGACCGCAACGAAATCTCCCGCCTTCAGCCCCGCCCGAGCCGCAGGACTCCCCTCGGCGACGCTGACCACGACAACTCCGCGAAGATACCGGGTCAGCCAGTCATCCGGCAGGAAACGGCGACGGCCGGTCGGATAGTCCACCTCGACGCCGCGCCACTTCGGATATCGTTCCCGCGTGGCGATGATTCCCCGGTCATCCGGCACCGGCCATTTCCCGAGCCGCACCGGAATTCGCGCGCGCCGCTGCGTCCGCCGGGCCAGTACCGTCAGCAACACCTCGGTGCCGGGCGCCACCAGACCGACCTCCCGCAGAAGATCACTGTCGTTGTACACCCGACGACCATCGACCTGCAGAATGAGATCACCGGTCCGCAAACCGGACTCATCGGCCGGTGAGTCGGCAGCCACATGCATGACCCGCGCACCACCGGCCTGGCCGGCGACGCGGCGTTCCGAAGGCGTCAGGTCGGTCAGCGAGCGTCCCAGAGAAATCCCGAGGAATCCGTACTCAACCTCGTATCCTTCCAGCAGCGTCTCGATGATCCGCCGGAAACCGTCGTCGAACGGAATCGCATACCCGACCGACTTCTCATAACCGCGGACCGCAGCCAGCGACGTCGTCAGCCCAATGAACTGACCGTCCAGATCGAGCAGGGCTCCCCCGCTGCCACCAAGCTGCAGTCGCGTGTCCAGATGCAGAAGCGTACCGTACTCGTGAATCGACGGCAGGTCGCCTTCATCCTCGGACGTTGGCACCACGGGCCGGCGGGAGATATTGCTGACAATCCCGACGCTGGCGCTCGCCGATCCGTCCCGGGCAATCGCGTACGGATTGCCCAGAGCAATCACGATCTGCCCCTTGCGAACATTCGAGCCGTCCCCCAGACGTAGCGGAGGGACATCCGCGGGAATGATCCCGGTCCCGTCCAGTCTCAGCCGCAGAACGGCGAGATCGCTACGGGGGTCGGCAGCGACGACTTCAGCGGGAACCTCATCGCGCGTCGCGAGCGAGACTCGAATCCTCTGGCGTCCCAGCGCTTCGGGCTCCAGCCGTCGGGTCCCGGACAGCACGTGATAGTTGGTCAGAACAAACCGGTCACGATCGCCACGTCCACGCGCAATCACGACACCGGTTCCGTACGGAGCGCCCGGCGAGGAACCAGAGCGATCCGCGCGGTCCGTCCGCCCGGATCCGAACGGGTCCACGATCCGCGGTCCGCCGGCAACGCTGGTGACGTGAATGCTGACGACCGATTTCTCGGCAGAGGCGATCACGTCCTGCAGCTGCGACTGGAACGCCACGAGGAGCTCACGGCCCGCGTTCTCCTGAGCCGGAACTGCCGACACCGACGTCAGCACGATCCCCAGCGACAACGCCGGCACCAGCCACGACAACGCACTCCCCGTGCAGATCTGCGGCGCCCCCTGTCGCATGGCATGCGTCTCCGACCTCGTAGTCACCTAAGCGAGCCGCAGGGCACGCTACTCGCCGTTGGTCTCGGCCTTGTCCGGGGCCGGACGGTTTTCCTCGAAGTACTGGGCGAGAATCTTCTGCCGCAGTTCTTCGGTCACTTTGGGATTCTCTTCCAGAAACGTCCGCGCCTTCTCGCGTCCCTGACCGAGGCGTTCATCACCATAGTTGAACCAGGCACCGCTCTTCTGAACGAGCCGGCGGGCCGTCGCCATGTCGAGGATGTCCCCCTCGAGACTGATCCCGCGGCGGCCGAGCATGTCGAACTCGGCAACACGGAACGGCGGTGCAACCTTGTTCTTGACGACCTTGGCCTTCATCCGGATCCCGATCGTTTCGTCGCCTTCCTTGAGCGTCGCAATCCGACGGACGTCGATCCGGCAGGAGCTGTAGAACTTGAGGGCCCGGCCCCCCGGCGTGGTTTCCGGACTGCCGAACATCACCCCGATCTTCTCGCGAATCTGGTTGATGAAGATGACCGTCGTCTTCGCCTTCGCGATGGCACCGGTCAGCTTTCGCATCGCCTGACTCATCATGCGGGCCTGCAGGCCAACATGCTTGTCGCCGATCTCGCCATCCAGTTCGGCCTTGGGCACGAGTGCGGCGACCGAGTCGACGACGATGACGTCGACCGCGTTCGACTTGATGAGCATTTCGGCAATCTGCAGAGCTTCTTCCCCGTAGGACGGCTGCGAGACCAGCAGTTCCTCGAGATTGACCCCCAGCCGCTTGGCCCACGCGGGGTCCAGCGCGTGTTCGGCATCGATGAAGGCGGCGATACCGCCTTCGCGTTGTGCCGCCGCGACACTGTGCAGGGCCAGCGTCGTCTTACCACTCGATTCCGGCCCGAACAGTTCGATAATCCGACCGCGGGGGAACCCCTGACCGCCAAGAGCCAGATCAAGCGAGAGCGCGCCGGTCGAGATTCCCTCGACCGTACCGGTCCCGGGGTCCGACAGACGCATGATCGCGCCTTCGCCGAACGCCTTTTCGATCTGTCCCAGCGCGTTCTGGAGAATCTTTTCGGACTCGCCTCCCGAGGAGGACGACGACGATCCAGACCTGGCACGCGAACTCTTTGTCTTGGGGGGCATGCACGTGCTCCTTCCGCTGTTCCGGCATGAACGCTCAACTGTACATGCGAATAGTAGACCAAAGATCGGAGAATGGCAATCCCGAAGTGGTCGTCCAGGTGCGGCCTGCTGCTCAGCCGGCTGAACCGGCATCCTGTTCCAGCAACATCTGCAGGTACGACCGTCGTTCCGAATCTTCCAGACTCAGCTCGCGGACCAGTTCCAGTGCGGTATCGCGGGCTGCCTCCCAGTTTGACTGGTCCGCCAGAACCTCAATCTCGACATATTCGCCCAGGTCATCCACGGAGTCGAGGGCCAGACTGAAGTCATAGTCCCGCCACCGCATCGAGTACTGGGTCCGGGTCTTCTGCACGCGCCGGACTTCATTGAAGCCCAGGGCCCGAAACAGTTCCCACATCTTCTGTGCCGCGACCGAACCGTCCTCAAAGGCGAGCTCGATTTCCTGCCGGGTCTTGGTCTGCTGATCCAGCAGCGGCCCTTTGTAGGTCACGAGGTTCTGATCGCCGATGCTGCGGATGCGAAACGCCTCGTCGGTTCGGGCAAAGTCCCGCTCCGGATGAGCGAAGTAAAGGTCACACTGACGCTCCTGCTGGCCGGGCGTTGCTCCCATCGCCTCGAGCCGCGCGCGGACTCCATCCGCGTCGCGGAGCGGAAACTTCATCTCGACTTCGTAGTCGGCCATGGTCGGTTCCTGCCTTCCATCCCTCAGTGGGCTTCCTGCGGCCCATGTTCCTTCAGACCGCCCAGGCGATCCCACGTATACAGCCCGGTGTAGTGTCCGTCGCTCCACACGATGCGCAGTGCATAGTTCCCCGACAGCCCCAGTTTCGTGGGATGCACGTCGCGGGGAATCGTGTCGACGTCGATCAGTTTCTCACCGGTCATCTCGTCCACGCACTCGGCACAGGGACACTCCCCGCGCAGGTACACGAACGGAATCCGCTGAATGCGGCCGTCCGGCCAGGTCAGCTCGAGGAGATCCTCGTCGCTGAGTGCCCGGATGTTCTTCGGTGTCGACGTCATGCTTCCCCGATCATCTGGGCCGTCGGTCCTCTGCGATCCGTCCGTGAGTCTATTGCGGGACTGAATTCATCGTATAGTGAGCCGCCTCTGGCGACAGCTTCGAGCCGTCTGCCGACCGGACCGAGAGCGTCAACTCGTAAACGTACTTCTCCCGCAGGTCGTCCACCGCAAGACGGACGACACGGCCGTCCGCCGACAGCTGAACCTTGCCGATCCGCGGCTGATACCGCCCTGAATCGGGCGTGGCATACGAACCTTCCCAGACCCGCGTGTAGCCGGAAATCTGGTAGTTCGCCGCCTCCTCGGCCATCTTCGCGTCGACCGGCCGCACGAATTCGATTTCGAACCCTTCCGGAGTCGCCCGCAGTTCACGAATGCCGTTGGGCAGCTTCGAGCCATCCGGACGCAGCCGCACGATCTCCCCGGTGTTCTGTCCGCCGAGCCAGCCACTGTCGTGAATGCTGCCGACGTACAGTGCACCATCAGGGCCGACGGCACCGCAGATCGGTCCCAGGAACGTCTGCTGCTCGTTGTCCCATTCGGTGCCGGTCAGGGCGTACGAGGCTCCCTGCAGCTCGCCGTTAACCTCCTGCGTGGTGAACCGGACCAGGAAGCGGTTGTTGTACTCAAACCCGACGCCGTGGCCGGCAAACGGCGCCCACGGTCCTTCGAGATCCTCCGGCAGAAACGCCAGACCGTTGACACTGCGGGTCCAGGGATGCGGAATCTGAACCGCCGGGCGGGTCTCTTCCGGCGGATCCTGATCGTCGCGGGCAGCCACGCCATAAAACCGTCCTGGAACGACGTGGTTCACCTCGTTAAAGGTGTTGGCCACGCCCTGCTGATCGCTCACGAACAGGCGACCTTCCGCGTCGGCGGCAATGCCGATCGGATAACGCATGCCGCGGGCGATCGGTTCCACGGTTCCGTCAGGAGCGATCCGAAGGACGGTGCCACGCCAGCGGGTGAGCGGCGAGGTCCGTTTCTTCTGTGCGTAGTCACTGCCAACCGCCACATACAGGTTCCCCTCGCTGTCCCGCACGGGACCGGTCGTCCAGTCGTGGTAGTCGTCGGTGTAGCCCCAGCCATCAGCAACTACGGTGCGTTCGTCCGCACGGCCATCGCCGTCGGTGTCCCGCAGGCGGATCAGCTCCGGCTTGTGGGCAACCAGCAACGCATCTCCGTCGGCAATGACACCAAAGGGGACGGCGAGTCCTTCTTCGAACAGCACCAGTTCGTCTTCGATGCCATCGTCATCGGTGTCGCGGGCAATGTACACGTGCCCCTTGAGCGAGGTGAACACCAGCTCGCCGGCCGCATTCCAGGCAAACGCGGTCGGCATGATGTCGGCCGGCAGATTGAGTCGTTCGCCGACAAATCCGCGAGCAGTCGTCACGGTTGCCTCGTTGCGGGGACGTTCCGGCCGCGGTTTGACCGGCAACGGACGTCCGGTGAGCCCCGCCATGTAGTCGACAGTCAGGGACGCCGTACCGTCCGCGGTATTCACCTGAAACGGAACCGACGGCACATCGCCACCGTTCCTGCCGATTACGTCACTGCCGCCGACACGAATCTGCGGACTGCCCAACACGCCCTGCACATTATCCGTCTGGAAGACCGGCAGCAGTTCGCCAAATCCCGTCAACGCGATCTGCCGCCGCCACCCGGTCCGGCCGTCGGCCGTCTTCGGGATGGCCTGCAGCGTCTCGGTAACCGAGACAGTCCGTTCCTCTGCGTCGTCCCCCTTGCCGGGAGTCGGAAATGTCAGATCGTAAGTCAGCTCAATCGCGTCGCCGGTCGTGCGATAGCTGTGCAGCCGGGCGGATCGTCCCTGCAGGGCGACCGGTTCGAGCACGCGATCGGCGGACGTCTGCTGCAGACGAATTTCCGGTGCAGATGTCCAGCCGGTTGCCACGTCCGCGCCGGCGAGATCCCAGAACCAGCTCTTTCCCTGCGTCCGCTGCCGGGCAAACTCGCCGTACGTCCAGCTCCGGACCGCCATCGAGTCCGCATCGATCAGGACGCCATGAGCATTCGGGAACCCGACGGCAAAGGCCCGGGCCGTTGATCCGCCGCCATTGGCCTCCGAGACGGTAAACACATCCCGCACGATCCGGGGAGCCGAATCGGGATCGACGACCAGCAACTGCTCGACCACAGCCGAGTCCGTCGGGGCGTCGAAGCGGGGATCGTTGATCGCGGCCCAGATGGCAGCCATCTGTGTTTCGATGTGACCATCCAGGACGCCCGGTACCGGACGTTCAAAGGCGGGCATCTCCATGCCGGGCACGATCCGCAGTGGCGAACGGGTCCAGCGATGGAAGAACTCACGGCGGATCCGGTTGCCCACCAGGAACAGGTTCGAACCGCGCGTGGCGATCGCCACCTTGGGGGGCACGTAGTCGCCGTACTGATGACAGGCGATGCAGCTCAGCCCCGAGGCGCCCATGAGGGTTCGACCGGCCAGCAGGGAGCTGTCGGTCTCCTCAGGCGGCTCGACCGGGTAGCCGAGCACCTCCGGCGGGGCGCCCTCCGGAATGCGGTCGTGCGTCAGCAGGCGATGTGTCAGTGCCGCCACTTCGCCCGACGTGTGTGCGAACTTCGGCATCTGGATCTGCAGCCACGGTCGCCGCCGGGGGGACGGACCGGCCACCACCGACTCCGCCAGCGCCCTCTCGTACAGCTTGTCTCCCACGGCCGTCAGGCTGGGGGGAATCAGGGCCTGACTCTGACCGAAGAACTCGGGATCGGTCCGGGCCACCTTTCCCGCTGTCGGCACGATTCCGGTCGCGAGACCGCGCTCGTGACAGGACAGGCAGTTCCGGCGGCTCAGCACAAGTTCTCCGTGCTCGAACTCGGAAGGCGTCGACAGCGGCCCCTGCCGCGTGGCCAGATACGCCTGGATCGCATCGCGATCGATGTTGCGGTAGACGGGCCGCCCGGTCTTGCGGTCCGCCTGTTCGCCCAGACAGGACTTTGTCACGTCATCGACTGGTCCGGTCAGCTTCGGGAGGCGGCTGAGATCCGGTTCCGCCAGCGGAGTCTTGTGACAGGCACTACACCGCAGCGCGTCAACCAGCTCCCTTCCACGGCGGACCGCATCACTTTTGTCACCTCCCGCCGCGTTCCGGCCAAACGGTACGTCACCATCGCGTCCCTGCTTTGAGAGCGTGGTCGCGATGATCGACCGCTGCGTTGGCGTCAGCTTGAATTCCGGCATTCGATGAGACGTGTTGACGCGGGTCGGCTGCAGCAGCTGAGTGTAGATCCAGTCCGCCGATCGCCTGGCCCCGATCCGCGTGAGATCGCCACCGCCAAACGGTCCGCTCTGCCCGAGATCGCCAAGGACATGACAGGCCAGACAGCCGGACGAACGGATCAGTGTCTCGCCGGACGGGAGTTTCTCTTTCCCTTTTGCCTTCGGCTTCGGCGGATCGACCAGCGGAACGTCCTGGGCGATGGACCGGAGGTACTCGGCAATGTCGCTCGCCTGGGCCTCACTCAGGCCAAAGTCGGGCATGCGGGAGTGGGCGGCTTCCGGATGATTTCCCTGCAGTTTCGCCACGAGCCAGTCCGGGTTGAGCCCGGCGGTCACCTGCGTCAGTGCCGGGGCGGCAGGGCTGGGGACTTCCCCTTCCGCAACATGGCAGCGGTTACAGCGGTGAGCATCGAACAGCACACGTCCCTTGTCGGCCAGCTGCACCGACTCATCTTCACCGAGGTAGAACAGCAGATGCGCAGGGACCGGTTCGAGCGGGAAGCGTTCCGACGACCAGTAAAGGTGAATACGGGCTTCCGGGGCAGTCCGCTTGAAATCGACAACCAACGGATGGAAACCGAATTCGAATTCGACCGGCTCGCCGTTGATCCAGCCCGGCTCCTGTAACGATCCGCTCAGGACGTCACGACCACCGAGCGTGACCTTCACGTCTCCCTGAACGAATGCGTGGAACCGGTAGGTGGTGTCGTTCTTGACGAGCAGCCGACCGTTCCAGTTCGCGGTGAAATCGCCGGGCCGCAGCCTCTGGTCCGGGACATCCGCCCCCCAGACGAACGCGATATCTTCGTCGACGCGTCGAACAGAGTGCTGAGCACTGGCGTAGGTGCCAACCAGCCCCGGAGAGAAGTCTTCGAAGTCCTCGTCGTCAGCGACGACCTTGCCGCCTGCCAGCGCGAGCATTCCCACCACAAGAGCGAAGACGCTCAGACGCCACACCAGCCGTTCCATGCATACTCTCCAGCAGTCATTGCGGGCTCGCCCCGCAGGCGTTCGGTCTGCAGCGGGCGAGCCAGAGGCGACAGGCCGTCATGCCATCGCCGTTCATACAGGTCAGTCACACCGGGGACGCGAGCAGCCCCACGCGGTCCGGAAGGCTCCGGCACGACGGATGTCCGTCGCATCCGGAGCCACCCACATGGGGATCAGAGTTCGTATTCCGACTCATCGGCCGCCTTACCGCCGAACGTGGCCCGGAAGGCGTCCGTGATCGATTCCACGGTCGCTTTCGGACCGGTCACTTTCAGGAAGTAGTTCCCTCCCGCCTTCGCCGAAAAAATCACCGCCATCATGCGGTAGTTCGGGGCGGGTTTGGTCCGGCGGAGGAATGGCGGGCCATCCGGCTTCCGGTACGTCCCCTGAAGATCGACGAGCACGTAGTCTCCCTGCTCGGTCGTCCCTTTGGTCATCGTCGTCCGCAATCCCTGGTTTTCGAACTGACCGATCCACCGCTGAATGTTCTGCGGGATCGATCCGCCGAACGGAGGAAAGACAACCAGTTCGGCCCCTTCCTCATCTCCTTCAACCGGCGGAATCGCAAACTGAGCCAGTCGCAGATTGTTCGACGGTTCCTGCTGCTCCCACGACTCGGGAACCTGCAGCGTCAGCTTCTCCGCCTTCACCTCGCGGGTCTTCTCGGTTCCCGACGGGCCGTTTGCCTGCAGGGCCATCCCGGCGACGCTCATCGGCAGGGAGTACAGGCTGGTGCGGGCCGTGATGTACAGCGTGCGGTTGTCCGTTCCGCCAAAGGCGCAGTTGGCCGGCTTCTCAGGAACGTCGATCCGGCCGATCAGATCGCCTTCGTACGAAAGAACAACCAGCTTCTTGTACGTTGCGTACAGGGTCCCGTTCTCGTCAAAGGCCATCCCGTCCGGTCCGCGACCGTCCAGTTCCTCCTCACCGGTGAAGAGAACTTCGACGGCACCGAGCTTGCCGGCCTCTTCGATCGGGTAGCGGACCACCTGCCGCTCGTTGATGTTGGCGACGTACAGGTACGCCCCGTCCGGTGAAACGAGGACACCGTTGGGGCGGGGAAGACCGTCGACAACGCGGGTGACCTCGCCGGACTTCGAAACGTAATAGACCCCTTCGACCGGCTGCGGCGGTTCGCCCTGCGAGTAGAACGGATCCGTAAAGTAGAGTCCGCCGGCCGAATCGATCGCCAGATCGTTCGGCTTGTTGAGCACTTTGCCGTCGTACTTCGAGGCCAGAACCGAAACAAGCTGTCCCAGTCCATCATCGCCGGAACGCAGCAGCGAGACTCGTTGCTCATTTCCCTGGCAGGCGTAAACGTTGCCGGCCAGATCGCACATCAGTCCGTTGGCACCGCCGGACGGCTTCATCCAGTCACTGGATGAACCGTCGGGATTCACCTTGATGATCCGTTCGTTGGGGATATCGCTGAACAGCAGATATCCGTCCGGATGCCACGCGGGACCTTCCGTGAAGCGGCAGTCGCCGACGACTTTGGTCAGGTCACCGGCGACCAGCTCAGAAAGCTCGGCTGCGGAACCGTTCAGAGGCAGCAGGAGGCACGTGACGGCGAAGAGCAGAGCCGATCGCAAACAGTGTGCTGGATGCCCGTTCATGGGGTGTCACCTCGCGGGATGTGGATCACGTCGTCATGAAACGTACGGAAGGTGGGAGGAGCAGACATCGCTGCTCGCCCGTTGATTGTGCGGGATGCACCTGCGTTTTGCAATTGGGGCATGTCCTCAGCGCCGTTCATCGCGCACTGCATCCGCCGCCGGTTGACAATGCCCCGCCGCTCTCCGACAACGAAGAGGGCCCGGCCCCCGGTACGCTCCGGACCACGACCCTGAGACAACACCCCGCATGCGCATCCTTGTTCTTGCCGACATTCACTCCAACTGGCCCGCCCTGCAGGCCGTTGCCGAAGCCGCCCAGCCGTTCGACGCCTGCCTGTTCCTGGGCGATCTGGTCGACTACGGGACCGATCCGGTTCCCTGCATCACCTGGGTCAAGCGGTGGGCGACCGTGGCAATCCGCGGTAACCACGACCACGCGGTGGCCCAGCGGGTGATTCCCCGAGGCAACTCAGGGCTCCGCCGGCTTGCCGCCGCGACCAGACCGATGCATTGGGACGGCATCGATCCGGCCCGCACGAAGTACCTGGCCCGACTGCCAATCTCACGGCAGGTCAACGTCGACGACCACTCGTTTCACCTCGTCCACGCCACCCCGCGCGATCCACTCGACGAATACCTGCTGGACGACCTCGAGGGATGGCGGGCCCGCCTGCAGAACATCGACGCGAACTTCGTCTGCGTCGGGCACTCCCATGTGCAGTTCGATCTGACCGTTGACGACAGGCGCGTCATCAATCCGGGCAGCGTCGGGCAGCCGCGGGACGGTGACTCCCGGGCTGCCTACGCCATCATCTCCGACGGAGAGGTCTCGCTCGAACGCGTCGAGTATGACATCGAGGCCACCCTCGCCCAGATGCGGACGACCGGCGTGGAAGACTGGGTCGTCGCATTCTCGGAACAGCTCCTGCGATCGGGCGGCAAGTTGACGCGCGAAGAGATCGACGAACTGATGCCGCCGGAATAGGCCGCCGTCGCCTCTTTGGTGGGTTCCCCCCGGTGAGTTACCCCCGGCGAGTCCGGCACGTCCGCTCATCAGTCTTCGAGACGGAAGCCGATCCGGAGCGTCACCTGCCAGTGAGCGACGGCCGCACCGTCGACGTCGCCACGAATCTCGGCAACTTCAAACCAGCGGATTTCCCTCACGGTCTCGGCCACCTTGGCGATCGCATTGCGGATCGCATCGTCACTCGACGTCGTCGACGTACCGGTAATCTCGATCTTCTTGTAGATGTGATTCGACATCTCTCGTGCTTTCCGTTTCGTGTGTGGTGTCTTTCCCCCGCCACGCAGACGACGTACGCAGAGGCTCCCACTCCACGGTGCCGCAATCACCGTTCCGGGTCCAGCCCCTTTCCCGTCAACTTGCGATCGGCAGTCTGACATCGAGGGGACAGTGTCCGATGATCGCGCCGGCTGCGTTCCGGGCGAGCATGCGGGTTCCCCCGGGACCAGAGTCCCGTCCGTCAACGAATCGGGCAAACGCCGTTCGTTTCCGTCTTCGCCCGGCCGGGCATTGGCGCGGTGAGTTCCGTTGAGAACTTCCCCCCCGCTGCCATTACCCCGCCCCACCCGATCCGCCACGCAGATACTGCCCGTAGCGGCTACGTCGGGTCAACCACACTGCAGATGAGCGGAAGCGGCATGCCGGTCCGTCACGTTGACTGGCATTCGAGTTGCACCTGCCGCCTCGCCGGGACTTCGCGACAGCACGTTCGTTCCGGCACGCAGGCCACCCCCGACGCTGACTCAGGAGACAGTCCATGACGGTATCCGCACCAATCAGCTCCGACTCGACAGCCGACAGCCATGCAGCGACGGATCTTGACGCCATCCCGGAACCATTCGACTACAACCCGTCGTCGTGGTCGCAGCGGATTCCGATCTGTGTCATCGCGATGGTCGGGTTCCTGATCGCGACCTACATGGGCCTGTTCCAGTGGAAACTGATCGACAGTGCCTGGGATCCGGTCTTCGGCGGACAGACCGAAGCAGTTCTGACATCCGACGTCTCTCACTGGATGCACAAGTGGTTCCTCATCCCCGACGCCACGTTCGGTGCCATCGCCTATCTGGGTGACGCGATCTTCGGCCTGGCCGGTTCGACCCGTCGCTGGCAGTACCGCCCCTGGCTGGTGGTCATCTTCGGCATCGACGTGATTCCGCTCGGCATCGTCAGTGCCGTCCTTGTCGCGATGCAGGGGCTGGTGGTCGGTTCGTGGTGCTTCCTCTGCCTGGTCACCGCAGTGATCTCGCTGGTTCTGGTCGTGATGGCATACGACGAAGTCTGGGCCTGCCTGAAGTACCTCAAACGGGTCTGGGACGAGACGCACGACCGCAAGCTGCTGTGGGATGTTTTCTGGGGGCGACGGACTGCCGAAGGGGAAGCGATCGGAGCCCGGTTCGCCACGCCGGCCACGACCTAGCCGGCTGCGAACGTCCTCGGAACAGTCCTGCCAATGGCCGTGACGGTCACTCGCGTTCAACAGGCAAACACACCTTCAACAGGCAATCACACCATGTGGAGCCGCGTCATCGAAATCATGCTGGGATGCTGGCTGGTCATCAGCCCGTTCATCTTCGCGCATCCGGATACCGAGCTGACCTGGTGGATCAGCGACATGCTCTGCGGGACTGCCGTGATCCTGTTCGGGCTGCTCTCGTACTGGCGACCAGCTCGCCGAGCTCACCTTGCCACAATCGGAGTCGCGGTCTGGCTCATCGCGTATGCCTACCTGCGGTCGTCCGAGGCAACGGGAGCAGCTATCCAGAACGCCGCCATCCAGAACAACATGGCCCTCGGCCTGCTGCTGATGATGTTCGCCATCATCCCGAATGACGCGTCAAAGCCACCGGAACCGTGGCGTGTGCCAACCGGCGACACGACCCGCAGCGGATCGAGTCCCCAGGAGCCGGATGACTTGCCGCAGAGCGGGACGGATCGGCAGCTTGCCGCCAGCCATCACTAGGGGTGGGCCTTATGTCTCGCAGCAGTTCGTTCTGGACGCTGGTCCTGACCGTCGTGGCGGTCGGCGTCCTGTTCTTCAACGTGATCCGCCCGTTTCTGGTGCCACTGCTCTGCGCAGCGGTCCTGGCCATTCTGGTGCGACCGCTCTACGAATACAGCGTCTGCCGGATGGGAGGGCGACGTCGCATTGCGTCCGCGGTGTTCACCCTCGGACTGCTGCTGGGCGTGCTGCTGCCACTGGCGTTCGGCATCTATTTCGCCGGCCGCGAGTTGATCGAAGCGGGCGACTGGCTGGCCAAGTTCGAACCGGAGTCGATGCCATTCGTGCAGTCGGCTCTCGACTGGTTTGAAACGCGGTTTCCGAACGACTCGCTGGACGACGTCAAGGACTCGGCACTCAACTCGGTCCAGGGGATGACCGGCGCCGTCTACGAGCAGTCGCGCGACTTCATCGCGAATCTGGTGGGGTTCGTTGTCGGCCTGGCCGTCATGGGATTCGCCCTCTACTACTTTCTCGCCGAGGGACCGACGCTGCTCGAAACCGTTCAGGCCGTCACACCGATGGCCGACGACGATGAAGACGCGCTGATCGGTGAATTCGGTCGCGTCTGCCGGGGAGTCGTGCTGGCCACCGTTGTCTGCGCGGTGGTGCAGGCGGCTCTGGCGGTCATTGGCTTCGCAGTGGCCGGTGTTGACGGAGTCTGGCTGCTCGGCGGAGCGACGCTGGTCACTTCGATGATTCCGTTTCTCGGAGCCGCCGCCGTCTGGGTGCCGGTCTCAATCTGGCTGGCGATCGAACATCAGCTGCTGGCCGGCGTGCTGCTGGCACTGTACGGGGCGTGCGTCATTTCCACCGCCGACAACCTCGTGCGTGCGCACGTCATTCATTCGTCGGCCGGGCTGCATCCGCTGGTCGCGTTGGTCAGCGTGCTGGGTGGGCTGAAGTTCTGGGGACTGTGGGGCGTTTTTGCCGGACCAATCACCGCAGCCTTCTTCTATGCGTTGCTCAAGATTCTGCACGACCGCCTGCAGGAATCTCCGCGACAGGGCGAACCGGCCGCCGCCGCCAGCCCATTGCGCACCGCAGCGGCAACATTGCCAACCCTGCCTGCAGACGCCCACACATCCGGCGACCGCGCAGCGTCGGGCAGCAAAACGTAAGTCGCTGTCGCCCAGTCACTTCCCCTGAAAGGCGACGAACGGTGTGACGAACCGGTATCCCCTTTGCATCGATGTCCGCACGCAATTCCCATCACGGACTCAGGCGAGGGAGATCACGATGCGAGTTCGACTCTTCGTCGTGGGAACCGGACGTCGTGCCGACGTCATCCATCTTGAACATTTCCCGTCGGTCCTGGCCGAAGCCCCCAACGGCGTCCTTTCCGCGGATGTGGACGGTGATCGCCGCACGCTCTGCGAGCTGGACGAGGTAGACGGCCATCTGATGCTGCGGGACCGGGACGACGAGCATCACACACTCGTGAACGGTCTGCCGATGGCGTCCGGACCGCTCCTGCCGGGCGACCGCCTGCAGGTCGGTTCGAAGGAAGTCGTCGTCTCGTATGAGCGGACGAGTCACTTCGATCCGCCCGAGCCGGTCTACCACTTCGCCGAGTAACCTCAGCCGAGCCGCATCAGTCTTCGTCGCTGCTTTCGTCACTCGCTTCGGATGCGGCAGCTTCAGACTCGGCCGCGGCTGCTTCCGGTTCGGTCGCTGCGGCCTCCGGCTTCGGCGAAGCAAGCAATTTGACGCCGATCGTGTACCCGAGTCGGCCGGCAGAGAACAGCACGACGATCAGTCCGACCGCTGCAACGTTTCGCATCCACGTCGGGACGGCGCGCGGTCCGGTCAGATCGCGAGCGGATGCCAGGTACAGCATCGATGCCGCCAGCAGCGGGAACCCGGTCACCACCATCGCCTGGGCGAAGATGACCAGTCCGACCCGTTGACCGGCCGGCACGAAGAGAGCCACGCACATCCCCAGCAGCAGGGCCGCGGTGGTGAACCACTTGGTCGCCATCGAATCCATGCGACCGCCGAATCCGAGTCCGTCGGCCATCATCGCCCCGCCGATCATGGCGTTGACCATGAACGAGCTGAACGCGCCCGCAAAGATGCCCAGACTGAACAGGACCACGGCCGACCGACCAAACAGCGGCTCCAGCTGACGGGCCACGTCGGAGACGGACACCAGCTGAACGTCGCGACCGTAAAACGAGATGGCCGCCGTCAGCATGATCACCAGCGAAATAATGCCGAGCACCGAAATGCCGGCCACCGAGTCGACCAGGCCCCGCTTGACCTCGGCCATTCCCCAGCCTTTCTCGCGCACCAGGTACGCCTGGTAGAACGCCCCGGCAATCGAGAAGGTTGTTCCGATCAGCGCCAGGACTGAAACGAGAGCGTCCTGAGGTGGTGGACCGCTGGAGGCCTTCGAGTTCGCCGCCGGGGCTCCGCCGGAGGCAATCAGAAAGAGAAAGTTGCCGAAGAAGGCGAGAATCATCAGTCCGACCAGCAGCATCATCAGCCGCTCAATCGGGACGTACAGCTTCTTCGAGCCGAACAGGAACGCGATGATCGCGACATTCAGCCCGATCAGGATGATGTTCGACGTCGTCAGGAGGGAATCCGACGCGGTTGCTCCCTCGGTCAGCCACGGCTCGAGTGCCGCAAGGACGCCAAGATTGTTGCTGAACTGAAAGCAGGCACAGACAAGAAAAACCGTCAGGCCGATCAGTGCCGCAAACGGTCGGCCGATGCGTCGCGTCAGCTCGTCACACAGGGTTCCGTCCAGCACAACGCCCAGCCGGGCGCCCAGTGCGGTCATCCCCATCATCAGTCCGGCGGCGAGGATCAGCACCCAGACCATGTCGAAACCGTATGCGGCACCGACTTTCGAGCTGGCCAGAATACTGCCCGGTCCCAGCACGACCGAAGCGACGATGATGGCCGGGCCCAGCGCCCGAAGAAACCTGTGAAGTCCTGTTCCGTTGGTCACCTCAGGACTCGACGCGGCACTCGACTCAGACATGGATACTCTTTCACCCGGGCGGGATCTTCAATCTGGTGGGATCCTGAATCGCGACGATCGTATCAAAGATTCCCCATCCGTCGAGTGCTGCGGATGACGTTCGGATCGAACTTCGCGGCAGGCGGAACGCATGATAGCGGCAACGCGGACCGAGTGCTGCTTTCACGCAATTGTCCGAACCGGAATCACGTCGAAACGGCATTCGACTCGGCGATCGGTTCGATCCGGACGGCACAGAACTTGAATTCCGGAATCTTGCCGAATGGATCGAGCGCGTCGGTCGTCAGCATGTTGGCCGCCGCCTCCCGGAAGTGAAACGGGATGAACACGGTGCCGGCCTCGACAGTTCGATCGGCCCGGGTCTGCAGTTCGATCGCCCCCCGACGGCTGGCGACCCGAACGCGTTCGCCGTCAGTCAGCCTCAGTCGCTGCAGATCGTCCGGGTGAATGGCGACAAAGGCATCCGGCTGGATCGCATCGAGCGCGCGACTCCGCCGGGTCATGCTGCCGGTGTGCCAGTGCTCGAGCACCCGTCCCGTATTGAGAATCAGCGGATACTCGTCATCGGGGAGTTCGTCCGCCGGCAGGTAAGGGCAGGGGACGAGCCTGCCGCGCCCGTTGGCCGTCGGGAACCGGTCGCCGAACAGAATCTGCACACCGTCGCCGTTCTCCGGATCGGGGCAGGGCCACAGCTTTCCGGTCGCCCCCAGGTTCGCATGCGAAAGTCCCTGATAGTTCTTCGTCAGCGAGGCAAACTCGTCGAACACGTCCGACGCCGAGGCGTACTCCATCGGCAGTCCGACCCTGCGGGCGATTTCGCAGATCACCTGCCAGTCCTGCCGTGCCTCGCCGGGAGAATCGAGCACCTTGCGCCCGACCTGCACGCGGCGGTCGGTGTTGGTAAACGTGCCGTCCTTCTCGAAGTAGCTGCTCGCCGGAAGGATCACGTCAGCAAACTCGGCGGTCTCGGTGAGGAAGATGTCCTGGACCGCGAGGAAGTCGAGACTCGACAGGGCGGCCCGAACCTTGTTGATGTTCGGATCGCTGAGAAACGGATTCTCCCCCAGGATGTACATCCCGCGGATCGACTTCTCCAGGGCCCCCTTGACGATCTCGACGACGGTGAGCCCCGGATCGGGATCGAGCGGTACGCCCCAGGCCTGCTCGAATTTCGCCCGGATGTCCGGATCACCGACCGGTTGATAGTCGGGATAGACGATTGGAATCAGGCCGGCATCGCTGGCCCCCTGAACGTTGTTCTGTCCCCGGAGCGGATGCAGGCCCGTTCCCGGCTTGCCGACGTTCCCCGTCAGCAGACAGAGCGAAATCAGACACCGGGCGTTGTCCGTCCCGTGCGTGTGCTGCGAGATCCCCATTCCCCAGAAGACAAGCATCCGGGGACGACGCCGCTCCGAACCAATTGGCGTTCCGATCGTCCGCGCAATCGCCCGCAGCCTGTCCGGTTCAATCCCGCAGATTGGTGCTGCCTGCTCCGGCGAGTAGTCCCGCAGCAAAAGCTCCTTCAGTTCCTCGAAGCCTTCTGTCCGCTGTGCGACGAACACCTCGTCGATGAGGTCCTCGGCAATAAGGACATGCATGACGGCGTTGTAGAAGGCGACATCGGAGCCGGAGCGGATCTGCGCGAAGTGGGTGGCGAAATTCGTCAGTGGATGCCGGCGGGGATCGACGCAGATCAGCTTCGTTCCATTGCGGACCGCCTGCTTGATGAACGTCGCCGCCACCGGGTGATTCGCGGTCGAGTTCGAGCCGGTCACCAGGCAGACGTCAGCATTGGCAACGTCGGCAAAGACGTTGGTCACGGCACCGGAGCCGATCGTTTCCATCAGGGCGGCGACCGACGACGCATGACACAGCCGCGTGCAATGGTCGACGTTGTTCGTTCCCAGCCCGGCCCGAATCAGTTTCTGAAACAGGTACGCTTCTTCGTTGGAGCACTTCGCCGAACCGAACCCGGCCAGCGCCCGGCTGCCATGTTCGGTGCGGATCTCCGTCAGCCGCCTGGCAACCAGAGCGAGCGCCTCGTCCCAGGTCGCTTCGCGGAACGCGGGCAGAACTTCGCCATAGTCGACGATGCCGCCCGGCTTGCGACGCCGCCGGCTGGACGTACCGATGACGTCGCCGGAGAGCGCCCCCTTGGGATACGCCTCCTCACGACGAATGAGCGGAGTGGTGAGCCGCTGGGGATGCATCGTGTAGTCCCAGCCGTAACGTCCCTTCACACACAGTCGCTCGTGATTGACGGGACTCTCGCGGCCGTCGCACTGGACGATGCTGTTGTCGCGGACGGTGTACTCGGTCGCACATCCGACACCGCAGTACGGGCAGACCGACTGGACCTGCCGGTCTTCAGGCTGCGGCAGCACGGGCAGAGTGATCTGCCGATGGGTGAGTGCGTCGGTCGGGCAGGCAGCGGCGCACTCGCCACAGGAAACACACGTACTCTTCCCCATCGGCTGGTCGAGATCAAAGGCGATCCGGGCGTCGTGCCCTTTGCCGGTCCGCCCGATGACGTGGTTGTTCTGCACGTCGTCACAGGCCCGGATGCAGCGATCGCAGAGGATGCAGGCGGCATGGTCGACGGCAATGACGGGCGAGGAGAGGTCGAGCCGTGACTCCGCCGGGGGATGGCTCGCGCCGTTCCCGGCCGGACTGGCTGCACACGCCGGAAGGGCCGCGTCCGTGTGCCGTCCCTCTTCGTCAACCAGATCATACCGGCGGGCGAGCGATTCGAGTTCGCAGGCCGAAGCGGACGCCTGGCGCTGGTCGGCTGTGGGATACTCGCGCATGAGCAGCCGGGTGAGCATCCGCCGCTGCCGCTGGATCTTTTCGGAAGAGGTCTCGACCTGCATGCCGTCGTGACATTTGCGGACGCAGGAGGCGGCAAGGGTGCGCTCGCCCAGGTCGACGACGCACATCCGGCAGACGCCGACCGGTTCCAGTCCGGGGTCGTGACAGAGTGCGGGAATATCGATGCCGGCCTGACGGGCCGCTTCCCAGATCGTGGTGCCTGCGGGGACGGTCACAATGTGGCCGTCGATACGAAGCGTGACGGAATCGTGCGGTTCGGTTGCGTCAGCCATACAGCAGCCAGCTCATGTGAAATCGTGAAGAGACGCGGATCCGGAAGTGGATCGTGCCGAGTATAGCAGACGCCCACGGACTTACACGAAAACACATCGACATCCCTTGATGTTCGTTGGCGAGGCCCTGATCGGCTGTTAACATGCCGGTCATGAACGATCAGCCTGACTACGATCCCGTGTTCCTGCACTGCCGGCGAGAAGCCATCGTGATTGTCGGCGTGTGGGTGGCTGCGATGATCTGGACCCTGTCCTCCTGTGCCGCGACGGGCTACGCGGATGGACAGGACGTCCCCACGATCTTCGGAATGCCAAGCTGGGTCTGCTGGGGAATCGCCCTTCCCTGGCTGGTCGCAGATGTCGTCGCCATCGCGCTCTGCCTGTTCTACATCCGTGACGACGATCTGGGAGTAGCCCACGAAGGTGCCGACGTGGCCGAAGACATCCGTCATCGACATGAAGGCGAGGGAGACGGGAACGCGTGACGATTGACTCTGCGGCAATGCCGGGAATCCTGGCGGTTGGCCAGTCCAACGCTGCACTCGCGACATTCATCCTCTACACGCTCGGCGTCTTCGTGATCGCCGCGCTGTCAAACCGTCTCCTGCAGAAGAAAGCCTTCCTCAGCGAATATTTCCTGGGAAGCCGCGGACTGGGCATGTGGGCCTTTGCCCTCACGTTCGCCGCAACGAGCGCCTCCGGTGGCAGCTTCACCGGCTTTCCCGCGAAGATCTACACCCACGGCTGGGTGCTTGCCCTGTGGATCGCCAGCTACATGGTGGTTCCCGTCTGCACAATGGGACTACTGGGCAAGCGGATCAATCAGGTCGCCCGCATGTCCGGGGCCATTACGGTGCCCGACATTCTGCGGGACCGGTTCGAAAGCCGGTTTCTCGGACTGATGTCGACCATGCTGATGGTCTTCTTCCTCGTCTTCAACCTGGTCGCCCAGTTCAAGGCGGGAAGCCTCATCCTCGAAACACTCCTGACCGGCGTCGAACCGTTCCAGACGCAAGCCGCCCGCGTCGGCGACTGGGTCAGCAACGCGGCGAAAACGGACGGCTGGACGTTTCTGCTGGACGCGACCGGCAACCCGGTCGATGGGGGTTACCTCCTCTGCCTGATGACCTTCGGAATCGCGGTCATCTTCTATACGACCTACGGCGGATTTCACGCGGTCGTCTGGACCGATGTCATGCAGGGCGTGGTGATGGTGTTCGGCGTGGCCGTCATGCTCCCGCTGGCCCTGATGCAGGTTGGTGGCCTCGAAAACGCCACGCAGGAACTGGCTCAGATGGTGCCTCCACGACCGGCCACGATCTGTGTCGACTGGGGCGCCCAAAAGACCGAAGACGGCGTGCTGCCGAGCGGTAGCTGGGTCCAGCAACCACCTGCCACGGCCGACGGCCAGCCGCGCCTGTTCCGCACGACCAAGTCGGCCCTGTACGTGGCCGGCACGTCGCAGGTGTGTGGTGTCGAGGCACTCGAGATCCTCTCGGACAACGAGATCACCCGCCTGACCGGCCCGGAATCACCACTGACCTTCCTCGATGCCGGAGTTGCGGAAATCAACGAGGGGGACACGTACGCCTACGGCTCCGAGGAGGAGCACAAGGGCTCATACGTGACGGCCCCCGGTCCGAGCCGCACCGACTCCACCGGGTTCCTGCCGCTGGGTGTGGCGATTTCGTTCTTCTTCATGTGGGCGATCTCCGGCAGCGGCCAGCCGCAGTACATGGTCCGCCTGATGGCCTTCAAGGACTCGCAGACACTCCGCCGGGCCATCATCACGGTGACAATGTACTTCTCGATCATCTACTTTCCGCTGGTGATCATCTTCGTCTGTGCCCGTGTGCTGCTGCCCGGCATGGAGAACGAACCGGACCGCATCATGCCGCAGATGGCGGTCCTGCTGACCGAGAACGCCGGCGTCGGCTGGCTGGCCGGCCTGCTGGTGGCGGCTCCGTTCGCTGCCGTCATGTCGACCGTCGACAGCTTTCTGCTGGTGATCTCCTCGTCGGTCGTGCGGGACATCTATCAGCGGAACATCAGCCCCGACGCCTCGCAGCGAACGATCAAGTGGATGAGCTACTTCTGTACGCTCGCCGTCGGACTGATCGCCCTGTTTGGTGCCATCAGCCCGCCGAAGTTCCTGCAGGACATCATCGTCTACGTCGGTAGCGGCCTGGCCGCCTGCTTCCTGTTCCCGGTCGTGGCCGCCCTGTACTGGCCACGGGCCAACAAGTGGACCTGCATCGTCGGCATGCTGGGCGGCTTCGGGGCGCATCTGGCAATGCATCTGATCGGCATGCAGCTGAACGGCAGCTTCGTAAACGCATACCGGCTGTTCGGCCTCGATCCGGTGGTCGTCGGCCTGGTGGCTTCGCTGCTGAGCGTGCTCATCATCACTCCGCTGACTCCGAAACCACCCGAGCATCTGGTGCGGAAGTACTTCTACCGTCAGCCGGCACAAGGCTGAACCGTCCGCATGACGCGACAGTCCGGTCAGGACAGATTATGCGAGCGGGGTGAGATGCTGTGGTTCCGGCAGCGCACTTCCCGGAACACATCGGAATCCAACGATCCGTCATTGCGAACAAATATCGGATCTGTTCTACTCATCGAGTCGGCCTTCACGCGGAGACATCTTCGTCTCTCGTTTCGTGCGTGGATCGGCAGCACGTCGTCTCCATTTCAACCAAACCAGTCCTTCCCGTTCGTCTTGAACAGTGACGGCACGACCGTTCGCGATGGGGAGCCTCGCAGTCGTCCATGAGGATGCTCCACCGCCGTCACCTGGAGGGGCGCAGGCGCGGCTCGTCATGAAACACCTCCTGCTGCTCATTGCCTTCGGTACGATCGCGACTCTCGGTGCCGGACATGTCGCCGCGCACTACGGCCAGCACTTCATGATTCCGCCCGAACTGCAGAAGTACAATCCGCCGTTCCCTGACGAAATCCTCGCAAAGCTGACCGTCGCCGAGCGGATCGCCGCCCGCAAGAATGCCGCCCTCACCGGCGGGACGATCGGAGGCCTGTTCGCCGGCCTGGTGGGGCTGGCCGCCGCACTCTCGGTCGGACGTGGCATTGGTAAAGGCGTCGTGGCACTCCTGTGCGGCCTGGTTCTCGGCGTGGCACTGGGTGCCGGCGGGGGCGTCCTCAACCAGACGGTCTATGCCGCCCTCCGGCAGTCCGGAAGTGACCCGTTTGTGATGACTGCGGCCGCTCACGCCGCGATGTGGATCTGTATTGCCGTCGCGTACGCCGTGACACTGCGGGTCGCCACTGGCGACAAGGGGCCGGGACTGGCACACTCCGCGGGCGTCCTGCTCGCCTGTGGAGCGATCAGCGCGGCCCTGTATCCGTTCCTGGCGGCAGCCCTGTTGCCACTCGCCAAAGCGGACCTGCCGGTTCCCAGAGGAGACCTGAACGTGCTGTTCTGGATCGGCATGCCGGCGTTGCTCTTCAACGTGGCGGCCGGCCGCATGCTGAACGCTCACGGGAAGCCCGCCAGCGAGGGCGCGGAGCCAGCGGAGTCCTCCTCCACCGACCCGGCACCGGCCTGACCCCCGGGCCAATTGGTCGCCCGCTGCTGCGGACCGCTCAGTCACCCTGGTCGAGAAAACCGTGGCCCTGCACAATGCGGAGGCGCCGGTTGGCCGAAGAAACAGCGACCTCCTCTTCGAGACCATCCGGCCAGTGGACGGTCAGCGAACGAACGTCTTCCCCTTCGGGAAACCCGAAGTGCAGAACCGGTTCGTTCGACGAGGCATAGCTCGCTCCGCTCCGCATCTGGCGGGTGAGCGTTCGATCTCCAACCTGCAGTTCAACAGTCGCACCGACGGGACTGCGGGAACCGGACGTACCGATCAGTTCGACCTGCAGCCAGTCGCCGACGGGTTCGGTTTCGTTCCGCAGGATGCTGACCGGCTCGTTGACGTGCGAGACAACCAGGTCCAGATTACCGTCGCCATCGAGATCGCCGACCGCCGCACCGCGTCCCCTGTGCGGCGACGCCATGTAGTCACCGGCTTCAGACGCGACGTCGACGAACCGCGTTCCCTCACGGTTCTCGAACAGGAACGGCTGCTGCGCAAGCGGAGCATTGTGCGGAAACCGGATCACGTGACCGTTGGAAACGAACACGTCCTCGTCGCCGTCATGGTCTGCATCGAAGGCGTTCGTTCCCCATCCGACGGCCAGTCGTCCCACAGCGGTCACTCCGGTCGACTGACTCACATGCAGGAACAGCCCCCGGCCCTGGTTGCGGTACAGAGCGTGGCTTTCGTTCTCGTAGTTGGAAACCCACAGGTCCGGCAGCGAGTCGTCGTTGAAGTCGAGCAGATCGACGCCCATGCTGCCGTCCGGCGTGCCACGCTCATTCAGTGCCACCCCGGCCAGCATCGCCTGTTCTTCAAGCTGTCCGTCCCCCAGATTGCGGTACAGAACGTTCGGCACGGTGTCATTGCAGACATAGATGTCGAGCCGTCCGTCGCGATCGATGTCCGCCAGCAGCACTCCCAGTCCCTTGCCGTCTGTGCGCAGCTTCCAGTCCTCACTGACTTCCTCGAATGTCCCGTCGCCCCGGTTGAGGAACAGCTGATCGGCCAGCCCCTCGAATTGCCTGGGGGGACAGACATCCCGCGGAACGCCCATGCCGGTGCAGACCGGATTGTTGTCTTCTGACCAGTCGACGTAATTGGCCACGTACAGATCAGGCAGACCGTCGCCGTTCACGTCTCCCCAGGCAGCCGTCGCGGACCAGGCAATGTCGTTCACGCCGGCAACGTCTGTCACGTCTTCGAACGTTCCGTCCCCCAGGTTGTGGAGCAGCTGGGCACCGCGATAGCCGGTGATGAGCAGGTCGACGAAACCGTCCTCGTCGAAGTCGGCCGCCGCAACGCCATGCGTGTAGAATGCCGGGTCGGGAACGTGTGCCGGGGAGGCCACGTCGGTGAACTGCAGGAGCGCAGTCTGACGATACAGGCCGGTCGGCAGGCCGGAACACTGCAGGTCCGAATCGATCAGTCCGCCACCGGGCAGGCAGATGTCGAGCCGCCCGTCCCGGTCGAAGTCGCACAGACCGACACCGCCTCCCAGCGACTCGAGGATCGCGAACTGGTCGGTTTCCTCCCCATTCCGGTAGGTGAAGTCAACTCCGGTCGAGGGCGTCACGTCGGCAAACCGGATGGCTGTTTCGATCACCTCGGTCGCTTCAACCGGCTCCTGGTCCGACGCTGTCGCGGCTGGTGACGTTACCGAACCGCCGTCCGGACTGGAGTCCGTCGCGCTGTCTCCTCCGCCAGTGCATCCCGCCAGCAGGAGCAACAGAATGGCGCACGCCCTACGGAGCAGAAGACGCCGAAGCGTCCTGTTCGAGAGCAAGTCGCTGAACGATGCGGGCATGTTGATCGGCAAGTTGCGGGACTCCAGTCTGGCGGTACAGCTGTGCCAGCAGTCGGTGTGCCTCGATCTGACCGGGATCCAGATCGATCACCCCCAGCAGCCATGGAATCGCGTCCCGGGGATCGGAACAGGCGGCCAGGGTTCGGGCAGCAGCAAGACGTGCAGAGACGTCGTCCGGCGTTTCCCGGATTCGGTCAAGCTGCTTTTGCAGGTCGCTCTGCATTCCGGTGAGTTTCGCGACGGCAGCACGCTCTGCCGCCGCTTCATCATCGCGACCTGCCTGCGTCAATGCCACCGCGAACAGGCTGCGAGCCTCAACATTCCAGGGAGCCTCGTGAACCACTCCCTCAAGACGATCGAGCGCCGCGTCAATCCGGTCACTCTCGACATCCATCCGAGCCAGTTCAATCTGCACCTCCAGAGGAACTTCGGAGACCCGGGCCATTTCCTCCAGCACGTGACGGGCCGCATCGTTGTCCCCTTTGCGACGCAACGACCGGTAGCGCACCATCTGAAACGCGTGCTCATCCCCCTTGTCCGGAGCCGCCTTCCGGCAGGCTTCAAGAAACTCGAGCGCCTCGTCCGGGCGATTCAGTTCGAGGCTGCACTCTGCGAGAGCCAGCAGGTAGTCCGGATCGTCTGGGGCACGGTCGAGAGCTTTCTGCCAGTGGGTGCGGGAATTCTCCCAGTTGCTGCCGCTCGCCTCGATTGCCGCCCGATACGCATGCGGACGCGGATCGTCGGGAAAGTCCCGCTCCCACGCATTGAGCAGGACCGCGGCATCGTGAAAGCGATGGTGCATGACCAGTCCCTCGACAAACGCCTCGCAGACCTCGTCCGCGTCGTCTCCCGACGCAACCAGCAGGCCCGGGAGTCGCGAGAGCGTTCCGGAGAGCTGCCCCGACTGAGCCGCGGCGAGCGTTTCTTCACGACGGACGCGGTCCGGATCGGTCCCCAGACGACTGGCGCGATCGAGTGATCGGGCGACCTCATCCATCCGGCCCAGCTTGCGCGCGGCCCGCGCCCTGAGAAACGCCACTTCGGCATCGGCCGGCATCCAGCGTTCCGCGGTGCGAAGTGACTGAATCGCCCGTTCGGGTTCGCGGCGATCGAGCCGGTCTCTTGCCCGGGCGAGATGCCAGGCCCCCAGCCCGCGCGGAACGCCCCAGAGAACCAGCGCCCCACCGACGACCATGACGGCAACAACGATCGTCGACTTCCGCAACCGCCCCGCAGTCCGATCGTTCTCTGCTGATTCCGCCATGACCGCGCCCCTCAGAACAGCCCCCCTCAAAACAGTTCGCCGTCACCAGCCGGCCCACGTCCCGGTGTGGTCACCTGCGGCGACGCCGTCGACCGCGCCTGCTGCTGTCGACAGGCACGGGCCGCCTGCTGCCACATCTGCGCGAGGTCTGTTTTTCCCAACTGTGCGCACAGGTCGGCCAGCCGATCGCGGAGATCGGCATTCCAGACATCAACAACGGCGGCACGGTGCAGTTCGGCGAGCTCATTCAGCAATGCCTCCGATGCGTTGTACCGCTCAAGCGCAGCATCCGCAGCGGCATCGTCTCCCAGCTGTCGATAACACTGTGACTGCAGATGCAGTGCCTGCAGATCGTGCGGATCATCCGCCAGCACCTGCGAAAGCCGCTTGAGACTGAGCGCGAACTCCTGGCGCTCCATCAGCAGCTGAGCTTCGATCAGCGCTAGCCGCGGCCCCGTCTGCTCGAGTTGCCGGGCGGTCGCGAGCGTCGTCTCGACCTCTTTTCTGCGACCGACGTTCCAGAGACATTCGGCCCTACGTCCGAGGTTCTCGCCGGTCCGCTCAGCGTTTGCCAGCGTCCGCAGAGCCCCTTCGTAGTCGCGCAGACGCATCTGCGCATCCGCCAGTCGCTGGGTCGCCTCCGCTTTCCGCGGGTCATCGTCCGCCACCAACCCGAGGTACTCCTGCCAGGACTCAACCGCCTCGGAGAACCGTTCATAGTCGCTGAAGATCGTACCGAGCATGAAGTGTGACGACGCATCGTCCGGCCGAAGATCAGTCAGCGTACGAAGTGACCGTACAGCCGGATCCATCGCACCAAGATCGTAGTAGATGACGGCGAGCCAGCGGTGCACCAGCGGATTGTCCGGCGAACGCTCCGCCCGACGTTGCAGCAACTGCTCCGCCTCGCGAAGAAACCCCAACTGGTAGAGAGCATCCGTCCTTACCGGCCAGGCTGCCGCATCAATCCGTTCGTCACGCCCCGGGACCGGAAGTTGCCGGAGTGCCTCCCGCGGACGGCCATGCTCCAGCGCATCGAGAGCAGCGAGGAGCTTTGCGGCGTCTCCCGTCGCGGGGGACTCGCTGTTCTCGCGCACCAGCGCACGGACCTGGTCCCAGTTTCCAGCCCCGGCCGCGGCAAAGCCATCCTGAAGAAGGCCGTCCACACTCGTGTGGGACGGCTCACTCCAGACGACCTGTCGCAACACAATTCCGACGACCCCGACTCCGGCAATGAGAAGCACGCCGAGAAGCACATGACGCGTCGAACTCACCACCTCAGTCACTTTCGAGACTGATCTCGACATCGTCGCGACCGCCCGCGTCAACGGTAATCCGCAGCGGACTCTCCGCCTTCGTTGCGTACTTCTCCGGAACAAGCAGCTTTCGATCGTTGGTGCCCGCCGCTGCGGCAGACATTGCCGCGGCGTACGAGTCGCTGCCGATCTCCATGTCGCCTCCGTCGTCGCCGGTCGACTCTTCCTTCACGACCGTCACAATGTGTCGCCCTGCCATGGCGCCATCGTTTGTGTCGAAGGTCGTCAGCCGGAACTCTCCGTTCGAGTCGGTCTTGCCCATCGCGGGCCGGGGCGCTCCGCCATCTTCGAGATGGAACGTGACCATTGCATCGGCCACCGGTTCCCCCTCGAACGTCACCACGCCCGCGACCGGATGGGTTTCCGGACGCCCGCCACCTCCGCCGCAACCTGACATGCCGATGGTCAGCCCGAGCAGTGCGGCCAGCGCCGCCGTTCTCATCACCCTCATTACCTTGTGCCCTGTAGCAAGCATTAGAATGAAAGTTGTGCACCAGTCCTGACAGTGGCCGCGCCATTCCTGCGAGGCGCACACTCAGCCCGGAGCCCGTTGACACCTCGTAGAATGACGCCGCCAGTGCCCCCGCCACCGGGTTCACAACGTCAATCATCCGCCAGAGGCTTCCCGAAACAGAACACGGTTACAAAGACCCGCACACTCCTGTGCAGCGCGGCGAGAACGCACGACTCGAATCGTGCGTTCACACGCGCCATGCTGCTTCCAGGAGGTCATACCGCTCAGGTTTATGGAGTCCACCCGGTCGGCTGTCCGTCGGCCCGGTCGCCCAGTCGCTGGACCATGTCGTAGTCCGCGTTCTCACTGAGGAAGTGGATGGAACCGTCGGTCATGAGGATGTGAGCTCCCCCTTCATGCCGCGACTTGATCCCCATCGAGGTCTGCCAGTTGGACCAGTCATTGCAGCTGTTGGCAACGTACCCGGGTTCGTCACGACAGGTCGGATAGTTGATCGGGGCCGTCGTCGCCAGGGCGAACATCGAGTTTCCGTTGAACCATCCGCCCGCACCATGGTCGTTGCAGTTCGGGCGACTCTCACCCATCAGGATCACGTTGGACGTCCCGTCGACCGCATCACGAATCCGCGCGGCCGAAGCAAACCGGCAGAACATGCCCGAAATCCGCCCCATATCGAGGGTACTGCCATGGCCGACATCCGAACCGGTCCCCAACGTATTGCCGGGGAACTGGTTGGAGCACCATCCATCCCGGTCGGACATCCGCTGGTTGCCCATCGAGCAGAGGTAGTTACTGTGCGACCGGTCGGTGTTGACGCTGATCGTGTCACTCGGACAGAGGAACGTCGGAATCGCCATCGTCCGCACACCGTTCGCCGTGTCGAAGAACCAGGCATCAACATCCGCTTCCCACGGGATGCGGTTATACAGAGGCGCCTGGTCGACGTACGGCAGGATCTTGACGAGCTGACTCCCCTTGCGATGAACGCCGGCAGCCCAGGGATTGAGCGTGCTGTCCAGTCCCGATCCGACGGCGAACATGCCGAACGTATCGTGGTAGTTGTGCATCGCCAACCCAAGCTGCTTGAGGTTGTTCTTGCACTGGCTTCTTCGGGCGGCTTCGCGGGCCTGTTGCACCGCGGGCAGGAGGAGAGCAATCAATATCGCGATGATCGCGATAACGACAAGCAGTTCAATAAGCGTGAACGCGCGTCTGCCGTGCCGAAACATTGTTCAAACCCTCGAAGAACACGTTGAAGAGAAATGTCAGTCCTTCACCAGAAAAGCGCAATCGTCCACCACAGTCGGAAGCGTCGTCGGCTGAAGTGATCGATTGGCTGAGACAGCGAACACATTGAGATGAACTGATCCGAGTATGCGCGAACAAGTGCCGGCTGTAAAGCCGGAAATCATGCGTTGGCAGCGCGATTGCCGAACTTGGTGACCGGTCATCCATCGCTGCGACGACCTGACTGCGAGGCCCTTCCTTCAGACCGTACCGCACCTTGTCTGGCAGGCCCGATCCGAGTGACCGGCACCGGCCTCCCGGACTGCGTTTTCGTGCCGCCCCGATCCATCCGGCTCCATGTCGGTTCATGCGTGCACCACCGCGCAGACGATGCCGTGGCGCACGAAAGAAGGCGACCCCATCCGGTTCCTCACCGGACAGAATCGCCTTCTGTGGTCACTCCTTTGCTGCCGTGAAGCAGACAGCGTCTACAGTCGTGGCTTCGGCGGCTTGACCGGCTGCTGCCACGGCATCGCGCCGGTTGCGTTGATCTTTCGCCGGTACACGCGGTCGCCGCACGTCACGTACAGCACATCGAACTCCGGTCCACCAAACGTGACGTTTGACAGCCAGCCGTCGTGCGGCTTCGAGATGATGAAGTGCACGCGGCCAAGCTGGTCCAGCACCTGCAGTCCCATCCGCGAGGTGACGTACAGCCGCCCCTCGGTATCGACCGCCATACCGTCCGCGCCGCTCTGACCGGTCGCATCGGTCCGGTGAAGGTGACCGTACTCCTGCTTGTAGAGCAGCTTCCCGTCCGGCTGGATCTGGTACGAGTAGACGAACCGTCCGCGGGTATCGGCAACCCACAGCAGCGTCTGGTCAGCCGAGGGTACCACGCCGTTGGGAAACTCGATTCCCTTGTCGACGACCGACTTCTCACCACCCGTCGTAAAGTGCCAGAGCTGTTTGTTGCGGGGATCGGTGAAGTAGCCGTGGCCGTTGTTCAGCACCGTCAGATCGTTGGTCGTCACATCTTCGAGCACGACCTCTTCGTTGCCGTCGACATCGTAGCGGACAATCCGTTTCGTCTTGCCCTGGCAGCAGTACAGCTTGCCATCCGGTCCGAAGGCGAGCCCGTTGGCGCCGGGGCTGTCTTCGACGAACGTGCTGACCGTTCCGTCGGCTGCGACCTTGTGAATCTTTCCGTTCGGCACGTCGGTGAAGAACAGTTCCCCCTGCGGGCTGACCGCGGGCCCCTCGGTGAACCGGTGTCCTTCGCTGACCAGCTCCCACTCCTGGCCGTCGATCAGCAGATCGGTCCGCCGCTGCTTCGAATGCCCCGCCGTGATCGGCTCGGGATAGTCCCTCCACAGCCAGCGAAGGGCGTCCGGCATGATCGCCGTCGAGTGCTTGCCGTTGTGGCCACCTTTCCCCCACACATGATGCACGTCGTAGCCGGCGAACTTCAGGGCCGAGAGCATGTCCTGGTTGGCCACCCACCAGCTTCCGCCGTAGATGTCCAGGTCACTCGAGCCATCCTGCAGGAAGACGCGGATCGGCTTCGGTTCCGTCTTGCGGATGAGGATCGGGTACTCGTTGCCGCCCCGCAGACCGACGTAGGTGCCGATCGTGCTCAACACCCGGCGGAACTGATCCGGCCGTTCCCACGCGACGGTGAAGGCACAGATGGCACCCGAGCTGGCCCCGGCGATGGCGCGGTCGTTCGGATCGTCGCTGAGGTTGTAGCTCTTGCCGACCTCCGGCAGGATCTCCTCGACGAGGAATCGGGCGTAGCGGTCGCCCATCGCATCATATTCGAAGCTGCGATTGAACCGCGGCTGCGCGTTGTCGTTCGGTGCGGGCACAACACCGGGTGAGATGAAGATGCCGATCGTCACCGGCATGTCGCCGGCGTGAATCAGGTTGTCCATCACCGTCGGCAGCTTCCAGCCGCGGGCCCGGTTCAGGCCATCCTGGACGACCAGCACACAGGCCGGCTTTGCGGCGTCATACTGGGCGGGTACGTAGACCCAGTAATCCCGTACGGTGCCGGGAAAGATGTCGCTGCGCCACTTGAACGGTCCTTCGACCTTGCCGCGGGGCACACCTTCCTTTTCGACCGAATCCGGATGGACCGGATACGACTCCTGAGCGCTGACCGACGTGGTCAGCACGGGCAACGCACAGAGCGTCAGCAGAACAACAAAGCGATTCATGGCAGGTTCAATCACAATGCAGGAGAGTTGAGAGAGCGTCGTTGCAGTGTGGTGTCGCAGTGCCGTGGTGGGCGCTGCTGCCGGACAACCGGATCGACACATCGCGTGCCGGATCGCGCGCCCGATTACATGACAGGATCACATGGCCGATTCACATGGCCGCATGCCGGCCCGGGTGACTTCGTTCGATGTGCTCCATGCCGCAGGCACCGGCGGTCGGGAGCAGTTTGCCCGGACTGCACAGGCCCAGTGGATTGAAGACGACGCGAATGCTGTTCATCACGTCGACATCGGTATGCGTGAACAGATACCGGCGGTCTTCAGGCGCGTCCTCGGTTCCGGCCGTCGGCGGACACATGAACGAGACCTTCTCGACGCCGATCCCGTGCTCGCCCGTTACGCTGCCGCCCAGTTCGAGACATTTCGAGAGGATCTCGTCGCCGGCAGCAATGACCCGCTGTGTCTGATCCTGATCCCGCTCGTCAAACAGCAGGATGGGGTGGATGTTGCCGTCGCCGGCGTGAAAGACGTTCACGATCCGCAGGTCGTACTTCCGGCCGGTCGCTTCGATGAACTCGAGGATTTCCGGCAGCCGGGTGCGGGGAACGACGCCGTCCTGGGTGCAGTAACTGGGCGAGAGGCGACCGATCGCACCAAAGGCCTGTTTGCGGCACTTCCAGAGGAGCTGTCGTTCTTCGGGTGAGTTGGCCATCCGCACTTCGCGGGCACCGGTCTGTTTGCAGAGGGCCACGATGCGGTCCGCCTCCTCGTCAACGGCGACTTCCAGGCCATCCACTTCCATCAGCAGGACAGCTCCGGCATCGAGCGGAAAGCCGAAGTGGAAGGCGTCTTCCAGCGCGGCGATGATGCCGTTGTCCATCATCTCCAGCGCTGCCGGAATGATGCCCGCTCCGATGATCGCCGAGATCGCCTCGGTGGCGTCGCGGACCGTGTCGAACACGCCAAGCATCGTGCGGTACGCTTCGGGGTCGCGCGTCAGCCGGACCCAGACACGGGTGACCACGCCGAAGGTTCCCTCACTCCCCACGAACAGCCCGGCGAGATCGTACCCGGGGGTGTCTTCGCAGGGCCCGCCGAACTGCATCAGCTGGCCATCGGGAAGGACGACTTCGGCCCCGAGGACGTGATTGACGGTGACGCCGTATTTGAGCGTGTGCGGCCCCCCGGAGTTCGTCGCCACGTTCCCGCCGATCGTGCAGGCCCCCTGCGAGGAGGGGTCGGGGGCGTAGTGATATCCGGTCCCTTTGAGCCGCTGCGTGAGGTGGACATTCACCACACCCGGCTGCACGATCGCATACCCGTCGCGGAGATTGACCTCCTCGATTTCCCGCATGCGGGTCAGGCAGATCATCACGCCGCCGCCGACAGGAAGCGTTCCGCCGGCCAGGCTCGTACCGGCACCGCGGGGAACGAAGGGGACCTCGTACTCGTTGCAGAGGTGGACCGTTTCGACGATCTGGCCGGTGGTGGTCGGAAAGACGACGACATCCGGAACCCGTTTCTCGACCACGTACCCATCGCATTCGTAGACGATCAGTTCGTCTTCGGTGGCGATGACGTTTTCCTGACCGAGAATCTGTCGCAGGCCGGCCAGCAGGGGCTGATTCGCTGAAACCACCAGATGTCCTTCTATGTGCGTCGGAGGAACCGGTCGAAGCGGCTCCGCCTCAGTTTGGAAACAACGTGTCGACTCGGCTGTCGAGATCGTCGAGCGAGGCGGTCGGTCCCAGCTCGTCCAGTGCCCGTTCGGAGGCGGCTTCCAGCCGGTCCATGTCGGCAATCGTCGCCGGCTCTGCCGCGGTGAAAGCCGTTACCGCCTTCGCCGGAGCCGGCCCGAGTTGCCAGCTCGGCCCGAACCGCCGGACCGCCTGGTACATCACAAACGCGCGAGTCCGTGAGACGCCATCGGCCCGCATGGCGTCGTAGAACATCCGATGCACCGCCAGGTACGGCTCGGTCCTGTCTTCACACGCCACGTCGTGCAGGACGGTCGCCCGCCGGTAGTTGCCGACATACGGCGGGCCAACCGAGTTCCACAACACGCCCGGGATGCTCGCACCGTTGACCACCCGGCCGGCCGCTGCCTCCCACCGCTTGCCGCTCGGGTCGATGTACGCGAACGGCTCGGTCAGTTCCATGTTGCGGTGGGCGCCATCCGGCTCGGTCAGCCAGCGGGTGACGACCTCGCCGATGAAGACATTCACGCCGTTGCTCATACCGTTGACCCTCCGGGTGAGACGGTCTGCCAGACGGATGCTGACGACCGCTCATCATACCGTGATGGAAGGCGAAAGCGAACTTCGCCCCATCGACCGGACACGCTCCTCAGCGTGCAGCCCGTTCGATTGACTCAACCGGTGTTGCGCCAAAAGATCGGATGGACGACGTCGCGGCGAAAGGTTCAAAGCGGACAGGTGCAATAATGCAGTCTCCCGGATGGTTTCTGGTTGCCGCAGGGCTGATTCTGGTGATCGTCGGTCTGATCTGGGTCGCCGGCGGGAACTTCTCCTGGTTCGGACGGCTGCCGGGCGACATCCGCATCGAAGGTGAGAACGGTCGCTTCTACTTTCCCGTCACCACCTGTCTGCTGCTCAGTCTCGTGCTGAGCCTGCTGACGGGCCTGGTCCGCTGGTTCAGCAATCGGTGAAATCCGGGCCAGCGGTCACGAATGCGTCTGTCGCGGCGTCGACAGGTTGTGCGGCTCGGTCAGCTTGCCGTACATCTCCGGCCGACGGTCGGCGAAGCGGTCGATCTCGTGTTTGTCGGGTACGCGAACGATGTGCTTGCGGCGGGACTTCGCGACGTCGATGTCGGCGTAGAGGATTTCCTCATCGGTTCCCTGCGACGACGCCAGCACCGCTCCGTTCGGTCCGCAGATGCTGCTCAGCCCGATAAAGCGGAAGCCCCGCTCGGTCCCCACCCGGTTGATCGCGGCGTAGTAGATCGCGTTCTCCATCGCCCGGGTGGCAATTGCCGACTGGGCGACGCACTCGGCACCGGGCGGCCAGTTGGTGGGCAGGGCGATCAGATCGGCCCCTTCGAGGGCCAGGCAGCGGGACGGCTCGGGAAACGCCGAGTCGTAGCAGATGTTCATGCCGACCTTCACACCGTGCGCTTCGTGAACGGCAAACGGCCGGTCCCCCGGCGTCGTGAACATGTCGATGCCGAGATACGGCAGATGCACCTTGCGGTACGAACCGACGACCCCCTCCGGGCCGACGAGGACTGCGGCGTTAAACAATCGATCGCCGTCCCGCTCCAGCATGCCGAAGACCGTCCAGCAGCCGAGTTCGCGACAGGTCGCCGTCATCTGTTCGGTGATCGGCCCGGGAACCGGCTCGCCATACTGCATCCCTTCCTCAAGCGACTCGTAGCAGTAGCCGGTCGCCGCACACTCGGGAAAGATCGTCAGCTGTGCACCGTGGCGATGGGTCTCCTGCAGATGGGCCTGCATGCGGGCGATGTTGGCGGGGACATCGGCGAGCGTCACATCCATCTGAACACCGGCGATCTTCATGCGGTCAGTCTCCTGCAGCGGCGGCACGGGATGAGTCATCACAACGACACATCGTAGCGGACGGACTGCGTCGAACCGACCCTCCGCGAACGTGGCGCAGCAACGGCAAGGGACCAACGAAAGCAGGCCCGGCCTCACGTGGAGACCGGGCCTTATCGAATCCGGCATCTCAGCCGGGTTGTTTTCTGCGGTCCGGGTGTCCCTTCAGGAACGGGAACGGCGACCGATCGTCAACATCACCCCGTCAGCTTCAACCAGTCAGCGGGAGCGGAACAGATCCGAAGCACCACCGACGCGGCCGGGTGTTGACGGGAAGCCGGGGCGACGGGTTTCCTGCGGCCGGGTCTGCGGCGGCCGGCTGGTTCCGCCCTGGAACATGCGGCGGGCCCCCGGCTTTTCGGATTCGAGCTTGAACTCCGCCTTGTACTGCCGCTGGGCGGGAGCGGCATTGCCACGCGGGCTGCCCGGAGCGGAGTGCATCCGGGGAGCGACGTTGACCGGACTGAATTCCACCCAGGCGTACATCAGGCCGACGCCCGGCCGCCAGAACTCGATCGCCGCTTCCCGGAAGGGACCGATCTGTTCCTTGGCGTATTCAATCTCGTGGTGCGTGCGGATCGAGTAGACCGGCATGCCGGCCGACGTCGCCCGCAGCAGGACGTCGTCGCGGAACAGCCGTCCCTGTGCCGAGAAGCCGGGGATCGTCCCGGTGATCCGCAGGCCGCGATGGTTCGGGAAGGCGTAGACGCCCAGCAGCATGCCGGACGCAATGCTGTGGTGCCCGCCATGATGTCCGCCATGTCGCCCGCCGTGGCGGACTTCGTGCCGCTTTGCACCGTTCCGCTGGAACGACTGCAGCGGATCGGACGCGACAGCGACGGCGACCGAGAGAATCATGACCGAGGAGACAGCGGCGATGGCGGTGCGGCGGGAGAACGTCATGGCTCCAGTCCTTCTCGTGAATGCGTGGGTCTGCTGTTCCGGGTGAACTGTCGGGCGATCGACCGGCCTGGCCATTAAGTTGTGTGGCCCTGGTTGCCGTCGTCCTCGAACAACCCGAAAAAACGCACGCACCGTGCCAAACAGCCTCCCGCCCCGAACAAACCTCCGTAACCCGTTGAGGAAACACACGTTGCCACAAAAATGCAGCATCGCCAGCCGCGCACACCAGTGTCGTCACATCGACAAAAGGCGTCTCACAGTGAGGACACTTTCCGGCAGAATCTGCGGATTGGAGCGACAGTGCCCCCACTCAGTCTGAACCGGTATCGGCCTCGGGTGACTCGTCCCGCCCCGGCTGCCACCATTCATCCAGCAGCCTCTCGAGCCGCGCCCACGTCGGTGCATGGGCCGGGTCATCAACGAGATTGACCGTCTCCCCGGGATCGTCGGCCACGTTGAACAGCGCCGGCGCGCGGAGGTAGCCGCCCCAGGGAGGTTTGCCGGCGTGCGCGTGCGGCACGATCAGCTTGAAGTCCCCGTCCCGCACCCACCGGTACGCGATGTCCCGCTCCGGATGCCCCAGTGACGAGGCATCGCCCGGATAGATTCCGCCGAAGACCGGCCGCGGGGCGAGTGGCTCCTCTCCCGTCGCCGCGGAAAGCAGGGACTGACCGGGCAGATCCGGGATGGATTGCGGACGTCCGGCGGCGTGAAGCAGAGTCGGCACGACATCGACGGAGCTGCACGGCGTCGCATGCGTGGCGGGCTGCACATGCCCGTCCCAGCGGATCAGTATCGGCGTCCGCAGGCCCGGCTCGAAGGGGGACCGCTTGCTCCGCTTCGTGTAGTTCCAGTTGCCGTCCGGCATCGGGCGCGACGCATCCGGCTCGAAGCCGTTGTCGACGACGAACAGGAACAGCGTCTCATCAGCCAGCCCCCGCTGCTCGATCATCTTGACGAGCTGACCAACCGTGTCGTCAAACTGGCTGCAGGAGGCGTAGTAGGGGACGCGGTGGGCGGGGACGTCGGGAATGTCTGCGTACGGCTGGCGGAACTTCTCCGGTGCATCGTGCGGCAGATGGGGCAGGAACGGCGCGTACCAGATGAAGAACGGCTGATCGCGGTGGGCGTCGATGAAGTCCTCGATCGGCTGCATTGTGGCCCGGCCGATCGCCAGCCCGGCATCGCCGTTGCCGTGCGCCACCACGTCGCCGCTGGCCAGCCGTTTGTTGCCCCAGGCTGGTTCGGGAGACGGCTCGGCGGTCGTCATGCCATGCGTGAACCCGGCATTCCGCCAGTGTCCTTCCCAGTACTTGCCGGTCTGTAGGCAGGCATATCCGTGCTTCGCCAGTATGCGGGGGAGGGTGGGTGTCGTGCGGATGAACTCGCAGGCGCGATCCCGCAGCTGGTCATATGTCGCCCGGGTGATCTCAGGGGACCGGGTCAGTTTCGAAAAACCGGGCGGCGGATGATTGAAGTGCACGCCATGCTGATGGGGATACAGCCCCGTCAGGAGTGTCACCAGCGACGGGCGGCAGACGCTGCTGGGGACATAGCCGTTGATGAACCGGGCCGACTGAGCCGCCAGCGCGTCGAGGGCAGGGGTGCGGACGTGCGGATGTCCCATGAAGCCAAAGTCGGTCCAGGTCTGATCATCCGAGATGATCAGCACAATGTTGGGGGCGCGGTCCGTCTCCGCAGCGGACAGAGTGCCCGTCCGTAACAACAGAATCAGACACACCAGCGCCAGTCCCGTCGTCGCCGAAAGCCGTCTCTCGATCATCCGCGTTTCCCCCTTCCCGTACCGGTCCGATCAATCCCGCAGGTCGGTGCAGTTGTAGCGACACATTCTGGGATCGGAATGCAGCCGATGCAAACCGCCCTGCAGTCCGGGTGAGCTAGCCTTCTGGTGCGGCCAGCGCGACAGACTTCGGACATTGCAATCCCCGGCCAGGATGCCGTCCGGGTCGCGCGATGAATCAGGATGGAACCCACACCACGGCCAGCAATGATGACCTCCGTGAAGCCAAGCAACGATTCCGCGCCACTGGTTCCCGACGCGACGGCAACGGACATCACGTCCGTCGGCGACGCATCGACCGGACGATCTGCCAGCGACACCGCACTCTCGATTCGCTGCGAACCGTTGCAGGACGCGGACCACCTTCTGCTGTGCGGCTGGCGGCACCTGGCGGACCGGAGTATCGAACCGAATGCGTTTCTTTCACCCGACTTTGTCCTTCCCGCGGCCCGGCACCTCGCCCCCGCGCAGACGCCATTGCTGATCTGGGGAGAGACGTCCGCCGGCCGGGTCGTCGGACTGGGAATCTTCGAAGCGGTCGCCGGTTCGCCCCGGCTGCCGCTGCCTCACCTGAGAAGCTGGCAGACGATCCACACGTTCCTGGACGGTTTTCTCGTCGAGGACGGCTGGGCCAGAGCGTTCTTCAACGGTTTCTGGGACTTTGTCTGCCAGTCCGAGTGGCATGGCGTCGAACTGCTCCGCTGTCCGGCAGACGGTCGGATGGCCTCGGAATTGAACGACGCGGCCGGACGCATCGGCGTCACCGTCCATACCGGCCGGACGTGGGAACGGGCTCTCGTGAAGCCGCGCGAGGGAGGCCCCGAGGCTCTGGCAGCCGCGACATCCCTCCGCAGGGCCCGAAGCCTGCGACGCTCGTGGCGGCTGCTCGAACGGTACGGCACGCCTCACGTCGCATTCCGCCGGGATGCGGCAACGATCAGCGAGTCGACCGCGACGCTGCTGTTTCTCGAAGACCTCGGCTGGAAGCACCGTGCCGGCACGTCGCTGGCCGCCAATCCCCAGCAGAAGCAGTTCTTCGAAGACCTCGTCGCGCGGTTCGCGGAGAACAATCAGATCATCTTCTCCGAACTGAAGGTCGACGCGCGAACGATCGCCAGCGTCGTCAACCTTGTCTCTGGCGGAGCGGCGTTCGCCTTCAAACTCGGGTGGGATCCGCAGTTCGAGCGGGCCTGTCCCGGCTACCAGCTCAAGGCACAGACCGTCGTCGAAGGTCCGACGCAGCTCGCCAACCTCGACTTCATCGACAGCTGTGCTTCGCCCGGATCGTTCATCGAGCACGTCTGGCCGGAACGACGGTCGCTGTGTGCACCACTGTTCCTGGCCAGCCGGCGGTCCCGCGCGGCCCGTCACCTTGTCGATGCCGCCCGCACGTTGCGCGACTTCTGGCGCGGCTCGCCTTCGACCGAAGCAAAGTAGTCGCCGGGCAGCAACCACCATCCACCACACCTGCGTCCCCGAACCGTGATCCACGCGATGGCGAGACGACTGGCCAACCTGTTCCCGCCGCCGCGACCGTTCGATCCGGCTCCATCGCGGCACTGCCCGCCGCTGGATGGTGTGCGCGGCCTGGCGATCCTGATTGTCTTCGCCTACGACTGCCTGAAGATTCCCAACGACGGCAATCCGATCTCGCTGGGAGTGCGCTGGCTGTCGACCGCCGGCTGGTCAGGCGTGGATCTGTTCTTTGTGCTCTCAGGGTTTCTCATCACCGGCATCCTGCTCGACACACGCGGGCGGGACCGATACCTGAGCAGTTTCTTCCTGCGACGGGCGGTGCGGATTCTGCCACTGTACTACGTCACGCTGTTCGTCGTTTTCGGCATTATGCCGCCGGTTCTCGAAGCGTTACATGCCTCGGCGAGCGTGCAGCAGTCGTATGCGCAGCTGAGTGCCGACCAGCTCTGGTTCTGGTGCTATCTGCAGAACTGGATGGTGGCACTGCGGCAGGCCTGGCCCGACAACAACGTGCTGAACCACTTCTGGTCGCTGGCGGTCGAGGAACAGTTCTACCTCGTCTGGCCGTTTGTCGTGATGTGGCTGTCGCGACGTCAGCTCGCATGGACGTGCCTGACGGCCTGTCTGTTCGCTCTGGCGGCCCGTATCGGCCTGCTGTGGTGGGGTGTGGCCCCGCTGACGACATACGTTTCGACGCTGACGCGGCTCGACAGCCTGTGTGCGGGCGCTCTGCTGGCGATCGGCATCCGCAATGCCCGGATCTATCCCTGGATTGCCCGGGCCGCACTGCCGGTCACGGTCGGCATGGCTGTCGCGGTCGCCGCGCTGGACGCCGTCTGGCCGGTTCTGCGGTACGAAACGACCGGAATGCACATGGTGGGACACACGCTGCTGGCGATCCTGTTCGCCGGGCTGATTGGAACCGCTGCGACCGTCCGTCCGGATCATCTGCTGGCCCGCAGTCTGACAATCCGGCCGCTGACCAAGCTCGGTCTGTACAGCTACGCGATCTACGTCCTGCATCGTCCCGTCTACCGGATGGTACAGTCGTTCGACTGGTCCTGGCTGTTGCCGACGGTTCGCGGCTACACGGTCTTCGGCGTGTCGCTGGCCCTGTCGGTGCTGGCAGCCGCCGTGAGCTGGATTGTGCTCGAACGCCCGATGCTTTCGCTGAAGCGGTACTTTCCCCGTCCGGGTGAGGAGAGTGCAACGGGTGATGAAGTGGACCGGCAGCCGGCCGGTGCAGCCGAGCCCGAGGGAATGGCGGTGGCAAGGTCGTAACGGGAGTTTGTTCGCCGGGTGGCACGCCCTGGAGCGGAGCGAAGGGCGTGGTTCACAAGGCGTGGGACGCGAGGGGCCGGGACACCGCATGGCCACTCCGCTACGCGGCGAGGCCATGCCACCCTGAGGCCCGGTCCAGGATGCAGCCAGAGAATACTGGAACTCGTCCCAGCCTACGCGTCTTCCAACACGCATGGCCGGAGTCCGTGGCAGACAGGGACATGCTTGCCTTCAAGGGCAAGCATGCCACCCGGCCGGGTGGCACGCTCTGGAGCGAAGCGCAGCGGAGTGAAGGGCGTGGTTTCAGGCCGGTTGGGTGCCGTCGCCCACGGCGACGCACCGATCGCAAGCGATACCAGCACGAAGCGCAAGCGAGTGGATTCAACGGACGCGGATGCTGCATCCGGTCGCGGGACACAACGGCAGCACCCGCACACGTCCTCCTGTGGCTGCGCCACCCGGACACGTCCCATGTCCGGGCCACCCACGGTTGTCAACGAAGTGCCAGCCCGGACGGTGGTCTGCCGTGACACACCCTGCGACGGCACCGTCAGTCGAGACCGTATCGCCGCAGCTTCTGTCGCAGCGTGCTGCGGTGCATTCCCAGCCTTCGAGCGGCCGCGGCCCGGTTGCCGTCACACTCTTCAAGAACAGTCCGGAGCAGTGCCGGCTCCAACTCTTCGAGAAACCGCTCGTAGGTGCCCGGTTCGTCATCATCGGTCTGTGTGTCCGGATCGCTGAGCGCCTTGCGGGTCCAGTCGGCGACAAGCTGCTGCAGCCGATCCTCCCCCGTCCCCGGCTGCGCATCCGCGGTGAGCATCGGCGGGGGAAGATGTTCACGATCGATCCATGCCCCGCGGGCGATGACGGCGGCCCGCTCGACCGCGTTACGCAGCTCCCGAACATTCCCGTGCCAGGGACGTTCCCGCAGCTCCTGCATCGCCCGGTCCGTGAACTGTCGCTGCCCTTCACCCCGATCCACCTGCCGCAGGAAGTGCCCGGCGAGCAGCGGGATGTCGTCTCTCCGTTCCCGGAGTGGCGGCACCACGATGTGAAACACATTGAGCCGGAAGTACAGATCTTCACGAAACGTGCCGGCGGCGATCAGGTCCGGAATCGAACGGTGTGTCGCCGCCACGACCCGAAACCCGGTCGGACGGGGCCGGACGCTGCCGACCGGCACCACCTCCTGGTGCTCGATGGCCCGCAGCAGTTTGACCTGTACATCGAGGGGCACATCGCCGATCTCGTCGAGGCTTTTCAGCCGGTGCTGGATTTCTTCCGGACGCTGGCTCATGACTGTTTCAGTGCAGTCTGCACCACCTCCAGAATGGCTGATTTCGTCTCATGGTCCAGTTTGGAGGCTTTCAGGTCCAGACCGGACAACCTTGAATCGTTTGCCAGCATGGATGGCAGTTTTATTTTCAGATGGGATATATCTGCCAGTTCAATATCGTCCAGGATGCCGTCATTCAGGGCACTGAGAAGCGCGATCTGCGTAAGCAGGTCCAGCGGCGAAAGCCGGGGTTGGGCAAGCAGGGCGGCAATGCGCTCCCCGCGCTTCATCCGCGC
>ENA-ORCW01000136-ORCW01000136.1-marine-metagenome-genome-assembly--contig:-NODE-136-length-92189-cov-4.008794_pt1 | contig 92189 bp, 69 predicted proteins | sample MGYA00237784_ERZ508517 | MGnify/ENA primary metagenome ERZ508517 (study PRJEB26187, sample SAMN06268979) | marine metagenome | isolation source: Tt ae E1 feedstock associated aerobic enrichment on...
GAAGGAACGGCGTTGATCGACACGGCGATCCAGAGGTATCTCGCGCACGGCTTCTGATCCGCGCGACTACACCTTGCAGCTCTCGCCCGGTTGCAGAACGACCGGCTCCGCCAGCGTGTCACGCCGAATCGCCGCCGACCACGCCTGGGCATCCTGTGCAATCAGCGGCCACGTGTTGTAGTGGCAGGGAAGCACGCGACGGGGATTGAGAAACTTCGTCGCCCGAACCGAGTCTTCGGGGCCCATCGTGTAGTTGTCACCGATGGGCAGAATTGCCAGGTCGATTCCGTGCTCGCCGATCAGCTGCATGTCCGAGAACAGGGCGGTGTCGCCGGCGTGATAGATGGTCCTGCCATCCAGCGTAAGCAGCAGTCCTGCCGGGTTGCCGCCGTAAGAACCGTCCGGCAGCATCGATCCGTGATGCGCGAGGGTCATCCTGACCGTGCCGAACTTGAACTGATGCTGACCGCCCAGGCTCATTCCGTGGCAGTTCGTGATGCCCTGGCGACCGAGCCACTCGCCAATCTCAAAGTTAGCGATGACCAGGGCTCCGGTCCGCCTGGCAATGTCGATGGCGTCGCCGACATGATCGCCGTGACCGTGCGTCAGCAGAATCACATCAGGCGAGAGATCCGCCGCCGTCACTGTCGCCGCCGGGTTGTCGGTCAGAAACGGGTCGATCAGCAGCGTGTGATCTTCCGACCGAATCTCGAATGCCGAATGACCGAGCCAGCGCACCGTCGGCATGACCATCTCCTGGCGAGGGGATCACTTCAGCGGGCATTCAAGAGCCATGCACGCCGCACGGCGAATCTGCAGTCCCTGCAGGTCCGTGGAGCCACGTTCCCCTCCCGGTCTCGTGTGGCCTCACACACGACAGAGAGTTGCGGAACGCCCCGATGGGGCAGGCACAGACTGCGACTACTCTTCGCCGGCGTCTTCCTCGGCCTCATCGTCCGGCAGGCCGACAGGCTCACCGCAGACCGAGCGGTTGACGGCTGCGACCGAGACTTCGGTCGGCGGAGCCATCTCCGATTCCTGGAACTCCGCGTTCTCGAGGATGACGTCGACCGCCTTCCGTTCGCGAATCTGAGCTTCGAGGTTCTCGATCATGCCGGACTTCACGAGGCGAGCCCTCACACGCCGCGGGTTCTCGCCGCGCTGCAGAGCCATCATCGTGATTTCCAGCTCGATATCCGTGCTGGTCACTTCGAGATCCTCTTCTTCCGCGATGCGGTCGAGGACGAAGTGCTCCTTCAGATTCTGCCGGGTCATCGAGATCGACTTCTGACGCAGGTCGTTCTCGCGAGCGGCAATCTCACTGCGGGTAAAGCCAGCCTGCTGCATCTCGAGGATCTCGCGACGCAGGGCGTTCTCGACCTGCTTGCGAACGAGGTCTTCGGGGAGATCCCAATCGGCCGACTCGGTGATCTTCTCGAGCACCTGCCGTCGGGTCGACTGACGCTGCTCGTAGGTCACCTGCCGCTCAAGCATCTTGCGGACTTCGTCCCGCAGCTGCTCTTCGGACTCGACATTGAGCCGGGACAGGAACTCGTCGTCCAGTTCCGGGCGACGCAGGCGTTTGACATCGAGGACCGTCATCTTCAGCGTGACGGTCTCGCCACGCATGCCGATGTTGTCCGCTTCCATCGAGACCGTCAGGTCGAGTTCGCGGGTGTCACCTTCCTTCGCCCCGACCACTTCCTTGTCGAAGCCGGAGAACTCCGCGTCCTGGAACCGGAGGACCGGGCGAACCCGCAGGCTCAGCTCGTCAATGTGGTGCAGCACCTTGCCGTCGTGTACGAAGTCGGCTTCGACCGTCACAAAGTCTTCGAGCGAAGCCGGTTCTTCAACCGGTTCGAGCTGACCGTACTGCTCGACAAACTCCTGCAGGTAGGCGTCGACATCCCCGTCGGAGATCTCACGAACGGGACGTTCGATCTTCAGCCCCTTGTAGTCGGGCAGATCGAACTCGGGACGCACCTCGACGTCGAATTCGTACTCGAAGTCCCCTTCGTCCGGCACTTCGATGCTCTCGACGTCGAGATTCGGCTCGTTGATCGGATCGAGGTCTTCCGCCTCGGCGATCCACTCCAGGCTCTGCATCAGAACCTTCTGCTTGACCTGATCGGCCAGCTCACTGCGGAAGCGACGACGGATCAGCTGCTCCGGCACGTGACCAATACGAAAGCCGGGCACAGCCGCAGACGTCATCAGCTCATCGACAGCCCCCTGCATCACGTCGTCGATCACCTCACGGGGGACCGTCACGCGAACATGCTTCTTGCAGGGACCGACCGACTCGACGTTGATCTGGAGACGATCGAAGCCGGCGTCGTCGGCAGCAGCCCCGCTCGCGGCATCGTCCATTACAGCCTGGGGTTTCTCAGCGTCCGCCACGATGTCATCCTTCCTCAACGGCATTTGATTCGTTGGCTGCCCGGCAAGCAGTTGCGATGCGTACCACGCGGGCGGTACGGGCCCGCTTCAGTCGCGGCCACGCAGTAGGCGAGCAGAAAGAGAGTGAGGCCAGCCAATAAAAAAGAGCGGGTGAAGGGATTCGAACCCTCGACAACCACGATGGCAACGTGGTGCTCTGCCAACTGAGCTACACCCGCAAGACCGGTGAATCACCGGGAATCCAGATTGTCTGCGTCCCGAACGCCTCAGCTGCTCAGGACGGGTGTCATTATGTCCAAGCTTTGGAAACCGTCAAGTCTTCTGCAAAAAATCATCTGACAACTTTTCCGGACTCACTCAGACCCCGGAAGATCCGGCATAACCTCCACGCCCGAAAACGGTTCCGCAATTCATCCGGAACCGTTCCGCCAGCCCCCCCCTCAGAATGTTCCATCTCGAACCTCGAAGTGGGTCGGCTTGCCCAGACGCTCTCCCCCACGCTGGAGCCAGGCTGCGATTCCCTGCAGCAGATCGTCGACACCAACACGCGGCGGGCCCCACTGGGCGTCAGCCTCGACAGCGCTGTTCAGAAGGGCATCGTCGTTCTCGTCTCCCGTGTACCGGACGGGGTGCCCCAGCAGTTCCCCAAGTCGCTCACAGACATCCCGGACACGCAGAATCTCCGGTCCCGCCAGGTTCAGGAGCTTTGCCGGGCTCTCCGCCAGCGGCAGGGCCGCGAGCGTCCGGGAGTTCGCATCGCCCTGCCAGATGACGTTGACGTAGCTCATCGCCAGATCGATTGTCTGCCCGGAAGCAACCTGTTCCGCCAGATCCACGAGGACGCCGTAGCGGAACTCGCACGCGTAATTGAGCCGCAGCAGCACCGTTGGCGTCGACTGCACGTCGGAAAAATGCTGGAACATTCGCTCCCGCCCCAGGCAGCTCATCGCATATTCGCCCACCGGGTTGGGTTCGTCCGACTCGACCGATCCCCCAGTCCGGCGGTCGACCGTCCCGTAGACGTTTCCGGTCGAGAACGCGATGAGGCGACTGTCCGAATACCGTTGGGCTACCAGCGCGGGCAGGTGGACGTTCATCGCCCAGGTCAGCGGCAGGTTTCCCGCCGCCCCGAACTTGCGTCCCGCCATGTAGATGACGTTCGGGACGTCCGGCAGCGACCGCAGAAACTCCTCGTCGAGCAGATCCCCCGAGCACGTTTCGACGCCCCAGCTCTCGAGTCGATCGCGAACGGCGGCATCCGAGAACCGGCTCACCGCGATAACCCGCCGGGAGACGCCCGCTGCCTCGGTGGCACGCAGCGCCATCCGGGCAAGCGTCGGCCCCATCTTGCCGCCGCAGCCCAGCAGAGCAATGTCGCCCGGCACGTCCCGCATCGCGGCAATCGCTTCCGGGCCCGGCTCGCTCAAAGCCAGTTCCAGCTGATCTTCGTTCTCAATCCCGGCAAGTGACATGGCATTCAGACCCAGGCGGTTTCTTCTTCCTCGGGAATTTCCTCGGCGTCCAGCGCCTTCAGATCCTCACTGCGGAAGAACCGGCCGGCAATCAGCCGGACCGGCACCAACAGAGCAATGAAGACCGGGAACAGGATGCCGGCGGGACTCGCCTTCACCACCCACAGCACGACCAGACAGGTCAGCTGCAGAAGCGTAAAGACATGCATCGCGGCCCGCGGCACCATTCGCGTGTAGTGCGTTCTCGGATAGAGATCCGGGTCCGTCAGCCACAGATTCAGCCGCTCGAAGAACTGGTTCCCGCTGATCGACACCACGCCCATGTACAGGAACAGCCCGTACAGGACCGGCTTCGGGACCAGTTTGAGCAGCGGCAGCGCCAGTAGCGACAGCCCGATCAGCACGTGAATCCCCAGGCCGCTCAAGCGCGTCTCACGAACGTGGATGATCTGCTCGCGGTGATCGCCACTGCGGGTCACGATCTCCTCCGAAGTCGCGAGACTTCGGACGTGATTGAGCGACCGGACGGTCGCCGCCACCAGTGGGGGCAGCCCGAACAGAGCACAGATTCCGACCAGCAACCCGACGACCAGCAGATCGAGGTGGTAGCCTTCCCCCTTCTTCAGCCGGTTCTGCGGGCTGTTCACCAGGCGGGCGGTGATATTCTGATCGAGATAGACCAGCACGGAGAAGAACATCGCAGGAACGATACTCGCCCCCCACACCCAGACCGGCGCGTCGAACGGATTGACCAGCCAGCCACGACCGCTCGATGTCGCCAGCGAGTCCGGCACCTCGAGCGCTTCCGGCTGCACCCGGGGAAACGTCGCGGCAAACAGCATCATCAGCACGACAGAGATCGTCGGACCGAAGTCCGCCAGGAACTCCCGCACCGACGGCCTGAGGTAGACACTGCGGCGGAACCGGCTGAGCATCATCGCGATGGCAAAGGTTCCCACTGCCAGAAGCAGCGACAGGAACGCCACATCGTGCGAGACCCGCTCCGTATGTGCATCCTGCAGATAGCCAATGATGCTCTTGAGCGACTCGCTGATGAAGATCGTCGAGATCAGTGCCGCGAAGATCTCGTCAGTAAATCGTGTGAAGTAGCGGATCAGGCAACTGGCGTCAGTCAGCGCGAAGATCACGCAGAACAGTGCCGTCCATAATCCGACCCAGGTGTACGTCTCGAGAAATGGAATCTGCAGGTCGATGCATAGCCGGTACAGCGTGGCAATGAACACCAGCAGGGGGCCGGTCACGCCAAGCAGATTCAGCGGCTGCCCCGATGCGAGCGCATAGACCGTTCCGCAAAATGCGGTTGCGACCAGGGTCTCGGCGATTCCGATCGTTCCGCCGGTCGCTCCGTACATCAGCCCGCCGAACGTCACCGTCGGCGCCAGACAGGCGAAGTAGAGAAACAGCGTCGAGCCAAGCGTCTTGGTATGCAGTCCGTCGGTAAAGTCGGACCGGTAAAACGGCAGGCGACGACGGATGTCGGCGATCAGGCCACCGCCAAGGTGACCGCTCGGCTGCAGCCCGGGCGAGACGGTTGGCTCGGTCGTGACCGCTTCGGGAGACGTCCGGGCCTCGAACCGATCCAGTGCCTCCAGCAGATCGCCAACGTCTTTGGCCTCGCCCGCGTCATAGCGGAACTCGTCGTCCGACATCAGCCGGGCGATGGTCGTCAGCGTGTCGAGGTGGGCCGCGGCGTCCCGGGGCGGGCCGATCAGGACGAACAGATACCGCGTCGGGATGCCGTCCGGCGCCCCCATATTCAGCGGATGCTTCAGCCGGACGAACAGGATCGTCGGAGCTTCGATGCCGTCGAGATAGGCATGCGGAACCGCGACCGCATGACCGATCGCCGTCGAGAATCGCCGCTCGCGTTCGAGCAGATCCCGCTCGAGCACTTCACCGACATCTGTCGAGACGACATCGAGCGAAACGGCATAGTCGACAATCTGATGCAGCAGGTCGCTGGTACTGTTTGTCTCCAGATCAATGAAGACGTGACCCGCGTTCAGTGCCCTGCGAAGATGCTCCATGGGGCCATGCGCTTCCGGATAATCCTGACCGGTGAAAACCTGTTACGGCGTCGCATCACTGCGACTGCTGGCCGTACCGTGGGCCCCACTCGAACGGGCCGCTGGCTCAGGGCCCGGCCGCCAGCTGTGAATCGATCCACTCGGACATCGACGCCAGTGACCGACTCCCCTCGGTTCGTGCGATGATCTGACCGTCACGAACGAGAACGAACGCCGGAATGCCGTTGACCGAGAACTCGCCGGTCAGCTGCGGGTTCTCGTCCACGTTGACTTTCGCCACCTTCAGCCGGCCCTCGTAGTTGACCGACACGTGAGCCACAACCGGCTCCATCTGCCTGCAGGGACCGCACCAGGGGGCCCAGAAGTCGATCAGCACCGGCGTGGAACTCTCCAGCACTTCCTCCTGGAACGTCTGGTCGGTGACCGTGACTTCATTCCCGTCAACGGGAGGCAACGATTCTCCCGCACATCCCGCGATCAGGATCAGCAGGGCCATCAGCGTCAGATTCCGGGCCATTCCGCCCCCCTTTCATGCGTTGTGAGCGTTCTCCGGCAAATTCTAGGCGAACCACGGAGCCCCGGTCGACAGCCTTCTCCGGGAGCGGCGCAACGACCGCCAAATCCGTCCCCCCTGAACCGATCTTCCGATGTCGACACCATCCCCGGCCGGAATTCTCACCAGAGGGGTCGCCTCATTTCTCCGACGTGTTCCAGAAGCCACCCCGCTCGTGTTCATAGCGGGCTTCCCGACCGCGAACAGAGGCGTCGAGCTGTCCGTCCGCGAAAACGGTCTGCCCCATGACCCAGGTCCGCACCGGCCAACCGGTCAACGTCACGCCATCCCAGGGACTCCAGCCACACTTTGTGACCTGCTCGGCATTCCGGATCGTCGCCTGCCGGGACAGATCGACCAGCACGAGATCGGCGTCGTACCCTTCGACAATCCGCCCCTTGCCGACGATGTCCCACACCCGTGCCGGCGCATCGCACATCCAGGAGACAACATTCTCCAGCGTACACCGTCCTTCATTGACGGCATTGAGCATCAGGGCCAGCGAGTTCTCGACGGCCGGGAGTCCTGAGGGGGACTGCGGGTACGGCTGCTGCTTTTCTTCGAGAGTATGGGGCGCGTGGTCGGTCGCAATGACCTGCAGCCGTCCGTCCAGCAGCCCCTGCCAGAGCATTTCGTTGTCTTCGCGGGTCTTGATCGAGGGATTCATCTGCACCAGCGAGCCGAGACGGTCGTAATCGTCGACGTTGAACAGCAGATGGTGCGGGCAGGCTTCGGCGGTGATCAGACCGTGATTCTCCCGCAGCAGCTCGACTTCGTTTGCCGTCGAAACGTGCAGCACGTGAAACCGGTGGTTGTGCCGCACCGCCAGGTCAATCGCCCGCCGGGTGGCAATCAGGGCCGCCTGATGATCGCGGATTCTTGAATGATCATGATGCGAGCTTCCGCCGGCGAGCCGCTCGGCATTCGCACGGACGGTCGCTTCGTCTTCACAATGCGCGCAGACGGGCAGGGTCGTCTCGGCGAAGATTCGTTCGAGCGCCTCCTGCTCGTCAACGAGCAGGTTGCCGGTGCTCGAACCGATGAAAATCTTGATGCCCGGCGTGCGGGTCACCGCCTGCAGGGTCTCGACGTTGTCGGGCGTTGCACCGATGTAGAAGCCGTAGTTGACGACACACCGGTCGGCCGCCCGCTGCAGTTTGGCGTCGAGTGCCTCCGGCGTAATCGTGGCCGGTTTCGTGTTGGGCATCTCGAGAAACGTCGTCACGCCCCCTTTGGCGCAGGCGAGGCTTCCTGTGTGCAGGTCTTCCTTGTGTTCGAGTCCCGGGTCACGAAAGTGGACCTGATCGTCAATGACGCCGGGGATCAGATGCAGCCCCGAAGCATCGACCGTTTCATCCGCAGCGGCAGTGGCCGGCGGATCGATCCCGATGATGGTGGAATCCTCGATGAGGACATCGACCTGCTGCACGCCATCGGGCAGCACACACTTCGCATTGCGGATCAGGGTACGCATGAATTCACCGGGGACTTCGGGACGGGCGTTACGCTAGCAGTTGGCAGGCGTGCAGAACAACTCTACAACGGCAGGGAGTTCGGACTCGGTTCGGAAAACCTTCACTGTTGCCAGAGATGTCCTCGCCATTCGATCTCGACAGCCGCCGCCACTTTCTCAACGTCGCCGGAATCGTCGAAGGTGGACTCGTTCTTGTGGCCCTGCTGCTGGCGGCCGCACTCGGCCTGCGACCGCTGGATGCCATCCACTGGAATCTGGCCGACCTCGGCTGGGGAGTCCTCGCGATCCTGCCGATGCTGGCGCTGTACCTGGTGCTCGGCGATCTCAGGGAACTCGTCGTGAACATGCTGGGAGGCCCGCTCAGCCGGCTGTACTGGTATGACCTGATGCTGATCGCCGCGCTGGCCGGTTTTGGCGAGGAACTGCTGTTTCGCGGCGTCCTTCAACCGTGGCTGGCACAGATCAACGAAACATTCGGACTGATCGCCACCAACATTCTCTTCGGCCTGGCGCACGCGATCACCCCGGTCTACGTCCTGTTTGCCACCGGCGTCGGCTTCTACATGAGCTGGCTGGCCGATCACCCCGGTGGCCGGAACCTGCTGCGACCGATTCTGACGCACGCAGTCTACGACTGGATCGCTCTGGTCAGCATCGTGTGGTTGTACCGCCGGCGACAGATTCCGCCACCAGTCGATTCCCGTGAGCCGGCAGAGTCCACGCCGCAAGATCCGCACTGACCGGTCACGAAGATTCCCGCCCACATCGCCTGAGACCAGATCACAACGCCTGAGCCCACCGGAGCCGATCGTCATGCCGCGAGTGTTCATACCGCCGCTGCTGCAGAAGCACGCTGACGGACACCGGGAGATCGACATCGACGGGGCGACCGTCGGTGACGTGATCGACGAACTCGAACGTCGGTTTCCCGCTCTGACCGGCCGGCTGCGGGAGGGTGAGGCATTGCGTTCGGGCCTGATGGTCGCGGTTGACTCGACGATCAGTGACCGGGGACTGCTTCAGCATCTGCCGCCGGACTGCGAAGTGCACTTTCTGCCATCGGTCGGCGGTGGGTGAGAACGGTAGTGCCAGCTCCCGGTGCGGCCGGTTCGAACCGGGCCTGCCACGACTTGCCTGTCCAGGTCGCGCAGCGACAGCAAGAAGCTGCCAGGTCGCTGCATGGCCTGTCCGGATTCAAGCAGTAGCAACGCCTTCACACGTCCTCTTGTGGCTGCGCCACCCGGACGCCTGCCGCGTCCGGGCCACCCCGACTTCAGGCCCGCCAGGTGTCAGTCAAAAGACGTCATCTCGTGCGTGTCGCGGCGCACGGGCGAAGCCCGTGGCACACCAGTTCGGCCGAACCGGGGCGGCCGGTTCGAACCGGCCCTGCCACGACTCGCCCTTGCAATCGCACGGCTCGCAGAGCCGTGGCACGAAACGAACAGCCAACTGCTACCCGGTCCGGTGAGCGGCCCGCCAGGCACTGATCGCCTGCCGGTCAATTCCGGCATCATGGTCCAGCTGACGCTTCAGCTCCGCCTTCATCTCATCCGAAGCACTCGCCAGTAGCCCCTGCATTCGCAGGATCTCGATATCGTGGCCCGGCGGAGACCCACCAACGATCTCCGCCAGAAAGTGCGTCCGATCCCCCGCATCCAGGCGGGACTCGACGCGGCACTCGAGCCAGCCTGCGACATCCCGGAGCAGGGGACACCCTTCCGGTGACCGTCCCACATCCAGCCCTGCAAACTTGTCCACATCACGCTGCGTCTGCATGCCGAACGTTCGTACCAGCTCGATCTGATCGGCGCGCAGCAGGTGCAGAACCAGCCGGCCGGATGTGTCGACAAGCTGCCACGTGCGATGCTGCATCGCCAGACCGACGATGATCCGCGGCATGTCGGGAACGATCGACGCATTCATGACCGACGTGCAGATCAGGCCGCCCCGCTCGTGGTCCGCTGCAGAGGTGACCAGCCAGACCTCCGGATCGAGTGCCTTCAGGACCGGCTGGATCCCCGCTTCCCGCGAAGTCATCACGTCACTCCTGACTGTTGATAGAGGCCCCGGCACGCCCGACCGTTCCATCGGCACGATCACCAGGCCGATACACGTTTGAACGAGAGATGAGGCCGGAAGCACTCGGCAGCCGCGACACCACACTGCATGCCGCGCGTCCCGGCCTGCTGCCGCATCAGATCGAGCAGCGGAGCGAAGTCGCCGTCGCCCCCACGCTGCAGCTGACTGGCGTGTTCCTGCAGCATCCGCTCCTTGATCGCCATCGTATCCGACACGTCGACGTAGAAGCCCGGTTCAAATTCGTGCATGCCGACCGTATCCATCCACCACACGGCAGGTGGGGCGTCCAGCGGCGGCAGACGGGAGTCCCAACCGTTGGAGGCACACGTCCAGGACGTCGCCTCGACCAGACTGGAAGCGGCGCGGTGGTCGGCGTGATAGTCGTTCGGCGCGTGGGCCAGTACCAGCGTCGGCCGGACAGTCCGGATCAGGTCCACCACAAGATGCCGCGTCGGCAGATCGTCCACCAGACCGCTGTCCGGCTGCTCTCCCAACAGCAACTGTGCGTCAAGCAGGGCTGCGGCCGCACGCATTTCCTGACGGCGGACGGCTGCCAGATCTGCGATGGCCTCGGCCGGCTGTCCCTTGTCTCCCTGGCAGAGGACGGCGATGGCGACCCGGGCACCATCATTGCGGGCCCGGGCCAGTGTGCCGGCACAGAGCAGTTCCGCATCGTCCGGATGGGCGACGATCGCCAGAACGGTTTCCCCGTTGAAGTTCAGTCGCATCGTCCGCCAGGCCGTCCAGGAATGTCATGTCCTGCCGGTGCGTCCCCGGCAGCTCACAAGTCGTCGTGCCGCTAGAAATCACGAAACGGCCCACGCGGCTCGGCCGCATCCATTTCGGCCTGCCAGTGACGGAAGTGGTCCCGCATGCGACCAGCCACCTCCGGGCGCTCGTCGATGAGGTTCTTCTTCTCTGCGACATCGTCCGCGAGATTGAACAGGAATTCTCCCGACTCGTTGCGAACCCACTTCCAGTCTCCCACGCGGGCGGCTTCCTTCTGCCGACGCTTCCAGAACATCGTCTGCCTCTCCGACGGGGACTCGCCCGCGAGTACCGGCAGCATGTCAAACCCATCGAGGATGACATCCTCCGGCGGTTCGACGCCGGCCAGGTTCAGCAGCGTGGGAACGAGTTCGAGACTGGTCAGGAATTCGTCGCTGACGCTGCCGGCGGGAATTCGCGGCGGGTAGCGGACGATCGCGCAAACGCGGATGCCTCCCTCGAAGAGGCGTCCCTTTCCGGCCCGCAGCGGACTGTTGTCCGCTCCGCCGCTTCCTCCGTTGTCGGAGAAGAAGACGACGATCGTGTTGTCCGTCAGGTCATACTCGTCGAGCAGCTCGAGGACCGCGCCGATCGCGTCGTCCATGCAGGTGATCGAGGCCAGGTATTCCAGCTTCCGTTTCGACCGGCTCGCCACCTGGGCCGGCTTGCCGTAACGCTTGCCGGTCGTGAACGAGTCTTCGAGATGGGGATACATCTTCTTGTACCGCTCGGGAGCCTGGGCAGCGGAGCGGATCTTCGGGTCGAGATTCGAGGCTCCGTGCGGTGCATTGAACGGCAGATACAGAAAGAACGGTCGGTCGTGGTTTTCCCGCACGAAGCGGACCGCCTCCCGTCGGAACAGATCGGTGCAGTACGTCCCTTTGTCCTGCTCGGTGGGAGCATTGCCCGAGTACATCGACGGCACGCCGTAGCGTTCATGCGTGAAGTAGTCGATTCCGGTATTCACGAAGCCGTAGAACTCGTCCCATCCCCGCTGCAGGGGGAGGTAACGGCGATGAATTCCCAGATCCCATTTGCCGAAGATCGCTGACCGGTATCCCGCCTGCTGCAGCATCCTGGGCAGCAGAACCTCGCGGGTATCCATGCCGCCGATCCGTTCCCAGGTGACGTCGTAGTCGTCCGGCTTGTACTCGAGTCCGTAGTCGGGGGCTTCGTTGCGGATCATGTCATAGATGCCGTTCCGCTGCGGGTAGCGGCCGGTGAGAAACGCACCGCGGGAGGGCGTACAGGCCGGCCAGGCGACGTAGAAGTTCGTCAGTCGCACGCCTTCGTTGGCGAGGCGATCGAGGTTCGGCGAGATCAGCTCGTCGTTGAGGACGCCCAGGTCGTTGTAGCCCTGATCGTCGCTGACGATCAGCACGATGTTCGGCGGATCGGCTTCCGCACCGGCCGCAGTGCCGGGCAGGGCCAGACCTGCCAGCAGCAGCATCGGCAGAACGGCCATCACCCCGACGCGGGCAATCGAGGGACAGTGGCGGCGACAGGTCGACATGGTGGTCACTCCTCAGGCGGGCAACGACAGTCCAGCACGCATCATAGGTCAGCCGATTCCCGGTGCAACGGACGCCCCCGCAAGTCCGACCTGACCCGCATAACCGCTCCAGACCAAAGAGTCCGCATCTCTCCGAAACTCCGGGCAACCGGCAGACCTGAAACGTGGCCCGCTCGGAATCTCGCCAGACAACCGATGCTTCGCCGCTGTCCTTGCACATCAAGTCCTAGAGTGAACTGGGCCGCGAGACCGCGCGACAGAGCCTGAAGCAGGGCAGCTCATGAACCCGTTGTTAGTTGATTCGGATACACCGGCACCGCTCCCGCAGATGGAGTCCGGGTGGTTTCTGGTCGGGTGCATTGCTCCCGGACAGCCTGCCCGGCACTTTCCCATCTCGAAGGAAACGTTCACCATTGGCCGTCGACAGGGAGTCGATCTCAAGCTGGGATCGATGCGAGTTTCCGGCCGGCACGCCGAGATCGTCTCGATCTCCGGCAATCTGTTCCTGCGCGACCTCAACAGCACCAACGGCACGTTCGTCAACCGCAAGCGGATCACACAGCCAACCCCGATCGCAACTGGCGACCACATCGAACTGGCTGACATGGAATTCCGCGTCGAACACCGGGATCCGGTTACCGAATCGACCAGTGCCGACTCGAACGGCTGCATGCGGCAGACGATTCAGGAGATCGACTCGTTCGAATCCGAATGGGTGCTGACCCAGTTCGACGAACTCATTCGCCAGCGCGCCATCACGCCCGCGTTCCAGCCAATCGTGGCATTCGACACGCGTGAAACAATCGGCTACGAGGCGCTGGCCCGCAGCTCGATGACCGGACTCGAAACGCCCGGAACAATGTTCCACACGGCCTCACTCGTCAATCGCGAGGCCGAACTGAGCATGCTGTGCCGGCAGCGGGCGGTCGAGTGCGGCCGGCTGTTGGGCCAGGAAAATCGCATCTTCGTCAACACGCATCCGCTCGAATGCCTGTGCGTCGACGTCATGCCGTCCCTGAAAATCCTGCGAAAGAACTTCCCGGACGTTCAGATGGTCGTCGAGGTGCACGAGCGGGCCATCGACGACCTGCATGCGTTTCGTGAATTCACCGCCGAGTTGGGCGACCTCGGAATTGAACTCGCCTACGACGATTTCGGAGCCGGTCGGGCCCGACTGCTCGAGCTGGTCGAAGTCCCGCCGCAGTTCCTCAAGTTTGACGCCGGTCTGATCCGTCGCATTCACGAGGCCTCCGAGCACCAGCGGAAACTCCTCAAGATGCTTGTGGAGATCGCCCGCGACTCGCACACCAGGACGCTCGCTGAGGGGATCGAGACGCGGGAAGAAGCAGACGTCTGCCGGGAGATCGGCTTCGACTACGCGCAGGGGTACTACTTTGGCCGCCCGTCGCGACTGAAGCGCTATCCCTCCGGACTGGGAATGTCGGACACGACAACGGTCCCTCCACGCGAGTTTGACGAAACGTAGCGTTTGGCGACGTTCTGCATCAGAGACGCGAACCGCGCGGCGCTTTGTGTTGTCCGATGGACGTTCGCGACAACCGGCCTCCACGCCACAGGAATATCCGTCCGCTTCATTCCCCGCGGTCGTCCCGGGTGCTGTCGAGAGCCTGGCTGTCGGAATCGAATTTGGCGGAATCGAATTCGTCGGGATCAAATTTGTAAAGGGCAGCGAGCTGAACGCCTTCCCGCCGGAGTTCGGCCAGCAGCCGGGCCCCTTCCGGTGGATGCGCAAGGCTCTTCCAGGGATCTGCTCGACGTCGGAAGACGACTGCATACCGGATCTGATCGCGGTTCACGTCGTCGTAGGCGCGGAGTTGCCGGTTTGCCGGCTGACCATTCTCCGTCCGCTGCAGGGCCGGCTGCATCTGCAGTACGGCCAGATACGACGGGTGCAGAACCGGAGCGACATCGATCACGCTTCCAGGTGGGACCGCCTCGGCGACGTCGCTCAGAAATGATCGCGTCAGGCTGTCTCCCCAGTACGACAGTTCCATCCCCAGTCCCGCTGCCCCGCGCGTTCCCCCGGCCAACAGGTTGTAGTAGCTGAGCTGAACCGGATGCAGGGCGACCAGGCCCCATCCCTGTGCCGCCAGCAGGAGCGCCAGAACCGCCCCGGCGGCGGTCGCGTTCGTCCGCCGCTTCAGCCCGTCCAGCAGAAGCGACGCCCCCCGCCCGATCAGAACGGCCCAGGCCGGCGCCACGACCAGAAACAGCCGCGTTCCATCGTAGACCGTGATGCCCGGCAGCGCAAAGAACGCCAGCGTGCAGACGATCGTCAGCAGCAACAGCCAGACGCGCGACCGGGCCGTTGCGTCGGCGTCCGCTTTCACCAGGCCACCCGCCAGGCCGAGCAGTTGCAGGCCGAGCGGCACCGTGATCGCGAACATGACGAACGAGTAGTGCCACGGCACGTCACGATCGGCATACCGTTCACCAAAGTAGAAGCAGTACAGGATCGCACGGTCTGCGGCGCGTCCCAGGTATTGCTGCAGATGTCCGACCGGGTCGAGCCAGAGCCAGGGCCAGCCGGCGAAGAACACGGTCACGCCCACCACGGCCAGCACAATCAGTCGCGGCAACACGCGCAGTCGCCACATGGCAAGCGCCCACAACCCGATCGGGATCGTCAGCACAACCGCCTGGATCTTCGTGAGCAGTGCCAGCCCCCACAGCAGTCCCCCGATGCCGACCTGCGGCCACGTCGGTCCCGATGGACGGGCCGCCCAGCGATCGGCGACGTAGAAGACGCCCCCGGCGAAGACAAGGTTCATGAACGTCTCGAGCGACGCGATGTGGGCGTGTACGAAGACCCGCGGCATGAGCAGCAGGGCAAGGGAAGCAACGGTCCCGGCTGTGGAGCCGAACCAGCGACCGGCACACCAGCCCACCAGAAACACCGTCGCAGCGAAGGCGAGAGCCGGGGCCAGGCGGGCGCAGGTCGTCGAAAAGGGACTCGCCGCGTCGACCGGTCCGAACAGCGACTGACCGGCGCGGTGCCCCAGTCCAATGAGCAGGCGTCCCAGCGGCGGGTGATCGGAGTTGTAGCCCGGGTCCCCGAAGACCTCGAGCCAGCTGCGGGGATCGAGGACGCCAATCCCGTAGCCGAGCAGTCCGTCCACCAGCAGCACGCTGTCGACGACGTTGAACGGTTCGTCGAGCGTCAATCCGGGTCCCTGGCCGAGGACGGGAACTTCTCCGCCGGCATCGAGTGTGGCGAGGACCGCACAGGCGGCGAGGAGTGCGATGGCCAGCGGGGGCCAAAAGAAAACAGCCGAAGCGGAAGGCACATTGCGTTCCGCTTCGGCTGGTCGAGTCGAGCCGCTCATTCGCAATTCCGTCAGAGAACCGGGTACGGGAGTTCTCGGCTCCAGACGAAAGAGCAGGAAAGATCGTGCTGTCTCAAGTGGCGGGATGCCTTCGTAATCCCGTTTCGGATCTGCCGTCTTCCGGATCGGTTGGACCCACGATATTCGGAGAGCATCAAATCCGTAAGGGTGAAGAGCCCGTCCTGTCTGTTGTCTTCCGCACGAAACCGCTTCGCCTGAATGTGGCCGATGTCGAATTGATCATAGACCACAGGCGAGCGGGCAGGCAATCAGCGGCCCGCTGGGAACGGGTTGATCAGACCAACTGCTTTTTGCGGCTGACAAGTGTCCGCACGCGTTCGCCCAGCAGAGCCGAATCGAACGGCTTGCGGAACGTTTCGTTGAAGATGGTCCGGTCGAAGCCGCTGGCAGTGTCCTCATCGCTCAGAAGGGCGATCAGGACGGTATCGGTGTAGTCGCCGTTCTTCCGAAGGTTCTGGGCGATCATCAGGGCTTCGTTACGGCCCATGGCGAAGTCGACCACAACACAGTCGGGATGCAGGGACTCGGCCTGGATGCCGGCTTCGAAGCCGCTCTGGGCCAGTTCCAGCTTGAAATCTTCAGCAGGCAGAATTTCCCGCAGACCGTTCTGCACGTGGGAATCAATTCCCACAAGCAGGATCTTGCCCATGGCTTCGTCTTCCAGCTCGCCCAGGGGCATGCCATGCTCCTTGAGGAACCGAATCAGGTGTTCGCGAGGGATCCGACGATCCTGCGAACCCGGGATACGGTAGCCACGGAGGCGGCCGGAATCGAACCATTTGCTGACGGTGCGGGGTGCCACTTTACAGATCTTGGCTACTTGACCAGTAGTGAAGATCGTCCTCATTGCGGGCTCTCCAATCACAATCTGTTCTGGGTCAGGGGGCGCGTCGCTCCCCCCGGATCTTCACCCCTAGTACGATGGCCGGCTCTCCTAGCCAGTGGGTCCTTGGCGTCAAACCACCGTGTTGGAGTCGGGGTTGTCTCAGGTTCCATCGGATTCCGAAATTGCATGCGGCTGCGGCCCCCCTTGGTCGTCCCACGACGCCCCCCAAAACTGAAGCAGGATCGACAGCCGGCATACCGGAATTAGTCGCAGGAGAAAGCCTCCTGCGCGGAGGGAGCGGACCGGATGCCCTGGCTGGAACGTAAGTTCCCCGGGCCGGTCGGCAGTCCTTGAAGCGTCCATTCCCCCCTCGACGACAGGTTCCACACGCCAGAGACGTGCGACCGGCGGGAAGCGTTTTCCCCGGCGGTCCGAACCCAACCGTCTGACCTATACTTTCGTCCTGCGCGTCGCGCAGACTTTAAGTCGATTGTTAAGCTCTCTCGGGGAAATACGCGGAACCCTCCCGACTGCGGGGCTGGAAGACTTCGCTGCAACCGGCACGCGCCCTACGGGTCGACCCGCATCCAAACGTAGCACGCGTACAACCGGCACAGCCCGATTCCTGAGGGCCTTTTCAATTCTACGGACCGGCCCGGTCCGACAAATCGCGACAGACGGTCCAGACCTTCCAGCCGGACCATTCCCTGTAATTCGTCCCCCGCCCCAACGCCGCCGCCGCGACACATGGGATTCCGCGCAAGGCAATCACGCCGAACATCACGTTCGTGCCGGCCTTTGCGTCAGGTCCGACACGTCCCACCCGACGGCAAACGGACCGTCCACACCAGAAGACGACGGCCCCGGGACGGTCATCCCGTCAGCAAGCGGCGGGAATCGGCCGGGGAAGGGCGGCGATCGAAAAACCGGAGCAATGCCACGCCGGTCTGCAGGACACGTGGCCGCCCGACCGTCACGCGGCAGCGACCGTCACGCGAGAGTGGCCTTCATGAATCAGTGGCCGTCACGTGATACCGGTCACTCGTCGCCGGGAACGTCACTCGTCGCCGGCCGGTTCCACGTCGGCGGCAGGGATGCACGCCATGCCGAAGTAGAGTCCCGAGTCTTCGCACTGCTTGCGGTACGGCTCGGGGAGCCGCTGAAGAGTCGCCTCGTCCCACTCGATGAAGCACTTCGACGTGGCACCGCGACCGCGGACCTCGACGGCGACGCCCGTCCAGCCGGAAATGTCCACGTCGGGGAATTCTGGCATGGTGACGCCGTCCTTGACGCGCACGGCGCTTCCGGAGGTCAGCTTGCGTGTCGCTTTCTTGGCCATGAGAGCAGGAATTCCGTTCCTTGTCCGGGGCGGGGAGGTCGACTGAGGATTGCGATCTTGTAGCCGCACCTCGCTCCAGTTGTCAAATTCGATGCCGTCGTGCGGAGTCTCTGCGGGTGCCCGGGACCACCGACCGCTCCGACCGCACGATCCGGTTTCCGGTCCCGTGACGGGCAGCAGACGCCGTCCCGATTTCGTAAACTACCTGAAGTCGAGCAGTCAGGCTACACACCCTCCTCGCAGTCGACCGCAGCACCGCCCCAACGCCCCCTGATTGCGCTGCGGCATCCCCTGTTCCGGCAGGAAATGTGCAATGGATTTTTTTGAAGTCACCGACGACGCCGTCGCCACCTTCCGTCAGGATGGGTTTCTGATCGTCCCCGGGTTGCTGCAGACCACCGAAGTCGAGCGGCTGAGCAGCATCGCCCGCGCCGACCGCGATCTGGCCGAATCGGCCTATGGCCGCAAGGATGCCGGCGGTGTCCCGGTCATGCTCTCGGTCCGCAACGAACTGTCCGGGGACATCTACAGCGCGATCGCCCGCAGTCGACGCGTCGTCGAAACAATGGCGGCCCTTCTGGGCGACGAAGTCTACCACTACCACCACAAGCTCATTCTCAAGGAGCCCCGCGTCGGCGGCGCGTGGGAATGGCACCAGGATTACGGCTACTGGTACAACAACGGCTGCCTGCTGCCCGACATGGGAAGCTGCCTGATTGCCATCGATCCTGCCACGAAGGCGAACGGCTGCCTGCAGGTCCTGCGCGGCTCCCACCACATCGGGAGAATCAACCATCTGACGACCGGCGATCAGACCGGTGCCGACCCCGAACGGGTCGCTGTCGCCCTCCAGCGGTTCGAACGGGTCTACGTCGAACTGAATGCCGGCGACGCCGTCTTCTTTCACGCTAACCTGCTGCACCGGTCCGACCAGAATCGCAGCGACAATCCCCGCTGGGCCCTGATCTGCTGTTACAACACCCGGCGGAACGATCCGTACTGCGAGTCGCGGCATCCGCGGTACTCGCCACTCGAGATCTGGCCCGACGAGCGTGTCCTCGAGTTCGGTCCCGCTGCCACCTGAGCGGAAACCACTGCATGGCAGGCGGAGACCACTGCATGGCGGGCGGAGACCACTGCACGACAGGCAGAGACCGCGGCTCGCCTCACGCCTGCCACATGTACATCTCGAAGTCGGGGGACGGGACGCTGAACTCGATCGCCCCTTCGCTGGGGACGCGCTCGGTGCTCTGACCGCCGTCGAACAGTTCGACGAACAGGTGAACCGGTGCCCCTGAGTGAATCTTCAACTCACCAAACGCGACCGAACACTCGAAGACGGCATCGACGGCCGCCTGTGCGGTACAGGCCGAAACCGGTTCGCCGTCGAGGTACGTTACCGCCTCCAGCGACTCGCCGCCGAAACCGGTGACGCGGACTTCGTAGCCGGCCGGCTCCAGAAAACGGACGCACAGCTCGTCGATGCCGGCGAGATCGTCCGCAGCGACGTGCCGGGTATCGAGCCTGAGCATCAGTGTTTCGGCGTCGAATCCGAACCACAGATCCTGGACGACTCCGTCACTGACCTGCGTCATCGTTCCACGTTCGCTGCCGACCTCGTAGCGGCCGGCATCGATCCACTCGAAGTACGTCGCGCGACCATCCACTCTGGCCGAACAGAATCCCCGCGGCATTGTGTGCCGGACGCGCTTCTCCACGTGCATGATCGGCCGTTGCAGACTGGCCGGCGGATGATGCCCGGTGAGCGTGTACACGTTCCGCAGGTGCTTGCGGAACAGCTCGTCGAACAGGGCGTCCTGGTCCGACGAGTGATCGTCGCCGAACCACCAGAACCAGTCGCTTCCCTCGGCGATGAAGATCTCGCGCCAGGCCTGTTCGAGCGTCTCCTTCGGCGGTGGCGACTCCCGCTCGACCTGCTGCAGGAACTGACGGGTCTCGTGCAGCACGTCCCACGCGTCGCGGTCTTCCTGGTGGCCGATCCAGATGTAGAAGTCGTGGTTGATCCAGCTGCCGGCAAACAGCCGGTTGATGCGGTCCCGCCCGGGCTGTTCCGCCAGATAGTCGCCGATGCGGACCGGGCTGATCTGCTTGTGTTCAACCGCTTTGCGGTACAGGGTCCGCAGAAACTCCACGCCTCCGTCGCGGTAGTATTCCCAGCAGTTCTCGCCGTCGAGAATGACCGGCACCAGGGCGGGCCGGCCGGAGTTCTGCCCCGCGACCGCCTGCCCGATCGAGGCGACCCGCCCCAGCATGTCGTCGGCCGCCCAGACCGGATCGTTTCGCTGGTAATGAAACCCGATCAGGTCGCTCAGACCGTGGTCGCGAAAGACGATTTGCAGCGACTTGCCGCCGTCCTCCACGTGCCAGGGCCGGTAGAGCATTTCCGGATGCGACAGGTGTCCCTGACCGTCCCGGGCCACGAATCCCTGTGTGGAATGGGAAAGGATCTCTTCGTCGGTCGCGATCCATTCGATCCCGACGTCGGCAATTGCCTGTATGATCTCCTGCGAAACCGAACCTTCCGACGGCCACATGCCGCGCGGCGGCGCTCCGAACAGTTCGGTGTGAAACTCGACGGCACGCTCGAGGTGGATCTTCGCGTCGTCCGCATAGGACTCGAGGTGCGCCGGCAGATCACACCCGGTCATCGCCTCGCGGGCACTCCGCTTGTTCCAGAGCAGCGGCAGGATCGGATGATAGAAGGGGGTTGTCGTCAACTCGACCTGGCCCCCCTCGGAGAGTTCGCGATGCAGCGGAATCACCCGGGCCAGGACGTCACGCTGGTAGCCAAGGAGCCACTGTTTCTCGTCTTCGCTCCAGCCCTGGCCCTTGTCGCGAAACGCGGCCAGTTCGGGGTCTTCCTCAAACAGGAGCGGATGCATCCAGGTAAGATTCGACCAGACCTGCAGATCCCGAAGATCGCGGGCCGAATAGCGGGGCAGGGCCCGGTCGGCCTTGTCGGTGCCAAATCCCCGCCGCAGGTACAGTTCGTAGTACCGCGGATACGGCCGGATCATGCAGTCGACATTGGCCATGAAGAAATGATCGAGCAGGTAGAGCGCGTCATTCTCGGAGAGGCTGTCGGCCGAGGCGCGCGACACGTCGAGATGCCGGTCGCTGGCTCCCTCCTCGGTGTACCTGCGGATCTGCACCAGCAGACTGGGCACGAGGTTGATCGTGCAGCGGAACTCCGGCACCTCCTTGATATGCATCGCCATGCCGATGTAGTCCTTGGTGCCGTGAAGGCGGACCCAGGGCATGGGGTTTTCCCCGGACACATCGTCCGGGTAGTACGGCTGGTGCTGGTGCCACATCAGGGCAAGCGAAGCTGCGTTCATCAGTCGGTTCTGGGCCGGAAGACTCGAAAGTGGGCGACAATCTGTATCAGCCGTCCTGGTGCGGAACAGCGTGACGACCGTGAGCGCGACAGTAAACATCGACGTAGCGGGCGGCACTCCGGTTCCAGGACCAGTCCCGTCCCATCCCGTTGCGGACAATCTGCTGCCAGGTATTCGAATCGCGGTACAGATCGACCGCCCGATCCACCTGTGTGATCAACGCTTCCGGCGAGTACTCGGCCAGGACAAAGCCGTTCCCACTGCCATCCGCAATGGCTGCAGGAGTCGCATCAACGACCGAATCGGCCAGTCCGCCGACGGCATTGACGACCGGCACCGTCCCGTAAATGAGGCTGTACATCTGGTTCAGCCCGCACGGTTCGAATCGGCTCGGCATGAAGTAGCAGTCCGCTCCGGCCTCGATGCGATGGGCCAGTCCTTCGTCGAACCCGACGAACGCAGCCACCTTGTCAGGATAGCGATTCGCCAGATCCCGAACGAGGTTCTCGTAGTGCGGCTGACCGGTCCCGAGAAACACCATCTGCAGATCGTGCTGCAGGTGCCGCTCGGCCGTGGCGGCAATCAGGTCGAATCCCTTCTGCTCGGTCATCCGCGAAATCATGCCGAACAGCGGCGCGTCATGCCGCGCCGGAAGTCCCAGTTCCCGTTGCAGGTCGGTCTTGCAGACCGCCTTGCCGTCGGCAACGTTGCTGATGTCGTACTGCCGCGCCAGCCGGGGATCGCGGGCCGGATTCCACACATCCGTGTCGACCCCGTTGAGGATGCCGACCAGATCGTCCCCCCGGTGGCCCAGGGCCGTTTCCAGGCCGCAGCCGAACTCCGTCGTGCAGATCTCGCGAGCGTAGGTCGGGCTGACGGTCGTGATCAGGTCGGCGGTGACGATCCCGCTCTTGAGCAGGTTGATGTCCCCCCAGAATTCGAGCTGCCGCCAGTTGAAGTGCTTCCAGTCCAGGCCGGTCAGAAGCATGTCCCACTTCCAGAACCGCCCCTGAAACGCAAGGTTGTGGATCGTCAGGACCGTGCCGGTGCTCTGCAGGCCCGGTTGATGACGATAGTCGACTTCGAGAAGCAGCGGCAGCAGCGACGTCTGCCAGTCGTTGACGTGGATGACGTCCGGCCGCAGATCCAGTCGGGCCACCGCTTCGAGAACAGCCCGGGAGAAGAACACGAACCGCTCGCAGTTGTCCTGATAGTCGTGCCCCTGATCGGTGTACAGTCCCGGCCGATCGAAATACATCGGCTGGTCGACCAGAATCACCCGCAGACGACTGTCGGGCAGCTCGGCCCGTCGCAGACCCGCCTCGACCACCTTCTGACCAACCCGAACTGTCACCGTCGTACCGATTTCGGGGCAGGGCAGGTCGACCGGCACATGTCGCGGGTAATAAGGCACAACCAGCGTCACTTCGTGATCGGCAGCCGCAAGGGCGCGCGAAAGGCCCGTCGCCACGTCGGCGAGGCCGCCGGTCTTGGCAAACGGCACCGCTTCCGAGCTGGTTACGACAATTCGCATCCAGAATCTCCTGTCGCTGGTCGTCTGGATCGTGCGGGGGCGGACGGGACCTGCTGGCTCCGGAACAGAACCGCCGCAACCGTAGCAGGCCCCCCCGTTGTTGCCAATGCCAGCAGAAGCGCACCGGATCGCTTCAGGTCCCCCGACCGGACGGCTCCGCTATACTCTGCATAGACCGTGCAGATCCGAGACCGACATGTCCGCCCCCGCGACCGCCCCCCACGACGATTTCCACCGGGAACAGTTCAGCTGGCAGTTGCCGGCCGAAGGAATCACGATCCGCATACGCTGGTTCGGACTGTGTGTCGGATACGTGCTGGTGAATCTGCTCGGACCGGTCGAGAACCGGGTCGAGCTGAACGCCATCCTCACGCTGGGGGCCGTGTATGCCCTGCTGGACACCATCTGGAGCATCCGCGGGCAGGTCTTCCTGCGGGCCGCGCCCCTGTTCATTTCCCTGATGGAAGCGGTCTTCATTGGCCTTCTGTGCCACTTCGACCGCGGCCTGGAGAGCCCGTTCCGGTTCTACTACTTCCTTTCGCTCCTGGTCTGCGCGATCCGCTACGCGCCGTCGACCACCTGCATGACGTTCGTCCTGCATGCCACCAGCTTCGCGACGCTCGCACTCAGCCACGGCCTCAATTCGTCCGGCGACCTGACCGCCCTGGTCATGATGGTCATTTTCATGGGATGGGTCACCTGGGCGAGCACGGCACTGGTGACCCTGCTGAAGACCGCCAGCTTCAAACTCTCCAACCTCAACACCGAACTGCAGAACAATCAGGCCGACCTCGAGCGCCGCATCGCCGAACGGACTCGCGAACTGCAGGAGTCACAGGCACTGCTGGTCCAGCAGGAGAAGCAGGCGGCCTTCGGGCTGCTTGCCGCCGGCATCGCCCATGAGGTCGGTAATCCGCTTGCCGCCATCAGCTCGCTGGTCCAGATGATGAACCGCCGCGAACTCGATGACTACATGCACGAGAAGCTCGGCCTGGTCGACGAACAGCTCCGGCGGATCCAGCGGACCCTGCACGAGCTGGTCGACTTTTCCCGGCCGGCGACGAACGACGTCGCCGTCTGCGACATTCACGAGGTCCTCGACAACGCCCTGAACATCGCCAAGTACTACAAGCGCAAGAAGGGAAAGACGATCGTCACGACCTACGCGGACGGTCTCTCCCGCGTCGAAATCGTCCGTGACCGGATCCTGCAGGTGTTCCTGAATCTCATCCTCAACGCCATGGATGCCACCGGCGAAGGGGGCAAGATCGAGATTCTCACCCGGCAACGCAACGGCATGCTCGAGATCGCCGTCTCCGACGACGGGGTCGGAATCGATCCGCAATTCCATTCGCGCCTGTTTCAGCCGTACTTCACGACCAAAGCGACCGGTACCGGCCTGGGTCTGTTCGTCTGCCGCAACATCGTGCAGGAGAGTGGCGGCGACCTCGAACTGACCGAAACCTCCTCCGCCGGTACGACATTTACGGTGACGCTGCCGGCGTTCGCCCCCGGTGGAACGTCCGATCCCGTGGTGACCGCCACGTCGCAGGAAGGCTGACCGCTCCACGTCTCCCGGTCGCGTCTGCCGGTCCAACGCATCCCAATCAGCGAACGTCGACGTAGTGCCGGGCCAGAGAATCGGGCGAGACACCGCAGTGGGCGAGTGTCAGGAGCGTCCAGTTCCGGAGCGTCTGTCGGAGGATGCCGTTCTGCTGCCACCGCCGCGGACTGACATGCAGCCTCGGTCCGAGAAGCCGGACCCCGCCGTGGCGCGCCAGACTCTTGGAGAGGAGCAGGTCCTCCATCAGCCGGACTTCCGGGAAGCCCCCCACCCGCTCGAACACCTCGCGGCGGATGAAGATCCCCTGATCGCCGTATGCCCAGCCGAAACAACGGACACGGGCGGCATTCCCCCATTCCAGCATCCGGTAGGCGGCCCCCTGCGCGTCGATTCGCTGTCGAAAGCAGCCGGCCGGCACGTCACCGGAATCGAGCGCCGAGCGGATCTCTTCGAGGCTGCCCGGCTCGAGCCAGCAGTCCGCATGGAGGAACAGGAGGACGTCTCCCCGTGCGGCCGCAGCGCCGGCATTCTGCTGCAGGGCGCGACCGCGAGGCCCGGGAAGCGCCTGATCGGCCTCCTGACGGGCCAGTTCGAGCGTTCCGTCATCGCTGCCGCCATCAACGACGATGACCTCGCATTCGCCCAGGTCGCGCGTGCGACGCACGACCTCGGCGATGCGGTCGGCTTCATTGAGCGTCGGGATGATGACGGAAATCTCCATGGCCGACCAACTGTACGCCCACAGCCGGAGCGCGAAAAGGGATCGCGTCCCCAACAGAAACAGCCCCGGCACGGCAGGCGTGCAGGGGCTGTGTGGTGGCAGTTGGACGCGAAGCAGCGGCGTGTCGTCAGGACTTTGCCGCATCCGCCGCCGACGTTTCCGCGTCAGCACCGGAGCCGCTGTCGTCGGCGTTCATCGAGGGCGACTCGGTCAGTTCGGGCAGCGAATAGAGCGGGTTGTCGCCGAACTTCTGCTGACACTTGGGGCACTTGGTCTTGGCCAGCCCCTTGCCGCCTTTGCCGCCCAGCTTCTCCTTGTTGCGGGCGTCTTCGCTGACCACGATGCCGCAGGCGCCGCACTTCCAGCCGGCGATGACCGGTTCCACCTTGGGATCGGCCTGGTAGAACTCGAGGTGCTTGAGAGCCTTGACGGCGACGCTCGAGTAGTGGCAGCGATGGGTTTCGTATTCGTCTACCATCGGGATGCCGGTGTTGTCCGCCAGTCCCTTGACGCCGTACTTCTCTTCCAGAAGCCGGGCAAACTCGCGGAACTCGGTCAGTCCCATCGACACGTACTGCGTCTCGGCGGAGTCCTCCTGGAGGGGCAGCTGAATGGCGATCCGGCCGGCCCCGAACACGGGGATTCCCGCGAAGAGCGAGTGAGCCCGGGATTCGACCGGCTGGACGACCCGCAATTCGCTCAGCGCGTCCAGCTCGATCGGCTTGACCTCCGCATCCGGAACCTGATCGACCGGCTTCCCTTCGCGCAGGTGCGTCTGGGCTGCTTCGCGGAGTTCTTCCGGCTTGCCGCCGCCGCCACCGAACAGCCCTCCCCCCTTCTTGCCGAAGGTGATCAGCAGGAGCTGCTCCTTGCCGAATGCAAAGTCGGTCGGGACAAACTCCTTGGTGAGGCTGTCGGCCTTGAGCTTGAGCTTCTCCGGATTGACCGTGTGGACATGCAGTCCATCGAGCCAGCTCGCGAAGTCGGTTTCGGCCGCAGCCTTTTCCTCTTCGGCCTTTTCGCTCTTTTCGGTTTTGAACTTCGGCGGATCGACCGGGACGATGAACGGCGCTCCACACCGGGGACAGCGACCGGTCATGCCGCGGTTCTGGTCCTTGACTTCGATCTTGCAGCCATAGGGGCAGAAGATGATGAAGCCCCCCGGCGTTCGCGTGCCTCCGACCAGCCGCCGCTGCTTCTTGCGGCGTTTGCGGGTTTCGGCCTCTTCCTGAAGAGCCACTTCAAGCAGGGCGTCTCCCCCGGTGGCGACGGAGTGGGCCAGTTGCGGTTTGTCGTCGTCGCCGGAGGAGGTCTCCTCGGCGCTGTCGGAACCGGCATCATCGGGACCGGAGGCCTCTCCGACCGGTTCGTCGTCACCGCCATCATCGTCCTCCGCGGCATCGGCCGCGTCGGTCTGCTGGTCGGCGGGAAGGACGGTACCGATCGACCCGGCGAGCTGGAAGTCGTCGTCGGAGGCCGACGTGACCATCTGCGTGGTCTCGACGGAGACCGGCTCGTCGTCCTCCGGCACCTCACTGAAGATCATGGGTGCCGGGTTTTCCTGCATCTCCTGGAAGCGTGCTTCGATGCCCTTGTCCATGAAGGCACCGCAGTTCCAGCAGCGCAGCAACCCCTTGCGGACCATCTCGCCGCAGTCGGGGCAGGGTGCTTCATGCGCCCCGCCGGCGTCCGGCGGATTGGTTCCCTGTGTCGTGTCGTCGTTCGCTGACGGCGAATTCATCCTGCCAGTCCCCCACATCAACGCGCCGCGGCAGCCTCCTGCGAGCCTCGATCATTGCGGACCTGAACCGTTGGTTTTTCTTACCGCCTCAAAGCCTTCGACCTCAATGTCGAAGACCAGTGTCGCGTCGGGGGGGATGATGTCCTTGACCCCGGCACGACCATACGCAAGCGAAGGCGGTATGATCAGACGTCGACGTCCTCCCACGCGCATTCCCGGAATGCCCTCTTTCCAGCCGGCAATCACCTCACCAAGTGGAACCGTAATCGGCTCACCTCGGCGGCGGCTGCTGTCGAACTGGGTACCGTCCGACAGTTGCCCCACATAGTGAACGGTGACTGTTGCCCCTTCCGGGATCGGATCGCCGGTACCGGCGATCATATCCACGTATCGGAGCCCGGACGGGGTGACTCTGGACAGATCCAGGATGCGAAGAGCGCGGAAGTCGACGCGATTGCGATGACTCTGCAATCCAACATAGCCCATCGGCGGACGCTCCGCGAGTCGTCGCACGCGACTTTCTTCCTGCCCCAACTGATCGAGCCAGACGTCATTGACCACCTGCCCGTTGATCGATACCCGAATCCGCGGGCCAATGCAGCTGATCTCGCATGCATTCCACTGCCCGGCCCCGAAAGCCGCGCCCGATTTTGCCGGCGGAACGTGATAATACAGGCTGCCCGTGTACTGCGACGGCTGCAGGTTGCGATACTTCTCCGACGCATCGTCGATCAGCTGAATCTCGATTCCGGTCAGGGACGGATTCCCTTCCTCCGGAAACCGGACCGCCACTCCGCTGTTCGCCCCCTCCGACAGCCGGTACTCGAACCGCAGAATGAAGTCGCTGTATGCCCGTTCCGTCCGAAGCCACCCGGCCCCCGGCGCCACACAGCTGACAACCTGATTCTCATACGCCCACGAGGCCTCCTTCCCCTCGTGAACCAACCAACCGGACAGATCCTCACCGTTGGTCATCATCTCGAACGACGGTGCCTGCGCTGCAACCGTCGCGGCGGCCGTACGGACCCGGTCTGCGGCAGCCGGTGCCGCGTCCTGTCCCTGGGCCCGCACAGGTATGGCGACCGCTCCACTCCACAGTGTCGCCGCGACGGTCCATGTGTAGATGCTCGCACGAGACGCGCTGATCATGTTGTCTCTCATTCCTGATTCCGTTCTCCGGGCGACTTCGTCCTGAAGTCGGGGCAACTTGCCCATGCCATTGCCCGTGGCATGTCGCGACGGCTGGATGCTCGTGGGTCGGGGATACGTTTGCGGACGCCAGGCGCCCGCCAGACTGCTACGAGGCAGCAGTCATACTGGAGCGCTTTTCCGGTACTTTCGTCAAAGGCAGGATCTCCGGCGTGCCGGAGTCCGGTGCGTCTTCCGCAGACACTTCCGCAGCGGAATCCCCCCGCCGCGAACGTGCCACCAGTGTCAGGATCGCCGGCAACGTGACCAGCGAAACGAACAGACAGCTTCCAACGCCAATCACCAGCACCAGGCCGAGACTCGAAAGTCCCTGGTGCGATGCGGCAATCATGCTGCCGAATCCGATCATCGACGTCAGTGACGTCAGAGTGATGCCATTGATAATGCTCGCCGAGGTCCGGTACCGGCCCCGCTGCATCCGGAAGTCGTGAATTACGTGCACGCCATCGTCGACACCAATGCCGAGGATGAGCGGCAGCACGATCAGATTCGCCGGATTCAGGTGCAGACCCAGCATTCCCAGCGTGCCGAACATCAGGCAGCCGCCTCCCAGCGGGGGCAGCAGCGCAAGGAACGTGTTCCGTACGCTTGCGAAGTCGAAGACCGCCGCCACTGCCAGAGCGAGCCCCACATAGAGCCCGGCCAGCCACAGCGGATCCAGCGACTGCTCCGAGGCGTGCACGCTGGCAACCGCGAAGACGATCACGCCCAGAGGAATCAGCAGCGTCGCCCACAGTGGTCCCGGGTCGAGTCCGTCGATCAGCAGGACCAGACAGATCACCAGCAGGGCGTAGATCGCCGCATCGCAGTAGCTCGAACGAATCTGCCGGGCGGCTTCGTAGTTCTGCAACGGCGTTCCGGTCACGTCAGGATCGACAGAACGGACGTCGGCGACGAACCGGCCGAGCGGTTCCTCGTCCCACACCTGCTCCTTCGGATAGACACGCACCAGCCAGTCGCCGGCCGGACTCACGAACCGTTCCTGCAGAGCATTCGAAAAATCGTCGAGTCCCACCGGCGTCGGATCGGCCACCGCGGCGAGTGCCTGAAACTGACCATGCAGTGCCGAAAGCATCGCATACTGGTAATTCGCCAGCAGCCGGATCTGCTCGCCCAGGGGGAGGGCGGCCAGTCGATCCAGAAACTGATCCAGCTGGCTGCAGGCCGTCTCGGCCCCGGCCCGTTCAAGGGCCCGGTCCAGATCTTCCAGTGCCAGTCCCACCGCCTGTGGATCGAGCTGGGGGAACTCGCGCGGCAACGCGCCCAGCCGCGACAGCCGCGCGCGAAATCCCTGAACCAGCAGTTTGGTTTCTTCCGGAGGATAGAACGGCAACCGCGACCCGAGTTCTTCGACGTGTCCGACCGTCGGCAGGGCGAGAAACTGCTGCTTGAGCCGCCGCGCTTCCGACGGACTGTCGGCCAGCGAGACTGCGTACAGGAGCGATCCGTCGGACTTCTCAAAGATTCGCTTCTGGACTTCGACCGATTCAACGCCGTCCGCCTGCAGGTTGAGAAGGTTGGCGTCGTAACGAACCCGCGACCAGATGCGTCCGTCACGGTATTCCAGTCCGAACGCCCCCACGACGGCAATGGCCGCCAGCGTCACCAGAGTCACTTTCCACGGATACCGGTAGACGAGGCGACGCAGGAAGGTTCCCTGAAACGGTGTCGGGAGACGCCGGGGTTCGATCCGGCGATCGGCAATCGTGACCAGTGCGGGAAGCACGATGAACGTCGCCGCACAGCACAGCAGGATGCCTCCGCCAGCAATCACGCCAAGCTCAGCCACCCCGAGAAAGTGCGTGAACATCGCACACAGGAACGCCAGCGCGGTCGTGACCGCTGCGGTGACAATTCCTGTACCGACCGTCGCCGACGTCTGCGTCAGTGCCGGCCGAAGTTCCACACCCTCGTGCCGCACTTCCAGGTACTTCGCCAGGTAGTGGATGGCAAAGTCGATTCCCAGGCCGATCAGGATCGCGGCAAACGAGACCGACAGAATATTGAGGTGCCCGACCGCCAGCGTCGTGAAGCCGAGGGACCAGGTCAGGCCGACCGCCAGCATCACCAGCGCCAGACAGGGATGACGGAAACCGCGGAATCCGATCAGCAGCAGCAGGCCGACACCCGCAAACGAGACGATCGAGGCAATCATCATGTCGGATTGCGAGCGACGCATCTCGTCACTCTCGAGGACCGGGATTCCGGTCATTCCGATCGTCACGTCCGGATGGCGCGCCCCGGCCTCGTCGATCAGTTCGCGCAGACGGCGGATCGGGGCCGATGTTCCGGAGAAATCCTGCGACGTGTCGACGGGCACCGTCAGCAGGAAGCCCATCGTCCCGTCATCGTTGAGCTGGTAACGCGGATCGAAGTCGTCGGCATCTGCCTCGACATCGAGGATCAGAGGCCAGGGAGAGACGAATTCGGGCTGCGGACGGGAGAATGCTTCGAGGCTCCGGCAGAGAAGCTCGGCCTGCGCCATCGCCGAGGCCGACTCGTTGCCGTCCTCCCGCTCCAGCGAACTGCGGAGATGTTCGGACAGACGCCGGGAATACGACTCGACTCCGGCGCGGTTCCAGTGACCGTCCAGAATCGGTCCGTACGCTGCCAGTCGACGCAGCCCCGTGTCGAGCTGCTCGGGCGTGAGGTACTGCAGTGACTTCTGACGCAGGTTGCCGGGATCGAACCGGTACAGCACGCGGTCGAACTTTTCCGGCTCTTCTTCGAGAGCACTTCCAAGTTCGTCCAGCACCTGCCGGATCCTGTCGGTCGACTCCGCCTCGACGACCACAACGATGTCGGTCTGGTCGCCAAACCGTTCGGTGTAGTTGAGCCACCGCTGGTGGAACTCGGCGTGCGGATCGATCAGGTCGGCCCGGCTGGTCTTGAACTCGAGAAACCGTGCCGCAACTCCGCCGGAAATCAGCGTCACGATGGCAACCAGCCACAGGGCCCCGCCCGGTCGTCGCGAAACCGAGCGTGTCACACTGTGGAGGAGCCTGGGAAGCAGGCCCGAATCCTCGTGATCACTGGATCCGCGAAGCATGGTGGTCTCTGACGTGAATTGATCGCCGACGAGGCTCAGACAGGGTCAAGCCTCAAATCTTACCGCAGAAAGGCGATCGGTCACAAGACGAACGCGGGCCATGCGCCCCGCAACGGCCGACTCGGCCAGTGGCCTCGAATTGCTTCTGGTGACTCCGTTTGCGTCGACCGGATCAGTCCGCGCTCAGCCGACCTGGCGCCTCTCGACCGACGTGTGTCCCGGCAGCCAGATCGGTTCGACCCCCTTGGTCTCGAAAAGATGGGCAAGGTGAAGATGGCAGGTAAACATCAGGATCTGCTGCCCGTCCTCGGCGAAGTCGATCAGCGTGTTGACCGCGGCTTCAGTCCGGACCTGATCGAAGTTGACGACGACATCGTCGAGAACCATCGGCAGGTCGACTCCGCGTCCGGCGAACTCCTGAATCATCGCCAGTCGAATCGCCAGGAACAGCTGCTCGCGGGTGCCGCTGCTCAAGTGCTCGACACGCGTCGCCTGTCCCTGATCGTCGTCAATCAGCAGCCGACGCTCGCCCAGCGGAACCCAGATGTTCCGGTACTTCCGACAGGTCAGGCGGTCCAGGTACTCGGACGCCTTCTTGAGCGTTTCCGGCTGACAGTCGCGCTCCAGGCGGCCACGCACCTCGTCGATGGCGCTGGCCGCCAGACGCGTCGCGGCCCAGTCCGCCGTTGCATCGTGGAGCTCGGCTTCGACCTGTGTTCTCTCGAAGCGGAGTGAGGCGGCTCGGCGGTCCTGTTCCAGATCCGTCAACTCCTGCCGCAGCCGTCCCAGCCGTTCGTGGTGAACTCGCAGATCCTCCTCCAGATCTTCCAGCTCCTGCCGGATCGTCGCGATGGCGCGGTTGTTCTGCTCGGCGTCGTAGGCGAGCAGGTCGTCCTCGACGATCGCCAGATCCGGTTCCGAACGACTTGCGACCGACAGCTCGTCGCCCGCCTGTTTGATCAGCTTCTGCAGCTCAACGGCCCGGGCATGCTGACGGAGACGCGCGGCGAGCTCATCGCGGCTGGACACGCCGGCTCTGGCAAGAACATCCATCCGCCGCGCTCGCAGCGACTCGACCCCTTCCAGCAGTTCTTCGGCCTGCTGCTGTTTCTCGCGTGCCAGCTTGCGAAGCCGAACCCGCTCGGAGCGGGAGGCGTCGATCTCGGCCAGCCGGCGGGCCCACTTCTCGACCAGCCGATACGCATCGGACGTATCGGCTTTGCCGGACTCGAGCTTTCCGGCCAGACCACTGACCTCTTCGCGAAACGCATCGACGGCAGTTCGTTCGTGCGAGTACTCCGCATCGGCCGTCTGCCACCGCTGCCAGGCCCGCTGTGCTTCATTGAGCTGCTGCCACAGTTCGAACGCCTGCTCGGCCTTGAGAGTCTCCGGCAGTCCGAGCCGCTTGAGCTGCTCGCACCACTCCCGTCGCCGATCCGTGACCTCCTGCTGTCGCTGCTGCAGCCGCTGACGAATCTCGCTGAGCCGCTTGCGACGCTGGTGCTGCGTTCGCGTGAGGTTGTCCAGCTGTTCGAGCTGGGCGATCCGCCGCTGAACCTGCAGAACGACATCCAGTTCGGACAGTTTCTTCGGCGGAGTCTCGTCCCGGTCAACACCTCGCAGCAGCCAGGACTCCGACCGGTTGCGCGTCAGGTTCTCGATCTCGCGACGCACCCGGGTCAGGTCGCCCGACAGCTTGTCCAGCCGGGCCTGCAGAACGGTGAAGTCGATGTCCTGCGGCTCGAAGTGCTCCTTCATGGTCCACGTCACCCCGCCACAGCAGAGGCCGACCATGAGGTAGATCAGTCCCACCAGCCAAGCGGCGTGCTCGGCCCCGGGCGCGAGCAGTCCATTGAAGAATCCGTACAGCCCTGTGCCGAACAGAACGAGCCCCGCGATTCCGAAGAACCACAGAACGAGATAGAAGTACGGCGGCAGCTGCCTGGGCTCAGGAATCGCCTGCTGCTGCGTCTGCAGTGACTCGAGCGACTGCAGGAGGACCGACTCCTTCTGCCGCAGCTCGGCCAGACGCTGAAGCTCCTTCAGCCGACCGCGTGCATACTCAATCGCATCGGGTACATCCCGTCCATCGAGTGTCTTGAGGTCTGCGGAGACGCCCTGACGCGACTTCTGGGCCGCGTCCGAGAGTCGCCGATAACGGCGGACGAGACGTCCCCGCCGGCGAAGTGCACGACGGTACGCGTCAGCCGCTTCGTACAGCTTGCGGGTCTCGCCGGCATTCGGGTGATCGACGTCCTCCGGCAGTTGCACGCCACGGGACTCGAGCCGGCTGATCCGGGTTTCGAGATCCTGCTGGAGGCGGTCGGTCTCCTTGCGCAGCCGGGCAACCCGTTGTTCCTGTTCGCGAATCTCGGGGGCGCGCTCCTGCAGCGACCGGATCGAGCAGGCGCAGTCCTCGAGCGTCGGATCGCCGATCGTCTCCTCGGCCTGCTTGCGGAGTCTCTTCGCCTCGTCCAGCAGCTCGCGGCGACGGCTTTCCTTCTGTTCGAGTTCGCGATCATGGCGGTCGAACAGATCGAGCGCATCGGCAGGCAGGTCTCCGAGCGTTGGCAGGGCACCGAGTTCCTGCTGGAGCTGTCGCTGCCGGTTCCACGGAGCCCAGACCCGATCGAGAAACTGGTGGCCGCGAAGCTGGTGCTGCAGACCGGCCTGCCGCTCGCGGTGTTCCTCGATGATCGCCGCGGTCCGGTCCCGTTCCTTCACGAGTTCGCTGTACCGTGCCGAGGTCTCCCCGACCTGCTTCAGTTCGTCGTCCAGCTGCCGCAATCGTTCCGCCAGCTCAACGAGCCGACCTCCGGGTTGCCGACTGTCGAGCAGATGCCTGAGCCGTTTCTCGGCGGCGGTCTGTGCGCCAAGCAGACGCTCGCCTTCCGGTCCGAGGGAGAGGCTGTAGATCTGATCGGCGACCTCGTCGTCGTGCAGCGTGGCCAGTTCCTGCAGTTCCTGGAGGCCAATGGCGAAGACGTTCTCGAACACCGACTCGCTGGTACCGCCCAGAAGCTGTTCGAGGGTCGCCTCGGGGTCCTCGCCGGCTGCCAGTCCGGAGATGCTCAGCCGTCCCCGCGTGCCGGGCTCACCGGTCCGTCGCAACGTCAGGGATCGGCCATCGGTCTCAATGCGCAGCGCGCCGGCGGCATCGGCACCGATATCGGAGGCCCGGCCGGCCGTTTCCGGGGTGGGCACGGGAAACCCGTACAGAATCCCCCGGATGAACCGCATGAGCGTCGATTTGCCGGCTTCGTTCGGTCCGTAGAAGACGCTGATCCCGTCTTCTGCCAGCGGCAGCGACAGGTCTCGCCAGACGCCGAACCGATCAATCTCCAGATCCGTGATTCTCATCCGGGTCCCTCCTCCCTGACGACAATGCGTCAGGACTTACGGTCACCAGGTGCGTCCCGTGCGGGCGAGACGACGCGGTCCGTGAACAGTACGCCGGTGTCGCAATCGGAGCGCTATACCGGCCAGTTGCCTCACCGCATCTCACCATCGTGGCCCAGCCATCCACGACCGATGCGTTCACCGTGCCCGGCTATCTGCTGGTTTTCAATGCTGTCCAGTGAAATCCGAATTCGATGGCCCCATTCACTCCGGCCCCACTCACTCCCCTGTACTTCCTGTCGCAACGCGCCGATGAACCGGTCCGACATGGTCCGCATGACGTCCTGCCAGGCCGCCAGGGCCCGATTCTCCCCGGGATCGATCCCGACCACCGACGGTTCGATGTGAAACCGGTGACGGCATCGCGGAGCCTCTTCGGTCTCCAGCTCCGCCTCGATCAGTTCCACAAGTTCCCGCTGCGCGTTCTCTTCCAGAAGCGACTCCAGCAACGGTCCGCTCCCCGACAGTCGCCAGTCGATCAGCCAGACCTGTTCTCCCGGCTGTGGCTCGCTTTCCATGAGCGCCAGCTGCATCGCTTCCACCAGCGCATCCCAGGACGTTTCGCCATCGACATCCACCGGAAACGTCTCCCAGCGGACCGCCGCAGTGGAGAGTCGCGTCAGATTCGCTCGACCGTCGCTTTGAACGTCGACGAGCGTGCATCCGCGTGGCCCGGTCTCGACGGGGCTCATCCCCTGCGGACTGCCCGGATCATGCGCGATCCCCCCATTCAGCTTGAGTGTCCCACGAACGGAACCTTCGCCGACGGCCAGATAATTCGCGCCTCCTTCGAGAGCGATCCGGATCAGCTCGTCGACGTCGGCGGGATGACCGTTTGCCGACTCGGCCAGTTCGCCGGAATGCACCTCAGCACCACTGCCTGCCCCCAGGAGTCCGATCTGATACGTGGACGAATCGGGTATCCGGAAGATTGCCGGCCCGGTGGGAGACCAGGTGCTCTCGTCGATTCCGGGCATGGCCACGACAAACAGCGAGGCGAGGACGCGACCATCACGGAGTGCGGCGACCGGCTCGTCGTCGGTGGATGACAGGACCGTCAGGTTTCCGGGGTCAGCGATCAGCTCCTGCCATGCTGCTCTAGGATCGCTCTCACCGCAGGTCACGTAGACCGGGATATCCGCCTCTTCAAGCAGTGCCAGGCCTTTCTCCAACGCAATGCGGGCCCGCACGGTGAAGGCTTCGAAGTCGAAGGCGTTGCCGGTCAGCAGCAGAAAGTCGACATCGCGATCGATGCAGTGCTCGACGATCCGCTCGAAGGCAAGCAGCGTGGCATCTTCAGCAATCAGCCGTGCCCGACCTTCGAGAGGTCCCGTTCGCATCAGCGACTCATCCAGTCGAAGGTTTGTCGCGTGAATGAATCGGAACGGTTCGATCGACATCACGGAATCCCTTCCCGATCGATGGCACTGCCGGCAATCCCTGTCACCCGGGGAGGGCGACGACCGCACGAAATGTAGTCAATCTGGCAACTTAGGGAAAGCCAGCTTCGGTCAAGAGATCGACCGGCCTGTTCTCCGGACGGACCGAACACCCGGGCCCGGTCCGTTCACCGGCGCAGAACTTTCTGTGGACCCGCTTCGCCGACCGTGACTATGATGAGCTATTGGAGGAGCTTCCATGCCGATGCGAGTCGCCGTTCTGACAGCGATGATCCTGTGGCAAATCGTTCCGGGATACGGAACTGACGCGGGCAGCGTCCATGCGGCCAGCCCCCGTTCCGCTGAACAGCTCGTCGAAGACCTGGGATCGCGGTCCTTCTCGACCCGCGAGGATTCGACCCGACAGCTCCGGGATCTTGGCGACGAGGCATTGCCCGCGCTGCGGCAAGCAGCCGACTCCCGCCGCCTCGAAGTCAGGCTGCGTGCGGCCCGCCTCATCGAAGCGATCGAGATGACCTCGCTTCGCGAACGGGTCGAGGTACTCCGGCAGGGGCGGATCGAACCGGACGCGAACCTGCCCGGCTGGATGGAATTCCGACAGCTTGTCGACGATGCCAACGGAGCCGGCGAACTCTACTACCGGATGGTGCAGGCCGAACCGCAGCTGATGTACCTCGTCTCTCAGGACGCCGAGCGACGCCGGGCAGAACTCGAAAAACGGTGCACCGACCTGCGGATGCCGTTCAGCAATCATGGCGGATCGCAGTCCGGAGTCGCTCCCGAGACGACCGCGGCACTCCTGTTCATCAGCTGTGACCCGCGGATTCATGCCAGTCAGGCGGCTCATGGGTGCGTCAGCAGTCTGGTGCTTCGCACCGAATTCGATCAGGCGACCGCGGATGTCGACATCGGCGATGCGTTGCGCCGGCTGCTCGGGGCGTGGACGGTCCATTCGTCTTCGGGATCGTCGATGCAGCGTCTGACGATCGCCGCCAAGTACGAACTCCCGGAAGGCGTCTCCGTCGCGCTGGACGTCATTGATGACCGGACGCGCGGTCCTCAGATTCAGTACGCGATCTTTTTTGTCGCGAAGATGGGGGGCGATGAGCACATCGCCGAGCTCGAAGCCCTGCTGGAAGACGACGCGGTCCTCACGCCGCGTCGCGGTCGCGGAAACAATGGATTCACGGCCCAGATCCGGGACGCCGCCCTGGTGGCCCTGCTGCACATGACCGGCCAGGATCCGGACGATTACGGGTTCAATCGGCTGCGTCCCCACAGCCAGTATCTGTTCGCTCCAAACACGGCCGGGTTCGACTCACAGAGCGACCGCGAACAGGCGCTGCTCAAATGGCAGAGCTGGCGCAAGCAGAATCTCCGCGAGAACCTGCCGATCGACTCCGACGCCATCGAAGGCACCACTCTCTAGTCCCGTCGTCGAAACCGGCCGCATCTGCGTCATGCGCGCCTGCAGGACGCCCGATCTTCGGGAATGCGCTGCATTCGGACCGGCGGCGCGATAACATCAGTCTGTTCCGATGCGGGGCCGCCCCGGTCTGACCGAATCTCACCGGACCGGAGCGGCTGGATTGATGTCGACCGACTCACCCCCGAAGGCTGATTCAGCCCGGAAAGCAGGCCATGGCTGACCGTTTGCTCGAGAGTGTTGCCACCCGTCGTCAGTTGCTCCGAACCGCCGCCTGCGGCTTCGGTTCCGTTGCCCTGGCAGGCCTCTGCTCACGCCAGACTCAGGCGGACATTGCCAATCCTCTCGCGGCCCGCCCGCCGATGCTTCCCGCCCGCGCCAAGCGCGTCATCTTCATCTTCATGCAGGGTGGGCCCAGCCAGGTCGACACGTTCGACTACAAGCCACTGCTCGAGAAACGACACGGCGAAAAGCTGGCCTTCCGCAATGCCCGCAAGCTGGCCAAGACCGGCATGTCGGGTGAAGAAACGGTCATGAAGTCCCCCTGGAAGTTCCGCCAGTACGGCGAATGTGGCCAGTGGGTCTCCGAACTGTTTCCCGAGATTGCCCGGCACGTCGACAAGCTCTGTTTCCTTCACGGCCTGCACACGAACGGCGTCGCCCACGGACCGAGCACCCTGTTCCTGCATACCGGCGCGACCAATCTGGTCCGGCCTTCGGTTGGCTCATGGATCACCTACGGACTGGGCAGCGAGAACCAGAACCTGCCCGGCTTCATCACGATCAGCCCCTCGTCCGCCAACGGTGGTCCCCGCAACTACGCCAACGCGTTCCTGCCCGCCCACTACCAGGGAACGGCGATCGGCCAGGCGGAGCGGCCGACCCGCGAAGCCCGTATCCGTCACATCGCGAACGGACAGCTCAGCGACGATGTCCAGCGGAAGCAGTTCGAACTGCTGCGCGGACTCAACCGCGAACAGGTCGCCCTCAAGCCGGCTGACGACGAACTGAGTGCAGTCCTCAGCTCCTACGAACTCGCCTGGCGGATGCAGCAGTTCGCCCCGGGACTAATGGATCTCTCGGAAGAAACCCGCGCCACGCAACAGCTGTACGGCATCGACCAGAAGGAGACCGAAGACTTTGGTCGACAGTGTCTGCTGGCTCGTCGGATGGCGGAATCGGGCGTTCGGTATATCCAGGTCAGCTACGCGGACAACGGCTCCAACCCGCGGTGGGACCAGCACAGCAAAATCGAACGTCATGAGGGACACGCCCGGGCGACGGACAAGCCGGTCGCCGGACTGATCGCCGATCTGGCCGCCCGTGGACTGCTCGAAGACACGCTTGTCTGGTGGGGTGGCGAATTCGGACGCAACCCGTTCGCTCAGGGAGCCGATGGCCGCGACCACAACCCGAAAGGCTTCACGCACTTTCTCGTCGGCGGCGGCACGAAGCAGGGTTTCGCGTTCGGGGAAACGGACGAGTTCGGCCACGAAGCGATCGCCGGGAAGGTCCACATGCACGACATGCACGCGACGATCCTGCACGCCCTGGGGCTGGATCACGAGCAGCTGACGTACCGCTACGCCGGCCGCGACTTCCGTCTGACCGATGTCGAAGGCCGGGTGGTTCACGACATCTTCGCCTGAGCCGTATCGTCGGCTGACGATCACAGGCAGGCTTGCCCCGGCACACAGCAGACACGCTCGAGCCGGCTCGCCGGTGCATGTCTGTTCGAGAACCCGCCAGACGTTGGGTGGCACCAGTCTTCAGACTGGTGCGGCGCAGCCGCAAGAGGTTCCAGGGCGGGCAATGCTTCCCCGAAACCTCCTGTCGCTGCGCGACCCCGGTTCAGAGAACCGGGGCCACCCGTCGGGTCTGGTCGGACAAGAGGCGTCAGTGCCGTAGATCCGTCGGGGGGCGGTCCATCACATGGGTGGCCCGGACGTGCCCCGCGTCCGGCTGGCGCAGCCACAGGACGGTGTGTGCAGGCGTGGCGGTCGTTCGAGGTTCGTCAGGTGATGCGAGCACTCCAGCGTGCGTCGCGGCAGACGTCCCCGGCGGGAGCCATTGAGGACGACGCGGGCATCCTGATCGGCCCGTGACGCACGACAGGCGATGGCTCACAGGGCGATGGATCACAAACAGGCTGCGGTCGGTGCGTCGCCTCCGGCGACGCCACCCTACGCTCGACAGGGCCTGCCACGTCGAATTCGGGTTCGATCCGTCACCAGCACGAAACGCCAGCGAGTGCACGGGCAGAGCCCGTCGCACACAGGGACATGCTTACCTTCAAGGGCAAGCATGCCACCTGGATCGCCCCCACTTTCATCCCCCGGGGCGACGCACCGTCATGACAACTCCGTGACTCTCTTCCGTGACGTCAGCAGACGGCCCTACGGTGCCGTCGGATCGGGCGTCTCAACAATCCGCAGATTCCGGAAGGACAGATCCGTCGTCGGATCATGTCCCTGCAGGCTGATGTGCCCCGGATCGGTTCGCATTCCGCGGCGGGGGTTCTCATCCGGATCACGAGTATCCACCCAGTCGACGACGTGGTAGCCGTCCACCCAGACGGCAATCCGCGGACCGCTGGTGACCAGCGTGGTCGTAAACCATTCATGATCGTTCGGAACGACCCGGCGGGCTTCGACGCGGCGGAAGATCGCGCCGGTGCCGGCGTTGGCCGGCTTCGTCCGGTCACCATCCTTGTAGCCGTTGTGAATCTGCACTTCGTATCCGTGCGACGGCGCCTCTTCGGTCCCCTTCATCGCCCGGAAGAAGTAGCCGGAGTTCAGTTCGTCGCCATGCGTGATCGCCTCAGCCTGGAAGATGAAGTCGCCGTACGTCCCCTCGGTCTCCAGGAAGCCGGGCCCGTCCTTGACACGGATGACGCCCTCTTCGACGGCGAATTCGCTCTTTGAGCCGGGGACGATGTTCCAACCGGTCAGGTCTTCGCCGTTGAACAGTGGCTCGAGATTGAGCGGATGGAGCAGAATGTTGCGGAACTCGATTTTGCCGGCGTTCTTCTGCAGGCCGATCAGCCCCGAGCGCCGTGCTGAGTCCGAATCGTCGGTGTAGTCGAGGACCTCTTCGCCATCGAGTCGGACGGTAATCCGGTTCCCTTCGACGCGGACGTCAAACGTCTTCCAGTCGCCGGAACCGGCGATCGGCTCGGCCGTCTTCGCCCGACCGACCAGCGTGCCGGTCGTGTAGCCTTCGGGGTGATCGTCAGAAATGTTCAGTTCGTAGCAGTCGGTCGTGACGTCTTCCGGTTTCGTCGTGGTGCGGAGGAAGACGCCGCTGTTGCCGCCCGCGTCCATGCGGAACTCGCAGTGGAACTCGTAGTCGGCGAACGGCACGGTGGTGAGCAGCAGCCCGATCGGTCCGGAGTCGGCCGTAATCGCGCCGTCCTGCACGGTCCAGTTGATGCCGGGATCGTTCGATTCCCAGCCGAACAGCGTGTGGCCGTCGAACAGACTGATCCAGCCATCGGCGATCTGCTCGGACGTGAGCGGATTGTGGTAGGGCAGGGGCGTCTCGACCGCGGTCTCTTCGGTCGGTTCCGGCTCGGTCGACACCGGCCCGTTCGACTCAGCCTCTGCCGTCGAGGACTCTGGGGGCGTTTCTTCGGCGGCAGCCGCGGCCTCCGAATCGGGCGTGGCCTCGTCGGACTTGGGCTGAGCACACGAGACGCACAGAAACAGACAGAGCAGACCGGCAGTTGCGAGGCGCATCACCATTTCCTCACTGGCAGTGAATCGTCGGCTATCGATCATCGGTGTCGGACGCGTCAGACGTCAGACCCATCAGACGTCGGGCGAAAACCCGCGCAGTCGCAGGCTGTTCGTCACCACCGAAACACTGCTGGCCGCCATGGCGGCGGCGGCGAACATCGGCGGGAGCAGCCAGCCGGTCACAGGATACAGCACGCCCGCGGCCAGCGGTATGCCGACGATGTTGTAGATGAACGCGAAGAACAGGTTCTGTTTGACGGTCCGGAGCGTGGCCCGGGAGAGAGCCACCGCACGGCCGACACCGCGCGGATCGCCCGAAACGAGCGTCATGTCGGCCGCCTCGATGGCGATGTCGGTGCCGGAACCGATGGCGATGCCGACATCCGCCTGCGCCAGGGCTGGTGCATCGTTCACGCCGTCCCCCACCATCGCGACGCGACGACCATTCTGCTGAAGCTCGACGATGCGGTCCCGTTTGTCGCCCGGCAGCACTTCGGCCATCACTTCGTCGATGCCGACCTGGGAAGCGATCGCCTCCGCCGTCCTCTTTCTGTCGCCGGTCAGCATTACCGTCCGCAGGCCCATCCCGTGCAGCCGGCGGACAGCATCGGAGGCGGTCGGTTTGACGGTGTCGGCGATGGCGATCAGGCCCAGCAGACGATCGTCGGCTGCGACGTAGACGACCGATTTCCCTTCGCCGGCGAGTCGCTCGACATCCTCACCGAAGACAGCCGGATCGATGCCGCTTTCGCTCATGAACTGCTCGCTGCCGACGCGAACCAGCCGGCCGTCCATCCGGCCATGCGCCCCCCGACCGGAAACCGTGCCGAATTCCTCGACCGCATCCGTCTGATTCCTCGCCGAAGAGCTCTCCGGCGCGGGCGAGTTGAGGACCGGCAGTTCCATCATCCCCCCCGGGACGGACGCCGGCTCCTTCTTTGGCAGGATCTCAGCTGCCCGGCGGACGATGGCCCGCCCAAGAGGATGCTCGGACGCCTCTTCGATCCCGGCCGACAGTTCAAACAGCTCCTGCTCGGTGACACCGTCCGCTGTGACGACATCGGTGACCGTCGGTTCCCCCTGCGTCAGGGTGCCGGTCTTGTCGAAGACGATCGTCTCCAGATGCGCGGCGGTCTCGAGGGCCGCACCGTCCCGGATCAGCAGGCCGGACTCGGCCCCCTTTCCCATCGCGACCATGACGGCCGTCGGCGTCGCCAGCCCGAGTGCACAGGGACAGGCGATGATGAGGACCGAAACGCCTGCCAGCAGCGCCATCTGCAGCGGATCACTCACCGGAGCCGCCAGCCACCAGACCAGAAAGGTGACGATCGCGATCCCCACGACGGTGGGGACGAAGTACCCCGAGATGCGATCGGCCAGTCGGGCGATCGGCGCCTTGCTGCCCTGCGCATCCCGAACGAGCCCGACGATCTGCGCCAGTGTCGTCGCATCCCCAACCCGCGTCGCCTCGAACTGCAGGCTGCCGCTCTGATTGACGGTCCCGCCGACGACTTCGTCATCCAGCTCTTTGCTGACGGGAATTGACTCGCCAGTCAGCATCGACTCGTCGACCGACGAGCGTCCCTGCACGACGCGACCATCGACCGGAATCCGCTCTCCCGGGCGGACGACGATCCGCTCCCCGGTCCGCAACTCGTCGACGGGAACTTCCTGCTCCTGGCCGTTGCGGAGCACGTGGGCGGTGTGCGGCTGCAGGTCCAGCAGCTTGTCGATCGCAGCGGTGGTCTCTCCCCGGGCCCGGTCCTCGAGAACCCGCCCCAGCAGCAGGAACGTAACGATCATCGCTGCCGCGTCGTAGTGGATCGGCGGCGCCCCCGGCCAGATCCCGGGTGCGACTGTTCCCACAATACTGGTCACCAGCGCTGTGCCGGTCCCGACGGCAATCAGCGTGTTCATGTCCATCCCGCCGTGCCGCGCTGCCTTGAGAGCACCGCTGAAGAACGACGCCCCGCACCAGAGGACAACCGGCAGCGTCAGGACCAGCAACAGCCAGTTCTTCCCGGCAAACTCAAATCCCCCCATCTGGAGGATCATCACGGCAATCGCCAGTGGAATCGCAACTGCCAGACGCAGCCGCTGCTGCCGGCCGGAGTGCGCGTGTTCGTGCTCGTGAGTGGCACGTTCGTCGCGGGTCTGAGGACGTTCGCGCCACGTGTACCCGGTCCGCTCGACCGCCTCCTTCAGGTCGTCGACGTTGGCTGGAGCATCGGAGCAGCGGACGGTCGCTTCCCGCGTCGCCAGATTGACCGAAACGTCGGTGACGCCGGGCACCTTCTGCAACGACGACTCCACCCGGCTCACGCAGCTGGCGCAGTGCATCCCCTCGACGAGGAACCGAATTTCGTCCTGCGGATCTCCCGCGGCAGCTGGGGCAGTCATGGTGAGGCGTCCTGAAGAATCACGAACGACACTGTCCAACCGGACATCTTCCCATCATTCGCCGCGACGGGCACCGGATCAACTCTGCGGTGCATCCTGATCCGCCCCATGGCCGTTCGCAAACGCAAACAGCCCCCGAAGCCGACTTCGGAGGCTGTCTGCCGTTCGAGTTGTCGCAGAGGAGCGTCAGGCCGCGGCAGCCGGGCGGCTCGCCACCTTGTCACGATTCATCAGCCAGACCAGCACCGGGCTGGCGACGAAGATCGAGCTGTAGGTTCCCACGATGACGCCCAGAATGAGGCAGAACGCAAATCCGCGAACGCCTTCGCCACCCATCGCGTACAGCAGGAACACCACCAGCAGCGTCGTAAACGACGTCAGCAGGGTTCGCGAGAGCGTCTTGTTCAGGCTGCGGTTGACGATTTCGTCCGTCATCGCCGGGTTCTTGCCACGCTCCTCGCGGATGCGGTCAAACACGACGATCGTATCGTTCAGCGAGTACCCGACGATGGTCAGGAAGGCCGCCACCATCGGGAGGTTGATCTTGAAGTCAATCAGGCCCAGCATCTGGCCGAAGCTGTTGCCACTTGCGTAGGCCGCCAGGGCCACCAGCCCCAGCACACACAGCACGTCGTGCACCAGCGCGACCACGGCTGCCAGACCAAACGTGACCCGCTGGAACCGGATCCACAGGTAGGCGATGATCGCCACCAGGCTGAACAGCATTGCCAGCAGGGCGTCCGTCTGCGTTTCGCTCGCGACGGCACTGTCGAAGGTGTTGACTTCGTCAAACAGCGGCTTCGACTCGAAGTCCGACTTCAGAGTGGTCAGAGCGGTCCGGAAGTCGTCGGCCGGCACATTCGTGCGTGCTTTGACGATCAACGCTTCCTGCTTGTCGGTCGGTGCTGCACCGGTTGCTCCCTCAACTTCGAGAAACGCTTCCGGGTTGTCGTAGCGGGGGGCACCGTCGTCGTTGGTGATCTCACCGAGCGAGTCAGAAATTGCTCCCAGGAAGGTCTCGATCGTCATCGGCTGCGACAGGGCGACTTCCGCCTTCATGCCGCCAGCAAACGGATCGCTGGCAGCAGCCTCGTCTCCATCGTCTCCGGACTCCGCTTCCGGAATCGTCTCGACGTCGCCGAGCGTCACATGCTGCCGCACCAGCTGATACGGTGTGTCTTCGAACGCCTCGCTGATCCGGTCGCTGACGGTGCGGGCATCCTTCTCGGTCGTCCGCATGCGGAAGAGAGTCTGATCGCCATCCGCCTCGGACAGGGAGAGCTGCTCGAGCGTAATGTTCGTATCGAACTTCGACTCCAGCGCGTTGCGGACGTCGTCAACCGTCGGCTCCGAGCCGTCTTCGAAGCGGAACGTCACCATCGCTCCGCCGCGGAAGTCGATGTCGAGATTGTCCGAACCACGGCTGAAGACCGTCAGCATGCCGACAACGATCAGGGCGACTGAGACGATGGCGGCAACCTGCTTCTTGCCGACGAAGTTGTAGTTGGCAGCGTGGACGATCCCGAACATCTTCAGGCTCTTGAGCCACCGCTTCCGCTCACAGACATCGAAGATCAGCCGGCCCACAAACAGGGCGCTGAACATACTCATCAGGATGCCGACGAACAGGGCGACGGCAAAACCCTTCACCTGGTCGGTTCCGATCACATAGAGAACGACGGCGGTGATCAGGGTGGTGACATTGGCGTCGACGATGGTCGAGAACGCCTTGTCGAAACCGTTCTTGATGCACATCCGCAGGCTGGAACCCTTCTCCTGTTCCTCCCGCATTCGCTCGAAGATGAGCACGTTGGCATCGACCGCCATGCCGATCGTCAGCACCAGACCGGCCAGACCGGGCAGGGTAAACGTCGCGTCAATCAGCGACATCACCCCCACGACCATGATGATGTTCACCAGCAGGCAGATGTCCGCCACCATTCCGGCGAACATGTAGTAGGCGAGGGTGAACAGGAACACCGCGATCAGTGCCCACATGATGGCCGAAAGTCCCTTCTCCTGCACATCCACGCCCAGGAGCGGACTGACCGAGAACTCGTTGACCGGCTGCTCGATCAGCGGCACTTCGAGAGCACCGGCGTTCAGCACGTTGATCAACTCGTTCAGCTCCTGCTGATCGAACTGGCCCTGAATGATACCGCTGGCACCGATAATGGCGTTGATCGTCGGAGCCGACTGGACTTCGTCACTCAGCAGAATCGCCAGGCGGCTGCGATAACCGGCACCTTCCCGGGGCTGATACCGCGCGGTCAGCTGCTGGAACAGGTAGCCCCCCTGCGTATTGAACGTGAAGCCGACCGCGGGGCCGGAATCGGACATCGTCTCGTAGGCACGGGTGAGGAACCGACCGGTAATCCGACGGGCGGGGTCCGGGTCGACCACGACCAGGAACTCGCGGATCGTCTGGTCGCCCTGCTGGACATCGCGGAAGGCTACACCGTCACCGACGCCGACTTCCTTCGGCTGACCGTCCCGCGTACGGGCGACAGGTCGCCACTTCGCCACCAGCACCGTCCCGCGGTACAGATCCCGCTGGTCATCGCGAAGCTGGGTAGCCTGATTGATGAGGTCCTGATGCTCGAATCGGTTGGCCAGAATCGCGAACTCGAGACTGCCGAGCTTGGTGATTCGCTGCTTGATCCGCTCGACCCGTTCGGGGTCGGCACCTGGAACGATGACTTCGATCCGGTCCTGCCCGACGCTGCGGACAGTGACCTCTTCGGTACCGGAGGGATTGATGCGGCGGCCGACGGCCCCCACCATCTTGTCCATCAGCTCGGCATTGACATCCTTCTCCATCGCCTCGGCGGCCTCGCGGTCCACTTGGAACACCATGTTGGTTCCGCCGGCCAGGTCGATACCGAGGTTAATCGCGTCACGCCAGCTTCCGCCGGTTGCCATTCGGGAGACAAACGGCGAGAGGCCGAGAGTGATGGCGAACAGCACCACGCCCATGCGGAAACCGAGATCTTTCAGTTTCAGGGCGTTGGCGATGAGCTGTCCGATCACGAACGGCAGGATGAGGACAGCAGCGACGATCAGCAGGACGAAGAAGGGGGAGATCCCCGCCGACGCCTGCTCAGCAGCCGCCTCGGCCACTTCGCTTCCGGTCTCGTCCGCTGCCAGCAAGAAGATGGAAGATGCCAACAGATTCATCGAGTGAATACTCCGTCCCTGAGCTGCGTCTTTCGCCGAAAAGCCCGGCGAGCGCCCGTGATCAAGAGGTTTTGGATTCGTTCTTCCCGTCACCCGCCGTCTCTTTGCGGATGACTTCCCGGATGGCGTCCCGCCGCATCTTCAGACGCGTGTTGTCGTCCACCCGGATCGTGACTTCCGAGCCGTCCTCGGAGACGGTCACCACCGTCCCCAGGATTCCGCCGATCGTGACGATCGGATCGTTCTTCTTCAGCCCCTTGAGCATCTCGTCCCGCTTCGCCTGTTCGCGACGCTGCGGACCGGAAATCATCAGCTGGTACAGAACTGCAACGATCAGGATTGGTGCCAGCAGCACCCAGAACGGCACAGGCTCCGGCCCGGGTGCCGGCGCATCCCCATTCTGGGCCAGCAGAACCATCAGATTGGCCACGTCCACGCGTTGCACTCCAGTCCGTCTATGCCCGTCGTCCGGGACCGTTCTCGACTGAAAGTCCGTCACTGCCGACGGACTTTACCCATTCGTCAGAGGCGGAGAAACGCGTAGTTTAGGGGCCACCCGCCTGCCCGGCAAGGTGTGCCGCGTGAAACTCCTGCACACGATTCGACTTGATCGCATTCCGCAGGTCACGCACCAGCCGCTGGTAGTACGCCAGGTTGTGCACCGACAGCGCCATCCCCCCCAGCATCTCACCCGTCACGAACAGGTGCCGCAAGTACCCCCGGCTGAAACTCCGGCAGGTCGGACAGTCGCAGTCCGGGTCGAGTGGCTCCACATCGTTCTGATGCTTCAGGTTACGCATCTTGATCGGTCCCCGGCTCGTGAACGCCGTCGCATTCCGGGCATTCCGGGTCGGCATCACGCAGTCGAACAGATCGATCCCCCGCAGTACCCCTTCCAGAATGTCGATCGGGCGGCCGACGCCCATCAGGTAGCGGGGCCGATCTTCCGGCAGCAGCGGAACCGTGAAATCGAGGGTCGCGTACATCTCCTCGGGCGACTCGCCGACGCTCAGCCCCCCCACCGCGTATCCCGGAAAGTCGAGCGGCCGCAACCCCTGGGCCGACCGTTCCCGCAGCTCCCGATCCGTCGCCCCCTGCACGATCCCGAACAGCGCCTGATCGTCCCGCTGGTGCGAATCCCGGCAGCGACGGGCCCACGCGGTCGTGCGGTCGACCGCGGCGATCAGCTGTTCCCGGGGGGCATCGTGTGGCGGACATTCGTCCAGGCACATGATGCAGTCCGCCCCGAGCTGCTCCTGTATCCGCATCGCCCGCTCCGGCGTCAGTTCCAGCAGACTGCCATCGATGTGCGAGCGGAACACCACATGGTCGTCCGTCAGTTCACGAAGCGTGTTGAGGCTGAAGACCTGAAATCCGCCGCTGTCGGTCAGAATCGGCCCGTCCCAGTGCATGAAGGCATGCAGATCCCCCAGCCCGGCGACGACGTCTTCACCCGGCCGCAGAGCGAGGTGATACGTGTTGGCAAGGATCATCTGAGCCCCGATCTCGCGGAGCTGGTGCGGCCAGACCCCCTTGACCGTGCCGCGCGTGCCGACCGGCATGAAACAGGGGGTTTCCACAACCCCGTGAGGCGTGTGGAAGAGGCCGGCGCGGGCACCGGTCCGTTCGTCGACCGCGAGAAGTTCAAACCGGAAAGGGTGGGACACGGGGGGAAATCTGGTCAGGGCATGTAGGAGTTCAGCAGGTTCACGTACCACAGGACGATACTGAAGATGACGAACACAATGAACCCTGCCACCAGCACCCACACGAGCCAGCCGAACGTCGCCGAGAGAGCCCGCAGACTCCGCCGGGCCTGATCTTCGAACTGCGGACCAAGGCGGTGAAGCGCTTCCGGGACGGTGCCGGTGTTCTCGCCGACGTGCACCATCTCGATGAATTCGCTGTTGAACAACCCGGAGTGTGCGAACGCGTCGGTAAGCGTCTCACCGTCCGCAATCTCGTCGACCATCTGGGGCGTTGCCGCAATAAACGCTCCGTTGGCGGTCGCCTTCAGGCTGGCCTCGATGCTCTCGTCGATCGGCATTCCGGCCTCCTGGGTGAGGTGAAACGCCCATGAAAACCGGGCGATGCCGAAATCCCGCATGCACTGTCCGACGACCGGGACGGCCATCAGGACGCGGTGCACCAGCGAACGCCCCTCGAGCGACGCAATGGCCAGCCGATACGCGACGTAGAGTCCCGTCACGCCAATCACCCAGCCACTCAACCAGGTGACGGCCCCGGAGGTTCCTGTCAGCCCCCAGCCCAAAACGTCGAGTGGCTCGCCGCCCTGGCTGGCGGCAATCCAGCCCAGGATGTAGATGAGGCCGGCAATCACCAGGACAGCGACGATGAGCTGAATGACGGGAATTGTGATCTGTCCAATGAAGTCCTTGCGAAGACGGAGATTGTTCTCGTAGTGCTCGGACAGCGACCGGAGGACTTCGGGAAGGGCCCCGGTCCGTTCGGCAACGCTGATCATGTCGACCATCAGATCCGGAAAGTACCGGTCCTGGCTTCGCATCGCCGTCTCGACGTCTTCCCCCTGCCGGAGCTGCAGGACAACATCTGACAGAGCCGCCCGCAGCCGGGGATCGGCCGTCTTGCCGGCAGCGAGGTCGAATGCCTTGAGGATCGGCACTCCCGCGTGCAGGCTGGTCCCCAGCGATCGACAGACAACGGCAAGCTGCTTGAGTGAGATGCGGCGCCCGAACATGGTGTCCCCGATTTCGAGGTCAGTCGTCTCGACCGGAATGTCCAGCCGATGTCGTCCGTGGTCGAGCGGGCGACACCGTCACCGCGACCGGTCGCACGCGGCCTCTCCGAAGGTCGCGTTCTGTTGAAATGGGGGACCACTCCCCTATTATGGGGTCGGATCGTAAGACCCCTTCCCACCTGCGTGGTCCCCCTGCCGACCGACGTGCGTCGGTCCCCCCCGTGGGTCCGTCCCTCGTGGGACCACACCGTGGAACGACCGGCTTTCCCATTCTAGCGAAAGACGCCCCGCCGTGAGCACCAACCTCGAACAAAGCGTCGCAGCCGCCCGCAAGCAGCTCGACGAGCAGACCGTCAAGATCGTCCGACTGCATTTCGATCCCGAACTGGGTGCTCCCTTCTGGCTGGAGAAAGCCAAAACCTACGACTTCGATCCCCTCACCGACGTCAACTGCTTCGACGACCTCAAGAAGTTTCCGCTGTTCGAAGACGACTGGCTTCGCGGCGGACCGGTCACCCGCTTCCTTCCGAAGAAGTGGCACAACGAACCGAAGTACGTCTTCGAAACCGGCGGTACGACCGGCACCCCCAAGAGTCGCTGCGTCGTCCGTGACCACTGGATCGACTACGAAGAGTTCTCGCGGACGCTGCCCGACGAACACTTCCCGCCCGGCTCGAACTGGCTGATGCTCGGCCCCTCCGGCCCGCGCCGGCTTCGCCTGGCGGTTGAACCCCTCTGCCAGTACCGCGGCGGCATCTGCTTCTGCGTCGACCTCGACCCCCGCTGGGTTGTCAAACTGCTCAAGAAGGGGGACGTGCAGGGTGCCAAGGCGTACGCCGATCACGTCATCGACCAGGCAGTGACCGTCCTCAACTCCGGGCACGACGTGAAGTGTGCCTTCGCCACGCCCAAGCTGCTCGAAGCCCTCGCCATGCGGCTAATCGACGATGGCTCCTCGATCGCCGAGGCGGGGATCACCGGCATCTTCGCAGGCGGCACCGAGTTCACCCCGCAGTGGTACCGCTTCTGCAAGGAAGAGCTGCTCGGACCGGACGTGTTCATCACGCCGACCTACGGCAACACGCTGATGGGGCTGGCGTGCGGCAAGCCGTTCGATCCGGCCGACAACTTCAAGATCACCTACTTCGCTCCGCAGCCCCGTGCCGCAGTCGAAGTCGTCGAGTTCGACGACTACTCGAAGGTGGTCGAATACGGCGGGACCGGACGCGTCAAGCTGTACACCCTGACGGAAGAACTGTTCATCCCCGGCTTCATGGAACGGGATGAGGGCGAACGCGAACAGCCGCACGAAAAGTACCCGTGGGATGGCGTGAGCGGCACGCGGCCGTTCCACGAGATCGCCAAGGCGACGACCGTCGGCGTCTACTGAGGCTGTCGATTCAACCGCCTGATCCGGCTCCCTTCGCCGGGCGGACCGGACGTTCGCGGTGTTCCGCGTCGGTCCGGTCGGCTTCGCGGACGGGCTGCTCTGTGCACGACGAAACACCCGCCTGCAGTGCCGGGCGACAATCCACAGAAGGACGCTTCCGATGATCGAGATTCCTGTCATCCGCTGGGGGCAGCCCTACGAGTCGATGGAGCAGCAGCCCGTCGTCCACTTCGAAACGGGCGAAGAACTGGCTCGCATGCATCAGGCCAACGGCGGCCTGATCAAGATGGACATGCGCAAGTCGGCCAAGGCCCGCGAGGCTCTGCGGCAATTCTCCATCGAGCAGCTGTGCGAGATGGTCGGCAAGGCGGCCGACCTGTACATGGAGGGAACGCTGCCGCTGGGGAACGGCACCCAGACTCCCGAGGAGTTTTGCCGCATCCAGTCGGCGACGACCGGGCTTCCCGAGCACATGTGTGCGTTCAACATGCGGAAGAACGCCTTCGTGCTCAAGCAGATGAAGCCGCTACTCGAAGCACTCACCCGTGGCCTTCCCTTCGAGATCATCTCCCGCGGGTACGGCATGGAAGACCGGGGCGTGATGGTCAGCTATCAGGCGACCACCAACGCCCTTGGACTCGTCCTGCCGTCGAACTCCCCCGGTGTCCACGCCCTGTGGCTGCCGGTCGTTCCCCTGCAGATCGGCCTGGTCCTCAAGCCGGGCCGGCAGGAGCCGTGGACTCCCTACCGCATCTTTGAAGCCTTCAAGGCGGCCGGCATTCCGCCGGAAGCGATGTCGATCTACCCGGGTGGTTCCGACTGTGGCCCGGCCGTGATCGAAGCCTGCAACCGCTCGAAAATCTTCGGCGGAGCGGCCACGGTCGAGCAGTACGAAGGAAATCCCCGCGTCCAGGCACACGGTCCGGGCTTTTCGAAAATTCTGATCGGCGACGACATGGTCGACGACTGGGAGAAGCCCCTGGACCTGATGTTCGACAGCGTCTACGCCAACAGTGGACGGTCCTGCATCAACGCCTCGAGCATCTGGGCATCGCGTCACACCGAAGAGATCGCCGAAGCACTCGCCGAGCGACTCGGCCCGATCGCCCCGAAGCCGATGACCGATCCCGAAGCGGGTCTGGCGGCGTTCACCATGCAGGGGGCGGCCGAAGCGATGAACAATCAGATCGAAGAGAAGCTGAAGGAGCCGGGCGTCACCGAAGTGACGGCCAAGTACCGGGATGGCGACCGCCTGATTCAGCACGAACGGTGCGACTACCTGCGTCCGACGGTCATCCATGCCGACAGCCCCGAGCCGTTCCTGGCGAACTCGGAGTACATGTTCCCGTTCGTCTCGGTCGTCAAGTGTCCCCAGAAGGACATGCTCAAAAAGATCGGCCCGACGCTGGTCGGCACCTGCCTGACCGAAGACGAGGCCTGGTCGCAGCAGCTTCTGGACGCCACGAATATCGACCGGCTGAACATCGGACCGGTCAAGACGGTCCAGCTCAACTGGCTGCAGCCGCACGAAGGGAACATTATCGAGTTCCTGTACCGGAACCGGGCGTTCCAGAACAGCCCGCCCCCGGCACACTAGGACCTCGAGGGCGATTTGCCACTGTTCGCCCTCGGCACATTGCACTGCACGCCCAAAGCCCGCCGGTCGCCGCCGGTGGGCTTTCTTGCGTACGACCGCCCCCCCGGGACAATCCGGACCGCATCGTTGCAGCAATCGTCCGATCTGGGATACTCGTCCGGCGGCCTCCCTGCTTGAACTCCCTGACAGTTGCGGATTCCAGATGTTTGTCGATCGCGTCGAGATTTACTGCAAGGCCGGAGACGGCGGCGATGGGTGCATGAGCTTCCGTCGCGAGGCCCACGTTCCCCGGGGCGGGCCGGATGGCGGCGACGGCGGGAACGGAGGCGACGTCGTCATTCGGGCCGAACGGAATCTCGGCAGCCTGGCCAACATCGCCGGCCACCGTCACTGGAAGGCCGAACGGGGCCAGCACGGCATGGGAAGCCTGAAGACCGGCAGGAGTGGCGACGACGTCGTCATCCTCGTCCCCCCCGGCACCCTGGTGAAAGACGCCGACACCGGCATCCTCATCAAGGACCTTGCCGAAGACGGCACCAGCGTTGTCGTCGCCGAAGGCGGCCGCGGCGGACGGGGCAACAAACGCTTCGCCACGTCAACACACCGCACGCCCCGCGAGTTCGAGTACGGCACTCCCGGCCAGGAGCGAAATGTCATCCTCGAACTGAAGCTGATCGCCGACGTCGGGATCATCGGCAAGCCAAACGCCGGCAAGTCGACGCTGCTCAGCCGGCTGTCCAAGGCCCATCCCGAGATCGCCGACTACCCCTTCACCACCAAGTACCCGAACCTTGGCCTTGTGCGGCTCGATTACAGCACCGAGTTCGTCATGGCCGACATCCCGGGTCTGATCGAAGGGGCCCATGCGGGCATCGGCCTGGGGCATGAGTTCCTCAAGCACGTCCAGCGAACAAAAGTTCTGGTCCACCTCGTCGAGCCGAGCCCGATGGACCAGACCGATCCGATCCAGAACTACGAGCAGATCCGGGAGGAGATGCGGCTGTTCGACGAAACGCTGGTGCAGCGACCGGAAGTCGTCTGCATCTCGAAGAGCGAACTGCCGGATGCCGAGGCCGCTGCCGAACTGCTCTCCGAGCAACTCGACACCGAGGTTCTTCAGATTTCGTCCGCGACGGGCGACGGGCTGCAGAAGCTGGTGCAGCGGATCGTCGACGTCCTGCGGGAACAGCGTGAACGGGACGAAGCGAGCGGAACCGACAGCTGACCGGCTGCTCGACCGAGAGCGTACCGGCCGCGTCCGGTGGGTTACCCCGTTCACTCATTCACTCCGCCGGTAGCGTGAACGTGCTTTCTTTGGGATGAGCACTGTCCCGTCCGACGTAGATCCGCCTGGGCATCTTTCGCTTCGCGTCGCCGATCCGCAGATCGAACTCGATCTTTGCATCCCGTCCCCGCACGTCAAAGTCGAACCCGTCAAACGAGCCGCCGGTATAGATCTCGAACTGCAGTTCGTCCCGGGCGGGACTGACGCCCCAGCGGTCGGCGTACTTCCCTTTGCGTTCGAGCCCGATCTGTCTCATCTTGCCGAAGGAACCGCCCTTCAGCCGGATGGAACCGCTGAACTTCACCAGGCCCTTTGACGCGGTCCGCACGCGCCAGCCACGCGTCTCGCGCCACACGTAGAACCGGGCATTCTTGACCTTCACCAGGTCCTGGTCCGGTCGACCATCGGGGGAGAGGACCGCGACACCGTCATCAGCCAGTGAGCGGAACGCATGGACGGCCACGGGGACAACAATCAGCAGGACGATGGCGTAGCGACGCATCATGCGGCCTCCGGGCAGGGGGTTGCGAATCGGGTGCACGGCCCGCAGACGCGTTTCCCTCAGCTTACCGCTGTCAGACCCGTTGCCGCAAAAGAATTTTCAGTCGCCCCCCAGCCAGCGGCAGGCGTCTTTGGCGTGGTAGGTGAGGATCATGTCGGCCCCGGCCCGGCGGATGCTCAGCAGCAGCTCCAGCGCCACCCGCTGTTCGTCGATCCAGCCGTTCGCCGCGGCCGCCTTCACCATCGCGAACTCGCCGCTCACGTTGTACGCCGCCAGCGGCACGTCCGGATGCGCCTGCTTGACGTTGCGAATCACGTCCAGATAGCTGAGGGCCGGCTTGACCATCAGGATGTCGGCCCCCTCTTCAAGATCGAGGGCCACCTCGCGGAGTGCCTCGGCCCCGTTGGCCGGGTCCATCTGATACGTCCGCCGATCGCCGAACTGCGGAGCACTCTCCGCCGCATCCCGAAACGGCCCGTAGAATGCCGACGAATACTTCGCCGCGTAGCTCACGATCGGGATATGCTCGAACCCCTCGGCATCGAGACCGGTCCGCAACGCCTGGATCATGCCGTCCATCATGCCGCTGGGGGCGATCAGGTCGGCCCCGGCCCGGGCATGGCTGACCGCTTCCTTCACGAGAATCTCGAGCGTGGCATCGTTGTCGACATCGGCAGTGCCGTGCCTGTCGTTGACGATCCCGCAGTGCCCGTGATCGGTGAACTCGCAGAAGCAGACGTCCGTCATGACGAGCAGTTCGGGCACGGCCTGCTTGATGGCATCAACCGCCTGCTGCACGATGCCGTGTTCGCAATACGCATCGCTGCCGACGGCGTCCTTGTGCTCGGGAATGCCGAACAGAATGACCGCCGGGATGCCCAGACCGGCAATCTCCCGGGCCTCGGCCGCCAGGTGATCGACCGTCAACTGGAAGTTGCCCGGCATCGAGGCGATCGGAATCCGCTCGTTCTGTCCGTAGCGGACGAACAGCGGCAGGATGAAGTCGTGCGGCGACAGTCGTGTCTCGCGGACCAGATCACGGACACGGGGATGCTGACGGAGACGACGGAGTCGGGTGGTGGGGAACTTGGGCATCGTTTGGGGGGGAGTCTTGAGTTGTGAGGGGTGAGAGTTGAGTCTCGAGGGAGTCGCCCCTTCTGCGGGGGCACCAAACTTCAGACCGGTGCGGCGCAGCCGCAAGAGGCCCCGAGCCTTCGACGGACATGCTCGCCTTCAGTGCGGGCATGCCGTTCGGCCCCTCCCAACAAAAAAGGCACATGGCCCCGGGCGGAGGGACCATGTGCCTGCAACTCTCAGTTCCTGGCGACCGTCGAAATACCAGTCCCGGCATCACGCGAACCGGTCACTTCAACGCGCCACACATCCAATGTCGGCTCGCGGCGGAGGGGAACACACCACGTCGATTCAATCGGAGCGCGGACAATACCGCCGGACTGCTGACGGCTCAACGATCAGTTCGACCGCGACCGCCTTCAGCGCCGGTCGTCGGCCCGCAGCATGACCGGCTGACGCAACATCTCGCGATCGGCGAACTCGGACATCACGTTCATCAGCGTCTGCCGCTCCGTCTGCCGGGCGATCCACAGACTGTGGGCGAGAATCGCTCCCAGGACCAGCAGAGACGGGCCGCTCAGGGACGTGTGAACTCCTCCGATGACATCGACAGCCAGCACAGCCATCGCCAGAACAGAAACAATTGTCAGTACGGTGCGCATGGCACACTCCTTGCCTGATGGGACGGATCATTCCGCCCTTCGAAATGACTCTTGCGGATCGACCGAAACCGTCAAGGGGTCACGATCATCCGCGACGGAACAGAAACCGCATTTCGCAGCCGGTCCGATCAACGGACTTTGCCACAAACTGCGTTCCGGGGTGTTCCGCCGAAACACGGACTTCCCTGTCACAGTCCCTTACGACGTACGTCGACACGGACTGTCTACACGGGAAATTCCTTCTGAACCTGCCGCGATCACCGAGATCGCGACGATCCAGCCAGTTACGTCTTGTCGGATTTCTTTCGGATCCACACCGCCCCCGATCCCGTCAACGGAACCGGCAGGCACAGTGCGATCCGCAACTATGGTGAGCAGTCAGGGACAGGCCGGGAAATCTCCCGCAGCTTCCATGACCGGTTGGGGCAGGGCGTCCGGCAATACTCAACGCTGCCGGACGTGGATGGAAGGCTTCGCGTCTCCGCAAAGGTGTGGACAGACCTTCGCCGGCACCGGTTCGCGCCGGAAGAACTCCTGTCGACTGTCGAATCATTGGCATCACCGCCGACGCCGGCAAGCGGCAGTTTCGGCAGGTCGTCCGAACCGTTCATCCACTGGTCACTTGCGGCGGCGAATCGTCGTTCCCTCGCCGCAGGTCACCGTTGGAAAGGGCGGCAGATTAGCAGCCGTTTCTCTCCCTGCAAGAGCTTTGTCGGACAGGACGCCCGAATCATGACCGGTTTTCGCAGCGAAACCGGGAAATTCCCTGAAGTTCCCTCCGGGCAGTGCGGGACACAGACTCATCGCAGTTCCCCGCGAAGTACCGTGACTGCCTCTCCTCCCAGAACGACACGGTCGCCGGCAATACGCACCTTCACATCGCCACCACGTTCCGATGCCTGATGCGCGGACAGCTCCGTCTTTCCCAGACGGTCCGCCCAGTACGGTCCCAGACAGTAATGGGCCGAGCCGGTCACCGGATCCTCGTCCACACCGGCCGCGGGCGCGAAGAACCGCGACACAAAGTCTTCTCCGTCACGGTCCGACGGGGCGGTCACCATCACACCGCGCGTCCTGACCGCGGCCAGTTGCCGGAAGTCCGGATCGAGCCCCAGCACGTCTGCCGCCGACTCGAGCACGATCAGGTGATCGAAACGCGTCCGCCCCGCGAACACCGGTTGCGGACCATCGCCGCCCGGCCAGAGAGCCGCTACCAGTTCCGCCGGCAACTCGACCGGCTCGGCCGGCGTGGCCGGAAAGTCCAGCTCGATCCGATTCTCCGCCCGTGTGCACGTCAGCACGCCGCTACGGGTCTCGAACCGGATCGGTTCCGCCGCACCGACGATCCCCTCCTCCCACAGGACGTGAGCCGCCGCCAGCGTCGCATGCCCGCACAGATCGACCTCGATCCGCGGCGTGAACCACCGCAGCTCGCGGGTTTTGCCCAGCGGCCGGACGAATGCCGTCTCCGACAGATTCATCTCCGCCGCGACCGCCTGCATCCACCCGGCATCGCGTTCATCGTCGAGCAGACAGATGGCCGCAGGATTGCCGCGAAACGGCTGATCGGTAAACGCATCCACCAGCAGGATGGGAACAGACATGGAAAGCCCTCGGGGCAGTAAGCGGTCGTCGGTCACAGGGAACACTCCCGCACCGGGACACGACGGCATGCAACAGGTTCGCATCTGTGCTGGTGGGCATACCGTTCCACCAATCCCCGCACGGGCGCCACTGACGCCGGGTGGCCGGGGCAGGAGCGAGCAACGCGAGCGATGCCCCGGACGGAAAGCAGCCGTAGGGTGCGTCACGGCGAATGTCACATCAGCAATCCATCCCTGCCGACATCACGTGCCGGCACGCCCGTGACGCACCGATCACACAGCACAAACAATGGGTAGCACCGGTTGCTCGCCAACCGGTGCGGCGAAGCCGCAAGAGGCCCCCAACCTTCGACGGACATGCGCGCCCTGACGGCGAGCCGGGTGCCATGCCCTCATGGCGAAGCCGGGTGGGCATGCCGTCCCACCGATACCCGGGTGTGGTTCGAAGAGCCTAAAGACACCCGGCTGGGTGCCACTGGCGGCTTGCCCGCCAGTGCGTGCATCGCGCGACCACTCCCATCGGGTAACGCCGGCTTTAGACCGGCGCGGCGCAGCCGCAAGAGGTTGCTCAGAGAACACTCGTCCGGCGGACGGCACGCCTGGAACGAAGCGAAGCGGAGTGACGGGCGTGGTTCGAAGTGCACGAGGGCACCACCGCCAACGCCCCTCACGGCAGCGTGCCGCGTTCCGCAATCAGACGCTCAAACCGCTGATCCATCTCCGGCACGTCCGGCAGCCGGATCCCGAACGTCCCGATCAGCAGATCCTTCACCTCCTCCGCCGATTCGCAGTGCCGCTCCTCCACCTCATGGGTTCCGCGATACAGCCGGTAACGTCCGTTGAACAGGACGTGCCGCCCTTCCTCGTCCGCTCGCCCTGCAATCAGCTCGTGACGGAACCGTGACTTCGGATACGTCGACACATACCAGCTGGACACTTCGTAGTCCGCCTCGTGCTGTTCCTGCAGGTCGAACCGGTACAGCGTCGCCCAGTCTCGCTCAATGTGAATCCGCAATGCGTACTCGCTTCCTTCCCGCTCCAGTCGGAACAGACCGTGCGGCGTCTCCTGATGATCATCCTCCACCAGTTCGATCGGACCGGTCAGCGTCGCTCCCCCAAATCCCACGTCCGCCAGGTACTCCCGTCCGTCCACCTCCACCTGCATCAGCATGTGGCCCCGCGGCGTGATGACGTCGTCCGGCACGTTCCACCGCACTCGGGCGGCCAGACACGTCACCCGATACCCCAACTGCCTCAGCACCCGGGTCAGCAGAAGATTGTGCTCAAAGCAGTACCCGCCCCGGCCCCCTTCGATCAGCTTCGCCTGCAGCGACGTCGAATCGAGATGGACCGGCTGCCCGAACAGTGACGACAGATTCTCGAACGGAATCGCCTCCGGATGCAGCCGGTGAATCTCCTGCAGCGTCTCCAGCGTCGGAGCCGCATCTCCCCGGTATCCGATCCGATCGAAGTAGGCATCCAGATCAATGGCGTCCGACACGTGACGTCTCCCCTCAACAAGTTTCCAACCGGCCCGGAGGAGAGCCGGCTGATGCAGGCCGGACCGCAAGGCCCTCGCAGAACGCGACCGTTTCGACAGGCGACATGAGACATTCTAACCATTGCCGTCCCGGCGAAGGCACTTCATTCGGCCCGCCGGTCTCCCGGTACTCGCCGGAATCAATCAGCCACTTCTGATACGATCATTCCTCCACAGACCAATCGATGCGGTCCCACCGCCGACCGGGAGACACAGACGTGCCACGCCGTTACCACACCGTCACCGACCTCGCCGCACGTTTCGCCAGAAGCGTCGCGATTGCCGGTCTGCTCTGCCTGCATGTGGCCACCGCGGCAGCCGATGACAAAGAGTTCCGCCCCCTGTTCAACGGTCGCGACCTGACCGGGTGGGAAACCGTCAACTGTGCGCCGGACACCTTCACGGTTCAGGACGGCATGATCGTCTGCTCCGGCAAGCCGATCGGCGTCATGCGGACCGACCGCCACTACGAGAACTTCATCCTCGAACTCGAGTGGAAGCATCTGGTCCCCAAAGGAAACGCCGGTCTGTTCGTCTGGAGCGATCCGCTCCCGGTGACCGGCAAACCGTTCACCCGCGCCATCGAAGTCCAGATCCTCGACGGACGCAACACCGAGAACTACACCAGCCACGGCGACATCTTCCCGATCCAGGGGGCCTCGATGCAGCCGGATCGCCCTCACCCCGGCGGATGGGACCGCTGCCTGCCGAGCGAACACCGCTGCAACCCGGCCGGCGAGTGGAACCACTACCGCGTCACCTGCCGCGACGGCGACATCAAGCTCGAAGTGAACGGCAAGCTCGTTTCCGGCGGCCACGACAGCGTGCCGCGCAAGGGGTACATCTGCCTGGAATCCGAAGGGGGCATCGTCCACTTCCGCAACATCCGCATTCGCGAGCTGCCCGGCTCCGATCCGTCTCCCGAACAGACCGCCGACGTCGACCGGAACTGGCGTTCCCTCTTCGATGGACTGACGCTTGCCGGCTGGAAGACCCATGAAGGACTCGAAGGACGCTGGTCCGTCCACAACGAACTGATCCACCTCGCCGGCGATCAGCCCGCCCGCCCCAGCGGACAGGATCTCGACCTGTGGACCGAAGAGTCGTTTGAAGACTTCCAGCTCATCGTCGACTGGCGACTGACCGGCAAACCGACCACCAGAGCGATGAACTCCTTCACGGCAGACGGACTCATCCGTCGCGATGCAAACGGCAACGTCGTCAAACACGAGATCCTCGACGCGGGTGACAGCGGCATCTATCTGCGCGGCAGCCGGAAAGCCCAGGTGAACATCTGGTGCCAGCCGATGGGAAGCGGCGACATCAACGCCTACCACAAGGATGCGACACTCCCCGAAGCGATCCGCAGGGCCTGCATGCCCCGTACCCATGCGGACAATCCGCCGGGCCAGTGGAACCGGTTCGTCATCACGATGCGCGGCAGCCGGGTGACGGTCGAGCTGAACGGCGAGACGGTCATTGCGGACGCGGAACTGCCGGACGTCCCCGCTTCGGGGCCGATCGCCCTGCAGAACCATGGGGACGGAATCGAATTCCGCAATGTCTACATCCGCGACCTGAGCGAGTAGCCACGGACCTGCCGGACAGGCTGGTTGCAGGCGATCACACATCGGCCCCCGATTCGCCCAACAAAAGCCCACCGTCGTTCACCCAACGCCCACCGGCTGCGTCCGGTAGGCCGAACGATGCAGGACACGCACGCTCGCGCGGGTGCCACGGCCGGCTGGCCCGCCAGTGCATACTTCGTAGAACCATCCCCGGGTAACGCCGGTCTTCAGCGCCGTAGGGTGCGTCACGGCGAACATCGGACCGGCGATCCACCCCGGTCGACGAGACGTGCCGGGACGCCCGTGACGCACCGGCCACATGGCACACACAGACAACACATGAACGGTGCGTCGCCTCCGGCGACACACCCCACCTGGGCTGCGACCACTCCCATCGGGTAACGCCGGTCTTCAGACCGGCGCGGCGCAGCCGCAAGAGGTTGCTCAGGGAACACTCGTCCGTTGGGTGGCACGCCTGGAACGAAGCGAAGCGCAGTGACGGGCGTGGTGCGAAATGTGTGAAGACGAGCCCACATGCCATACCGCTCCCACTCAGACAGTCCCACTCAACCAGCCGCATCCGCTGCTTCCGCCGCAGCACGCTTCGCCTGTGACCGATGCCGCACCTTCAGGTTGAGAACCTCCACCGCCAGTGAAAACGCCATCGCGAAGTAGACGTATCCCTTGTTGAAGTGCGTGCCGATCCCCTCGGCGACCAGCAGCACACCGATCAGGATCAGAAAGCTCAACGCCAGCATCTTCAGTGTCGGGTGTCGGTCGATGAATGCGCTCACCGTCCCGGCAAAGACCAGCATCACGATGATCGCCAGGATGATGGCGACAATCATCACCCACAGCTTGTCCTTGTCGACCATCCCCACCGCCGTGATCACCGAGTCCAGCGAGAACACGATGTCCAGGATGGCGATCTGCGTGACGACGCCGGCGAAGCTGCTCGCCTTCGCGTCCCGGTGACCTTCCTCGTGCCCTTCGATCTTGTGATGGATCTCCAGCACGCTCTTGCCGATCAGGAACAGCCCCCCGCCGAGCAGGATCAGATCCCGCACCGAGACGGCATTGATCTCCGCCCCGTTCATCCCGTGTGCCGCACTCTCACCTGCCGCTGCAGCCGTCCCGAACCACTCCGCAGGGATCCCGAAGTCACTCAGGTAGAACAGCGGCTCGGTCAGGCCCAGAATCCACTTCAGCGAGAGCAGCAGCAGAATCCGCGTCACCAGCGCCGCCGCCAGCCCCAGCGAACGGGCCCGCGCCTGCTGATGTTCCGGCAGACGCGCAGCCAGAATCGCGATGAACACGATGTTGTCGATGCCGAGCACGATCTCCATCGCCGTCAGGGCGATCAGGGCAATCAGCCAGTCCACGGGCAGGCTCCAGTCAGTTCCGGGCGGTCAGGTATGGTCGCAGGGACAGGAAAACGAACGGACAGCTCCGCAGGGTATCGGGACGCGAGTTCCGATCCACATCGCAGCCCCCGATCAGTGATCGGCATGATACGGAGCAGACCAACACTCTCCCAGAGACACCCCCTCTTGTCGAACGGGGATTCCCCCACGCGGATCACTTCGCCTGGGCAAAGTACCACGAAAACAACACGCGGAACGGCGGCGTGAACTGCTCCGGCTCCGCCTCCAGCCGTGCCGACACCTCCGCGACCGTCAGAGACTCGATGCTTTCGATCTCCCCGGGATCGGGCGTCGGCTCCGCATCCGTCACCGTCCGGTACAGCACCGAATGCTCGTTCGCCGTCTCGGGACCGGCCGGGAACTTCGCCAGGTATTCCAGCGGCGATGTCAGCCCCAGTTCCTCTTCCAGCTCGCGAACCGCCGCCGGCTCGTAGTCTTCGCCCGCACCGAGATGCCCTGACGCCGACGACGTGAAGCAGTGCGGATACTCGTCCTTCGTCGCCGACCGACGATGCACCAGCAGCCGCCCGTCACTGCGGAACACGAAGATGTGGACGGCCCGATGCAGCAGCCCCTCGGCATGAACGCGGGACCGGGGCGCCTGACCGATGACGCGGTCCTCCGCATCGCAGACGTCGAAGATCTCTTCAGCAGTGTCGTCACCCGTCACGGTTCATCATCCGTTTGCAGTCAGGCGGTCGGAACTCGTCCTCGCCGGACTGTACGACGGCCGCAGCACCGGCATCAACCGGAGGCGCGGCCCGGCCCCGACACGTTCCCGAACGAAAGGCCATACCTTGCCCCCCTCAAGCCTCACGCCTCGAGCCTCACGCCTCACACAATCCCGTGCAGCGGACCGCCCGGCACTCCCAGTCGATCCACCCGCCGCGTCACTTCCGGATCCTCAATCAGCGGCGGCGCATGATGCGGCTTGACGCGGGCATCGATCACCAGCGGTCCCCGGCAGCCCCAGTGTTTCTCCTCGGTGAAGGCGTCAATCCCGTCGATGTCCGACGCCGGATTCGATCGCGTGAACGTCACCCACAGAAAGTTGTTCAGCGTCCGCGCCGTAAACGCCGCATCATCCACCAGCACAATCAGCGGGAAGCCCTCCGGCAACCCGGCCGCACCGCCATCGGCACAGAATCGCCGCAGCACGCCGTCCGCCCGTTCCCGGCACTCCGGTGCCGTCACAGCAAGAATGCCCGGCTGCACGACATGCGGATCACGAAAGCCCTCGGGCAATCTCAGATCAGCCGGCACTTCCCGGGCCAGCTCCCGCCGCGGACGACCGGCAGCCGCGATCACCAGTTTCGAGCCCTGGTTGAAGCCATCCCCCGAGTAGTCGAGCGTGTCGATCGTCGTCCGCGTCTGAAAGTGCAGATCCCGCTCCCAGTCCACCCGCTCCAGCAGATGCCCCATAAACGCCGCAATGTCGTGAATGTCCAGCTCCGGATTGTCCTCGCCGGCCACGATCAGCAGGTACTTCGCCAGAGACAGCTGCCCCTGCCCGAGAATCGCGTTCGCCTGCGTCAGAAGTTCCTGCGGCGTACGTTCCGAGGCATACGGCACATACCGCTCCGAGCCGATCGCCAGCAGCAGCGGATGCACGCCCGCCGCATCGACGGCATGCACCGCCTTCACGCCCGGAAGCACCGACGGAATCGCGGGCCCGGTGATCTCGTGAATGATCTCGCCGAACGACGTGTCCTCCTGCGGTGGCCGACCGACAACGGTGAACGGCCAGACGGCATCCTTGCGGTGATAGACCTTCTCCACATTCAGCACCGGAAAGTCATGCACCAGGCTGTAGTACCCCAGATGATCCCCGAACGGCCCTTCAGGAAGCTGCCGCTCCGGATCAACCGTCCCCACGATGCAGAAGTCCGCCTCCGCCGCAATCGGCAGTCCGCCCGGTCGACGGATCATCCGCAGTCGGCGACCGCTCATGGCACCGGCAAACGTCAGTTCCGACAGCCCTTCCGGCAACGGCATCACCGCCGAAAGGGGCAGGGCAGGGGGACCGCCGACAAAGATGTTCACCCGGAACGGTTCGCCCCGCCGGATCGCCGCGGCATGCTGCACGCCGATTGACCTGTGAATCTGATAGTGCAGCCCCACCTGCCGGTTCCGCTCGTATTCGTTCCCGGCCAGCTGCACCCGGTACATCCCCAGATTCGACTTCTGCCAGCCGGGCTGATTGGGATTCTCGGAGTACACCGCCGGCAGCGTGATGAACGGACCGCCGTCGTCCGGCCAGGACTGCAGTTGCGGCAACTGGTCGAGCGTCGTCTCGCAGGCGATCGCCGGCCCGCTGCGGACGAACTTCGGCTGCATGGCCCACGCGACGGGAAACGCCCGTGCGTAGCGGACCGGACTCTGCATTGCGACCGCCGGGTCAATCTTCAGTTCCACCAGCCGCTTGACCAGATCGATCGTGTCCCGGAACAGAAACCGCGTCCGTTCCAATGTGCCGAACAGGTTGCTCACCATCGGAAACCGGCAGCCCTTGACCCGTTCGTACAGGATCGCGGGGCCGCCTGCCTGGTAGACGCGACGCTGGATTTCGGCCGCTTCGAGCCGGGGATCGACTTCGTCCGCGATCCGCACGAGCTGGCCGGTCCGTTCGAGATCGAGCAGGCAGGACTGGAGGTTTGCGTATCCCATGCTGTTCCGTCAGAGTCAGAGTGCCGTCGTCGAGGATTCCGCCGGATTATAGAAGTCGCAGGCGGCGGTGGCAGGCAGCCGAAGCGGGGAAGTCACGGTTCGTTCATGGCAGGGCCCGTTTCGCACGCTACAATTGCCGGCCGCGTCAACGGATTGACGAACCGACCGACGATCGGTCCCGGTTTCGAACACACGCTGCTTCAGGCGAGGCCCGAACGATCGTGAACTGGTGGAACCTCCTGCTGTTCATCCTGCTCATCGCGGGAAACACGTCGCTGCTCGTGACGCTCGTCAACCGCGTTCACGGTCTCCCGCTTCCGTGCCGCATGCTGAAGAACCTGCGCCACATTCACGACCTGCTCATTCCGCTCTTTCCCGTCGCACTCATCTGGTTCCTCGGGCTGACCGGCCCCAGACTCCTGCTGGACGGATCCTGGCACGAGGTGCCGCTCGGCTGGCAAATCTACCTTGCGCTTTGTGCCGGCGGGACGCTCGGGTTGCTCTGGGCCTCGGTCCGCTACCTCACGCATCGCCCGCCACGTCAGCAGGTCGCCGCCTCCTCCGAAGTCGTCGACGTCGCCGAGAAGCTGGGAGCCCCACCGCTTGGCGACGGCCCGCTGGTGGGTCTCGCCAAAGCTCCGTTTAACGAGATTTTCCAGGTCGACTTCGCGCACCGCACGTTCGTCCTGCCACGGCTGCCCCGCGAATGGGATGGCCTGTCGATCCTGCATCTGAGTGACTGGCACATGGTCGGCACGCTCGACAAGCCGTTCTTCGAGTACGTCACACAGATGTGCCTGGAGCACACCTCCGATCTGGTGATCTTCTCCGGCGACCTGCTCGACAGGCAGGAGTGCGAAGAGTGGCTGCCCGAAACACTCGGCCGCCTCCACGGTCGACTCGGACAGTACTACATCCTCGGCAATCACGACTGGTATCTGCGGGATCAGGAGATCCGCAACCGGATGCACGCGCTCGGCTGGTTCGATGTCGCCTCGCAGGTCGTCCACATTCCATACGAAGGCCGAACGCTCGCCATCGGTGGCGACGAGACTCCCTGGATGGGTCAGCCTCCCCGGTTCGACGACAGCACGCAGCACGACTTCCGACTGCTGGTCTGCCACACTCCGGACAACATCGGACGCGCCCGCCGCGACGGAGTCGACCTGATGCTCTCCGGGCACAACCACGGCGGGCAGGTCAATCTGCCGGTCATCGGCCCGGTCTATTCACCCAGTATCTACGGTTCCCGCTATTCCGGCGGAGCCTTCTGGGAATCGCCGACACTGATGTACGTCTCGCGAGGGCTTTCGGGCCGTCATCCGCTCCGCTGGCGCTGCCGGCCGGAGATTACCCGACTGGTGCTGAAGTCCCCCGACCAACCAACGACGTGAGTACCGTGGCGGATTCCCCGCAAGAGTGGCGAACGACGCTCCCGCAGGCCTTTCGGGCTGCGCTGTCCGGACTCGCCTGGGCGGTCGCCACACAAAGAAACTTCCGCATCCATCTCGCCGTCGCCATCCTCGTCTGTGGACTCGCAGCATGGCTTCAGGTCGGTGCTACCGACTGGGCCATCCTGGTTCTGACATTCGGCCTGGTCTGGACCGCCGAGATGCTCAACACCGCGATTGAAGCGGCCGTCGATCTCGCCTCGCCCCAGTACCATCGCGTCGCGAAGATCGCCAAGGATTGTGCCGCTGGGGGAGTCCTGACCGCAGCGATCACGGCAGTCATCGTCGGCCTGATCGTCCTCGGTCCGCCGCTGTGGAACCGACTCGTCACAACAAGCGGCTGACGACCACGCAGGGCATTCACCCGAATTTCACGACAGCCGCTGGCGAATCGCCGCCATCTGCTCGCGAAACGCGTCGTCGTCGAGAACCGGCGTCAGTCCGTCCGTCGGCAGATCCGTGGCGAGATCAACCCAGCTCCTGCACCCGGCGAATGATGGCTGCTCACTGAGCACATGCGGCAACGAACGTTCGTAGACCCGCACGGTCACCGCGTAGAGTCCTGGCTCGCGGTAGTTGAACCGCTGTTCGAGGACATGCGGGGCAAGCACGTGCCAGTCGGCAAGCAGCGACAGGCGGGCGGCATCGTCAATGTGAAAGACATCCTCGACGACCGCCAGATGCGTCAGGCGAAGCTGGCCAGACGCTGGTACAGTCGACTCGACCGTCGCCAGCAACGGACGCGCAGAGTCGACGAACTGATCCGAGGACTGGTGAAACTGCGTCGGATACAGCCAGAACTGCGGGTGCGCAACTTCGAACGAACCGGTCTCTTCCAGGATTCCCCCCTTGCGGAGGAGCATCAGCTGGCGACCGGTCGCCAGGGCCGCGCAGACAGCGGCCCATTCCTTCAGTGCGAATCGGCAGGCGGGAGCAATCGACGTCATGATGACCTGTTCGCCGCGGTCGATTCGCCAACCGCCGAATCCACGCGCCGTTACTTGTGATAGCCCAGTTCGACCATCACGTCGTACAGTTCATCAAACGTGATGAATCGACGACGATGCCGCAGCTTGTACTGATCCACGGCCTCGGCCAGTTCCCGGACTTCGGGGCGGCTGGCACTGCGGGAATCGGAAAACTGCCGGCGTTCAACTCCGGGCGGGTTGCTCCCGGACGACTTGCGACGGTCGACAAACGAAGTCTGTTGTTCATCAACAACATGCATTAGAGTACTCCCGTGTGCTGGGACTTCAATGACCGGCAGGCGTACGGATGACGTCCCGCACTCGACGTCCCTGGCGAGCAGATCGCTCCGGGAAGTGGCCGCCTGTATCGGATCGGATGAAATCTAGGTCGGGGCGTCCTCAAGGCAAAAGATTCCCGCCACGAGCGTCTGACCGTCTCACACCATCGGATGGATGCGCCGGTTGTAGTGATTGTCGCACCCTCGACGCCCGCCTCCCGCCTGCGATCCACCGGTGACACTGCTGGAATCGGAACACCATGTCGATCAAGACGACCATTCTCGGCGGCGGAGCGATGGCAACGGCCTGCTCGATTCTGCTGACCGACCACCCGGATCAGAGCGTCACAATCTGGGCCCGGAACCCCGATCATGCCCGCAGCATGAACGACAGTCGGGAGAACAAGCGACTGTTGCCCGGCGTCACCATCCCCGATGCCGTCGAGATCACCAGCGACCTCCCCACCGCACTCGAAGGTGCCGACTACCTCATCGTCGCCATCCCCACCGAGTTCCTCCGCGAATCGCTCGAAGCGATCGCCCCGCAGCTGAAGGAAAACCGCCCGGTCATCAGCGTGGTCAAGGGACTCGAGACCGGCACCTTCCAGCGCCCCAGCCAGATCATCGGGGAAATCCTGGGCAACCGGGCCGTGGTTGCCCTGAGCGGCCCCAGCCACGCCGAAGAAATCGCCCGGCGTCTCCCCGCCAGTGTCGTCGCCGCCAGCGGTGACGTCGCCCTCGCTCGACGCGTGCAGGCGATGTTCAGCACCGACCGCTTCCGCGTCTACACCAACCCCGATCTCATCGGCGTCGAACTCGCCGGTGCCCTCAAGAACGTCATCGCCATCGCCGCCGGGATCTGCGACGGACTCGGCTTCGGCGACAACGCCAAGTCGGCCCTGATGACCCGCGGCATCGTCGAGATGAGCCGCTTCGGTGTCTCCCAGGGAGCCGAGTCGACCACCTTCGCCGGTCTGGCCGGCATCGGCGACCTGATCACCACCTGCATCAGCCCCTTCGGTCGCAACCGCATGGTCGGTGAGCGTCTCGGCAAGGGCGAATCCCTCGAGACGATCCTGGGATCGATGGAAGCCGTCGCCGAAGGGGTCAACGCCGCCCGCTCGATCTACGAACTCGCCGACAACCAGGGCATCGATATGCCCATCACCGCGGAAGTCTACGCGGTCCTCTTCGAAGGCAAGTCCCCGGTCGAGGCGACCACCAGCCTGATGCTCCGTCCCCCGAAGATGGAAACCCCCAGCTTCTGGTGAGCGGCCGCCCGGAATACCGCGCCCCGGCCCATTGCCGGCCCATTGCCGGACCGGCTCAGAGCCCGCTCAGTCCGGTCCGCACGCTCCGGTCATCACCGTGTGCCAGGCAACCAGGGCATCCCGAACGGCCTGCACGTCATGCACCCGCAGGATGTCCACGTGCTGCGCCGCCAGCGCGATCGACACGCCGACCGTTCCCCACGTCCGCTCCTCCAGCTCCCGGCCAAGGATCTTCTTGAGGAACCGCTTGCGGGAGTGTCCGACCAGCACCGGCCTCCCCTGGCTCCTCAGCCGCTCGATGCCCGACAGAATCTCGAGGTTGTGTGCGGCGGTCTTTCCGAAACCGATCCCCGGATCGAACACCACACGCTGCGGATCGACGCCCGCCGCCTCCATCGCCGACAGACGCCCCGCCAGAAACGCGCCGATCTCCACTACGACGTTGTCGTAGCAGGGATCATCCTGCATCGTCTGCGGCGTCCCCTGGATGTGCATGCAGATCACACCGCAGTCTGAGGCGGCCACCAGCGGAATCATCTGCTCGTCGAACGTCAGACCGGAAATGTCGTTGACGACCCGGGCTCCGGCCGCCAGCGCCTCACGGGCCACCTCCGCACTGGTCGTGTCGATCGAGATCAGCACGTCGCTCTGTTCCGCCAGGCCGGCAATGACGGGAATCACCCGCCGCAACTGCTCCGGTGCCGGGACCGGCTGGGAACCGGGCCGCGTCGACTCGCCTCCCACGTCGATGATGTCAGCCCCCTGGTGGGCCAGCGTCATCGCGTGTTCGATCGCCCGCTGCGGATCGAGGTACTCCCCACCATCGGAGAAGCTGTCCGGCGTGGCGTTGACAATCCCCATGATCAGGGGGAACTGACCAAGCGAAAGGACCTGGTCGCCGACACGCCACGTCCTCAGAGCCTTCGCATTGTTCGACATTCGTGGGAGCCTCAAATCGTCCCCGACAAGGGCGAATCCTACCCGGTTCAGGGGTTCGGGGAGATTAACCAGTTCTTGTTCAGATCGTTTGACATCCGGGGTGCGCGTTGTCAATGTAAGCCGTGAACTCAGTGCAACCCTCAAAGTTTCCCCACCTTGCTCAACTCTCCGAGTGGAGAAGAGGAATCTGTGCGGAGGCGGATGCGTCGGCCTGGCATCCCTTCGCGACCAGCACGAGAGTAAATCGCTCCAGGCCTGTGGATGCAATACAAAGGAGTTTGGAACATGATTGCAAACAGCGTCAAAGTTGCTCTGCTGGCAGTTGCTGTCGTTGCCGTCTCCAGCGCTTCGGCTGACGCCGGGCACCGTCGCTCGGCCTGCAACTCCGGTTGCTACAGCGCCAGCTACACCACCTGCCACAAGGTGAGCTACCGCGCCTGCCGTCCGAAGCGCCACCACCGCGTCCGGGCCTGCTACCAGCCGACCCACACGTACGCCGCGTCCTGCGGTAGCTACAGCTCGTGCGGCAGCTACAGCGCCTGCGGTACCAGCTACGGTTCCTGCGGTAGCTACAGTGCCTGCGGTTCGTGCGGCAGCTACGGCTCGAGCGCCTGCCCGTCGGGTGCCTGCGGAACCGGTGGCTACAGCCCCGCTCCCGCGACTCCGGTTGAAGATGCTCCGGAACCGCCGGCCGAACCGGGTGCCGCTCCGGAACCGGAAGCCGCTCCCGCTCCGGAAGCTGCTCCCGCACCGGCTGCCTGAACCATCCGCGTCCCGCTTCGGGACACGATTGCGGAACTCAGATACGGACCTGTACCGCCATGCGGTACGGGTCCGTTTCTCTGCGCCACGGCCGACGACTGCACGACCGCCAGTACCACGTTCGACGGTGCCATGACCGACGGCTACCATTGCCAACGGCCACGTCAGTCCAGCGGAATCAGCTCCCCGCTCGCCGCCCGAAACAGCCACGCCGAGCGGTCCGGAAACAGTCCCCGCATCTCCCGCAGGTCCATTCGGTCCGGACGAAACCGGGCATACAGCACCGGCCCGTCCAGCGATGGATCGTTCACCACGTAGTCCATGTGACGATCCGACGGATCCGCCTCCACGAACACCACCGCTCGGCCCCCTCCGACCGCCCCCCGAACCAGCTCGTAGAACCGGGCGTACCGGCTTCGCGGATACTCGACCTCCGCAATGCCGACCGGCAGCCGCCCCGGCCAGAGCGGCGGCACCGTCAGCAGATTCAGCGCCAGCGCCATCCCGATGACGGTCGACCACCAGAGCGGCATCCACGGCTCCTCATCCCGCCACGCCCGGAACAGCCGCCGCGTCGCCTCCGCAAACAGCAGCAGCCACAACGGTGCCGACTCCAGCACGTAGTGCCACCCCATGATCCCCGAAAACCAGTACGGAATGTGAACAACATGGAGTGACACAATCGCCGCCGCCAACAGGCGCCAGTCGGTCGATCCACTCGATCGGGCCGTCACCAGCAGGACGGCAGCCGCCAGCCCCAGCGGCACAATTCCCAGCGTCCACCGCATGCTCTGCTTCAGCCGCACACCCACGTTCTTCGCCGCCAGCGCGGGCGTCAGGTTCTCGGCCCAACGGTCGTAGTTCTCCATCACCTTCGGGCCGAGCTTCTGCTCACCCCGCACCACATTGTTGAATCCGTACACGTGCCGGGGGGTGTAGACGTCGGTGTAGAGCTGGTACGGCGTCACCAGCGGACTGCCGGTGATCGCGGCACTGTACGCAAGCATTCCAGCGATCCCGCCCACCAGCGGCAGCCCCAGAGACAACGCCAGCAGCCACCGTGTTCCCACCGGCCGGGCGCTCTCCCCCGTGCCGCCCCGCAGCCACCACCAGGCGAACCACAGCCCGAAGGGCAGCCCCACGCCTGCGGCCGTCATCGGTCGGCAGAGCATCGCAAAGGTGAGCCCCAGCCCGGCCAGCAGTCCCCAGCCGACACGAAACGTTTTTCGCAGCCGGACAAACGCAAACAGAAACACCGCCAGGCCCAGCAACGTCGGGTGATGCGCCAGCAGCAGGTTGCTGAACAGCAGCATCCCCGGCGAGACCGCAAACAGCAGCCCGGCCAGCAGCCCGACGCCGTTGCCCGCCAGATCCCGACCGATCCAGAACAGCAGTGCCGCCGTCAGCGCGTGCGCCACGGCATACCCCAGCTGCGGGTCTCCCAGCGCCAGGAACGGCGCCATCCACAGCCCCACGCCCGGAAAGTACCGACTGGCAAACCGTCCCTCGTTGAGCACATGCACCTGGTCGAACAGTTCCGGACGCGGCTCAAAACTCGAATACGACACCCGACCGGCCAGAAACGTCTTCGCCTGGAACAGGTAGCTGAACTCGTCGTGATAGGCCGGCGGCAGATCGCCAAATTTCGCATCAACCGCCCGGCTGGCCACAAACGCCACGCCCGCCACCAGCACCGTCAGCACCGCGGCCCGCAGAGCCGCCACCGCCCCCCGTCCCTGCGTTTCGCCGAACGGTTCCGCCATCCACCCACGCCAGGCAGCCCGCATCCGCGCGGCCGGCAGATCCCAGCGAAAGTTCCAGAGGATCGGTGCCAGCAGCAGCACCAGCAGCCACGGACCGGAGTACGCATCGCGTCCGAAGAACCATCCGGTCAGTGCGTCGGCCGAACGCTCCGGGTCCAGCCAGCGAGCCACTTCCATCCATGCGACGCCGGCCAGGGCCGCTCCGTAGATGAGCAACTGCACCAGCGGAGCGATCCGGCCATCCGATGTCCGGGCTGTCGGTGGGGCAGGGGACGTATCAACCGGTGACATACGGCACTCACAACAGAATTCACAACTGCATCACCCGGTGCAGGTTAGGGGACCGCATCCAGACCTTCCAGCACACCCGCTCCGCACGACCCTCAGAATCCTCAACTTGCCCCCGCTGCCGGGCCGATATCCCTCCTTCAGGGGGGACCCAGGGAGGGACGGGTCTGCGCCTGCCTGTGATGGGGCAATTCCACACCGGCTCGGCAGGGCAATCCACATGGACAGACAGGGACGTTGGGGGCGACCACCCGCTGCGGTGGTGTTGATGATTGCGCTCGTTGCCGGTGTCTCAGCAGGGACCGAAACCGCCCACGCTGCACCACCCATCGTCCGCAATCAGAATCACGCCTACGATCTCGACTGGATCCAGGTCTGGTGGGCGCTCCGCCAGAAGTGCCGCGGCTGCCACCGGCCGGGGACCGAGCGACACGACCTCACCTCGTACGCGGCCATCATCGGACGGGGGCCTGACGGGGACAGTCCGATCGTTGTCCCCGGCTCGCCGGAAGAGTCGCTGCTGTACGAACAGCTCGTCTGGAATCACGCTGCCGATCCTGACAGCCCGCTTCCCGACGAGCCCGCCATGCCGCCGGACCGCCTCGAATGGTTCTCCGCCGGCCAGCTCCAGGCGCTCGAGCGGTGGATCCGCAACGGCGCCCGGCAGTATCGCCGGCCACCGGTCCCCGGCGGTGAACCGCTCCTGGAAGTGCATTTTCCGTCGGCGAAAGAATGTGCCGCCTGCCATCCGCGGCAATACGATCAATGGTCGCGGTCGATGCACGCGTACGCCCAGCACAGTCCCGTCTTCGAAGCCTTCACGCTGACGATGATCGAACGGACCGGCGGGACGATCGGCACCTTCTGCACCCGCTGCCACACGCCGATCGGCGTCTCCCTCGGAGAGACCGGATCGACCCGAAACGTCTGCCGCTCCCGACTCTCGATGGAAGGCATCACCTGCGTCGTCTGCCATCGCATGCAGCGTCCCTACTACAAGGCGAGCGGGCGACTCCCCGTCACCCCCGGACAGGCGGACCAGGGATGCATGTACGGACCATTCGTCGATGCCGTCCCCGTTGCAGGCGGCCACCCGGCCCAGGGAAGTGGATATCTCCTCAAATCGGAGTTCTGCGGAAGCTGCCACGACGTCACCAGCCCGCAGGGCGTCCGCCTCGAAGAAGCCTTCAGCGAATGGCAGAACAGCCCCGCCGCCAAAGAAGGCCACACCTGCCAGCATTGTCACATGGGACCGATCCAGGGCGTCCCGATTGCCCGGAACGAGCGTCCGTGGGGGAAGGCGGCGGTCGTGCCCGGCGTCGATCCGGCCTCACTGCCCGACCGGCCGCTCTCGGACCATACGTTCTCCGGCCCGGACTACTCACTCCTGCCGGATACCGAGTTCCCCCACAAACTCGACTGGATGTACGAACAGGACTACCGCGACACCGCACGCCTCTCGCCGCATCAGCGGGACACGCTCACACGTCTTCGCATCCGCAACCGCACGCAACTCGAGCGAGCCCGCTTCAAGCGGTACGAGCTGCTCCGCAACGCGGCCCGGCTGCACGTGACACATCCGCAATGCGCAGAGCACGGGGACCGCATTCCGATCCGCGTCGACGTCGAGAGCCTGGTCGCCGGCCACAACCTCCCGACCGGTTTCACCGCCGAACGGCAGGTCTGGGTCGAAGTCGCCATCATCGACCCGCACGGCCATGTCGAAATCGTCTCCGGCGGACTCGATGAGAACGGCGACCTGCTCGACGAACACAGTCACGAAGTCGAAGCCGGGCACCTGCGTGCCGACCATCACCTGCTCAATTTCCAGAGCAAGTTCGTCTCGCTCACCGCTCAGGGGACGGAACGAACGGTCATCATTCCGGTCAACCGGCACCTCGCTCCCCTGAACGTCATCCGACCACCGACGACCCCGGCCCAGTCGTTCGGCCGGCCGTTCGTCTTTCGTGTCGCCAAGAGCAGCCTGCCGCCTCTGCAGACGGCCGGTCGCACTTACCACGCACGCATGCACGGCGACCCCGGCACCAGCACCATCCGGGTTCGCCTCAACTTCCGGAACCTGCCCCCCTCACTGTTTGACAAGATTGGAATCCCCCACCTGAAGCACCTGCTGGAAACGGTCGTCATCGACGAGTACGCGGGCCGCGTCGAAGTGAGATAGCCACCGTCCCCGGCACATGCCGGCCGCGGCGGGCCGTCCGTCGCGGATGAGAGACAGCGTTGATGCACTCGCTCCCGGTACGTCTGATTCTCCTGCTCTGCCTGGTTGGCCAGGGAATACTCCCGCTGCGCGCGGAAGACGACGCGACCGCTCCGCTGCCCGCGCCAGGACGTGTCAGCCTCGACGCCCCGCCGCCCGCTGAAACGCTCGAACCGGTCGGGATCGAACCGTCACTGCCGACAGTCCCCTCGCCCGACGCTCCCTTCGCCGAACCACCGATCCACGTCACGCTCCCACCGCTGGAAGAAGAACTCTTCTGGCATGGCGGATCGTACCTCTACGAACCGATCGATCACTTCGCCGATGTCCCCACGCCCGAAGCCATCGAGCCGCCGCCTCCAAAGCTCCCCCCCTGGTGGCAGGAACCACAGCCGCTGGCACTGCCGCATGACTACCTCGGCTCCCATCTCATCGAGTGGCAGCCGGACCACAACTGGTTCGGCTCACAGGGACCGATGTGGGAACCGCGGCTGGTCGGCTACGGCTCGTACGAACTGTTCGGTGCGATCTACGAGGAGAACGGCCAGCGTCGCGACGGCATCGGACACCAGCTCTACATCGACCTCGATCTGGCACTGACCGGCACCGAACGCTTCCACGTCCAGTTCCGACCGCTCGGACGCGAGAACACCGGCGGCTCCTTCTGGCAGTTCAGCGATCCGGACGGCTACCAGGACAACAGCACCGGCATCCCGCAGCGCTGGTGGTTCGAAGGGGAACTCGGCAGCATCTTTCGCGGCTGGCTCGACGGCCCGGCCCATCAGCTCGACGTCAACGTCACCGCAGGCAAGTTCCCCTTCCTGCTCCACAACGCGCTGCTGATGAACGACGAAGTCACCGGCGTCGCGCTCGGCAAGAACACTATCCTCGCCACGCCGCTCAGCAACCTCAACATTCAGCTCCTGTACGCCTTCGACGAGGTCGATGCGCCCACCGGGAATTCCGACCTGCTGGTCGTCAACCTCACCGGCGATTACCGCCACGCCTTTATCGAGGCCACGTACGGACGTGCCTGGTCCCACGCCGCTTCAGATCGGGACACCGACTGGGCGGCGCTGAGCGTCACGCAGTTCTTCGGCACGCTCACACTGGCCGGGCGAATCATGTTCAAGGACGGAGACTCCGCCGGCTCCGGCGACGGTCAACTCTACGTCCTCGAATCGAACCTGACGCGTCTCCCGCCCGATTGGCTCCAGCAGACCACCGGCATCGAACTCGCCGTCAGCTACCTCAACCTGTTCCACGCCACCAGCGGATGGTCGCCCATCGCCGGGGGCAACTTCGACCGGCTGAGAAACCTGTTCGCACTCAACCCGCTGCTGCAGATTGCCGCCGGGCGCTCCCTGGGAGACACCTACGGCCTCGCCGCAGGGGTACAGCTCTTCCGCCATCACCAGGACGAGTCGATCATCCCGGAAGTCGCCATCGAACAGCCCGACGGCGAAACGGCCTGGGGCATCGGCCTTCGCTATGAGCGCAAGCTGACGGCACGAACGTATCTCGACATTCGAGGGCTCAAGACGTGGTCAGACTCCCTCCCGCTGGTGCGGGAAGGAGTCTTCGTCTCCACGTTCATCATCTTCTGAGCCGCAGCAGCGACTAGCTCTTCAGCAGGTCCCGCAGCACCTTGTGCAGAATCCCGCCGTTGCGGTAGTACTCGACCTCGACCGGCGTGTCGATCCGGCAGGTGGTGACGAAGTGAATCTCGTCGCCGTTCGCCTTCTTCGCCGTCACCTCGACCGCCTGACGCGGCTTGAGCTCGTCGTCCAGGGCAATCTCGAAGACTTCAGTCCCGTCGAGATCGAGGGCTTCGCGGCTCTCGCCATCGCGGAACTGCAGGGGCAATACCCCCATCCCGACCAGGTTCGAACGGTGAATCCGCTCGAAGCTCTCGGCGATGACCGCACGCACGCCCAGCAGGTAGGTCCCCTTCGCCGCCCAGTCACGCGACGAGCCGGTCCCGTATTCCTTGCCGGCCAGCACAACCAGAGGCGTGCCGCTCTCCTTGTACTTCAGCGACGCGTCGAAGATCGACATCTGCTCGCCGGTCGGCAGGTACTTCGTCACGCCCCCTTCCGTCCCCGGAGCCAGCTGGTTCCGCAGACGGATGTTCGCGAACGTCCCCCGGGTCATCACCCGGTCGTTGCCGCGACGGCTGCCGTAGCTGTTGAAATCCAGCGGACTGACGCCCCGCTCCTGCAGGTACAGACCGGCCGGCGAATCCTTCTTGATCGCCCCCGCCGGGCTGATGTGGTCCGTCGTCGTCGAGTCCCCCACCGACACCAGGCAGCGGGCACCACTGATGCTTCCGATCGGCGGCGGGTCGGCCGGCATGTCGACGAAGAACGGCGGCTCCTGCACGTACGTGCTGTCCGGGTTCCACTCGTACAGCTCGCCCGTCGGTGCATCGATCTGCTGCCACTCCTCCGGCCCTTCGGTCGCGTGGCCGTACTCCTTCTCGAACATCTCCGGCGTCAGGGCCGTGGCGACCGTGTCCGCAATCTCCTTCTGCGACGGCCAGATGTCCTTCAGGTACACATCGTTGCCATCCTGATCCTGACCGATCGGTTCGTGCGTCAGGTCGATATCGACCGTGCCGGCCAGAGCGTACGCCACGACCAGCGGCGGACTCGCCAGGTAGTTCGCCTTGATGTGCTGGTTGATCCGGCCCTCGAAGTTCCGGTTCCCCGACAGCACCGCGCTGACCACCAGATCGTTCGCCTGCACCGCTTCGCCAATCGGCTCGGGCAGGGGACCACTGTTGCCGATGCACGTCGTGCAACCGTAGCCGACCAGGTTGAAACCGAGTTCATCCAGCGACGGCGTCAGACCGGCCTTCTCCAGATAGTCGGTCACCACCCGGCTGCCCGGTGCCAGGCTCGACTTGACCCAGGGCTTGCGCTGCAGGCCTTTCTTCAGTGCATTACGGGCCAGCAGACCGGCCGCCAACATCACCGACGGGTTGCTCGTGTTCGTGCAGCTCGTGATCGCCGCGATCACCACGGCACCATGCTTGAGCTTGAACGTTTTGCCGTCGTACTCGACGTCCACGCCATCCAGGCCCGGATCGGCAACCGCCACGGAATTCGCCGCTGTCACATGCCCACCTTCGTCGACCATGCTGGTCGTCGTCGAGTCGGCCGCCGGCGTGCTCTTCCCGAACGTGTTCTGAAGATCCTGCTCCCACTGGCTCTTCATCGCCGTCAGGTCGATCCGGTCCTGCGGACGCTTCGGACCGGCCATCGACGGCTCGACATTGCCCAGGTCCAGGCGAAGCGTGCTGCTGAAACGCGGCTTCGGCGAGTCCGCAGTCCGGAACATCCCCTGTTCCTTGTAGTACCGCTCAACCAGATCGATCTGCTCCTTCGAACGACCGGTCCGCTCCATGTACCGCAGCGTCTCGGCATCGACCGGGAAGAAGCCCATCGTGGCACCATACTCGGGCGCCATGTTGGCAATCGTCGCCCGGTCCGGCAGCGACATGTGGTCCAGCCCCGGTCCGAAGAACTCCACGAACTTCCCGACCACCCCATGTTGACGCAGCATCTGAGTGACCGTCAGCACCAGATCGGTCGCCGTCGCACCTTCCGGCAGCTCACCGGCCAGCTCGAATCCGACGACTTCCGGCAGCAGCATGTAGATCGGCTGGCCCAGCATCACCGCCTCGGCTTCAATACCGCCGACGCCCCAGCCGACCACGCCCAGACCGTTGATCATCGTCGTGTGGGAATCCGTTCCGACCAGCGAGTCCGGGTACGCCGTCCCGTCCGCGGTCAGCACGCCGGACGCCAGATACTCGAGGTTCACCTGGTGGACGATTCCCGTCGCCGGCGGAACCACACCGAAGTTCTGAAACGCCCCCTGACCCCACTTGAGGAACTCGTACCGCTCGCGGTTCCGCTCGAATTCCTTGTCGACGTTGTACTGCAGCGCCAGCGGCGTCGCGAACTGGTCCACCTGCACACTGTGGTCGATGACCAGGTCACACGGCACCAGCGGGTTGATCTTCTTCGGATCGCCCCCCATCCGCACCATCGCCGCCCGCAGGGCCGCCAGATCGACCACCGCCGGCACACCGGTGAAGTCCTGCAGCACCACCCGCCCCGGCTTGAAGGGGATCTCGACGCTCTTCGGATTGTCCGCCGACCAGGAAGCGATGTTCTTCACATCCTCCTCGCCCACCACGAATCCGTCGCAGTTCCGCAGACACGACTCCAGCAGCACGCGGATCGAATAGGGCAGGGCCGAAATGTCCCCCAAACCCTGATCCTGCAACTTGTTGAGACGATGAATCGTAAACTCGCCGGCAGCGGTCGAGAGCTTGTCTGCGGCTCCAAACGGATTGCCAGAGGACATGAGATTGGCTTTCTCTGATTTTCGTGGCGTCAGTCGATTGTGTCTTTCCCGGCACCGATCGCTGGTACGGACCGATCCCGTCGATGCGGCGCGACACGTTGATGGGCTCGTTCGCGTCAGACCCCGATGCTAGCAGACACCCGCCTGCGAGAGAAGTTGCCGGTGTGTACACTCAGTCATGCGGACAGCACGCTTCCAACACGTCTGCACTCAACAGGAGCCCCTCCATGGACCTGCCCGCACGGATCGCCGCCACGCTGCTGGCCCTCGCCGCCATCGCTCCCGTCGACACCGCATCGGCACAATCGGAACAGACCGAACCGGTCACGATCGACCAGTCCATCGAGGTCGGTGCCTGGTCGCGATTCCGTGTCATCGTGAAGACGGACAACGAACCGTTTCCGATCGAGATCACCATCCGCTGCGTCGGCCGCGACACCATCGACGGCAAAGACGCCCTCTGGATCGAGTTCGAATCCACCAGTCCCGCCACCGCAACCAGGCCGGAAATCGTCAAGTTCCTCGTGCCGACGATCCGACTTCGCGAGGGACCGTTCGGCGTGGAGGACATCCGCCACACCTGGGTGCTCCGCCGCGACGCGAAGCAGCCGGTGCGCGTACCGAATGCGGATCGGCAGGGACTGGAGCTGCTGTTCCCCGGCAGGCTCCCGAAAGAGGCCGCCTTCGAGAAGCAGACCGAAGAACTCATCTGGCCGAAGGGAACGCTGACCTGCCGCGTCCTCACGTTCCGGAACGCCGGTCCGCTCGCCAGTCATCCGGCGACGATCGAGCAGACCCTGCTGCTGCATAAGTCGCTGCCGATGGGACTGGCCGGATTCCGCTTCGACATCAGTTTCAACAACACCTCTGTGAAAGTGGATGGGAAACTCACCAGCCATGGCACCGGAGCCGAACCGGCATTTCCAAACGGGAAGTAACAGACAGCTGGCCAGACGGTTACGAACGGAAACAGGCCTCCCGACACACGGTTCACTTCAGAACCTTTGCGCGGCCGGCAGCCGGACCGCAAAGTTTGTGTGAAGAATCAGGAGGGCAGTCCGTTGCTTCGATGTCCGGTTACCCGGTATTTTGGAGTGGTCGCTTGCCCGGACGCTTCGCCGACGGGAACGACACAAGCAGATGCAGAAGGTCGAACAGGACGGGGCGACTGTAGGCGGTTGGAACTGCCTGTCAGGATGATCGCAATCGCAGGCCTGGACGCATGACGATTGGACTGGATTTCCGACAGGACGTTGACAGGATGAATATTTTGGAGTCACGTCGAAACGAATTGCGGAACTGTTCGAGCTGCACGTTTGTTGAACCGGAAGAATTCCTGCAGTGGGCCGTCTCGCACAAGCCACTCGAACGTGCTGACGACCCCGACGCTTCGCTGCTCGGACTTCTCGAAGTGGCCACCGGTCGCCGGTTCGTCATCGAGGCGGAAAAGATGACGCGATTCTCCGCCCTCCTCGGGTAGCCATCCCGAACCGACTGGTTTACAGAGTTTGGCCGGCTGCCCGATTCATCCGCGTCTCGGGAGAGTTGCACTGGCCAGACGTCGCTCTCACAACCTGCGCGTGGCCCGCGCCGGCAGCGATCCGGCATCGCTTGCGCGGGTGACCGTCAGGAACCGGCTCAAACAGTGTCGGAAGGTCGCCCGGGATCTGGCGTCCGATCCGTCCAACGACGAGCATGTCCATCAGCTCCGCGTTGCCACCCGACGGGCCGACGCCGCGCTCAGACTCTACGCACCCCACCTGCCGAAGCGCGCCGTCCGCCGCATGCGGAAACGCCTGCGTGCCGTCCGTCGCGCCGCCGGCAATGTCCGCAACCTCGATGTGCTGCTGCTGCGCCTCGACCCGGCCGACAGCCCCGACAACTCCGCCCCGGCCGGCCAGAAACAGGTCATCCGCCAGCTGCGACGCTGTCGCAAACGGGAAGTCCGTCAACTGCTCGACCGACTGCCGCGACTCCTCGACAAGCGGTATCGCCGTCTCTCGAGACGTTTCCTTCGGCACCTGGAGGATGCCGGCCGCCACAGCAAACGGTTCCAAACGGACCGGCTGCTGCAACCGATCACGGACCAGTTCGCCCGCGCAGCCACCGAAGACCTGTCGAACATCGACAATCTGCACCGGTTCCGAATCTGCGGCAAGCGGGTCCGGTACGCCGTGGAGATCCTCAAAGGGCAGATCCCGCGAAACCGGTATAATTCGGTGATCGAGTCACTCAAGCAGCTGCAGGAATCGGTCGGCACGATCAACGACCACCACACCGCCATTGAGCTGCTCGAAAGCGTCCGTTCCCGCTGCGACGCCCCGAATGCCCTGGAAGCACTGAACCAACTGATCGCCCGGGAACAGCAGCTCCTGGCAAGCAGGCACGCGGCCTTTCTGGAGTGGTGGCAGACCGCAGGATCTGCCCGGCGGGAAGCAATTCGGAACTGCACGAAGCTTGCAGCTTCTTAACGTTCCTGCTTTAAATATCAGAGAATTCAGTTCATTCCCCCTCCCGTCGCCCCGTGTGGGCGACAAACTGAGGGACAGACGCCGCCCCGCCAGGCTTGCGTCGGGACGGTCGGGCCAATCAACACCGCCAGCTGTCCCCCCGGAGCGCAGGCTGGTATACGAATTCGCGAAGCCGCAGGACCGCTTTGCGCCAGATCGGAAAGGATCCCCCGTGGCACTGCTCGAAACACGCTTCAACCAAGGCGACTGGGTCATCTACCGGAAGACCAAGTTCACCCCGCACCCGGGCCCCCGCGCGCAGGACATCCATCCCGCTCCCGGAGGCGACGACTACACCTACTCCGTCGACAAGTTCTGGACCGTCGCAGAAGTCCTCGACGATGGCCGACTGGTCCTCAAGACCCGTCGTGGCAAGACCCACACCATCTCGCCCAACGATCCGCTCCTCCGCAAGGCCGGGCTGATCGAGCGATTCGTCTACCGCAGCCGCTTCCCGCAGATTGACGCCCCCACCGAAGAGCAGGCCACGGCAGATACCGCAGACACAGCGGTCAGTTGAACGACACCTCCAGGGTCGCCTCACTCTCGGCATCGCCGACACTCCGGATTCCTTCCCGCGACTTTGCCTGCACCGACTCGCCCGCGTCGTGCCATACCCGGACTGTGTAGGTTCCGTCAGCGAACACCTTCGGACGGAACCGCGTCCCCTGGATCCGGACCGTGTAGACCACGTCGCCGGTCGACTCCTCGACCACCTGGACGATCGGGTTCTGCGCCCCACTCACCTCGATCGTCGGCAGCCACGCCACCGCATTGCGGCCATAGTTGTCGTACATGTGGATCGTCCGTGGCCAGCCGGGAAACTGGTCCTCCGGCCGCGCATTGGCCGCATCGAACAGCAGGCGGAAACACTCCATCGTGATCGTCCGCTGCTGCTTGTCGAAGTGCACCAGCCCGTACCCCGACGCCTTGTCGTGCAGCAGCTCCAGCACCGGCTTGCGGTTCATCTCCGCCGGGTTGCCCACCGCGTACACCGACACCAGGTTCCCCAGTCCGTCCCGGTAGTCCCCCGTGTTCGGCAGCCCCGCCTCCGGACGGTTCCGCACCGGCCGACCTTCCGCATCGGGTCGCCAGCTCCGCGGATACCCCGCCGCCGTCGATGGCACACAGAAGGACCAGCCGGCATCCCGCCACTCGTCGATCCCGTTCTGCACGATCGACGCCAGATGCTGATCCCCCGCGTAATGAAACGCGAATCCCCGGCGCATCGCCTCCAGCGCCCGGTTCCGACCGCCCTGCGGCCAGCCATTCGAATCCAGGTCGGCGAAAATGAACTCCTGCTTCGGTCCGTGATAGTTCGCCAGGTTGCTGAAGATCGTCTGCGAGCAGACACACTTCATGTCCGCCCCGATCCAGTCCGCCGCCCACGCATCCAGAAACTCCAGCTGCCGCTCACCCAGCAGCATCAGCCCCTTCTTGTCCAGCGTCGACGTGTCGAACTCCGCATCCCGGACGTGATCGGCACGCCCCGGCCAACTGTTCACCTTGCCCGCCGGCCCCGACTTGAAGTACCGGTCCTCCAGAATCGCAAAGCTGATCCGGCCGTACAGCATGTCCCCATAAAACACGTCGATCCCCTGCAGCATCGGCGTCGGATCGTACAGGTCCGGATGATGTCCCGCCTGTGTGCGGAACACCGCGTTCACGAACTCCGGCGACTCGACAAACCCGCCCCGGTCATGGTCACGCACACCTCCTGGAACCGGCAGCCCCCCTTCGCCCCAGATGTTCCCCTGGTAGACGTCGTGATCGTCCGGCAGCACGATCGACGGACGATCCCGCAGCACATCCCGGAACGACCAGCCCCACAGGTAGATCTTCCGCAGGTAGTTGACGACCGCCACCTCGGCCGGCTCCCGAATGATCCCGAAGCCCCCCGCGTCCTCGTAAATCTGATCCCCCGTGAACAGCAGCACGTCCGGATTGTGCTTCAGCACGTTCGAGACCAGCAGCTCATTCGGAAACGCCGTGTCCTTGTGACCCGTAAACCCCGCAACCGTAATCACCCGCTTGTCCACCGGATCGCGACGCACCATCCCCGGATAGACATCCGGTTCCGACTCGCCGCTCTTCATCCGCCCCCGATACACCAGCCGGTACGGCACATCCTGCGTGTCCGGCCAGTCGGGAATCCGGAAGTGAGCCGTCCGCGAATACGGATCGATCGTCGACCGCGCTATCGGCGCCCACCGCTGTCCATCCGCTTCGGTCACCGTCGCGTCGACGCCCGGCACCCGCAGAATCGTCTTCGCCACCGACGCCGGCACCTCGAGAACCACCGCCTGTGAGTCTCCCGTGCCCAGCGGCGGCATCTGTGCGGTCATCTTCATCACGCCCCGGCTGAGCGTGTGCATCGCGTACAGAATCGGTCCGAACCGCTGCTCCGGCCGTGCCACCACCTTCGAACCGCTCAGGTTCCAGTCGTCAAACCAGAACCGTGCTCCCCGTCCCCGACCGGCACGTCCCCGTGCACTCGGGTTGCACGCCAGGGCGATGTTTCCGACAAGCGCTGCGGCCTCCAGCTTTGCGGTCGCACGTCCGAGTGACTCGCCGGTCGCAGAGTCTTCCGCGACCAGCGTCGCGACATAGCCGTCTGCACCGTCCGGAGAAACCGACAGCCGCAGCAGCACGCCTTCCGCCAGCGCGTCGGCCAGCCCGTCCACTTCGGTCCGCCCCGCCGGCGTCTGCAGCGCCCCGTCCGTGGTGACAACGAACACCTGCCCACGCCCACGGATCAGACTGCTGCGGTAGTCCCCCAGTTCGCTCCGGATGCCGATCTCGAACCCGGCCGCCCCGCGTTCATCGTCGCCGTCCATCCGTCCGACCAGGACCGACGTCTCCAGGTCACCCTGCTGCTGGCCGAGCTGATGCGTGAGCAGATGGACCGACCGTCCCGCCGCCGGGCGCGTGCACTCGATGCGGCCATCCTCCAGCCGCCAGTCCTCCATCGGATTGGCCCAGTATTCCGGCCCGAGCCAGATCCGGTCGTACTGATCGTCCCAGCGACTGCGGAACTCGTCCGCCACAGCGGCGGAGCAACAGACCGCAGAGAACACCATCCAGAAGACAACGTGCCGAACCATGATTTCACCTCATGTGATGCAGCAGACCGGCAACACGGCCCGTCTGGTGAAGACGGCAGGGGAGTGAGCGATGGCGACCGCTCCCGGCCGCCGCCCATACGGTAAACAGCCCCCCGTCCGGGATGCAATGAGCCGGCACACCCCGGAGCGCAGCCGTCGGGTGGCCGCGGCTGGAGCTCACCACGCGTGCGATGCCACGGTCTGGCGGGTGGCACGCCCTGGAACGGAGCGCAGCGACGTGAAGGACGTGGTCCGGACGGCGTGAGACTTGAGACGCAACGCCCATGAAACCTGCGTGGCCACTCCGCAGCCCCGGTACCACCGGACGAATGCAACACGTCCGGGCTCTGTGCAGAAACGCGAAACCTCTCTCCCCCCCCGAAAATCTCCCCGATTTTGTTCTTTGACAACCCGGCCCGCGTCCGATAAATTCCCCGTTTCCCGGCCCTGGCCGCCGAACGTCGCCGTTCGCCGCGTGTCCAGACCGGCAGCTCGCCCCTGTAGCTCAATTGGCAGAGCAACTGACTCTTAATCAGTAGGTTGAAGGTTCGAGTCCTTCCGGGGGCACTCCCAGGCCCGACTCCCACGAGTCCGGGCCTTTCTGCTGCGCGGCACGAATCCCACCGACCCGGATCCTCTCAACGCCGCTCCGCCACCTCACTCTTCCGACGATTCGCACAGCGGCTTGATCGGACTGGCCGACTCCACCAGCGCCTGCAGCGTCACCCCGGCAAAGGCGGCTTCCTGGGCCGCGTACGCCCGGTCCAGCTCCGCATGCAGCGGACAGAGCGACTGATGTGACTCAATGCCCAGCGGACACGACCTGATCCGCTCCAGCGGCGAAACCGCGTTCACCACATCCAGAATACTCAGCTCGCTCGTCGCCCGGGCCAGAAGATACCCCCCGCCCGGCCCGCTCCGCGAATCCACCAGCCCCGCCGCCGCCAGATCCTGCAGCACACGCGTCAGATACCGCCGGGGCACCTTCGTCTTCCGCGCCAGATAGTCCGCGGAACGGGGTTTCTGCGGATCCTCGGCCATGCAGGTCGCGGCCCTCAGCGCATATTCGGCAGTCTTCGAAAGCATCGCTCCAGAAATCCTCGCTCCGGGCGAATACTGCACCTTGACGTGCAGAATTCCATTCTATACATTTCCGTACACAATTGACTGTAGGTCGCCTCGCACGATCCAGCAACCACCGAACTCAGGGGACACGACATGCTCAGCGCACGCACCATCGAGATCGTCAAGCAGATCACCCCCGCTGTCGCTGCCAACGCCGAAGCCATCACCCGCTGCTTCTACCAGCGGATGTTCCAGCGTAACCCCGAAGTCAAAGCGTTCTTCAACCAGGCCCACCAGCACAGCGGCGGCCAGCAGAAGGCGCTCGCCGGTGCCATCTGTGCCTACTTCACCCATATCGACAACCTCGAAGCCCTCACGCCGGCCGTCGAGCTGATCGCGCACAAACACTGCTCCCTGGGGATTCTTCCCGAACATTACCCGATCGTCGGCGAAAACCTCCTGGCCGCCATCAAGGACGTCATGGGAGAGGCCGCCACCGACGAAGTCATCGACGCCGTCGCCGAAGCCTACGGACTCCTCGCCAAGGTCTGTATCGACCGCGAAGCCCAGATCTATGACGAGCAGCAGTCGCGACCGGGCGGCTGGAACGGCTACCGCGAGTTCGTCGTTGACCGCAAAGTCCCCGAAAGCGACATCGTCTCCTCGTTCTACCTCAAACCGGCCGACGACCAGCCCGTGCCCGACTATCTCCCGGGGCAGTACATCACCGTCCGCATCGACCACCCCACCACGCCCACCTCCCCGCGAAACTACAGTCTCTCCGACCGCCCCGGCACCGGACACTTCCGCATCAGCGTCAAACGCGAGCCGGGCCCAACCCCCGACGCCCCCGGCGGACTGATCTCCAACTACCTGCACGAACAGGTACACGACGGGGATCGACTCGAAGTCGGGCCCCCCTGCGGCGAGTTCACGCTTAATCCCGCCGAGACCAACGGACGCCCGATCGTCTTTCTCGCAGGAGGGATCGGCGTCACGCCGCTGCTGTCGATGGCCAGGGCACTGCACCACGCGCAATCGACGACGCCGGTCTACTTCCTGCAGGCCGCAAAGAACAGCCGGGTCCACGCCTTCGCAGACGAAGTCCGCGAGCTCGCTCAGGACCGGGATCATGTCCGCACCTGCGTCATCTACGACGATCCCCTCGAAGACGATGCCGCCGCCGGACGCTGCGATGCGACCGGCCGCGTGACCACCGGGCTGCTGCACGAATGGGCCCCCTGCGACCAGGCCGAGTTCTACGTCTGCGGACCGCCTCCCTTCATGGCGGGCGTCCTCACCAGTCTGCGTGAACTGGGTGTCGACGAACATCGCGTGCGGCATGAGTTCTTCGGCCCCAAACAGGCGCTGGCGGCGGGTTGAGGCAGCCGGACTCCGCCTGGTTGCGAAGTTCGTTGGATCCGTTTGCACCGATTGCAGATTCTCCCCGGCCCGGCTCGTTGAGTCCGGGCCGTTCCTTTGCCCCCCACCGTTCCGGCTCCCGTCCCTGACGGCAATTGCTCCCGTCCCCTCCCGATCGCTACGATGCGAACTGCCAGACGATCCATCGGAAGCGGGCTATGCGGCACGAGGGCATTACAACGACGGCACGCCCCTTCAGGCAGCGAGCTGCTGCGCTGGTGCTGCTGCTCGTCTACACCACCGCCATGGTCGGTCTCCCTGCCACCGGTGATCTGGCCCGGCCGACCTCCGGCTGCCAGTGCGATGACGAGTCCAGAAGCTCTGGCAACTGCTGCTGCCGCAAACGCATTCAGTCAGCCCGCAACGACTCCTGCTGCTCGACTGAAACTCCCTCATGCTGCGCAGGGAAGTCGCACGCGACGAAATCGACGTGCAGCACGACACGTCCGTCTCTCCCGACTCAAAGCTGCTGCAGCAGCGAAGACTCCGGCCAGCCGGTGCTGACGGTCTGCAGCTGCGCCGGCGATCCGGTCGAAGGGCTCCTTTGCGTCACCGACCCCCGGATTCTGGGCAGGCCCTGCAATCCGGAGTCTGCCAGCCGCATCGCCGTTCTCCCGCCGCCTGCATCGGAACGACAGTCCCCGCGCAACTGTCCGCCCGATCCTCCTCCGCCGAAGTCGCTGACGATCTGAAACCGTCCCGGCCCGTCGCGACACCGCACCGTGACGGGTCGCTACCGCGAATTCATCTTTCGGAAACGTGAGGAGTCCTCCCATGCTCTCTTCGGAGAACCTCCGCGCCCCCCGTGCGCGCGGATTCACCCTGATCGAACTGCTGGTGGTCATCGCCATCATCGCAATCCTGATCGCGCTGCTGCTTCCGGCCGTCCAGCAGGCACGCGAAGCCGCCCGCCGCGCTCAGTGCAAAAACAACCTCAAACAGCTTGCCCTGGCGCTGCACAACTACGAGTCGAGCCACCGCGTCTTTCCGCCGGGCGGCCTCGGCTATCCGTTCGTCTGGTCCGCCCAGGCACAGTTGCTCCCGTACGTTGACCAGGCGAGCCTGAAGAACCTGCTCGTCTACGAAGTCCCACCGCTGGCGTCCTTCGGTGCCGGCTACGACGCTGCCCTCGTCGATCAGAACGACCAGGCCGCACGCAACCGACTCTCGCTGCTGCTCTGTCCCAGCGACAGTGATGCCGTCCCCGGTTCGGAGTACGGCGGCAACAGCTACCCGGCGTGTGCCGGCTCGGGCATCAACGGCACCGCCGACACCGATGACGGCTCGATCAGCAACGCCGACGGGGTCATCTTCTCGCAGTCGCGCATCGGCTTTCGCGACGTCACCGACGGCACCAGCAACACGATCGTGTTCAGCGAACACCTGCTCGGCGACGGCCAGGATGCCGCCCCGTCCGGCAACGACTATCGCCGCCGCGTCATCGAACTCTCCCTGGGGACGCAGACCACACCGGCCGCGTGCACGCCCGCATCCGCTCCCGCCTGGTCAGGCCAGCGTGGTGCCAAGTGGGTCAACGGCCATCTCGCCGACACCATGTACAACCACTGGTACGGCCCCAACGCCCGCGAACCGGACTGCCACAACGGCTTTCACAACTTTGCCCTCACCAGTGCCCGCAGTGCCCATGAAGGGGGCGTTCAGGCCGCACTCGTCGACGGCGGCGCCCGCTTCGTCAGCGAGAACATCGACCTGACGCTCTGGCGCGCATTGGCAACACGCAGCGGCGGAGAGGTCATCGGCGAATTCTGATCGCTCGCCGGACATCTCTCACTCCATCGCCCGCTCCCAATCGGGGGAGCCGGCAGCTTTCGGAGTCGTTATCTCAGTGACTACGCCCCGGAGGATGAAAACAACAGCGGGGTGCCATGGCCTCGCGGCGCAGCGGAGTGGACATGTCGTCTTCCTCACGCCGCGAGCCTCAGGCCTTCCGAACCACGCCCATCACTCCGCTCCGCTTCGTTCTGGGACGTGCCACCCGTGTCTATTTTCATAGGAGATCACAGACATGAAACCATCACGACTGACATCGTTGACCGCTCTGGTCCTGTTCACTTCGATCGCATCCGCCCACGATACCTGGGTCGAAACCCACACCAACCTCATCCGCACCGGCGATGCCGTCTACATTGACCTGAAGCTGGGCAACCACGGCAACGAGCACCGCGACTTCCGCCTCGCCAGCAAGATCGGACTCGAGGATTGCACGCTCGACGTTCTCGACCCCGCCGGCAAGCCGTATGACCTCAAGCCCCGGCTCGTCGACACCGGCTATGCACCGAAGGAAGGTTACTGGACCGGCAAATTCGTCGCCGCCGCCCCCGGCCTGTACACCGTCGCGCATACGCTCGACAAGGTCGTCAACCACGGTCGGCCGATTCGCGCGATCAAGAGCGGCAAAGCGTACTTTGCCGTCAGCCCCAGTCTCGACCGCCCCGATCCCGAGTCCGCCACCGGGTTCGACAGGCCGCTCGGACATCCCTTCGAGATTGTCCCTCAAACCAGTCCCGTACTCCCCATGGGACCGGGACAGCCGCTCAAGGTCCGGCTCCTCTTCAAGGGAAAGCCAATGCCGGGTGCCCGGATCTCGTTCATCCCCCGCAGCGATGAACTGACCGAAGAATTCGACGAGAGCTACGAACGGATGACTGACGAGAACGGCCTGGCGACCTTCACACCGAAGACCGGCGATCAGTACCTCGTCGTCGCCCACCACACCGCCGAGGACGAGTCCTCCGACGAGTACGACCTGACCGCCTACGCGGCCACGCTCTGCGTTTTCGTCCCGGAAATCTGCCCCTGCTGCGGCGAATGATGGTTCGTCAGCACAGGATCTGAACGAATAGGCCCCGCCCGGAAACGACCGTCCGGCGCGGGGCATTCTCATCTCAGTCCGGGCTCGTGCGAAACGTCACTCCACCGTCAGCGACGACACCGGGATGACGGCCAGCTCCGCACTGTTCCGGTTCCCCCCGCGTCCGCCGTCGTTCGAATAGCCGACGTACAGCTTTCCGTCATGCTCGACCGCATACGGATACGACAGCCGGAAACCCTTGCCGGACTCTCCCGGTCCCTCGTGCACCGCATCGCGAATCCGGTAGATCCGGCGGAATGACAACTCACCGGGCTTCGAGACGGCAATCGTCAGCGGCGAGCGACGGTTCCCGGAATCCGCCGTCGTCGTCGCGACCAGATAGTGTTGCCCGGTCGACAGCGTGCCGGCGTACGGCTTTGACGCGGCCATCGGCAGATTCGACGTCCGCATCTCACTCCAGCTTCGACCGAAATCCTCACTGAGCGACACGAGCGCCTCCGGACGGCGATACCGCGAGATGTTCAGCACGTTCGCGCCATCAACGATGACCGTCGACTCGCCCCACATCTCCAGATCGTCCGGCTTGGGAATCGTCACCAGATCCCATTTCGTCAGATCATCACCGTGACTGATCGCGACCGCCGCCGGATCGTCCGCCCCGCCGTCTCCTTTCCCCACCTGGAGCCCCGCCATGATCCAGTTTCCGTCCGCCATCCGCAGCGGCTCCTGCATCGGCCAGAATCCCTCGCCGACCACCACGCCCAGCTTCTCCCAGGTGCCGTCCGCTTCGTTGAGCCGATACGCCCGCGTGTGGACCCGCTTCATCCGTCCGTAGAAGGCTCCCTGGAACGCCCACAGACGACCACCATGCGAGAGGAACACGCCGTGACTGACCGCCAGCTCCGGCTCATCCCCGACGTCGATCGTGAACACGTCACTCCACGTCCGGCCGCCATCGCTGCTCACCTGGCCGCGGGCTTCTTCACCCGCCGTGTTTTCGGCTCCGCGATTGTGCCCGTACGAGACGTACAGCCGGCCGTTGTGCCAGGCGAGCGCCACACCATGCAGCCAGTTGTATCCGTCCTTCTCCGGTTCACGTGGTTTGATCACATGAAATTCGGCTGCCTCGATGTCGGCCAGTTCGGCGGACTTCGGCACCGGTCGGTCACCGGCCCACAACGGCGAATGATCGGCCGCGTCGACGGAGCCGGGGAGCCCGCAGCAGACCAGCGTCATCTGCACGGAAAGGAGGGCAACAGCAATCACGGAGCGCATCACGGCAAAGACCTTCGATTGAATTCAGTGCGGGCAGAGCAGGGGAGACGCTGATCCTCGCCGAGCCGCGCCACACCGGCGACAACGCGGCCATGATCGCCTTTGCCGCCTTCATCGACCGCCCGGGCTGCCGGGAAAATCCCCCCGCATTCGAGCCTTCATGGGAACTTGCTTGAACGGAACCGGGATTTATCCAACGCTACCCGGAATGGGTAACATACTGGAAGAGGGCTCCGCGCTGAATCTGGATTTCAGCAAGTTGGAAAAGATTGCGGCCTGTGCGCCGGGTGTCATTCCAGCCGTGGCCCAGGACGTCGACACGGGCACCGTGCTGATGGTGGGCTATGTCAATGAAATCGCCCTCCAGACGGCCATGTCCGAGAAAGTCGCCGTCTTCTGGAGCACCAGCCGCAACGAATTGTGGATCAAGGGTGCCTCCAGCGGGGATTTCCTGGAGCTGATCGAGGTGCGGGTCAACTGCGAGCAGAATTCGCTCCTGTACCTGGTGCGGCCCCGGGGAACCGGTGTCTGCCATACCCGGGATGCTTCCGGCAAGTCCCGGCCCAGTTGCTATTACCGGGTCCTCACCGAGGGCGGCCTGCAGCATTCCCCAAATGAACCGCGCTGGAAGTAAGGTCGACTGGGCGGATCCGGGATATTTTTCGGGCACTTCCCGGATCGGCAACACGGTCCGGGTGCTGGTCCAACTGGTGCGGCCGCCCCGGGGGCACCGGACCCTGCCGACGACGGCCGGCACCCTGCTGATCCTGGTGACCATCGGCGTCGGGACGGCCGCCTTCAATTCCGGGCAGAACATCCTCTACCTGGCCCTCTCGATGCTGTTGAGCACACTCCTGGTCAGCGGGTTGCTCAGCTGGATGAATTTCAAGGGCTGCCGCTGGCGGCTGGAATCGGGGCGGCACTTCCGGGTCGGGGAGCGCAGTCCGGTCTACCTGGAGGTGGAGAACACCAAGCGCCGGCTGCCCAGCTATTCGCTCAGTTTCGTCCTGCAGGCGGAGCGCAGCGGGGAACGGGCGGTGCTGGAACTTGAGCGGCGGCTGGACCCGGGCCGGC
>ENA-ORCW01000137-ORCW01000137.1-marine-metagenome-genome-assembly--contig:-NODE-137-length-92021-cov-12.239874_pt1 | contig 92021 bp, 95 predicted proteins | sample MGYA00237784_ERZ508517 | MGnify/ENA primary metagenome ERZ508517 (study PRJEB26187, sample SAMN06268979) | marine metagenome | isolation source: Tt ae E1 feedstock associated aerobic enrichment on...
GATGAGGGATGAGGGATGAGGGATGAGGGATGAGGGATGAGGGATGAGGGATGAGGGATGAGGGATGAGGGATGAGGCCCCAAGCCCCAAGCCCCAAGCCCGCCTTTACAGCAAGGCCCGTCATTGCTATGCTTCCGGGCTTTCCCGCCCCGGCTGGATGTGCCCCGGGGCCGCGCGGACCGGGTCGGAGGGGCCGACCCGGCCGAACGACCGAGGGAGGATCATGAGAGATTACGAGATGGTGTACATCTTCGACTCGTCCCTGGACGACGACAAGGTGAACGAGAAGCTCGACCGCTACAACGGGATCCTGACGGATTCCGATGGCGCCGAGATCACGGCGGTGGACCACTGGGGCCGCCGGGAGCTGGCCTACCCGATCGCGAAGCGCGCGAACGGCTACTACGTGGTGACGCAGTTCAAGTCCGGGCCGGACCCGCTGCCGGAGCTGGAGCGCCTGCTCAAGCTGGACGAGGACCTGCTGCGCTACCTGATCGTCCTGCACGAGGGTGAGCCGACCTCGGCGATGTCCATCGCGACGCGTGAGCCGCGCGAGGACGACGACGAGGACGAGGACGAAGACGAGGACGAGGAGGAGTAGCCATGTCGCGTCGCAAGAATTGCCATCTCTGCGAGAACGGCATCCGTCGCATCAACTACAAGGACGACAAGACGGTCGGCCGTTTCATCACCGACCGCGGCAAGATCCTGCCGCGGCGGATCACGGGCGCCTGTGCGCGTCATCAGCGTCAGATCGGGGAAGCGGTCAAGCGTGCCCGTTTCCTGGCCCTGATCCCCTACATCGGCGGGTACGGGGACTGACGTGACGGAGGAGCGGGGCCGGGGCTGGGGCGCTGCGCTGGCCCTGGCCCTGTTCGCGGTGCTGGTCTCCTCCATTCATCCGGCACTGCTGCTGGCCGTCCCGCTGGGGCTGTTGATGGTGGGACTGCCGCCGCTGCGCTCGCCGTATCGACTGGTGGGCGCGCTGCTGCTGGTGCTGCTGTTCGCGGCGCCGATGGGTGGGGCGGTGTGGATGGCGGAGCGCGGCTGGTCGCTGCTGGTGGGCGGCAGCTTCCTGGCCGTGGTGGCGCTCTGGCCGCGCGGCGGGTTCCTGCACCGGGGCCTGGCGGCGATCGCCGCGGCGGTCGTGGTGGCCGCGGCCGTGCTCGGCATCGGCGGCGCGTGGCGCGGGCTGGAGATGCAGGTGGCGGAGCGGTTTCGTGCCGCGGCCGATTTCTGGAGCGAGCGCATGACCGCCGGCGACGCGGCGGGTGCGGAGCAGGCGGCCGAGACGTTCGCACGCATCGCGGAGCTGGAGATCCATCTCTATCCCGCGATGCTGACGCTGGCGTCGCTGGCCGCGCTGGGCGCGGTGTGGTTCGCGTACCGGCGGCTGGTGGACCGGTCGCGGGACGTGCTGCCGCCGCTGCGGCAGTTCCGCTTCGACGACCACCTGGTGTGGTTATTCATCGTCGGCGCGGTGCTGGTGGTGGTGCCGCTGAACGAGGCGGCGTCCCGTGCGGGCGCGAATCTGGCCACGTTCATGGCGGCGCTGTACGTGCTGCGCGGCGCCGCGGTGGTGATCGCGCTGACCGCGCCGGCGGGACTGATGGCCTGGCTGCTGGCGGGTTTTGCCGTGCTGATGCTGCCCTTCGTCGCGGGGGCGGCGCTGATCGTCGGACTGAGCGACACGTGGCTCGACCTGCGCGCCAGGATGGCGGCGCGCGGCGAGTCCTGATCATGGGAGAGTGGAAGCGATGAAATCGACCAACGTCATTCTGCGCGAGGACGTGACCAAGCTCGGCAAGGCCGGCGAGGTCGTGAACGTGAAGCCGGGCTTCGCGCGCAACTACCTGCTGCCGCAGGGTCTGGCCTACGAGGCGACGGACGCGAACCTGCGCCGGCTGGAGGAGGAGCGCCGCCGCGCCGAGGAGCAGGCCAAGCGCGACTTCCTGGAGGCGCGTCGCCGCGCGTCCGCGCTGGAGGGTCAGTCGCTCACGTTCCGCGCGCGGGCCGGTGAGGAGTCGAAGCTGTTCGGCTCGATCGGCTCGGCGGACATTGCGGAGCGGCTGAACGCCGAGGGCGGCCTGGACTTCGAGGTCGACCGCCGTCAGATCGAGCTGGACGAGCCGATCAAGACGCTGGGCGTGTTCGACGTGCCGGTGAAGCTGCACGGCGACGTGCATCCGACCGTAAAGGTGTGGGTCGTCAAGGAGGACTAGCCGGGCGGCGACCGGTGCACTTCCTGCAACGGTCGCCCCTCGGCTCGTCGGCCGCGCGCAGCCGCGGCGGGCTCCGGCGAGCCGGCCATTCCGCCGAGGCGAGCGCATGAACGGAGGACCCGAGGAAGGCGTCGGCCGGGGCGAGCCCCAGCCGGTGGCGTCGCTGGACGTGCCGGACGAAGTGGCGCGCGCCGCGGACGCCGCGCTGGACCGCAAGGCGCGCGAGCCGGTGCTGCTCGATCTGCGCGGCGTCTCCGGTGCCACGGACTACTTCCTGGTGCTGACCGGCAACTCGGACGTGCACGTGCGCTCGATCGCCGAGCACGTGATCGAGGAGCTGGGCCGGGGCGGTTCGAAGCCCGACCACGTGGAGGGTCTGCGCGGCGGGCGGTGGGTCCTGATCGACTACATCGACTTCGTGGTGCACGTGTTCCACCCGTCGGCGCGCGACTTCTATCAGCTGGAGCGCTTGTGGGGAGACGCGCCCAGCCACATCCTCGAGGGGTAGACCGCACGGGCCGGGCAGCGCCAGCACCCGGCCGGACCGCTCCACGGAGTTCTGCGTGACGCTGCGCCTCCCCGCGCACACCCTCCTCCTCGCCGGCCTGCTCGCGCTGGCCGCGCCGCTCCAGGCGCAGTACTTCGGCCGCAACAAGGTGCAGTACCAGCCGTTCGACTTCGAGGTGATCCGCACGGAGCACTTCGACGTGCACTTCTATCCGCAGGAGCGGCAGGCGGCGATGGATGCGGCGCGCCTGGCCGAGCGCGCCTATGCGCGGCTGTCGCGCGTGCTGCAGCACGAGTTCGACGAGCGGAAGCCGATCATCCTGTACGCGTCGCACAGCGACTTCCAGCAGACCAACACGCTGCACGGCTTCATCGAGGAGGGCACGGGCGGCGTCACGGAGGCGGCCAAGCGGCGCATCATCATGCCGTTCACGGGCTCCTACGCCGAGTTCGAGCACGTCTTCACCCACGAGCTGGTCCACGCGTTCCAGTACGACATCATCTTCCGCAGCGCGCTGCGCGACGTGACGCCGTTCGGGTTCCGGCCGCACCTCTGGTTCATGGAGGGGATGGCCGAGTACCTGTCGGTCGGCCGCATCGACGCGAACACGCACGCGTGGCTGCGTGACGCCGTCACCAGCGGCTACATGCGCTCGATCGCGGAGATGAGCCGGCGCGACGACTACCTGTCCTACCGCTTCGGCCAGTCGCTGTGGACGTACATCGGCGGCAAGTGGGGCGACGAGGTGGTGGGCGTGCTGCTGCAGCGCGCGCCACGCATGGGGCTGGATCGCGCGTTCGAGATGACGCTCGGCGTGACGCTGGACGAGCTCAGCGACGAGTGGCTGACGCAGGTCCGCTCGACCTATCTGCCGCAGACGGTGGACATGGAGCGGCCGCACCAGTTCGCCACGCGGCTGACGGACCACGAGTCGCTCTCCGACCCGTGGTTCGTGGCGCCGGCGATCTCGCCGAACGGCCGGCGCATGACCTACCTGTCGCAGCGCGAGGGCTTCTTCCTGGACCTGTGGCTGGCGGATGCGCAAACGGGCGAGCCGATCGAACGGCTGGTCGAGGCGTCCCGCGAGGCGGACTTCGAGTCGCTGCGCTACAGCACGTCCAGCGCGGCGTTCGCGCCGGACGGCCGGCGGCTGGTCTTCGCGGCGCAGCACGGCGGGCGCGACGTGCTGTACGTGTACGACGTGGAGGCGCGACGGGTCACGCGCCGGCTCGAGTTCGAGCTGAACGGCATCGCGAACCCGACCTGGGCGCCCGACGGCCAGCGCATCGCATTCACGGGACTGGACGGCGGCATCTCCGATCTGTTCGTGACGGACCTGCAGGGCCGGCTGCTGCGCCTGACGCGCGACCGTTACGCGGACCTGATGCCTGCGTGGTCGCCCGACGGCCGCTCCATCGCCTTCGCGACGGACCGCGGGCCGGACACCGACTTCGAGCGGCTGTCCTTCGGCAACCTGCGCGTGGCGGTTTACGACCTGGACTCCGACCGGATCCGCGTGCTGCCGCACCAGGAGCAGGGGCGCAACCTGAACCCGGTGTGGGCGCCCGACTCCCGCTCGCTGGTCTGGGTCGGCGACCGCACCGGTACCCACGACCTTTACCTCTTCGAGCTGGACACGGAGCGGCTGTCGCGCATCACGCGGCTGCTCTCGGGCGTGTTGTCGGCGACGGCGATGACGCCGACGCTGAGCTGGGCGCGCGACGACGGCCGGCTGCTGTTCGTCTACTTCGAGCGCGCGGGCTACAACATCTACAGCGTGGCGGACCCGCGGGCGCTCAGGCGGGACGAGGCTGGCGCGCCGGCGTTTGCCGATGCGACGGGCGGCGAGCCGGACGGGGAGGCGAGCGATCCACCGCAGATCGCGAGTGCGCCGCTCACGCCGTTCACCGTGGGTGTGGTGCCGCCGGCGGAGGTTGCGCCGCCGGTGCGCAACGCCTTCGCGGGGTCGTTCTACCGGACCGACGACGGTTTCCGCGCGTCGCAACGGCTGGAGGTGCGCGAGCCGGCGGACGGGCCGCTCTCGCTGATGGCGCTGCTGGACAGCGCGGCGCTGGCGCTGCCGGACACGAGCGGCTTCGAGCTGCTGGACTACCGCGCGCGGCTCAGCGTGGACGCTGTGGGCCGGCCCAGCGTGGGCGTGGGCATCGGCGCGGGCGGCTACGACCGCGGCGGCGTCTACGGCGGCAGCTACCTGGTCATGAGCGACATGCTGGGCAACCACAGCCTGGTCGGCGCGGCCAGCGTGAACGGTTCGATCTCGGACGCGTCGATGCTGCTGGGCTACGGCTACCTGCGGCACCGGGTGAACCTGGGCGTGGGATTCGAGCAGTACCCGCTCTACCGTTACCTCGGCCAGTCTGCGTTCCCGCTCGCCAACGACGACCAGGTCGTGACCGACGTGTGGACGCGCGACGTGGTGCGGGTGCTGAGCGGACAGATCGCCTATCCGCTGAGCAGCTTCCGGCGCATCGAGCTGGGCGCCAACGCGTACCTGGTCTCGCGCGACACCGTGTTCCGCGGCCTCAACCTGACGGCGGGCGGGCCGGTGCAGATCACGCGGGAGGGTCGCTCGACCGCGTTCCTGCAGCCGACGGCGGCGCTGGTCTTCGACAACTCGCTGTTCGGCTGGACGGGCCCGATCTACGGTACGCGCTACCGCCTGCAGTTCTCCCAGATGCTGGGCGAATATCACTACGGCGAGACGCTGGCGGACATCCGGCAGTACGCCAACTGGCGGCGCGCGATCGTGCTGGCCACACGCGTGTTCGGCCTGATGCGCGACGGCCGCGACGAGGACGTGTTCTCCTACTACTGGGGCGGCCCGTACTTCCTGCGCGGCTACGGCTCGGGCAGCTGGAGCGACGCGGAGTGTCAGCCGGTGGACGAGCAGCTGGACCCGCAGCTGTCGTTCTGCCCGCAGCGCGATCAGCTGTTCGGCTCGAGCTTCGTCATGGCGACGGCCGAGCTGCGCTTCCCGGTGATCACCCAGCTGCAGTTCGGTTCGGTGGCCAGCCTGCCGCCCGTGGATGCGGTGCTGTTCGCCGAGGGCGGCATGGCCTGGGACGACCGCGTCTGCCTGCGCTCCGCGTGCGAGGGCGCCGACGGCCACCGGGTGCGGCTGGGCTGGGGCCGGCCGGCCGGGCGCAGCCCGCTGCTGTACCGCCGGCCGCTCTACTCGGCGGGCATCGGCATCCGGCTCAACGTGTTCTACGCGGTGCTGCGGCTGGACTACGCGTTCCCGCTCAGCCGCCCCGACCGCGGCGGCCGATTTTCGCTGGCGTTCGGCCCCTCGTTCTGACGCGGCGGCAGCTCCGGCAGGCTTTTGCCCGGCGCCCGTCGGGCTTATGATTCCGCCCGCCTCGGCGGTGGAGGAGGCACCCCGAACCGCCCGCCTGCCCCTGCGACACCAGCAGTCTTCCGAGATGAGCCCCAGGAGTTGGCCAGAGCCGGTTGCCGTCGATCCCGATCGGGCCGAGCTGCCCGCGCCGGTGCGCGCCGTGCTGGAGCGCCAGCCTGCGCCGCCGGTGCTGCTGCTGCTGACGGGGGAGGACGCGCATCGCACCGGCTGGGGGGCCGCCGTCGCGCTGCGCATCGCGGCCGTGCTGTCCCGCGGCGGCCGGCGCGTGGTGCTGGCCGACCTCGGCTTCGACGACCCCACGCTGCACGCGTACGCGGGGCTGCCCAACGAGGAAGGGCTGAGCGACGTCTTCCTGTTCGGCGCGTCGCTGCGACGGGTGGCCCGACCGGTTCCGCAGACGCGCTTCTACCTCGCCTCCGCCGGCGCGTTCGCCGGTGAGCCGCAGGAGCTGCTCGAGCACGAGGCGTGGCCGCGTCTGATCGACGGGTTCCACGACGCCGAGGCGACGCTGGTCGCGTACCTGCCGCTCGATACGCCGGGCGCGCAGGCGCGCCTCGACGCGGCGGGGGAGGCGGTCGCGCTGGGCACCGCCGGCGACCTGCCGGTCGTGCGGAAGCGCGCCGGGGAGGTCGACTTCCTGGCCACGGTGGTGCCGCCGGGGCCACCCGTGCCGCCGCGCGAGACGGCCATCGAGGAGCCGGTCTTCATCGAACGGACCACCGAGCCGCGCCGCCCGCGCGCGCTGAATCCGCTGTACCTGGTGCTGCTGCTGATCACGCTGGCCGTCGCCGCCTGGGCGCTGTTCGGCGACCGCATCACCAGCCGCGGCACGTCGACGGCCAACGCCGCGCCGCCGCCGCCCGTAGCGGAGCCCGCGCCCGTCGAGACGCCGCTGCCGTATTCCGTCGCCATCGAGTCGCACCAGACGCTGGAGACCGCGTCGCAGCGCGTGGATGCGCTGAGGCGGGAGGAGCCGGAGGCCGAGTTCTACGCGGCGCCGGTTCCCGTCTACGGCCGCGTCTGGTACCGCGTGATGGCCGGCCCGTTCGCCGACAGCGCCAGCGCGGCGGGCGTGCTGGACCGGCTGGTCGAGCGAGGCCTCAAGCGGCAGGCCGAGGAGCACGACGTGCGCACCACCGAGTGGGCGTACCTGCTCGGCGAGTTCGCCTCGCGCGGCCAGGCCGAGCAGCGGGTCGGCGCGGTCGAGGCCGGCGGCGTGCCCGCCTACGTGGTGACGGTGGAGTACACGGCCGGCGCCCCGCGCTACCGCGTCTACGCGGGCGCATACGAAACGCTCCAGGAGGCCGAGACCATGGCCGCGTTCCTGGACTCGGCCGGCGTCACCGGCCACAGCCTGAAACGACGTACTGGGACGATCGGCGCATGAAGCTGCAGGCGTTGCGGTTGCACGGATTCAAGTCCTTCGCGGACAGGACGGAGCTGCGTTTCCACGACGGCGTGACCGCCATCGTGGGGCCGAACGGCTGCGGCAAGTCCAACATCAGCGACGCGGTGCGCTGGGTGCTGGGCGAGCAGAAGGCGTCGGCCATCCGCAGCGCGCGCATGGACGACGCGATCTTCCAGGGCACCGCGCAGCGCCGCGCCGTCAGCCGCGCCGAGGTCGAGGTGGTGGTCAGCAACGACGACGGCGCGCTGCCCGTCCCCTACAAGTCGGTCGAGTTGCGCCGCACCGTGTTCCGCGACGGCGGCAGCGAGTACTCGATCAACCGCAACCCGTCGCGCCTGCGCGACATCCTCGATCTGTGCCGCGATACCGGGCTCGGCGCGAACGCCTACGCGATCATCGAGCAGGGCATGGTCGATTCGATCCTGTCGGATCGGAACGAGGACCGGCGCCACATGTTCGAGGAGGCCGCGGGCATCGGCCGCTACAAGGATCGCCGCAAGGCGGCGCAGCGACGGCTGGAGCACGCGGAGACCGATCTCTCGCGGCTGCAGGACGTGATCGCCGAGGTCGAGACCAAGGTGCGCAGCCTGGCGCGGCAGAAGGGCAAGGCGCAGCGATACGTGGAGTATCGCGAGCGCAGGCTGGCGCTGGAGATCGCGCTGGCCGACGCCGAACTGCACTCCGTTGCCGAGGAGCTGAAGTCGCTGGACGCGCGGCTGGAATCGCTGCGCACGGACGAGCCGGGCACGCGCGGCGAGCTGTCCACCGCCGAGGCGGAGCTCGAGAAGCGTCGCATCGCCGCGGCCGAGGCCACGCGCGCGCGCGGCGAACTGGCGAGTCGCGCCGAGGAGCTGTCGCGCCGCATCGCCGACGCCGAGCGCAGGATGGCGGTCGCGGACGAGCGGCGCGGCAACGCCGAGCGTCGCATCGAGCAGATCGGCCAGGAGCGGGAAGGGCTGCATCGTCGCATCGCCACGCTCGAGAGCGAACTGGAGGAGCTGTCCGGCGCTCGCACGGCGGCGCGCGAGAAGCTGGAGCGGCTGCGGCAGGAGGAGGGAACCGTGGGCGCGCGCGCGGAGGAACTGCGCGGCGCGTTCGGCGCGGCCCGCCGGGAGGAGGCCGAGAGCGCGGTGGAGGAGGAGACGACCGCGCGCGAGGTGCATCGCCTGGAGGGTGTGGCGGCGGGCGGCGAGGCGCGCGCGGCGGACGCGGCGGCGCGGCTGGCCAGGCTGGTCGGTGAGCGCGAGGAGCTGGCCGAGCAGCGCACGGGGCTGAACGAGCAGGGCGATCTGTTCGCCGATCGCCGCCGCGAACTGGAGGGTGCGATCGAGGCCGCACGCGGGCATCGTGACGAGCTGCGGCAGCGCACCGCCGACGCGCGGGAGGCACTGGCGCAGGCGACGCGCCGCCTGGTCGAGGCCGAGGACGAGGCCGCGCGGCTCGCCTCCGAACTGGCCGCGACCGAAGCGAGCATGCGGGACTTCGCCGCGTTCGCGCCCGTCGTGGCCGCCGTGATGCGCTCCGGCGACGTGGACGGGCTGCGCGGGCCGCTGGCCGATGCGCTGTCCCTGTCGGAGGACCGCGCCGCCGAGGTCGAGGCCGCGCTGGGTTCGCTGCTCCAGGTGCTGGTCGTGCGGGACGATGCGGCCGCCGAGGCGGTCGCCCGCTGGCTGGACACACGCGAGGACGCCGAGGGCGTGCTCGGCCTGATCGCCGAGCGAGACCTGCCGCGCGCCCGCGAGCTGGTGGAGGCGGTGCGCGTCGCGGGGCGCGTGCGCGCGGCGCCGTCGCTGGTCGGCCGCCGCGAGCGCGTCGAGCGACTGCGCGCCGCCGCGGACTCGTCCCGCGAGGCGCGGGACACGCGCGCCGCCGAACGGGACGAGCTGGCCGGTCGGCTGGAGGCGGCCGAGCAGGCGGCGCGCGACGCGGAGCACGCGCTGCACGAGCGCGAGCTGGAGCTGCGCCGCGTCACGGCCGACGAGTCCGCGCGCAGCGAGCGCGGCGCGCGGCTGGACCGGCTGGCCGCCGAGCTGGACGAGGAGGAGGTCGCGCTCGAGCGCACGATCGAGGAGGCGCAGGCGGAGTCGCGTGAGGCGCGCGAAAAGGCCGGCACGCTGCGCGTCGAGCTCGAGCAGGCGCGGGAGCGGCGCCGCGTGGAGGCCGAGGCGGTCGAGGCCCGGCGCAGCGAGTGGGAAACGGCGCGCGAGGCGCACTCGGAAGCGCGCGTCGCGCTGACGCGGGTGGAGGCGGAGCTGGAGGCCGCGGACCGGCGAGCCGGCGCCGCGGACGCATCGATCGCGGAAGCGCGCCAGCGACTGGCGCAGCTGGAGCGCGAGGAGAAGGAGAGCGAGCAGGCCGCCGCCGGCGCGCGCGAGGAGCGCGGCGGCGCGGAGAGCGGGCTGGACGACCTGTTCCGCGAGCGCGACGCGCTGTCCACCCAGCTACGCGAGCACGATGCCGTCGCGGGTGACGCCACCGAGCGGAGCGAGCAGTTGGAGCGGCGCGTCCGCGAGCTGCGCACCTTCCTGGACCGGAGCGGGGAGGAGCGCCACAAGCTGGAGCTGCGCCGGGCCGACCTGTCGGGCGCCGAGCGGCGCATCCGGGAGCGACTCGAGGCGGAGTGGAGCAAGCCGATCGAGCAGCTGCGGCGCGAGGCCGGCACCGTCGCCGAGATCGACGACGGCTCGATCGGGCCCGCCGACCTGGAGGCGCTGCGCGCGATGCTGACCGAGGTGACCGCGTCCATCGAGCGGCTCGGACCGGTCAACATGCTGGCGGTCGAGGAGCACGAGGAGGAAAGCAGGCGCCTCGAGTTCCTGACCGCGCAGCGCGACGACCTGCAGAAGGCGCGCGACGATCTGCAGAGCGCGATCCGACGCATCAACCGCGCGGCGCGCGACCTGTTCATGGACACGTTCACGCGGGTGCGCGAGAACTTTCTGAACACGTTCCAGGCGCTGTTCGAGGGGGGCGAGTGCGACCTGTGGCTGGCCGACCCGGAGGACCCGCTCGAGTCGCCCATCGAGATCTCCGCCTCACCGCGCGGCAAGCGAACCCAGCGCATCCACCTGCTGAGCGGCGGCGAGCGCGCGCTGACGGCGCTGGCACTGCTGTTCGCGATCTACCTCGTCAAGCCCAGCCCGTTCTGCGTGCTCGACGAGGTGGACGCGCCTCTGGACGAGGCCAACATCGGCCGCTTCCTGGCCATGCTGCGCCGCTTCAAGGCCAGCACGCAGTTCGTGGTGATCACGCACAACCCGCGCACCATGGAGGCGGCCGACTGGATCTACGGCGTGACCATGGAGGAGCCCGGCGTCAGCACGATCGTCGGCGTGGAGCTGGACGAGGTGGCACCGGGTGAGGCCGCGGCCGCGCTGGCGTGAGCCGCGCCGCACGGCGCTAGCGATCCTGGCGACCGCGCTCCTGCTCGGGGCGCCGTCGTCGCTCCGGGCGCAGGCCGGCGACTCCGCTGCCGTCTGGGTACTGCTGACGGGCGAGCTGGCCGCACCGGCCGACGCACCGCCCGCCCTGGGGGCGGCCGCACTCGAGCGGCGCGCGCGGCAGGGCATCCAGCTCCGGGACGGCGACCGACCGATCGGTCCGGTCGCCATACGGACGCTGGAAGGCGCCGGGCTGCGGGTGCGACACGTGAGCCGCTGGCTCCGCGCGGTGAGCGGCATGGCCACCCCCGCCGCGGTCGCACGGCTGCGCGCGCTGCCCGGCGTGGCCGACGTGCGGCCGGTGGCGACGCTGGGCGCACCCCCCAGCCCGGTCGTAGCGCCCGCGGCCGCGCCGCCGGACTCGTTCTACGGACCGTCGCTGTCGCAGGTGCAGGCGCTGCGCGTGCCCCTGGCGCAGGACTTCGGGCTGGACGGCGCGGGCGTCGCCATCGCGCTGCTCGACACCGGTTTCCGCGACGACCACGAGGCCCTGCTCGGGCGCACCGTGATCGCCGCGCGGGACTTCATCCAGGGCGACACCGTCGTCAGGAATCAGCCGGGTGACGCCGCGAGCCAGGCGGATCATGGCACGCGTGTCTGGTCGGTCCTGGCCGGCCTGGCGCCGGGGGAACTGGTCGGGCCCGCGCACGGCGCGCGCTTCCTGCTCGCCAAGGTGGACGACGTGCCCACCGAGCCGCCCGCCGACGAGGACCGCTGGGTCGCCGCGCTGGAGTGGGCGGACTCGATGGGCGCGCGGCTGGTCAACTCGTCGCTCGGCTACCGCACCTTCGACGACGGCAGCGGCTACCCGTCAGGCGCGCTGAACGGCGACAGCGCGCTGGCCACGCGGGCCGCGGACGAGGCGGCCAGGCGCGGCATCCTGGTCGTCACCGCGGTCGGCAACCAGGGCCCGGCGGCAGGCACGCTCGTCGTGCCGTCGGACGCCGACAGCGTGATCGCCGTCGGTGCGGTGACCGGCGCCCTCACGCCGGCCGGCTTCTCGTCGCGCGGGCCCACGGCGGACGGGCGAGTCAAGCCGGACCTGGTCGCGCCCGGTGTCGGTGTGGTGACCGCGCAGCCGGGCACGTTCGCCGGCTACGGCACCGCCAGCGGCACCAGCTTCGCCACGCCACTCGTGGCCGGCGCCGCCGCGCTGGTCATGCAGGCATGGCCGCAGCTTACCGGAGACGCGGTGCGGCAGGCGCTGATCCTGTCGGCCACGCACCCGTCGCCGCAGCAGGGCATCGGTTACGGCGTGCCCGACGCGCTGGCCGCCGTGGTCTTCCCCGGCGGGCTCGTCGCGCAGCCGGGCCCGGGCGTGGCACCCGGTGAGGTGCTGAGCCGGCTGGACGCCGGGTTCGCGTGGAGCGCGCCGCTCGTGCTTCCGGCCGCGCGGCCGATCTCGTACGTGGTGCAGGTCGCGGCGCAGCCCGCGTTCGCCAGCCCGATCGCCGCCGACACCGTGGAGGAAGCGACGTCGCTCACGCTCGGCCGGCCGCTGCCGTCGGGGGAAGGACTGTGGTGGCGCGTGGTCGCGCTGACCGCCGCGGGCGACACCATCCCCGGCCGCGCGGTCGGCCCGTTTGCGATGGCGCCGTGGGTCCGGCTGCTCACGCTGGCCGATGCGACCGGCTCGTTCACCGCCGATCCGACGCCTACGCTGCGCTGGGCGCCGCTGCCCGCGCCGCCGCCCGCAGGCCCGCTCACGTTCGATGTCGAGGTGCTGACGGGGGATCGTGGCCAGGTCGTGCGTCGCATCACCGGTCTGGTCGACACGGTCACCGCGGTGCCGCAGCCGCTCGACTACAACGTCTCGTACCTCTGGCGAGTCATCGCCCGCTCGCCGACCGGCGTGGCCGACACCGTCGAGAGTGCGGCCGCGTTCGTGGTGACCAGCGTCGGCGCGCCGCCCGTCACGCTGCTCTATCAGAACTTCCCGAACCCGTTCCCGCGGCCCGCCACCCCCCACACCCGCATCTGGTTCGACCTCGCCCGCCGCAGCGAGGTGCGGCTCGAGGTGTTCGACGTGCGCGGTCGCATGCTGCGACGGCTCATCCCGAGCCAGCCGGGCTGCGGCACCGTGGTGCTGGATCCCGGCGCCTACGGCAGGGTGCAGGGCGGCGACCCGCCCTGCGTGCTGACCATGTGGGACGCGCGCACCGGCAGCGGGGAGGAGGTGCCGGCAGGCGTCTACGTGATCCGCCTGGTGACCGACCACGGCTCGCACACGGTGCGCACGCTGTATCGGCCCTGATCGCCATGGCGGCGCCCCGCGGACCGGCACAGCATGGCGCATGGCACGCGGACACGAGCTGGGCCGCAGCGGGGAAGCGCTGGCGGCGGAGCTGCTGGAGCGCTCCGGCTGGACGATCCTCGAGCGCAACTTCCGCTTCGGCCACAAGGAGATAGACCTGGTCGCGCGGCGCGGCCGCACGGTCGCGTTCGTCGAGGTGAAGACCCGGGGCGGCACGAACTGCGGCCATCCGCTGGACGCGGTCGACGGCCGCAAGCGTGCGCAGGTCGCGCGGGTCGCGCACTACTGGGTGCAGCGGCACGGCCGTCCCGCCGACCGCTACCGCTTCGACGCGATCGCGATCCGCTGGGAAGGCGGCAGGCCGAATGTCGAGCACATCGAGGACGCCTGGCGCCTGTGACCGCGGACTAGTCGCTGGTCTGCTCGCGCAGCATCTCGCCCACGCGCGCCATGCCGCGCCCCCGCTCGATCAGCACCTCGGCCAGCTTCGTCAGCACGTCGTGCGGCGCCTCGTGCGGCCGCTTGCGATAGCGGTCCACGTCCTCCGCGCGAATGCCGAGCGCCATGGCCAGCTCGCGGGGCGTGGCCATGAACAGCTCCGCGCCCCGCCGGAAATCCAGAGACATGCGCTCCTCCTCAGCCCATGAAGCGGCGGTGGTCGACCAGCATGCAGCGGTCCTGCACAACGCCGATGCCTGCCTCGGCCAGCCGCCGCGCCGCGCCCTCGTGCCGGATGCCCGACTGCATCCACACCCAGCGCGGCCCCTTGGCGATGATGTCGTCCACGTGCGGCGGGACGTCGTTCGGCCGACGGAACACCTCCACGAGGTCCACCTCCCCGGGGACGTCGGCCAGCCTGCGATGGACCGGCTCGCCCAGGATCTGCTCCACGTCCGGGTAATAGACCGGCACCGGCACGATCTCGTAGCCGGCTTCCTTGAGATACTGCGGCACGTAGAACGCCGGCTGCATGGCGTGCGACTCGGGCTTGATGCCGAGCACCGCGATGCGGCGGGTGTTGCCGAGCACCTCACGGATGCCGTCGCGATCGTCGATCAGAAGGTCTCGCCAGTCCTCCATCCGGTAGCCTCCGGGTCGCCTTGACCCTTCAGGGACATGCCTTTACGTTTCGAGTCGCCCCAGGCCCGTAGGGCGCAAGCTCACGAATCCCGTCAGGACCTCGCCGGTAGCAGCGGTAAGTGACGTGAGCGTCGCTACGGATCACCTGGGGCACTTTTTTTCACGCAAGCGACCTGCCGTGTACATTGCTCTCCGGCACGTGACGCTCCTCCCGCTGTACGTCGGACCATGACACGCACAGCCCTTGCCCGCCGCTACCGGCCCCGTCGCTTCGACGAGGTCGCGGTGCAGGACCACGTCTCCGATACGCTGCGCTCCGCCGTGGCGCGGGGACGCGTGGCGCATGCGTACCTGTTCTGCGGTCCGCGCGGCGTGGGCAAGACCACGGCCGCGCGCGTACTCGCCATGGCGCTGAACTGCCCGAACCGCGACGAGTCGGGCGAGCCGTGTGGCACGTGCGACTCCTGCCAGCGCATCTGGGCCGGTCGGACATCGCTGGACGTGGTCGAGATCGACGCCGCGTCCAACCGCGGCGTGGACGACGCGCGCGACCTGCGCGAGCGCGCGATGTACGCGCCCACTGACGAGCACCGCTACAAGGTGTACATCGTCGACGAGGCGCACATGCTCACGCGCGAGGCGTGGAACGCGCTGCTCAAGATCCTGGAGGAGCCGCCGCCGCGCGTGATCTTCGTCTTCGCGACCACGGAGCCGCAGAAGATCCAGCAGGCGGCGCCGCCGATCCTGTCGCGCTGCCAGCGTTTCGATTTCCGACGCATCGCCGCCGACGCGATCGTGGAGCGGCTGGCGCGGGTGCTGGCCGAGGAGGGCGTGCAGGCGGAGCCGGACGCGCTGCTGCCCATTGCGCGCCGCGCCGAGGGCGGGCTGCGCGACGCGCTGTCGCTGCTGGACCAGGTGCTGTCCTTCACCGAGGACCGCGTCACCGCCGAGGACGTGCGTCGCATCCTGGGCCTGGTCGGCGACGAGGCCTACCTCGACCTGTTCGAGATCGTCGCCGACCGCGCGTACGGCGAGGTGTTCCGCTTCGTCGCGCGCATCCGCGACGAGGGCTACGACCTGAACGAGTTCCGGCGCGGCCTGGCCGACGCGATCCGCACGCTGCTGGTGGTCAAGCTGGACGGCGCGGACGCCAGCGCTGCGCTGCGCGGCGACCTGGCCGAACGCTACGCGGCCGCGGCCGAGCGCTTCGACACGGGCGAGCTGCTGCGAATGCTCGCGCAGGTCTCCGAACTCGATACCGAGGGGCGCTTCCGCAAGAGCGTGGACCCGCAGCTCATGCTGGAAGTGCTGCTGCTCCGCTTCGCGCATTTGGATCGCACGGTGGATTTGGAAGCGCTGATCCGCGCGGCGGCCGGCGACGGCCCGCTGCCGCCGCCCCAGCCGCGAGGGCCGGGGGGCGGTGGGAGAGGCGGGGGCGGCGGGCAGGGCGGGTCCGGCTCGGGCGGCTACGGTGCTCCGGGCGGGTCGAGCGAGGGTGCACCGGGCGGATCGACTGGCCCGGGTGGCCCGGGTCCCCGGGGTGGCGCTGCACGAGGCTCCGGAGCCGGTGGCGACCATGCTTCACGATCGGGCAGTGGCGCAGGAGACGCATCCGCATCCGCGGGCGCGACGGGCGTCACCCCGGCTGCCCCACCGGAAGCGCCGCGGAACGGCGCAGCCGCCCCGGTCGCCCGCATGAACCCGGAGGCGGGGGGGGGCAGCGAGGCTGCGTCGTCCGCGTCCGCGCCCGGGCCGTCGTCCGCCGCGCCGACCTCTTCCGCCGCGTCTGTCGCATCGCGTCCGGCGGCGTCGGGGCTCGACGCCGGACTGGAGCTGGAGCCGGCGCGCCGCGCGCTGCGAACGCTGCTGGAGGAGCGGGACGGCGTGCCGGTCGGCATGGCGATCCCGATGCGCGCCGCCGAAGTGCTGTCGGTACGTGGCGATACCTTGATCCTGGGCGTGCCGGGCATCGTCGCGGAGCGGCTGGAGGACACGGCCGCGCGCGTGGCGCTGGAGGCCGCGTTCGGGAGGCGGCTCGGGCGAAAGGTGGCCGTCCGGCTCGATGCGGCGGCGGCGCCGCCTGCCGACGCGCCGCCGGTCCGGCTCACGCCGGAGAAGGCGCGTGGCGAGACGCTGGCCAGGCTGGTCCGCGAGGAACCGGCCCTCCGGCAGGCGGTAGAAGAATGGGACCTGGAATTGCTGGAGTGATCCGCGTGCGCGCGCGTTGACTGGGGCGCGCCAGGGCCTCTACCTTGCACGACCGGAAGCACCCGATAGATGACGAACATACAGCAGATTCTGCAGCTCGGGCAGCAGGTGCAGCAGCGCATGTCGCAGCTCCAGACGGAGCTCGGCAACCGCGCCGTCACCTGCTCGAGCGGTGGCGGCATGGTCACGGTCACGGCCGACGGCCGGGGCCGCGTCAAGAAGATCCAGATCGACCCCTCCGTGGTGGACCGCGAGGACGTCGAGATGCTGGAGGACCTGGTGGTCGCGGCGGTCGCGGAAGCGCAGAGCCGCGCCCAGAAGCTGTACGACGAAGAGATGCAGAAGGTGACCGGCGGCTTCGGCCTGCCGGGCGGCTTCCCCAACCTGCCCTGACGACGTCGGGCGGCGGCGCGCACTGCGCGCCGCCACCAACGTCGTACCAGCACAGCGCATGGCGGCCATCGACGACCTGACGGCGGAGCTCGGGCGTCTTCCCGGCATCGGCCGGAAGACGGCGCTCCGCCTCACGTACTACCTGCTGAAGCGTCCGCCGGAGGAGATGCGCCGGCTGGCGCGCACGCTGGAGTCCGTGGCCGAGAACGTCCGCCAGTGCTCCACGTGCGGCAACCTCACGGAGTCGGATCCGTGCGCGTTCTGCGCGGACGGACGACGGGACCGCACGCTGATCTGCGTGGTGGAGGAGGCGTCCGACATCGGCGCGATCGAACGCACCGGTGAGTACCGCGGACTGTACCACGTTCTAGGCGGCCGGCTCAGCCCGCTCGAGGGCGTCGGCCCGGACGACCTGACCATCGCTGCGCTGCTCGGCCGGCTGGACGCGCCGGCCGCCAACGGCGGTCGCATTGCCGAGGCCGCCGGACCGGGGTACGCTGCGGGTCCGTCGGCCGAAGGCCGCACGGATGCCGGAGCGGGCGCGGAGGATGCGGTGCGCGAGGTGATCGTGGCCACGAATCCGAGCGTGGAGGGGGAGGCGACGGCGGTCTACCTGCAACGCCTGATCCGGCCGCTGGGCGTCCGGGTCACGAGGCTGGCACGGGGACTGCCCGTCGGGGGTGACCTGGAGTACGCCGACGGCGTGACGATCGCCGAGGCGTTGTCGGGACGGCGGGAGCTACAGGGAGAGTGACACGATGAGCGGACGACCGCTGCGCGTTGCGGGCATGGTGCTGTTCACGGTGGGCGCGGTCATCGCGCTCGGCACGCTGCTCGTCCGCGATCAGATCTCCCGGCACCGGCGCGAACTGTTCAGCGCGCACCCGCTGCGCCGCATGGCCGCGCTCAGCTACCTGGCGGGCCGCGACGCCACGGTCGAGGCGGTGCAGCTGCTGCGTGACTTCGTGGCGTGGGAGCCCAAGCCGCTCATCCGCCGCCGCGCGATCCGCATCCTGAACCGGATGGAGCGCCGCCTGCACGCCGTGCCGATGACCGAAGAAGTCGTCGGATGAAGCCGGGCCAGACCAGCTGGTCGTTCGAGGCCGAACACCTGCAGCGCCTGGACGCGCTGCTGGACGGCTTCGTTTCCGGCACCGGCGCGCGCGGGCTGCTGCTGGTCGACCGCAACGGCCAGCTGCTCGCGCGTTCCGGCGACGATGGCGGCTTCGACGGCACCGCCTTCGCATCGCTCGCCGCCGCCGACTTCGCCGCCAGCGATCAGCTTGCGCAGCTACTGGGCGAGCAGGAGTTTACCGCGCTCTATCATCAGGGCGAGCGCCAGTCGATGTACCTCGTGGACGTCGGCGGCCGCGCGATCCTGGCGGCGCTGTTCGACGGCCAGACCACGCTCGGTCTGGTGCGCATCCGAACCAGGACTCTCGTACCGGAGCTCGTGAATCTCTTCGAGGAAGTCATCCAGCGGGCGGCAGCGACGCAGCAGCCCGCCTTTTTCGACAGCGGCTGGCTCTCCGAGGCGGAGGGCGAGATCGACAGGCTCTTTGCGGATTAGGGTGACGCCATGTCGATGATCAACTACGCCAGCCGCGAGATCAACTGCAAGATCGTCTACTACGGTCCGGGTCTCAGCGGGAAGACCACCAACCTCGAGTACGTCTACGAGAAGGTGAACCCGGAGACGCGCGGCAAGATGATCTCGCTCGCGACGGAGACGGAGCGCACGCTCTTCTTCGACTTCCTGCCCGTGGACCTGGGCAGCATCCGTGGCTTCAAGACCCGCTTCCACCTGTACACGGTGCCGGGGCAGGTCTACTACAACGCCAGCCGGCGTCTGATCCTGAAGGGCGTGGACGGCGTGGTCTTCGTCGCGGACTCGCAGGTCGAGCGGATGGACGCCAACATCGCGTCCATGCAGAACCTGTTCGAGAACCTGCAGGAGTACGGCTACGATCCGCATCAGGTGCCGATCGTGCTGCAGTACAACAAGCGCGACCTGCCCAACGTGGTCCCGCTCGAGGAGCTGCGGGCCAACCTGAACCCGGACAACTGGCTCGAATTCGAGGCGGTGGCGCCCAAGGGCGTGGGCGTGTTCGACACGCTGAAGACGGTCGGGAAGCTGGTCATCAAGTCGTTGAGCTGACGGCATGCTGCGCCTGGAGCGGAGCTCGCTGCCGAACATCATCACGGTCGGGCGCATCGTCCTCGCCCCGCTCGTCTTCCTGCTGATCCTGCCGGAATCGGCCGGCTCGCGCCTGTGGGCGTTCGTGCTGTTCCTGGCCCTGGCGCTGTCGGACCTCTGGGACGGCTACCTGGCGCGCAAGCATGGCTGGATCACGGACTTCGGCAAGCTGGTCGACCCGATCGCCGACAAGCTGCTGCTGGTCGCCACGTTCGTCCCCTTCTACATGGTCTCGCACCGGCCGGGCACGACGGCGGAGCTGCCCGTTTGGGGCACGCTGCCGCTGTGGGTGCTGCTGGTCGTGTTCGGCCGTGAGGTGCTGATCACCGTCGTGCGCTCGATCCTCGCGGGTCAGGGCACCGTGCTGCCGGCCGGTCAGGTGGGGAAGTACAAGGCGGTCACGCAGAACGTGTTCATCGGCGCGACCATCCTCTGGTACGCGCTGGTGGTCGCGGCCGAGCGGCAGGGCTGGACGTCCGGCTGGTGGGAGGCCTGGCAGGTGTTCCACGGCAGCGTGGTCGCGCTGGCGCTGCTCGTCGCGGTCGTGCTGACCGTCTACTCCATGGTCGTGTACCTGGTGCAGTGGTGGCGGGTGGCCAGGGCGCAGCCGTGACGTCGCGGCCAGCCCTGGAGCTGGTCACGATCGGCAACGAGCTGCTGGTAGGCGAGACGATCGATGGCAACGCCGCATGGCTCGGCCGTCGCTGCGCGGAGCAGGGCATCCGCACCGCGCGCCGCGCCACCGTGGGCGATGACGTCGCCGAAATCCAGGCCGCGGTGGCGCAAGCTCTGGATCGGACGGGCGTCGTGATCTGCACGGGCGGGCTGGGCCCGACGCGGGACGATCTGACTCGACGCGCGGTGGCCGGGCTGTTCGGTCGCGAGGTTCGCATCGACGACGCGCTGCTCGATGCGCTGCGCGAGCGCTACCGCCGGGCCGGCCGCACCATGGCCGCGTCCAACGTGACGCAGGCCGAGGTGCCGGAGGGGGCAACCGTGCTGCCCAACCGGCTCGGCAGCGCGCCCGGTCTGGCCCTGGAGGACGGCCAACGGCTGGTCGTGCTGCTGCCGGGTGTGCCGCTGGAGATGCGTGCGCTGTTCGACGAGCAGGTGCTGCCGCTGCTGGACCGGCGCTGGCCCTCCCGCGCCGGTGGCATCCGACACCACGTGATCCGCACGACCGGCATCGCCGAATCGGAACTGGGCGACCGGCTGGAGCCGATCCTGGCCGGCACGACCGCGCTGGATGTAGCGTTCCTGCCGTCCACCATCGGCGTGGATGTGCGGCTGAGCAGCCGCGGCGACCTGGACGAGGCCCGCATGCGCGCCGAGTTCGACACGCTGGAGGCCGCGATCCGCGGGGAGGTGGGCGAGTTCGTGTTCGCGACCGGCGCGCGCGACCTGGTCGAGGCCGTGGCCGAGCGGCTGACCCGCAGCGGCCGTACGCTCGCGCTGGCCGAGAGCTGCACGGGCGGACTGGTGGCCAAGCGGCTGACCGACCCGCCCGGCGCCTCCGCGTTCCTGCGCGGCGGCGTGGTCGCGTACGACAACGCGGTCAAGGTGGACGCGCTGGGCGTGGATCCCCTTGCCATCGGGCGGGAGGGCGCCGTCAGCGAGACGGTGGCGCTGCAGATGGCCCGTGGCGCGGCGCGGCGGCTGGGCGCCGACGCGGCCATCGCCATCACCGGCGTGGCCGGGCCGGATGGCGGCAGCGAGGAGAAACCCGTCGGCACGGTGTGGATCGCCGTGGTGACGGGTGAGCAGGAACGCGCGCGGCTGTTCCGGCTGTTCGGCGACCGCGAGGGCGTGCGGGAGCGCGCCGCGCAGGCCGCGCTGGCAATGCTCTGGCGCATGCTGGACTGAGGAGGACATGGCACTCACCGTCGATCGATCGCACGGCTACCTCGAGGGCGTCGGCCGGCTGCGGCTGCACTACCAGGCGTGGGAGACGCCCGGTCCGCGCGCCGCGCTTGTGGTCGTGCACGGGCTCGCGGAGCACAGCGGTCGCTACGAACGATTCGGCACCGACCTCGCCGCGTACGGTTACTCGACCTACGTGATGGATCTGCGGGGGCACGGCCTGTCCGACGGCCGCCGCGGGCACGTGCGTCGCTTCGACCACTTCCTCCAGGACCTGGACCGGTTCCGCCGCGAGATCGAGGGGCTCGTCCCGATCGGCACGCCGATGTTCCTCGTCGGCCATTCGCTCGGCGGCCTGATCGCGCTGCGCTACCTGGAGGAGTACTCGGCCACGGGGCTGAGCGGTGCCGTCCTCAGCGCGCCCTGGCTCTCGACCGCTCTGCCGATCCCGCACTGGAAGGTCGGGCTCGCGCAGGTGCTGAGCAGCATCGCGCCGGCACTGCCGTTCTCGGCGCAGATCCCGCCCGAGTACCTGTCGCACGACCCGGAAGTGGTGGCCGCGTACCGCGCCGACGCGCTGGTCCACGGCCGCATCACGCCGCGCCTGTTCGCCGAGATCTCGCGCGCGATGGGCCTCGTGCTGCAGCGCGTGGAGCGCATCAGCACGCCGCTGCTGTTCATGCTGCCGGGCGCGGACCGGCTCACGGCCACGGATCGCACCCGCTCGCTGGCCCGCTCGATCCAGCACGTGGATGTGACCGTCAAGCTGTTCCCCGACGGCTACCACGAACTGTTCAACGAACTGGATCGCTCGCTCGTGCTCACGGAGCTGCGCTCGTGGCTCGCGCAGCGGATCCGCTGAGCCTGCCGATGCGGCAGGCGACCGTGGCACCTGCGTTGCACCCGCACGGGCCCGCGCCGACACGGCGCGGACTGACCTTTCTGACGGACGGATGATGAAGAGGGAAGAGCAGGATACGGCCGATGAGCTGGATGTCTCGGATGGCGACGTCGAGAATGGACTGGACGATTCGGACGGCGGCAGCGCGGACGACGCGCTGGCCGCGGAGGTGGACGACGTGAGGCGCGAGCTGTCGGCGCTGAACGACCGGCACCTGCGGCTGGCCGCGGAGTTCGACAACTATCGCAAGCGGACCGAACGTGAGCGACGCGAGCTGTCGGTGCGTTCGCAGGCGGACCTGGCGGGCACGCTGCTGGACGCGCTGGACGACCTGGAGCGGGTGCTGGACGTGGACGCCGGTTCGGTGTCGGCGGACTCACTGCTCGAGGGTGTGCAGCTGGTCGAGCGGAAGCTGAACCGTCAGCTCGCGGGGGCGGGTCTCGAACGCGTCGACGCGCTGGGGCAGCGCTTCGATCCGGAGTCGATGGAGGCGCTGATGACCGCACCCACCGACGATCCGGCGCGGGACGAGCACGTGGACCAGGTGCTCCAGCCGGGCTATCGCTTCAAGGGACAGCTGATCCGGCCGGCACGTGTGCGCGTCCTGAAGCACGAGGGCTGACGCCGCGATGGCCACGTCGACGCGCGACTACTACCAGATCCTGGGCGTCTCCGAATCGGCGTCCGCCGACGAGATCAAGCGCGCCTACCGCAAGCTGGCCAAGCAGTACCACCCGGACGCCAATCGCGACGATCCGACCGCGGCCGAACGGTTCAAGGAGGTGGGCGAGGCGTACGGCGTGCTGTCGGACGCGGAGAAGCGCGCGCGCTACGACCAGATGCGGCGCATGGGTCCGTACACCGGCTTCGGCGGCGCTGCGGGCGGTGGCGGCGCGGGCGGACCGGGTGGTCCGGGCGGGCCCGGCGCACAGGGCTTCCGCTTCGAGGACATCTCGAACCTGGGCGGCCTGGGCGACCTGTTCGGGTCGATGTTCGACTTCGGCCGGCGCGGTCGCGGCCGTGCGGGTGCGACGGGCGCGCCGGCGCGCGGCCGCAACGTGGAACACCTGGTCGAGATTCCGTTCTCGACGGCGGCGCGCGGTGGGAAGCTGACCATTGACGTGCCGATGACGCAGACCTGCGCGGTCTGCGGCGGTGCCGGCGCGGCGCCCGGCGCGCAGATCATCACCTGCCCGGAGTGCGGCGGCAGCGGCTCGGTCACCTTCGGCCAGGGCGGCTTTGCCGTGGCACGGCCGTGCCCCGCGTGCTACGGTCGGGGCCAGGTCCCCAGCGAGCCCTGTCCGGCGTGCAACGGTCGCGGCGAGGTGAGGGAGCAGCGGCGCATCGCGCTGCGCGTGCCCGCCGGTGTGGACACCGGCTCCAAGCTGCGGCTGACGGGGCAGGGGGAGCGGGGCGGGCCGGGTGCCGCGCCCGGTGACCTGATCATCACGTTCCGGGTGAAGAGCGACAGCTTCTTCCGGCGCGACGGGCTGGACGTCTACTCCACCGTGCCGATCAACGTCGCGCAGGCGATGCTCGGCACGAAGGTGCGCGTGCGCACGGTGGACGGGAAGAAGGTGACGCTGCGCATCCCGCCGGGCACGCAATCCGGCACGCGCTTCCGCATCGGCGGACAGGGCATCGAGAAGGGTGGCCGGCGCGGTGACCATTATATCAAGGTCCGCATTACGGTGCCGGAGCGACTGGACGAGGAGCAGGAGAAGCTGGTGCGCGAGCTCGCGCAGTCGGCCGACCTGCGCTACTGACGAGCGAATGAGCCGCACATTTCAGGACGCGAATCTGCTGCAGTGGGAGGCCTACGCTTCCGGGGGCGAGCATGGCTATGCCGAGCCGGCCCGCATCGTCTTCCACTGCGTGAGCGATCGATCGCTGCGCGCGCGCTCGATCGAGCGGCAGGGCGATCAGGCCGACGCGGAGCGGGAGATCGCGACGTCCAGCGAGCAGGAGCTGGCCGAGCTGCTCGGCCGTGCCAGCGAGGTGCGCTGAGCCTCAGGCCGCGCGCGTGAGGTGCGCTGAGCCTCAGGCCGCGCGCGCGATCCGCCCGCCGCCCAGCAGCTCCTCGCCGCGATAGACCGCGCCCGACTGGCCGGGCGTGATCGCCCGCTGCGGCTCATCCAGCCGCAGCATCAGCTCATCCGCATCTGTGGCCTCGACCCGCGCCGCCACGGCGCGGCCGCCGTGCCGGATCTGGACCTGCACCGTCTCGCCGGGCGCGGGCGCGCCGTCGAACCAGTTCAGGTCGATCAGCCGGACCCATCCGCCGTACAGGTCGGCCGATTCGCCGACCACCACTTCGTTGCGCTCCGGCCGCACCTCCAGCACGTAGAGCCGCTGCCGCGCGCCGCCGCCCAGGCGGCGGCGCTGGCCGACCGTGTAGCGGCCGTAACCCTCGTGTGTGCCGACGGCGCTGCCGTCCCGCCGCACGATGGTGCCCGGCCGGAGCGACGGATGGTCCGCGCCCAGCCGGTGGGCGAGGAACTGGCCGTAGTCGTTGGAGGGGACGAAGCAGATCTCCTGCGACTCCGGCTTGTCGGCGGTGGCCAGCTCGAGCTGGGCGGCGCGGCGGCGCACCTCGTCCTTGGTCAGTTCGCCGACCGGGAAGTCCAGGTGCTGCAGCACCTCGCGCGGCAGCGCCCACAGGAAGTACGACTGGTCCTTGCGACGGTCGACGCCGCGCAGCAGCCGGCTATCGTCCCCGTCGCGCACCATGCGCGCGTAGTGGCCGGTGGCGATGCGATCGGCGCCGAACATGCGCGCGCGCCGCAGCAGCTCGGGGATCTTCGTGTTCGAGTTGCAGCGCACGCAGGGGTTGGGCGTGCGCCCGGCGACGTACTCGTCCACGAAGTCGTCGATCACCGCCTCGGCGAAGGACTCCTCCAGGTCGAACACGTAGTGCGGTATGTCCAGCGTGTCGCAGACGCGGCGCGCGTCCAGGATGCCGTCCAGCCCGCAGCAGGTGCGCGAGTTCTCGATGGCGCCCTCGTAGCAGAACGTCTTCATGGTCACGCCTACCACGCGGTGGCCCTGCTCGACCAGCAGCGCCGCGGCGAGCGACGAGTCCACGCCGCCCGACATGGCGACGACCACGGTGGAGCCGCTGCGGATCAACCCGGCCTCACTGGGCGGGCAGGGGCGCCGACGCGCGCAGCCGCTCGAGCACGCCCCGCACGCGCACCACGGCGTCCTCGGCATGCTCGCGCTGCGTGGTGCGGCCCATGGACAGGCGGAAGATGCCGCGATCGTCCGCGGTGCGCCCCATCGCCGAGAGCACATGGCTGGGATCGGACGAGCCGCTGTGGCACGCCGAGCCGGCCGAGACGGCCAGTCCCTCCAGGTCGAGGTAGATGATCAGGGCCTGCGGGTCCACGCCGTCCACCGCCACGCTCATGATGTGCGGGCCGCGCTCGGCGCCCGCCGCGTTGATGGACACGCCGTCCAGCGCGGTGAGCCCCCGCTCGATCAGCTCGCGCAGGCCGCGCAGCCGTGCCGCCTCGCTTTCCAGCTCCCGCACGGCGATCTCGGCCGCGCGGGCCATGCCCATGGCCGCGGCCACGTTCTGGGTGCCGGGGCGGAGCGCCTGCTCCTGCCCGCCACCGTAGGTCAGCGGCTCGACCTCGACGCCCTGCCGCACGTACAGGGCACCCACGCCCTTGGGGCCGCCGATCTTGTGGCCACTGACCGCCAGGAAATCGCACGGCACCTCGTCCACGCGGACCGGCACGCGGCCGAAGGCCTGCACCGCATCCGTATGGAAGCGCACGCCGCGCTCGCGACATCGCTCGGCGATGGCGCGCACGGGCTGCACGGTACCGACCTCGTTGTTCAGCCACATGACGGCGACCACGGCGGGCTCGAGCGTCAGCGCCTCGTCCACGGCGGCAGGATCCACGCGGCCGTCCTCGTCCACCGCCAGGTAGTGGCGGCTGGCACCCTCGTGGCCGGCGCGCTCGACCGCGCCCAGCACCGCGTTGTGCTCGATCGCCGAGCAGACCACCCAGCCGGCTCCCGGCGTGCCCACGCGACGCCAGCTGCCCAGCACCGCCAGGTTGTCGGCCTCGGTGCCGCAGCCGGTGAAGCAGATCTCGCGGCGCTTCGCGCCCAGCGCGGAGGCCAGCCGCTCGCGCGCCTCCTCCAGCGCGACACGCGCCTTCTGCCCCCAGCGGTGCACGCTGGACGGGTTGCCGAAGCACTCCGCCTCGTACGGCGCCATCGCCTCGCGCACCTCGTCGCGCATGGGCGTGGTCGCCGCATGATCGAAGTACAGCCCGTTGTCTTCGCCTCGCATCGGTTCGCTCGTCCGGGTGATCGCGCGGGTCGTCTACACCCCGCCCGCGTGTGCGGTCCGCGCCTTGCGCAGTCGCACCGCCGTCGATTACTAGATTGTGACATGCCTTCCAGCAACCACGCGCCGCCGCCCCGCCCGCCGCGCCCGCCGCAGTGCCCGGACGTGTTCCGGGCGACGGTTCACGGCACGGTCTTCGGCGAGCGCACCCGCCATCTCGGCTCCGTCTCTGCCGGAGACGAACTGGTGCTGATCCCCGATCCGCCCGTGCTGGAGGACGAGGAGCCGCCCGGCATCTGGGTCCACCTGCGCAGCGGCGACACGGTAGGCCACCTGCCGCCCGAGATCGAGAGCTGGCTCGCGCCCTGGATGCAGAAGGGCGGTCGGGCCACCGCGCGCGCCGTGCGCGTCGAGGGTCCCGACGCGCCGAGCTGGCGCCGGCTGCTGATCGAAGTGACCTGCTTCGCCTGAGGCACCCGCCTCAGAAGCTGTCCACCGGCAGCCGCACCACGTCCTCGACCTCCACCGTCTCCCGCGTCGCGAACGGCTCGCCGTAGCGGCGCCGGATCAGCGAGCCGTAGTGCGCCGAGTGCGCGCGGATCTGCTCCAGCAGCGGCCGGTCGCCGCCGGGAAAGATGTCGCCGGCCCAGGTGCGTCCCTCGAACTGTGAGCGGAACGCGGCGATCGCCTCCAGTTTGCGTTCCATCTGCTCGCTGATGTCCACCACGAAGGTCGGCTGCGCGGTCGGCTCCTGGAAGCTCAGCGCGTACAGGACCTTGCGCGGCCGGTGCGGCTCACCGGCCACCGGTGCATTGCGGAGGCCCGCAAGGAAGCAGGCGTCGCGCGCCAGTTCGCTGGCCACGCGGTGGTCCGGATGGCGGCCGCTGGGCGTGTGCAGGATCACGGTGGACGGCCGCAGCCGGCGCAGGTGCTCGGCCACCGCGGCGCGCGTGGCCGGCGAGTTCTCCAGCGCCGCGTCCGGCAGCCCCACGTTGGCGCGCGCGGCCAGCCCGAGCAGGCGCGCCGCCTCCTCCGCCTCCTCGGCCCGGCGGCCGCGCGAGCCATAGCTGCCCGTTTCACCGCCGGTCAGGTCCAGGATGCCGGTGCGGTGGCCCTGCCCGGCGGCGCGCAGCAGCGTACCGCCGCACAGCAGTTCCATGTCGTCCGGGTGCGCGGCGATGGCCAGCAGGTCGACGGTACCGTTCATTCGTAACGCAGTGCTTCCACGGGATCGAGGCGGGCGGCACGGTATGCCGGCCAGAGGCCGAACAGTACGCCGGCGATGACGGCCATGCCCAGCGATGCCGCGATGGCGGCGGCGGGCACACGGGCCTGGATGGGCGAGAGCGCGGCGACCACCGTCGCGAGCCCGCCGCCCACGATCAGACCGATGCCCGCGCCGATGAGTGTGAGCGTGGCGGACTCGACCAGGAACTGGAACAGGATCTCGCGCGGCGTGGCGCCCAGCGCCTTGCGGACGCCGATCTCCCGCGTGCGCTCCGTGACCGCGATCATCATGATGGCGATCACGCCTACGCCGCCTACCAGCAGCGCCACCGAACTGAGCGCGATCATCACGATGAAGAAGACCAGCAGCACGCGGGTGAAGGTGCGGCCCAGCTCCTCCTGACGCATCACGGTGAAGTCGTTCTCGTCGGCCGGCCGGAGCCCCCGCGCCGCGCGCAGCGTGGCGATGACCTCGTCCATCGCCTCGTCCTGGGTGGCGTGATCGGCGGTCACGACCAGGATGGTCAGCATCTCGTCGTCGACGTTGAGATGCTTGGTCGCGGCGGTGTAGGGAAAGATGGCGAAGTTCTTCACGATGGTGGCGAAGATGTTCTCCGCGACCTCGAAGACGCCGATCACCTCGAACACCCGCCCGTCCACCCGCACGCGGCGGCCGACCGGGTCCAGCGTGCCGAACAGCCGCTCCGCGAGCGGAAGGGACAGCACCACCACCGGGCGGGCGGCGTACACGTCGCTCTGCGTGAAATTGTGGCCCGACACGAATTGGCCCATGGTGAATGCGTCCCACCCCGCACCGTCCGCGCTGGATTGCACTCCGCTGATGCGTTCCTGTCCGACCTCGAGCGTGCTCTGGAAGTCGAAGTCGACGATCGCATCCTCGACGCCCGGCAGCCGCCCGATCAGCTGCGCCTCCTCGACCGTCACCGAAGGCCGCCCCTCCCACGCCGGGCCGTCGCTCGAGAAGGCAGCGTTGAAGTCGAACCGTGATACGATGAAGTTGCGCGGGCCGGCCGATTCGAGCGCCTCGACCACGCTGGACTGGATGCCGTTCACCACGGCGCTCATCAGCATGACCACCGCCACGCCGACCACCAGGCCGAGGATGGTCAGGCCGGAGCGCAGCTTGTTCAGCCGCAGCTGGTCCAGGGCCAGCCGCACGCCCTCCTGGATGCTGTGCGGTCCCATCGGCTACTCCGCTCGCAGCGCGACGACGGGGTCCAGGCGCGACGCGCGCCAGGCCGGATACAGGCCGGAGACGACGCCGACCACGATGCCGACCGTGGCCGCGAACACGATCCAGAACGGGGCGACCGCGGCGGGGAGCGGCGACACCGCCTCCACGACCTTGGCCATGCCGATGCCGAGGCCGATGCCCATCAGCGCGCCCAGGCCCGACAGCGTGACCGACTCGATCAGCACCTGGAGCAGGATGTCGCCCCGGCGCGCGCCCAGCGCGAGACGGACGCCGATCTCGCGCGTTCGCTCGGTGACCGAGACCAGCATGATGTTCATGATCACCAGGCCGGCCACGACCAGCGAGATGACGAGCAGGAACGGGAAGGCGACGCGCAGGATCGTGCTGATGCGCGTCCAGAACGAAAGCGAGTCCTCCGCAGTGTAGATCTCGAAGTCGTTGGGCGTTCCGGGCCTCAGCCCGTGGCGAGAACGCATGATCGCCTCGAGCTCGCCCATGACGCGCGGCAACAGGTCGGCGCTGGCCGTACGGACCAGGATGTCGTCCACCACGCCCGGCGGGTTCACCAGGCGTGCCATGGGCGAACGGGCCGGCGCGATGACGCGGTTGTCCAGCGACATGCCGAACAGCGAGCCCTGCTTCTCGAGTACGCCGATGACGCGGAACGGCTCGCCGCGGACGCGCACGGTGCGGCCGATCGGATCGCGATCGCCGTACAGGCCGGTGGCCGCTTCGTAACCGAGGATGATCACACGTGAGCCGAGCCGGTCCTCCAGCGGCCCGAACAGGCGTCCGCGCTCGATGTCCAGGTCGCGGATGCGGAAGAAATCCGACGTGACCGCGGACAGCCACACGTTGTTCACTTCCTCCCCGTCCGCCCCCCTCAACTCGCCGCCGCTCGAGCTCTCGGCGGCGACCAGTGCCGGCACGCCCAGCCGGCTGCGCACGGCGTCCAGGTCGTCGAACGTGAGCCGCGGGCGCCGACGCCATTCCCGCATCTCGTCGGGCGTCGGATTGAAGTTCACCGACGGCCAGCGGCTCACCGTGACGGTGTTCAGGCCGAAGATGGTGCGGGCGAAGTCCTCCTCCATGTATTGATTGAGGCCTTCCACCATGTTCACGACGGCGATCAGGAACATGGCGCCGATCAGCACGCCGATCAGCGCGAAGAAGCTCTTCAGCTTCTGCGCCCACACCTGGGTGAGCGCCAGCCTGAACCCGTCCAGCAGCCGCATCCGTCAGGCGGTGGGGGAGAGGGTGGCGCGCCGCTCGTCGGCGGAGATCACGCCGTCGCGCAGCGTGATCGAGCGGTGCGCGTGCTCGGCGATGTCGTGCTCGTGCGTGACCACGATCAGCGTCTGACCCTCGCGGTGCAGCGCATCGAACAGCTGCATGATCTCCTCGCTGGTCCTGCTGTCGAGGTTGCCGGTCGGCTCGTCGGCCAGCAGGATCGCCGGGTTGTTGATCAGCGCCCGCGCGATGGCCACACGCTGACGCTGGCCGCCCGACAGCTGTGACGGCTGGTGGTCCATGCGGTCGCCCAGGCCCACCCGCTCCAGCATGTTCGCCGCCCGCGCGCGCCGCTCCTTGGCCGGTACGCCGGCGTAGACCAGCGGCAGCTCGACGTTGTGCAGCGCCGACGAGCGCGGCAGCAGGTTGAACGTCTGGAACACGAAGCCGATCTCGCGGTTGCGCACGCGCGCCAGCTCGTTGTCGTCCAGCTTGGCGACGGCCGTGCCGTTCAGCCAGTACTCCCCGGCCGTGGGCGTGTCCAGGCAGCCGATCAGGTTCATCAGCGTGGACTTGCCGGAGCCCGACGGGCCCATGATCGCGACGTACTCGTTGCGCTCGACCAGCAGGTCCACGCCACGCAGCGCGCGCACGGTCTCCGCGCCCAGCTCGTACTCCTTGGTCAGGCGCTCGGTCCGGATGACGTGGTCGCTCATCGCGCACCTCCCGCCGGCGGACCGGCCGGCGCGACCGCCTGGATCGTGACCTCCTGCCCGTCCTCGAGGGAGCGGACCGTCTCGTAGGGTCCGGCGACCACCGAATCGCCCTCCTCGATGCCCGCGACCACCTCGAAGTACTCGCCGCCCGCGATGCCGATGTCGACCGGCGTGAAGACGGCCTTGCCTTCGCGCAGCAGGAAGACGCCCTCCTGATCGCGGCCCTCGCCGGCCACGGCGCGTGCGGCCGCGCGCGCCTCGGGGCTCTCGCTTTCGACCGGCTCGTCGTCCCGCTCGCGCACGGTCAGTGCGACGACGGGGATGGCGAGCGCCTGCTGTCGCGTGGCCGTGACCACGTCGGCGGTGGCCGACAGGTCCGGTCGCAGCGTCGGCGGTGGCGAGTCCAGCGTGATCACGACCTCGAAGTCGATCTCGGCGGTCTGACCCGCGGTGGCCGCCTGCGTCGGCGAAACCACCGAGCTGTGCCCGATCTCGGTCACGATGCCGCGGAAGCGCTGGCGCGGGAACGCATCGATCTCGACCAGGGCGCTGTCGCCCAGCTGGATCAGCGGTACGTCCGTCTCGTCCACCTGCACTACCGCCTCCATGGCCGACAGGTCGCTCACGGTGAGCAGCAGGCTGCCCGGGTTGTTCATCGTGCCGACGATGGCCGTCTCGCCCTCGTCCACATTCAGGCGGGTGACGATGCCGTCGATGGGCGCGCGGATCAGCGTCTTGGACTGCTGGTTCTCCGCTTCACGCAGCGCCGCACGGGCCTGGTCCACGCCGAAGCGGGCGGCCTCGAGCAGCGCGTCCTGCACGCGCGCCTCGCTCTGCGCGGCCTCGAAGTCCTGGTCGCTGATGAGCGCCTCGTTGCTCGAGCGCAGCGCCTGCGCCCGTTCGTACTGCTGCTGCGCGCGGATCACGCCGGCGCGCGCCTGCGCCTCCCGCGCCAGCGCCTCGCTGACCGCGCCGCGCGCGCGCGCCACCGCGGCTTCGTACTGCGTCGGATCGATGCGCAGCAGCAACTGGCCGCGCTGCACACGGTCGCCTTCCTCGACGCGCAGCTCGACCACGCGGCCGATCACGTCCGACTGCACGTCCACGGACCGGTGCGGCCGGACCCAGCCGTTGGCGGTGACCGTCTGCACGAGGTCGCGGCGCTGGGCCGCCTCCACGCGCACGGACGGCGTGCCGCCACCGCGGCCGAGCGCGCCCACGACGCCGAGGACGATCAGCAGAAGGAGCAGCCCGCCGCAGCCGATGCCCCACTTGGCTTTCCTGGTCATTTAGTCCTGGTCCGGTTCCGGATCACGAAGGTTCTGTCCGACGGCGGCCTCCAGCGTCGCGAGCGAGTGGTGGAAGCTGTAGACCGCGGAGAGGTAGGCCCGATCGGCCCGCGCCTTGAGCGTGGTCGCCTCCGCCAGTTCGATGAAGCTGATCGCGCCCAGGCGGTAGCGTTCCTGCGACAGCTCCAGCTGCTCGGCCGCGAGCTCCGCGTTGCGCGCCTCGAGCTGTACAGCCGTGTAGGCGGTTTCCAGCGAACTGAGGGCACCGATCACGTTGGAGCGGATCAGCAGCTCGTTGGCGCGCAGCGCGTAGCGCGCGTCGTCGGCGGCGACCTTGGCTTCCTCGATCTGCGCCTGTCGGGCAAACCCCTGGAAGATCGGCAGCGTGATCTGCGCGCTGGCCGTGAACGGCTGGTCCGAGTAGTCGAACGGAAAGACGTCGTTGCGGGACAGCGCCTGCTGCTGCAGCTCGGGCGTGACCACGAACTGCGAGCAGTCCTCGGCCGGCAGCGGCGGGTTCAGCCGCGTCAGGATCAGGTTCAGCGTGGCGCACTGCTGCGCCTGCCCCGCCACCTGGGAATCCAGGTCGTCCAGGATCGCGTCCTCGTCCGCCACCTCCCGCGCGTAGCCGGACCAGCCGGCCGACAGCTGGAGCGACGGCAGGTACGTGAGCGTCGCGGCACGCACGCCGGCGCGGCCCGCGTCGCGTCGCGCGCGCAGTGCACGCAGCGACGGATGATTGGCGGCCGCGATCTCCAGCAGGTCGTCCGCGCTCCACGTCGGCTCGAACACCTCGAACTCGGTGGTGAGCTGGACGTCGGTGTCCACGTCGACGCCGATCAGGCGCAGTAGCGTCAGCCGCTCGATCAGCGCCTGGTTGGTCGCGGTCAGCAGCCCGACGCGGGCGCGGCCGAGTTCGACCTCGGCCTGCTTCACCTGCAGGGAGGTGCCCGCTCCGACCGCCGCGCGGGCGGTGGCGAGCCTGAGGTTCTCCTCGGCGAGCGCGACCTCGCGCTCCGACAGCTCGATGCCGTCCTGCTCCCGCAGCGCGGTCACGTACTGCGACGTGATCTGCGTGGCCAGGTCGACCGCCGCGGCACGCGTGTCGGCGCTGGCCGAGGTGCGCAGCGCACGCTGCAGCCCGACCCGCGCCACCGACTGGCCGTCCAGCCGGTAGCCGAAGCCGAAGTAGTAGTCGGAGCCGTACGAGGCAGGCGTGGTGCCGACGCCGAGGTCGCTGCCCGTGAGACTGCCGAAGCGGATGTCGCCTTCGGCCTGGTACTGGAAGCCGGCCGTGGCGGAGGCCGAAGGGAGCAGCGCGCCGTACGCTTCACGCAGGTCCCACTCGGCCGCGTGCACGTTGTTGGCCTGTGAACGGTAGGCCGGGCTGTAGCGGAGTGCCAGTTCGAGCGCCTCGTCCAGCGACAGCGTGGGGGGTGCTTCCTGCGCCCTTGCAGGTGCGGCCGCGAGCAGCAGCGTCAGCGGCAGCAGGACGGACCGCATCGTCCTGCGCTTGTGGCGAGCGTCGATCACGTGCCTCTCCTCTCCGGGTCGCGTGGTGCGTGCGACGACGGATACGAAATAGTCTGTCGGATGTTTCGGGAGCGGGCGGGGGGCCGCGCGCAGGTCCTACGCGCGGCGACCGCTCAGCCTTCGGAAGATAGACGGCGGAAGGTCGACGTCCAACGGGGAGGGAGCGGTGGAACTAGCGGGGCAGCTCGACCCGCTCCGCGACCAGGCCACTGGACGGGATCTCCAGGCGCAGCACGCGCCCGTCGTCGTCCACCCAGACGGTGCGCGTGCCCGAAGGCATCTCCACCGTGAACCTGCGCGCCTGCACGCTCTCACCGGCCACGCGGATGGTCTCGCCGCTCGCCGCGCTGACCGACGCCGAGACCTGCCGGCTCTGGCGCGGGATGATGACCGGGATACGGAACGGCGCGTCCGCCAGACGGCGGGCCAGGAAGTAGTGCTGGTGCGCCACGCCGTCGTCGATGATGACCGCGCCGTCACCGGCCAGGTACTCGCGCATCATCTCGCCGGCCGGCGACACGATGCGGGCGCTGAAACGGCCACCCGTGACCCGCCCGGCGATGCGCTGCGGCTCCTCGCCCTGCACCTGGACCTGGTAGGCGGCCGGACGCAGCGCCGGCCCGCTGACCTCGAGCGATGTGACCACGCCGGCGTCCTCGTTCAGGTCGACCCGACCCTGTGCGATGACCACCGCGCCGGCGCCGCTGCCGTTCTGGCGGATGCTGAAAGCCTCCCGGCCGATCTCCTGACTGCCGATGCGGAGGACGAAGGTCCCCTCGTCCACGACGAGGGTCTGCGCGGTGGCGGGCGCCGCACCCGCCAGCAGGACCAGTCCGGCGACGGTATTTCGAACGAAAGAATTCGTCATGTCTGCGCTCCTTCCTCGGAGTTGATCCTATGGTACACGGGCCGCGACGGTGCGGGTCCGGCCGATTTCAAAGCGTGTCGGACTCCTCGTCGCCGCGGCCGAAGACGCGGCGGCGCAGCACGTCGACGATGCGGCCGTAGATCCGTTCGCCCTTGTCGGCGCTGGCCGCACTCGGCTTGCCCATGACCCCGGCGCTGCCGCTGGGCGGCTTTGCCAGGTCGCCGCGCAGGTAGCGGCGGAACTCGGCCGGCGCCGGCTGGTAGTCGCGGGCACGCTCCATCCGCACCAGCTCGGGATACAGGTGCAGCATCACCGACGTTTCCGCCTCGCCGCCATGCAGCGGGGCGGGCTGGGCCTCGAGCAGGTCCGACACTTCCACGTCCCACACCTGCACGACCCGGACCCGCGCGAATTCGGTGAGCAGCGCGGCGAGTGCGCTCTCGTGCGGCTCATGGCGATGGGCGGTGAGCAGGATGAATTCCTGGACGCCGTGCGATTCCCAGGAGGACAGCAGCTGGTTCAGCGCCTTGTGCAGCACTTTCTTGCTGAGCGAGGCGGTACCGGCGAAGACGCGCTCGCTCGGCACGTTGACGCCGTAGCTGAAGGTCGGTGCGCGCAGGATACCGAACTCGCGGGAGAGATCGATCGCGACCTGGCGCGCGATCAGTACATTGGTGCCCAGCGGCAGGTGAGGCCCATGCTGTTCCAGGGCGCCTACCGGAATGATCAGACGCGGCTCACTGGCCAGGTGGCCGGCGACGTCGCTCCAGCTCAACTCGTCGAGACTGAGGCACAGCTCGGGATCGGGCATGGCGGACGAATCGGGACATCCGTTCGGGGGACGCACGAGCGTGGCTGAGGCGGACGCGGCGCGCAAGGAACGCTCCGCGGCGCTGGCGCCATGGGGCGCGACGGCGATGACCGCTTTCGCCGCGGCGGCGCTGGCCAGCGCGATCTGGGCGGCGGGGCCGTCGCTGACCTGGGCGGCGGCGGCGCTGGCGCTGTCCATCGTGGTGGCGGCGCTCTGGCTGCGAAGTGGACCGCGGACGGGCCGTGACGCGCGCCGGGTCGCGGCGGCACTGCTGCTGGGCGCCGCCCTTGCCGCTGTGTTCACGCAGGTGCGGATCGGCCGCATCCAGGCGGAATGGAGCGAGGTCGTCGCGGAGCGACTGGAGGGACTGGGCGAGGCGCTGGACGAGCACATGGAGCGGCGCGCCGACCAGGCGGCGGAGGCCGCCGGGCGGGCGCGCGCGGCGGCCGAAGCGTCGGACGGGGCTGCGCTGTTCGGGCGGCTGGAGTCGATCCGCTCGGAGTACGAGCTGGACGCGCTCATGGTGTTCGACTCGACGGGCGAGCTGCTGGCGTGGGCGGGTGAGCACCGGGGGCGTCTGCCCAACCGCGTCCGTACGCGCGTGGTCCCGCCCGGCGGCTTCCACGTCGACGAGCAGCCGTTGTTCAGCTACCTGTACGCCCTGCATCCACCCGAACACCGCGGCGCGGGACCGCGCGGCGTCGCCGCGATCCTGCTGGAGGGTGGCATCGGCGCGGAGGCGGGGCTGGGGGGCGTGGCGGAGCGCTTCGAACGGAGCTGGGGCGCGCGCCCCATCTTCGGACCGGGCGCGGCCGAGGACGCGAGCTGGCAGCTGACGGCCGGCGGCGTTCCGATCGCCCGCGCCAGCTTCGCGGCGCCGATGCAGTCCGAATGGCAGGCCAGGGTGCTGGACGCCGGCCGTCGCGTCGCAGTGCTCCTGCTGCTCGCCGCGCTCGCACTCGCCTGGCTGGCCTGGGTACATGGCGCCGCCGCGCCCGGATTGCGCCGGCTCGGACCGGGGCTGCTGCTGCTTGCCCTGCTCCTGATCCTGCCGCTCGGCGAGCTGCTCGGGCTGGAGCTGCCCTTCTCGCCCGGCACGTTCCTGCCACCCGGGCCCGTGGACCTCACGCTCGGGCGGCTCGCGCTGCTGCTGGCGCCGGTCGCAGCGTGGGCGGCGAGCGCCGACCGCCGCGGCACGCGCGCCGCGCCGCGCCACGCCGTCGCCATCGCCGCTCTGGTCGCCGGGCTGGGGCTGCCGCTGCTGCTGGGGGTGATGCACGCCGCGGCCGCCGCGCCGCTCTACAACGATGGCATGCTGCTCTGGCTCGTGTACCAGCCGACCGTGGTGCTGGCCGCCACGCTGCTGCTGCTGGCCGCACTGCCGCTCGCGCGACCGGAGCCGTTCGCGAGGGCTGCGTGGATGGCGGCGGAGGCGGAGGCTGAGGCGGAGGCGGAGGCGGAGGCGGAGGCGGAGGCGGAGGCGGAGGCGGAGGCGGAGGCGGGCGGCATTCGCAACTGGCTCCTGCTGGGTGGCCTGCTGCTGGCCACGGCGTTTGCGCTGGTGCTGGAGTTCACGCGGCTGGGGCCGGCGGTCGGATACGGCCGGGCCCACCTGCTGACCGCTGCGTGGTCCCTTCCGATGGCGCTGGTGGCGCTCGCGCTGTTCCGCTACCGGGGCCGCGCCTGCCGCATCATCCGCGTCACGGCCGCCGGCTGGATCGCGGCGACCGCGGTGCTGCCGGCGCTGCGTGCGCACGAGGTCGAGAACCGGCTCGGCGTCGTGGAGCGGCAGCTGGAGACGCTCAGCTCCCGCGCGGACCCGTACCTCGAGTTCATGCTGCGGCGCTTTGCGCAGGAGATCACGCGGCGTGACGCGGCGGGCGAACGCGACGTCTCTCTGGTCTACCGCTCCTGGGTCGCGAGCGGGCTGGCGAGGGAGGCGTACGCGCCGCGGATTTCGGTCTGGGACGCCAGCGACCTGGGCGAAGTGGAGCTGGCGCCGGGTGAGGCGGGCGGCGACGGCGGGCGGATGCTCGTGCCGCCGGACTACCTGCGGCCGCTGATCGATGCCGCCCGCGCGTCCGGACGGCCGCTGTTCCGCACGCCCGAGGAGTCGACGGACCTGCTGCAGCTGGCCGCCGTGCCGCTGCAGGAGGGGCGGGTGGCGAGCATCGTCGTGCCGATGCGGCGGTCGCTGGGGCGGCCGTCCGTACTCGAGCCGCTGCTGGGCGAACGGCCGTTCGGCCTGGACGCGCGTCTGACCATGGTCGAGGGTCGCGGCGCCCGCCACGAGGCGGAGCCCGGCACCGTCAGCTGGGTGCGCGTGCAGGACGGCTGGCGCGGTGAGACGGAGGTCCGGCTGCCCAACGAGCAGCTGCATGCACACGTGGAGTTGCGCGAAGTGCCGCCCGGCATCCGCTTCGCCCGCGGCACCCTGCTGATCGCGCTGGACCTGCTGCTGCTGGTCGCGCTCTGGTGGATCGGCCGGCTGGCGCGGCGCGACGCGCCGGAGCCGCCCGGCGGCTGGCGCGCCTGGCTGGGCAGCTACCGTGCGCGGGTCACGGCGGCGCTGTTCGCCTTCTTCCTCATTCCGACGGTGCTGTTCGGAGCGGTCGCCTACCGGGCGCTGGCCGGGGAGATCACGCGTGCGGCTCGCCTGGTCGCCGAGCGGTCGGCGCGGCGTGCGGTCGAGGCGTTCGACCAGGTCGCTCTGGGCGATCTGACGCTGCTTTCGGCGTCACTCGGCACGGACGTGCTCTACTACCATCGTGGCGAACTGCTGGAAGCGTCCTCGCGCGAGGCGCTGGAGCTGGGACTGTACGGCGCCTGGATGCCCGAATGGGTGCATCGCTCGCTGGAGACCGGAGAGGAGCTGGAGGCGGTGGACGAGAGCCGCGTCGGGCAGCGGCCGCTGATCACGGCGTTCCGTGCGTTGCCCGCGGCCGGCGCGCTGGCCGTGCCGGTCTGGCCGGCGTCGGGCATGGCGGCGGTACGGCAGAGGGAGCTGGCGCACGCCATCGTCTTCGCCGCGCTGGCGGGCGGTCTGCTCTCCTTCGGGCTGTCGCTCGGGGTCGGGCGCGCACTGGCCGGGCCCATCGGTCGCCTGAGACGTGCGGCCGCGGCGGTGGGTGCCGGCAATCTGCGCGCGCGGCTGCCGGAGCGGCGCGCCGACGAGTTCGGCCAGCTGTACCGCTCGTTCAATCGCATGATCGATCGGCTGCGGCGCGCCCGCTCGCAGGAGATCCGCACGGCGCGGGTGCTGGCGTGGGGCGAGATGGCGCGGCAGGTGGCGCACGAGATCAAGAACCCGCTCACGCCCATCAAGCTGTCCGTGCAGCACGTGCGGCGCGCGTACCGCGACGGACGGCCGGACTTCGAAGAGATCCTGGAAAGCAACGTGGAGCAGGTGCTGGCGGAGATCGACCGGCTGGGCGAGATCGCACGCGTGTTCGCCCGCTATGGCGCGCCCGCGCAGGCGGCCGGCCCGCTGGAGCGGCTGGCGCTGGACCCGCTGCTGCGCGACGTGATCCGGCTCTACGCCACCGGTGACTCGCCCGTGGCCTTCCGCGCCGAGCTGCCGGAGCATCTGCCGCCCGTGCTCGCGCGGCGGGACGAAGTCAAGGAGGTACTCATCAACCTGCTCGAGAACGCACGCGACGCGCTGGAGCGGGGCGGCCGCGTGACGGTCCGCGCGGAGGTGCGGCAGGCGGACGTGGTGGTTGAGGTGGTGGACGACGGCGTCGGCATCCCGCCGGAGCGGATGGAGCGGATCTTCGAGCCGCGCTTCTCCACGCGCACGTCCGGAACGGGGCTGGGCCTGGCCATCGTGCGGCGGCTGGTCGAGAGCTGGGGCGGCCGCGTGGACGCGGAGAGCCGGGCGGGGCGGGGCACGACGCTGCGCTTCACCGTGCCCCGCGCCGACGCGGAGGAGGACTTGGGGGGCGCCGCGCTCAGCGGGGCCTGAAGTTCACCACCGTCTCCGTCTGGTACTGCGGGCTGTAAAGCGTGAGCGACAGCACCTCTCCGGCGCCGACGCGCGAGATCACGCGCTCGACGTCCGTGATGCTGCCGACACTGTTGCCGTTCAACCGGTACAGCACCATGCCGGGCGCGAGGCCGCGGCGTGCGGCGATGCTGTTCCGCTCGACCGACTGGATCACCACGCCGTCGCCCTCCCAGCCGACGCGGCGGGCGTAGCCCGGCTCGAGCGGCGAGACCGTGAAGCTGAGCCGGCTGCCCCGTGCGACACGTTCGCGGCGCGTCGGCTCCGGCGGTGGCGCGGTGCGCTCGAACTCGGTCAGCTGCGCGTCCACCTGGCCCACGCGCCCCTCACGCCGGAACGTGAGCGTGACGCGGTCGCCCGGATCGCGCTGCGCCAGCATGGTGATCAGCTGCGTGGCGTCGGTCACGCGCGTGCTGTCGATGCCGACGATCACGTCGCCCACGGCAAGCCCCGCCCGCTCGGCGGGCCCCTGCGGCGTCACGGTGCGCACCAGCGCGCCCGCGACGCGGTCCAGCCCGTAGTACTCGGCGTCGTCCGCGGTCACGTCGGCCACGGACACGCCCAGCTGCGGGCGGCGCACCACGCCGTACTCGACCAGGTCGCGGGCCACGCGCGTGGCCAGCTGGATCGGGATCGCGAAGCCGTAGCCGGCGTAGACGCCGCTCGGCGAGTAGATCGCCGTGCTCACGCCGACCACACGGCCGAGCAGGTCGACCAGCGGACCGCCCGAGTTGCCCGGGTTGATCGCCGCGTCCGTCTGGATGAACGCCTCCAGCGCCATCTCGTCGCCGCCGATGATGCGGTTGCGGCCCTTGGCGCTGACGATGCCCGCGGTGACCGTGAAGTCCAGCTCGAACGGGCTGCCCAGCGCGAGCACCCAGTCGCCCACGCGCAGGTCGTTGCTGTTGCCGATCTGCGCGACCGGCAGCGCCTCGCCCTCGTGCGGATCGATGCGGATCACCGCCACGTCGCTGTCGGGGTCGCGGCCGATCACCACGGCCTCGTACTCGCGGCCGTCCACCAGCCGGACCAGCAGCGACGTCGCGTTCTGTACGACGTGGTTGTTGGTCAGGATGTAGCCGTCCGCGTCGAAGATGAAGCCGGAGCCGGAGCCACTCTCCTCGGGCAGATCGTCCTGCGGGCCGAAGAAGCGGAACGAGGAGCGAGCCTGCGCCTGCGCCTCGACCTGGATGAACACCACGGACGGCAGCGCGCGGTCCGCCGCGGCGCGGAACGCGCCCGACAGCCGCGCGGCCGTCAGCGTGTCCAGATGCGATTCGGTGACCTCGCCCAGCTGCTCCTGCCGCGCCGGCGATTCCAGCCACTCCGGCGAGTCCAGGAACGTCGGCTCGTCGTCCGAAAGCTGCGTATCACACGCGGCCGGCACGAGCGCCACCGCCACGACCGTCAGGTACCATCCGATGCGTCGAACCCGCATGTCTCCTCTATAGCCTGAAGCGCTGCAGCAGCCGCTTCTCCGTCTCTCCCTCGATGCTCGCCTCCAGCTCGATGTACGGCTCGAGGCCGCTGCCGACCAGCTTCTCGCGGAACAGCTGGTCCAGCTGGAACACGCCCGCCGAATTGGACATCTCGATCGAGATCCGCAGCGGCTTGGCCGAGCCCTCCTCGATGTGGATCGCCTCGATCGCCGCCGCCGACACCGAATGGATGCTGACCGAGCCCGCCTCGAACGGGATGCGCGAGCGGCCCTTGGCCATGTCCAGCGCGTCCGCGATGCGCACCACGCCGGCCTCGATCGTCAGCGGACGGCCGCCCGACCGGTGCGCGATGATCGCGTGCAGCGTCTCCGAGCGCACGATCGTGGCCGTCGCCACGTCGTCGTACAGCTCCGCCAGGTAGCGCGACAGGATCGGCTGCGCCACGAACAGCGAGTACGCTTCGTGGTCCGAGCGGTGGATCGACATGCCCAGGTCGTGCAGCAACGCGCCCAGCGCCACGATCAGCTCGGCGTCGTGGTCGCTCATGCCGTAGTTCTCCACGATCGACGGCTTCACGTCCGCCGAGATCAGGGAACGCATCAGCTTGACCGCCAGGTTCATGACGATCTTGACGTGCACCGGACCGTGGTCGGTCATGCCCAGCCGCTCGATCGCCGTGACATTGGCCGCGGTCCACAGCCCGTACAGCTCGTCGTCCGCGTTCACCAGTTCGATGAGCCGGCGCAGCAGCGGGTTGCCTCGGTCCGGCACCGACAGCGTGAGCCGGTGCTGGAGCCGCTCACGCGGCGTACGGCCGGTCTGTGGCGTTTCTTCCGTCATGGGGTAGTGGGCTTTGGGCTTTGGGCTACCGCACTCCGCGCTCCGCACTCCGGACTCCGGACTCCGGGGTCCGCCTCCCGAATGGAGGGCGAGGTCGTTATTATCGCTGCTTCGCAATACCCCGCCAACGCACGTGGAGTCATATGCTGGACGAGATCAAGGCCCGGATCGACGACGAGATCGAGCGGCTCACGCACGAGCTGAACGTGGAGCTGCCCCGCACGATCCAGAAGGCCGTGGAGCTGGGCGACCTGCGCGAGAACGCCGACTACAAGAGCGCGCTCGAGCGCCAGCAGTTCGTCCAGGCTCGCCTGTCGCACCTGGTCCAGCGTGCGGGCGAGCTGTCCAGCATCGACACCAAGAGCATCCCGACCGACGAGGTCGGCTTCGGCTCGCGGGTCAACGTTCGCAATCTGGATACCCGCGACGAGTTCGAATGGACGCTGGTGGCCGGTGACTTCATGGACCTGGAGGCCGGTCACATCTCGATCGCCTCTCCCATCGGCCGTGCGCTGATGGGGCGCAAGGAGGGCGAGAAGTTCGAGGTCGAGCTGCCGGCCGGCGTGCGCCGCTTCGAGGTGCTGAAGCTGATGACGCTGCACGACATGGTGGGCGAGTCCTGACGACGAGCGGGGCCGGCGGAAACCGCCGGCCCCGCGTCGCTCCCTTCCGCAGCGTCCAGGCGCAGTCCGCGCGCTGGCGGCCGGGCGCGGGCCCGCGCTGCGCCGCCTCAGCCTCCCTTCACGGCCAGCTGGATCAGTTCCTCGTTGCTGTTCGTGCGCTTCATCAGCCCGAGCAGCTCCTGCATCGCATCGGGCGGTGAGGCGTTGCCGAAGCGGCGCCGCAGCGCGTGCGACACGGCCAGCGCCTCGGGCGAGAGCAGCAGCTCCTCCTTGCGGGTGGCGCTGGCGGTCAGGTCGATCGCCGGGAAGATGCGCCGGTCGGCCAGCTCGCTGCTCAGCACGATCTCGCTGTTGCCGGTGCCCTTGAACTCCTCGAAGATGACCTGGTCCATGCGCGAGCCCGTGTCGATCAGCGCCGTGGCGATGATCGTGAGCGAGCCGCCGCCCTGGTTCGGGTCGATCTTGCGGGCGCTGCCCAGGAAGCGCTTGGGCTTCTCCATCGCGCCCGCGTCCAGGCCGCCGGTCAGCGTCTTGCCGGTGCCGGCCTCGTTGGTGTTGTAGGCGCGAGCCAGCCGCGTGATCGAGTCCAGGATCAGCACCACGTCCTGGCCCATCTCGACGCGGCGACGCGCGCGCTCCAGCGTCATCTCGGCGACGGCGACGTGCCGGTCGGCCGGGTGGTCGAAGCTGGACGCGATCACCTCGCCGTAGCCGCACGCCTCCATCTCCGTGACCTCCTCCGGCCGCTCGTCGACCAGCAGGATGAGCACGGTGGCGTTCGGGTAGTTCTTGACCACACCCTCGGCCATCGCCTGCAGCACCATCGTCTTACCGGCCTTGGCCGGCGCGACGATCATCATGCGCTGCCCCTTACCGATGGGGGCGAACAGGTCGATGATGCGGTTGGTGTAGTCGGGCTGGCCGCGGCGGTTCAGGTTGCACTCCAGGACCAGCTGCTCGTCCGGGTGCTGCGCGCTCAGGCGGTTGAAGTGCGGGCGGCGGGACGCGTCGTTCGGGTCCATGCCGTTGACTTCGTTGACCCGCGTGAGCGGCGGGCTCTTGCCGCGCCCCGGCGGGTTGCCGACCTGGCCGACGATCTCGTCACCGCTGCGCAGGCCGAAGCGCTGGATCAGCTTCTGGTTGACGTAGATGTCGTCGTCGCTGGCCAGGTAGCCGGCATCGCGGCGGCGGATGAAGCCGGAGCCGCTGCCCAGCACCTCCAGCACGCCCAGGAACTGCGGCTCGCTGGACGGGCCCTGCGAGGAGCCGTCGTCCGCGTCCTGGTCCTGCGCCTGCGGCTGACCGCCGTCCTGGCGTCCCCGATTGTTGTTGTTGCCACCACCACCACCACCACCACCACCCCTGCCGCGGCGGCGGCGGCGGCCACGGCGCGCCGAGCCCCGGCGCGTCGGCTTCTTCTCTTCGCTCATTCTCTTCTGGAAAAGGCAGCGTGGTGGCGGACGGACGGACCCGTCGCTCGTCCCGCGCCGCGAACCCTATGCGATCCCGGCGAAATCCGGGGCCGCGTGGTCGCCGATCTCGGCGATGTCGACGCCCAGCTCGTCCAGCAGCGCCATGGCGTTGCGGTGCAGCTCCGGCCGTTCACTGGCCGAGCCGTCCGCCGGCACGCGCAGGTCGTACTGCCGGATGTAGGCGTCGTGTGCGGTGAACAACACGCACATGTGCGTCTGGAAGCCACACAGCACCAGACGCTGGATCTCCCGCGACCGCAGCAGCTCATCGAGCGGGGTCGCGTAGAAGCCGGAGTGGCGCGGCTTGAGGACGTAGAGATCGTCGTCCTCCGGCGCCAGCAGCTCGACGATGCGAGCCGCGTCATTCTGGCCACTCCGGACACGTCTGACCAGTCCCGAGAAATCGCTGGACCAGTCACCGAAGTTGTCGTTGACGTAGACCACGGTGGCGCCGCTCGCCTTCATGCCGCGCTTCAGTGCCGCCACCCGCTCCGCCGCCGGTATCGCATGCCGCGCCAGTGCGTCCGCCTCCGGAAAGTCCAGAGGGTTGACGACGTCGATCAGCAGCAGTGCGGTCCGGTCCTGGGTCACGTCGGAACGCGGGCGCAAATCGCGTGCGCGTCGCGTCTCGCCATGGCGGCGCCCCGCGTCCGATCCAGCTTGCGGGGCATGCTCGCTCACGTGACCACCGCCGCCGTGCTCGGGATCGAGGCGCATCGGGTGCGCGTCGAGGTCGACCTCGCCCGCGGCCTGCCCAGCATCAGCATCGTCGGGCTGCCCGAGGTGGCGGTGCGCGAAGGAAAAGAACGCATGGTGGCCGCTCTTGGCAACAGTGGCTTCGAACTGCCGCCGCGACGGGTGACCGTGAACCTGGCGCCGGCCGACCTGCGCAAGGAGGGCGGCGCGTTCGATCTGCCCATCGCCGTGGCGCTGCTCGCGGCCGCGGGGGAGGTGCCGCCGCGCGCCGCCGCGGAGGCGTGTCTGCTCGGCGAACTGGGCCTGGACGGCAGCGTGCGGCCGGTGCGCGGCGCGCTCTCCGCCGCGCTCCTCGCCGCCGCCAGCGGCTGCCGCGAACTCATCGTGCCGCCGGCCAACGCGGCGGAGGCGGCCGTGGCCGCGCTGCCGGTGCGTGCCGCGCCCGACCTGCGCTCGGTGGTCGAGCACCTGCGCGGGCGGGCGCCGCTACAGGCCACGCCGCCGACGCGGCTCGGCGTCGCCGTGAACGGCGCCGGCCGCGGCCTGGACCTCGCCGACGTTCGCGGACAGGCGCTGGCGCGGCGCGCGTTGGAGATCGCCGCCGCGGGCGCGCACAACCTGCTGCTGATCGGGCCGCCCGGCGCGGGCAAGTCGATGCTCGCGCGGCGGCTGCCGGGCATCCTGCCGCCGCTCACGCTGCCGGAGGCGGTCGAAGTCACGCGCGTGCATTCGGTCGCGGGGCTGCTGCGCGAGCACGAGGGGCTGATCACGGCGCGGCCGTTCCGCGCGCCGCACCACGGCATCTCGGACGCGGGGCTGGTCGGCGGCGGCGGCGCGCCGCGGCCGGGGGAGGTGTCGCTGGCACATCACGGCGTGCTGTTCCTGGACGAACTGCCCGAGTTCCGCCCGCGCGCGCTGGAGGCGCTGCGTCAGCCGCTGGAGGACGGCACGCTCACGATCGGCCGCGCGCGGCTGGTGGTGCGCTACCCCGCGCGCTTCATGCTGGTCGCGGCGATGAACCCCTGCCCGTGCGGCTACCGCGGCCACGACGACCGCTGCGCCTGCGACGAGGGGCGGGTGCGCCGCTACCGCGATCGCATCTCCGGTCCGCTCTGGGACCGCTTCGACCTGCACGTGGAGGTTCCGGCGCTGTCGCCCGCGCAGCTTGCGCGGCGCCGGGCGGGGGAGGGAAGCGCCGCGGTGCGCGCGCGCGTGGCGAACGCGCGCGGCGCACAGGCGGAGCGGCTGGGCGCGGGGACGCTGGTCAACGCACGACTGGCCCCGCGCGAGCTGCGTCGCCATTGCCGACCGGACGCCGCCGGCCGCCGCTTCCTGGAAAAGGCGGCCACGCGGCTGCGCATCAGCGCGCGCGGCTACGACCGGCTGCTGCGGGTGGCGCGTACCATTGCGGACCTGGAGGGCGTGGCCGGTGTGCGCTCGGAGCACGTGGCGGAGGCGGTGCAACTGCGCTCGCTGGAGCGAGGGGTGGCGATGCTGTAAGTTGCGTCTCGCTAAGCGGTTACGGCGACGGCGCTTGTACCCGGCCGCGTGCCGCCGTAGCTTGCCGCCCGACGAACACGCCGAGCGTCCCGATCGGAGTCCAGGATCCCGCGATGACCACGCCCGACGCCGCGCGCCCCGACGCGGAGGCGCGTCGAGCCGCAGCAGAGGAGCGGCTGCGCGGCCTGGAATCGCTGCTGGACGGCTACGGCTCCGTGCTGATCGGCTACTCGGGCGGCGTGGACTCGGTGTTCCTGGCGCTGGTCGCGTGTGAGCGGCTGGGCCGCGACAACGTTCTCGCCGTGACCGGGCTGAGCGACGCCTACCCTGCCGTGCAGCATGAGACCGCGCTGGACGTGGTGCGTCGCTTCGGCATCCCGCACCTGGAGGTCGGCACGTCCGAGCTGGCCGATCCGCGCTACGCCGCCAATCCGTCCAACCGCTGCTACTACTGCAAGACGGAGCTGTGGTCGGTGCTGGGGCGTGTGGCGCGCGAGCGCGGGCTGGCCGTGGTGGCGGACGGCAGCAACGCGGACGACGTGCGCGATCACCGGCCCGGCGCCCGCGCGGCGAGCGAGCAGGGCGTGCGCTCGCCGCTGCAGGAGGCGGGGCTGACCAAGGCGGACATCCGGCTGCTGTCGCGGGACCTCGGGTTGCCGACCTGGGACCAGCCGGCCGCGCCCTGCCTGGCCAGCCGGCTGCCGTACGGCCTGGCCGTGACGCCGGAGCGGCTGCGCGCGGTGGAACGAGCGGAGGACGCGCTGCGGACGCTCGGCTTCCGCGCGTTCCGCGTGCGGCATCACGGCGACGCGGCGCGGCTGGAGCTGCATCCGCTGGAGATGGTACGCGCTGCCGAGCGCTGGCCGGCCGTGCGGGGCGCCGTGGCCGCGGCCGGCTTCCGGCGCGTGCTGCTGGACGTGGACGGCTACCGCCGCGGCGCGCTGAACGAGGGGCTGCCCGTGCTGGAGCGGATCGCGTGAGCGACGCGCGCCGGGCGAGCGACGACAGTCGCGCGAAAACCGAGTATCGCGTGAGCCGCGAAGAAAGCGTTGACGACGATCGCCTCGCGAGCGCTCGAGCGGTGCTGACGGACGCCGGCATCGATGCCGACGTCTCGGCTGCCGGCTTCGCGGCCGATGTCCTGGCCGTCGCCGCGCCGGTGACCCAGCTGGAGCGCGTTGCGGCGCTGAGCGAGCGGCTCAAGGCGACGGGATTCCGCTGGATCGCCCTCGAGCCGCCGGGCGACCCGGGATGATCTACCTGGACTTCGCGGCGACGTCCGCGCTGCGCCCGCCCGAGGTGGCGGACGCGGTGGCCGGATACCTGCGCGACGTGGGTGCGACGCCGGGGCGCGGCTCGTACGGCCGCGCGGTCGAGGCGGGGCGGGTCGCGCTGCGCTGCCGGCAGGCGCTGGCAGGTCTGCTCGGCATCCCCGGCGATCCGGGTCGCATCGCCTTCATGCTCAACGCGACGCACGCGCTGAACACGGCGATGTGGGGCGTGCTGGCGCCGGGTGAAGCCGTTGTGACGACGGCGCTGGACCACAACGCCGTGCGCCGACCAGCGCGGGCGCTGTCCGGCGAGCGAGGCATCGAGGTGCGCGTGATCCCCGCGTCGGCCGCGGGGGAGCTGGACCTGGACGCTGCGCGGCGCGCGATCGCGGGCGCGCGGCTGGTCGTGATCAACGGCGCGTCCAACGTGCTGGGCGTGCCGTTGCCGGTGCGGCAGCTGGCGGCGCTGGCGCGCGACGCCGGCGCGCTGACGCTGCTGGACGCCGCGCAGATGGCCGGCCACGTGCCGACCGACGTCGCGAGGCTGGACGTGGACATGGTCGCGCTGACCGGCCACAAGGCGCTGCTGGGTCCGCAGGGCGTGGGCGCACTGTGGGTGCGCGACGGCATCGACGTGGCGCCGCTGCTGCGGGGCGGCAGTGGCGGTGACTCGCTGCTGCCCGACATGCCGGAGGCGATGCCGGACCGGCTGGAGGCGGGTACGCAGAACGCGCCGGGGATCGCGGGCCTGCTGGCCGGTGTCGAATGGCTGGAGGCGCGTGGCGTGGCGGAACTGGCCGCGTCGCTGGAAGGGCTGGCCGCCCGGCTGCACGGCGGGCTGGCGGCGCTGGACGGCGTGCGGGTGCTCTCGCCGATGCCGCGCGGCGGCGCGCCGATCGTGAGCTGGACGGCGGACGACGTGGATCCGGCCGAGATGGCGCTGCGGCTGGACCGGCTGGGCGTATGCGTGCGGTCGGGGCTGCACTGCGCGCCGGATACGCACGTGCTGCTCGGCACCGAGCGGACGGGCGCCGTGCGCATGTCGCTGGGCTGGGCGACGAGTGAGCGGGACGTGGACGAGGCGCTGGCCGCGGTGCGGTCGGCGCTGGCAGGCAGGCCGCGCGAGGCGCGCGGCGGGACGATGCTCCAACGCAACGAGGCATGAGACTGTTCATCGCGATCGACCTGAGCGCGCAGGAGAAGAAGAAGCTGCACAAGGCTGCGAAGCCGCTGCGCGACTCGGACATGCCCGTGCGCTGGGTGGAGCCGGAGGCGCTGCACCTGACGCTGAAGTTCCTCGGCGAGGTGCGTGCGGAGCGGGTGGAGGGGGTGACCGAGGCGATGACGGAGGTCGCGGCCAAGGCGGTGCCGTGCGACATCAAGATCCGCGGCTTCGGCGCGTTCCCGACCATCCGCAGGCCGCGCGTGATCTGGGCGGGCACGGAGGCGACGCCGGAACTGCGCTCGCTGAAGCACGACCTGGAGTGGGAGCTGGCCTCGCTCGGCTACGACCGCGAGCTGCGCGCGTTCCAGCCGCACATCACGCTCGGTCGCGCGGAGACCGGCTCGGAGGCCGGCAACTTCCGCGACCTGGAGGAGCTGATGAGCGGCATCAAGTACACCGGCAAGCTGCAGGTGCGGCGCGTGGACCTGATGAGCAGTCGGCTCACGCCGGAGGGCGCGGTCTACGAGACCATCGCCAGCGCGCCGGTCGGCGCGACGGAAGAGAAGCGGAAGAAGGCCGGCTGATCGATGCGCTGCATGGGACGCGCGGTCGGCTGCGCGCTGCTGCTGGTCGGGCTGGCCGTGGCCGCCTGGTTCTTCCGCGAGCCGTTGTTCGATGCATGGGCCGATCTGCGCGGTGGCGGCGCCGACGCGGCCGCCGCCTCCCCGCGCCTGGCCGACCAGGCGGAGGAGAAGCTGGCCAGGCTGGCCGGGCCGGAGCCGCCCGACCGCGTCGCGTTGAACAACGCCGAACTCCAGAGCCTGCTGCAGTACCGCATCGCGCAGCAGCTGCCGGGCTTCGTGCTGGATCCGACCGTGTCCGCGCGCGAGGGCAGGCTGTTCGTGCAGGCGCGCGTGCCGACCGGTGAGGTCGCGGGCATGCCGGGCGTGCCCGGTTCCGAACTGCTGGAGATCCTGCCCGACACCACGGACGTGGAGGTGAAGGGGCACCTGATCCCGCTGAGCAGCAGCCGTGTGGCGCTGGCGGTGGACGAGGTGACCGCCGCGACGATCCCGCTGCCGCGCCGCGTCATCCCGCGCCTGCTCGCGCAGGTCGGGCGGGTGGACGAGCCGGGCGTGCCGCGCGAGGCGCTGCCGCTCTCGCTGCCCGACGGCGCGAGCGCCGCCTACGTCGACGGTGACTCGCTGGTCATCGTGGGCGACACGACGGACGAGAACCCGCCGCGCTGAGCCATGGCACGCGTACTGGTGGTCGACGACGAGGACGGCGTCCGCAAGACGCTGCGGCAGCTGCTGGAGTACGAGGGTCACGACGTGCGCGCGGCGGCCAGTGGCGGCGAGGCGCTGACGATGTACGAGGAGTTCGAGCCGGCGGTCACCTTCCTGGACGTGAAGATGGCGCGCATGGACGGGCTCGAGGTGCTGGATCGCATCCGCAAACTGCAGTCGGACGCGCTGGTGGTGATGATCAGCGGGCACGGTACCATCGAGACGGCGGTCGAGGCCACGCGCCGCGGCGCGTGGGACTTCCTCGAGAAACCGCTGGACACCGACCGCATCCTGGTCACGCTGCGCAACGCGCTCAGGGCCCGCGGTCTGGTCGAGGAGAACGCGCGGCTGCGCGACGAGGTGCAGAGCCGCTACGAGATCGTGGGCGCCAGCTACGCGATCCGCGCGGTGCTGGACCGCATCGAAAAGGTCGGCCCGACGGACGCGCGCGTGCTGGTGCGCGGCGAGAACGGCACCGGCAAGGAGCTGGTCGCGCGCGCGCTGCACCGGCTGTCCGAGCGGCGCGAGGATCCGTTCGTCGAAGTGAACTGCGCCGCGATCCCGTCCGAACTGATCGAGAGCGAGCTGTTCGGCCACACGCGCGGCGCGTTCACGGGCGCGACCGCCGACCGCGCGGGCAAGTTCGAGCAGGCGGACGGCGGCACGCTGTTCCTGGACGAGATCGGCGACATGAGCTCGGCCGCGCAGGCCAAGGTGCTGCGCGCGCTGCAGGACGGCGTGGTCACGCGCGTGGGCGGCGAGACGCCCATCGAGGTGGACGTGCGCGTGATCGCCGCGACCAACAAGGACCTGGAGTCGGAGATCGAGGCCGGCCGCTTCCGCGAGGACCTGTTCTTCCGGCTGAACGTGGTGCCGATCACGGTGCCGCCGCTGCGCGAGCGCCGCGACGACATCCCGATGCTGGTGCGCCACTTCGTGGACACCGCCGTGGAGGAGCAGCGGCTGCCGCCGCGCCGCTTCGAAAACGGCGCGCTGGAGCGGCTCATGACCATGCCCTGGCCGGGCAACGTGCGCGAGCTGCGCAACACGGTGGAGCGGCTGCTGATCCTGGCGCAGGGGCAGGAGGTCGGAGCGGGCGATGTCGAGCGGCTGGTCGGCGCCGCGCCCGCCGGCGCCGCGCTCGGCTCCGAGCTGCTGGACGCCGAGTCGTTCGCCGAGTTCAAGGAGCGCGCGGAGCGCGCGTTCATCCTGGCCAAGCTGCGCGCCAACGACTGGAACGTCAGCGAGACCGCGCGCAGCATCGACATGCCGCGCTCCAACCTCTACAAGAAGATCGACAAGTACGGGCTCGTGCGCGAAGACGCGTGACGCCCGGCGCGGTGGTGGTGCTGGGCCTGGTGTGGATCGCGGCGGCCGCCATCAGCGGCGGGCTGCTCGCGCTGCTGGCCAAGCGGATGCACCCCGCGCTGTCGCTGCGGCGGCTCTGGCTGTTCTATACGGCGCTGATGGCCGTGACCGCCGCGCTCGTGCTCGCGATCGGCTGGCTGTGACCGACTTGCCGCGCGCGGCAGGCGCGGCGAGAATCAGGAGCGCGATCGACGCGCGTCCCGCCACGGGTTCGTGCCGCCGTTCCAATCCGCAAATCGGACGTAAAGACACGCAATGGCTGAGCGTTTTCAGAACTACATCGCAGGTGAGTGGAGCGATGCGGCCCAGGGCCGCACGTTCGAGAACCGCAACCCCGCCACGGGCGACCTGATCGGCGAGTTCCCGCGCTCCGACGCGAAGGACCTCGAGCGCGCCGTCGAGTCCGCATGGCGCGGCTTCGAGAAGTGGCGCGCCACGCCCGCGCCGCACCGCGGCGACGTGCTGCGCCGCGTCGGCGACCTGCTGGCCGCGCGCAAGGACGAGATCGCGCGCGCGATGACCAGCGAGATGGGCAAGGTGCTGGCCGAGACCAAGGGCGACGTGCAGGAGGGCATCGACACGGCCTACTACGCGGCCGTCGAGGGGCGCCGTCTGTTCGGACACACGGTGCCCAGCGAGCTGCGCAACAAGTGGGCGATGAGCTACCGCCGGCCGATCGGCGTGGCCGGCCTGATCACGCCGTTCAACTTCCCGCTGGCGATCCCGACCTGGAAGGCGTTCCCCGCGCTGGTGTGCGGCAACGCGATCATCCTGAAGCCGGCCGAGGACGTGCCGCACACGGCCACACTTCTGGTCGAGATCCTGCTCGAGGCGGGGCTGCCGCCCGAGGTCGTGCAGCTGGTCCACGGCGTGGGGGAGGAGGTCGGCGCGGCCATGGTCGAGCACCCGCGCGTGCCGGTCATCTCGTTCACCGGCTCCACGCAGACCGGCTCGCACATCGGCGAGGTGTGCGGCCGCATGCACAAGCGGCTGTCGCTCGAGATGGGCGGCAAGAACGCGCAGATCGTCATGCCGGACGCCGATATGGACCTGGCGCTGGACGGCGTGCTCTGGGGCGCGTTCGGCACGACCGGCCAGCGCTGCACGGCGACCAGCCGGCTGCTCCTGCACGAGGACGTCCACGACGCGTTCCTGGACCGGCTGGTCGAGCGCGCGTCGCAGCTGGAGCTGGGCAACGGTCTCGAGGACGACACCGACGTCGGCCCGCTGATCAACCAGGCGGCGCTGGACAAGGTCGAGAAGTACGTCCAGATCGCGAAGGACGAGGGCGACGAGGTGCTGCTGGGCGGCGAGCGGCCCGACACCGCGAAGACGAAGAACGGTTTCTTCTACAAGCCGACCATCCTCGCCGGCGTGAAGCCGGGCAGCCGGCTCGCGTGCGAGGAGGTCTTCGGGCCGGTGCTGAGCGTGATCCGCTTCGGCGACCTGGACGAGGCGTTCCGCATCAACAACGAAGTGCAGTACGGCCTGTCCAGCTCGATCTACACGCGGGACGTGGTGGCCAGCTTCCGCGCGATGCAGGAGCTGGACAACGGCATCACGTACGTCAACGCGCCCACGATCGGCGCGGAGGCGCACATGCCGTTCGGTGGCGTGAAGGCCACGGGCAACGGCCACCGCGAGGGCGGCTGGGAGGTCTACGAGTTCTACTCGGAGACCAAGGTCGTGTACGTGGATTACAGCGGCCGGCTGCAGCGCGCCCAGATCGACAACTACCCCGCCTCGTCCTCGTGACGGAGGGGAGGGGCGCCGGCGTTTGACACGCCGGCGCCCCATGCAGCAAACTGCGGAAGCAACGTGAACGAACCGCCCCGCGAGCCAACCGTACCGACGCCCGACGCTCAGCGGCCGGATCGCCGTCCGATGCGGCGGCGCACGGCGGTGGGCGTGGCGCGCTGGCTCTGGGAGTGGAGCAAGTCGATCGCCATCGCGATCGTGCTGTTCCTGGTGGTTCGCACGTTCCTCGTCGAAGCGTTCCGCATCCCCACTCGGAGCATGGAGAACACGCTGCTGGCCGGCGACTTCCTGCTCGTCAACAAGCTGCTCTACGGCGCGCCCGTGCCCGGCACGGACGCGCGGCTGCCGGCGCTCGGGCATCCGGGCCGCGGCGACGTCATCGTCTTCACGCCGCCGCACGACCCGGCACGCAACTACGTGAAGCGCATCGTGGGGGAGGGCGGCGACACCGTCTCGATGGTGGACAAGGTGCTGCACCTGAACGGCCAGCCGATCCAGGAGCGCTACGCGCGCCACGACGATCCGGGGCCCCTGGGTGACTACGGCACGCCGTCCATGCTGTGGCAGCGCGCGTTCCTGGTCGACGGGCTGAACCCGCGCCGCTACCACCCGACGCGCGACAACTGGGGCCCCCTGGTGGTGCCGCAGGGCCATTTCTTCGTGCTGGGCGACAACCGCGACGACTCCGAGGACTCGCGCTACTGGGGGTTCGTGCGCGAGGAGTCCGTGACCGGCCGCCCGCTCGTGGTCTACTTCTCGTTCGAGACGAGTTCGATCGAGTCGCTGCCGTTCCTGACCGACATCCGCTGGAGCAGGATCGGCGGACTGGTTCACTGAGTCCGCACCCCGCAGGACGACGGAGAGCAGCATGAAGAGTCGTGGGTCGCGCAGGACCGCTTTCGAGGAAAGCTCGCTGGACCAGTACCTGAAGGAGATCAGCGCCTACCCGCTGCTGAAGCGCGAGGACGAGGTCGACCTCGCCCAGCGCATCCGGAAGGGCGAGGAGGAGGCGCTGGACAAGCTGGTGCGGTCGAACCTCCGCTTCGTGGTCTCCGTCGCCAAGAAGTACCAGAACCAGGGCGTCGCGCTCGGCGACCTGATCAACGAGGGCAACCTCGGCCTGATCCGCGCCGCGCATAAATTCGACGAGACCAAGGGCATCAAGTTCATCTCGTACGCGGTGTGGTGGATCCGCCAGGCCATCCTGCAGGCGCTGGCGGAGCAGAGCCGCATCGTGCGCGTGCCGCTGAACCGCGCGGGCACGCTGCACCGCATCGGCAAGCGCTCCAGCGCGCTGCTCCAGGAGCTGGGCCGCGAGCCGACCGTGGACGAGATCGCCGAGGGGCTGGACATCTCGCACGACGAGGTCGAGAAGACGCTGGCCATCTCGCAGTCCCACCTGTCGCTGGACGCGCCGCTCACGCCGGGTGAGGACAACCGGCTGCTTGACTACCTGCCCGACCAGTTCGGCCGCGGCCCCGAGGACGACACCTACGAGAAGGCGCTGGCCGACACCGTCGAGGAAGCGCTCGGCACGCTCAAGGAGCGCGAGGCCAAGGTGCTGCGCCTGTACTTCGGCCTGGACGGCCAGGACCCCATGACGCTCGAGGAGATCGGCTCACTGCTCGGCATCACGCGCGAGCGCGTGCGTCAGATCAAGGAGCGCGCGCTGGTGCGGCTCAGGCACGCGTCGCGGGCGCGGTTCCTCGAGACGTTCATGGACGCCTGAAAGCGCGGGCTTGGGGCTTGGGGCTTGGGGCTTGGGGCTTGGGGCTTGGGGCTTGGGGCTTGGGGCTTGGGGCTTGGGGCTTGCGTCTCCGGCCCGACTTCCACCGCTTTCTCAAGAGATCGCCTGAGCCGTTCGCAGTCATCCCTTGACGGGCATCTGTCGGGCGCGCGACCAAGTCTCCGGATTCAGTGATGGAACTGGTCGCGAAGATTGAAGCGGCGGAAGCACGGGAGGATGTGGACTCCGTGGCCGACCTCGTCGACTCCATCACGGACGAGACTCAGCTCTGGGAGACGGTCCGCAACTGCGTCCCAGCGGTGATGATTGCTCGGGAGGCCTATAGGCGGGCGCGAGAGATCGGTGCCGACCCGAGCGTTGGTCGGGGATATCGCATTGGCGTATCTCCACGAGGGTAACCCTGAAACGGCTTCGGCCATCGTCGGAGAGCCTACTCGGCTAGAAAGTGCCGTACTTCTTGATGCGTGGGCGGCGCTGTCCAACGATCCGACCGAGGCCCTGGAGCGGGCAAGGCAGGCGGTCCGCTGGAAGGGTGACGATGTCTTGTTCTGGCGCCGCATCGCATCTGTAGCCGAATCTTCCGGGGATACAACCGCACTATATCAAGCGCTCCAGTGGCTGGCGAACCACGAGGTATCCCAGCGTCTGAAGGAAGAAGCGGCCAAGAGACTCCGGCAGTTCGAATAGGCCCTTGGCATCGATCAGGCGATCGTCGGCGTGGGCGGACCGGGGCATGGCCCAGCCAGGGTTGGGGCGTCCGTAGGAGTGGCTTTCACGGGGTGAAGCCCTGTCCTTGAGCGCCTGCGTCCGCCGCTATCTCGCAGGATGCAACTGCGGCGGGACACCATGAGTGAGGCGTTGATAAGGAGTGAGGAGTGGATTCTGCCGGTGTTCGCGGGTCTATATATCGCCCTGAGCCTGGCAGTCGTATATCTCGGCCGTGCTATTGCTCGACAGCGTGCTCCCGGGGTGCCGCGCTACTCATGGCGGGAGGTTCTGGGTTCTGTTGCTCTGCATAGGCGGTTGTTCTTCGGCGAGGTCGAGGGACGGACGGAAGCCGCGAGGCCGCTCGTCCGAATCGGGCAGGTCGTGTTGGTCGCGTGGTACGTCGTATCGATTGCGCTCGGGGGTTACGCACTCCTGACCTTCGCATTCGGGATTGGTATCCTTTAGCCGGAGCGACCCCTCCCCGGCCGATCCGCTGGGCTCCACGATGAGTGGATCATCTGGCGCGCCCACGTCGGCAAGCCGTAACCGTTATGGCCCGGCCGGCAGGCGGCCCCACGACGCTGCCGGGAGCCGATCCTCGCCGCCGGCGAAGCTCGAGCCGCCTGACGAGCGCCGGCGAGACTACCAATGTCGCGCCGGCCGCGGGTTCGAGCGCCGGGATGCGGAGGGCTATTCATTCCGGAGTGAGCGAGGGCATCGGGTCAGGAGCGCACGCCGGAGTGCGCCCGCCGCCCGGAGCTCCGCCCCCGGGTTGACAGTCCCCGCCACCCCGGATATCCTTCAAAGCTGCCTGCCGCGGGAGGCGGTGTGTCCGCCCGTGGCGGGCCGTTTGTTCAAGGGACCGACGAGATCATGAAGACCTATACGCCCAGCCTGGACTCGATCGAGCGGCGCTGGTACGTCGTGGACGCGGAGGACCGCGTGCTCGGCCGACTGGCGACGGAGATCGCGCGCGTACTGCGCGGCAAGCACAAGCCGATGTACACGCCGCACCTGGACACGGGTGACCACGTGGTGGTCATCAATGCCGAGAAGGTCCGGCTGACGGGCAACAAGCTCGAGAACAAGACGTACTTCCGGCACACCGGCTACATGGGTGGCGAGAAGCACATCCCCGTGAAGAAGGTGCTCGAGGAGCATCCGGAGCGGGTGATCGAGTTGGCGGTGAAGGGCATGATGCCGAAGAACAACCTGGGCCGCCTGATGCAGAAGAAGCTGCGGGTCTACGCGGGCCCGGAGCATCCGCACGAGGCGCAGCAGCCGGAGAAGCTGGAGATCTGATGGCCGATACGCAGACGCAGTACCGGGGCACGGGTCGCCGCAAGACGAGCGTGGCGCGCGTGTATCTGCGCCCGGGCAAGGGCGAGTGGAGCATCAACGGCCGGCCGCTGGAGGAGTACTTCCCGCGCAACTCGCATCAGCAGCACGCGGCGGAGCCGCTGGTCGTGACCGAGAATTCGTCGACGTACGACGTGAAGGTGACGGTCTCGGGCGGTGGCGAGACGGGTCAGGCGGGCGCGATCCGGCTGGGCCTGGCACGCGCGCTGGTCTCGATGGACGAGGACCTGCGCCCGACCATGCGGCAGCACGGCATGATGACGCGCGACCCGCGTGAGGTCGAGCGGAAGAAGCCGGGCCGGCCCAAGGCGCGCAAGCGCTTCCAGTTCTCGAAGCGCTAGTCGCTTCAACGGTCGCCGTGTGGCGGCCGGGCAGTACGGTCGGCGCGCCGGGTGGCGCGGCGGTCGAAACCAAGCACGCTGCTGGACGGCGCGCCGGGGTCCCTGCGGGGCGAGCGCGGCGGTGGAAGGCGGCGGAAGCTTAAAACCCTGTGAGTGAACGAGACGAATGGCCGACGTACAGCTGAAGCAGCTCCTCGAGGCGGGTGTCCATTTCGGGCACCAGACCAGCCGCTGGAACCCCAAGATGCGCCGCTACATCTTCGCGCAGCGGGGTGGCATCCACATCATCGACCTGAAGAAGACGCACGATCTGCTGCGCGCGGCGCAGGAGAAGGCGCGCGAGGTCACGCTCGCGGGCGATCGCGTCCTCTTCGTCTGCACCAAGCGGCAGCTGCGGGGCATCGTCGAGCAGGAGGCGCAGCGTTGTGGCGCGTTCTGGGTGACGGAGCGCTGGCTGGGCGGCACGCTGACCAACTTCGCGACGATCCGTAAGCAGATCCGTCGACTGAAGGACCTGGAGCGCGGCTTGGAAGAGGGCACGTACGAGTACTACACCAAGAAGGAGCAGCTGCTGCTCGACCGTGAGCGCGGCAAGCTGGACAAGTACCTGGGCGGTCTGAAGGAGATGGGCCGGCTGCCGGGCGCGATGTTCGTGATCGACGCGCGCAAGGAGCTGATCGCGGTCAAGGAAGCCAACAAGCTGGGCATCCCGGTCATCGCGATCACGGACACGAACGCCGACCCGGACATGATCGATCATCCGATCCCGGGCAACGACGACGCGATCCGTTCGGTCACGCTGATCGTGTCGGCGATGGCGGACGCGATCGAGGCGGCGCGCAAGGAGCTGCCGCCGGAGGATCGTCGCCGTGCGGACGCGGTCGAGGCGACGACGTACTCGTCGGAGACGGGCGTCTCGCAGGAGCAGGAGGATCGCCGGCCGAAGCGGCGGCCGAAGCGGAAGCGGCGCCCGCGGCCGGAGGCGATCGCGACGATCCGCAGTCCCGAGGATGGGGCCGAGGCGGGGGACGCCGCGGAGGAGTAAGGCCGGGCGCGGTGCCGCTCGGCGGAGTCGGGCGCGGCGTCGCCCGATGAGCGAAGCGCCGCAGCGCTGCAGCGAGGTTGCAGCCCTGCGGCGCTTTTTTTCAGCCGGTCCGCACGTTGCTGCGGGCCATGACTCAGGAAACGGACGGAATCAGGGATAAGGCGATGACGACGATCACGGCATCAGAGGTCAAGGAGCTGCGCGACCGTACCGGCGCGGGCATGCTGGAGTGCAAGAAGGCGCTGCAGGAGAACGATGGCGACATCGAGAAGGCGATCGACTGGCTGCGCGCGCGAGGCGCGGCCAAGGCCGCCAAGCGCGAGGGCAAGGAGGCGTCCGAGGGCGCGGTCGGCTCGTACGTGCACATGAACGGCAAGATCGGCGTGCTGATCGAGGTCAACTGCGAGACGGACTTCGTGGCGCGCACGGACGACTTCCAGCAGCTGGTGCGGGACCTGGCCATGCACATCGCCGCGTCGCGGCCGCTGGGCGTGAGCAAGGACGACGTGCCGGCCGACGTGGTCGAGCGGGAGCGCGGCGTCTACCTCGAGCAGGTCAAGGGCGAGGGCAAGCCGGAGAACCTGCACGAGAAGATCGTCGAGGGGCGGCTCAAGAAGTTCTATCAGGAGAGCGCGCTCATGGAGCAGCCGTTCGTGAAGGATCCGGACCGGACGGTCGAGCAGCTGGTGACGGACGTCTCGGCCAAGACGGGCGAGAAGATCGTGGTCCGTCGTTTCGCCCGCTTCGAGCTGGGCGCGTGACGAAGGTCGACGGGCGGCGCGGATGCGCCGCCCGTTTTCGCATCCGCAGCAGAGGAAGGAGAGCCTGGTGGCAGAGAGCGACCTGAAATACCGTCGCGTGCTGCTCAAGCTGAGCGGCGAGGCGCTGGCGGGCGATCGTGGCTTCGGCATCGACCCGACCGTGGTCGACCGGCTGACCGACGAGGTGCGCGCCGTCGCGTCGATGGGCGTGGCGCTGGGCCTCGTGATCGGCGGCGGCAACATCGTGCGCGGCACGCAGGCCAGCCGCGAGGGCATGGACCGCGTCAGCGCCGACTACATGGGCATGCTGGCCACGGTGATCAATGCGCTGGCCGTGCAGGACCTGCTGGAGCGGAAGGGCGTGGACACGCGCGTCATGACCGCGATCCGCATGGAGGAGCTGGCCGAGCCCTACATCCGGCGCCGAGCGCTGCGGCACCTGGACAAGGGGCGCGTGGTCATCTTCGCGGGCGGCACGGGCAACCCGTACTTCTCGACGGACACGGCGGCCGCGCTGCGCGCGATCGAGATGCACGCGGACGTGGTGATCAAGGCGACCAAGGTCGAGGGCGTCTACAGCGCCGACCCGGTCAAGGACCCGGACGCCGAGCTGTACCGCAACCTGACGTTCCAGGACGTGGTCGCGCGCGAGCTGGCGGTCATGGACACGGCGGCGGTCTCGCTGTGCCGGGACAACCACCTGCCGATCGTGGTACTGAACATCCAGCACGACGGCGCGATCCGCACGGCGGTGGTCGGGGAGGAGATCGGCACGCTGGTCAGCTAGGCTCGGCTCGTCGCGCCGCCGCGCCGGCTGGAACGCCCGGCGCACCGCGCGTATACTGTCGCCGCACACGCACAGGGGAAGGGGAAACGGAGGCAACGATGCCAACGATCCGCGAAGCGCGGGACCGGATGGAGAAGGCGGTGGAGGCGATGCGTCGCGAGTTCACGTCCGTACGGACGGGCAAGGCGACGCCGGCGCTGCTGGACACGGTGCGGGTGGAGGCGTACGGCTCCAAGATGCCGATCAACCAGGTCGGCACGGTGAGCGCGCCGGAGCCGCGGCTGCTGCTGGTGCAGCCGTGGGACAAGTCGCTGCTGGGCGAGATCGAGAAGGCGATCCGCAGCGCGGACCTGGGTCTGAATCCCGCCAACGACGGCTCGATCATCCGCGTGCCGATCCCGCCGCTCAACGAGGAGCGCCGCAAGGACATGGTGCGCATGCTGCACAAGCTGGCCGAGGAGGGGCGCATCTCGGTGCGGCAGGCGCGGCAGGACGCGAACAAGGCGATCAAGCAGCGGCAGGCCGACCACGAGATCGGTGACGACGAGGCGCACCGCGAGATGGACGAGGTGCAGAAGCTCACCGACGAGTACTCCAAGAAGATCGACGACCTCCTCGCCCACAAGGAGGCGGAGGTGCTGGAAGTCTAGATGGCTTCCTACGAGCTGCTCGAGCGGCTGAAGCTGGACGGCCCGGTCCCGCATCACGTCGCCGTGATCATGGACGGCAATGGCCGCTGGGCGCGCGCCCGCGGCCTGCCGCGCTACCGCGGCCACGCCGCGGGCATGACCGCGGTGCGCGAGACCATCGAGGGCGCCTGCGAGGCGGGCGTGCGCGTGCTGACCCTGTTCGCGTTCTCGACCGAGAACTGGAACCGCCCCGAGCGCGAGATCGGCGCGCTGATGCGCCTGCTGCAGGCGTACGTCAAGCGCGAGGCCGCCGAGCTGATCAGGCAGGGCGTCGAGGTGCACGTGCACGGCGACGTCGAGCGGCTGGCAGCGGGCCCGCGCAAGGCGGTCGGCCAGATCGAGGAGCTGACGCGCGGCGGCGCGACGCTGCACCTGAACCTGATGATCAGCTACAGCGGCCGGGCGGAGCTGGCGCGCGCGGCCAGGCGGCTGGCCCAGAAGGTGAAGCGCGGCGAGCTGGAGCCCGAGCAGGTGGACGAGGCCGCGCTGGCCGGCGAGCTGTACACGGCCGACCTGCCCGAGCCCGACCTGCTGATCCGGACGTCCGGCGAGCAGCGCATCAGCAACTTCATGCTGTGGCAGCTGGCGTACACGGAACTGTACATCACTCCCACGCTCTGGCCCGACTTCAGCCGCGAGCACCTGTTCGAGGCGCTGCACGAGTACCAGAAGCGGGACCGCCGCTTCGGTCGGGTCGCCGCTTCCTGATGCCCCGCAGCGAGCTGGGCCAGCGACTTCTGGTCGCGGCCATCGGCATTCCCCTGGTCGGCGTGGCCGCGTGGCTGGGCGGCTGGGTGCTGGGGCTGGTGCTGGCGCTGTTCGCGGCCGGCGGCGCGCTGGAGCTGTACCGCCTGTCCGAGCACACGGGCGCGCGCCCGTTCCGCGTCGTGGGCGCCGCCACGGCCGCGGCGCTGGTCGCGACAGCCACGCTGGTGCCGGACCCGGTCGCGGTGGCGCCGGTGTGGGCGCTGCTGATCCTGGCGCTGACGCTGTGGTGCGCGGGCGCCGCGGTGTTCCAGCGCGGCCCGACGGCGCGGCCGCTGGGCGCGATCAGCGCGACGATCCTGGGCGCGCTGCTGTGCGGCTTCGGGCTGGCCTACCCGCTGTTCCTGCGGCACATGCTGCCGGAGACCGGCGCGCCGGTACTGGCGCCCGGCTCGATCGGCCTGCATCGCGTGATCGTGGGCAACCTTGAGACGGTGCCGACGGGCGCGGCCGCGGGGCTCACGCTGCTGGCGTTCCCGCTGGTGCTGACCTGGGTGAGCGACACGTTCGCGTACTTCCTCGGCAAGGCGATCGGCCGCCGCAAGCTGATCCCCACGGTGAGCCCCGGAAAGACGGTCGAGGGTTCGGCCGCCGGCCTGGTCGGCTGTCTGCTGGTCGGCGCGCTGGCGGGCGGGCTGGTGCTGAACGGCTGGCTGGGCCTGCCGGTCGGCTGGCTGGAGGGCGCGCTCGCGGGCGGCATCATCTCGGTGGTCGCGCAGATCGGCGACCTGGCCGAGTCGCTGCTCAAGCGGGAGGCGGGCGTCAAGGATTCCGGCACACTGTTCCCCGGCCACGGCGGCATCCTGGACCGGCTGGACGCGCTGTTCTTCAGTTTCCCCGTCGGCTACTGGGCGCTGGTCTACTTCCTGAGCCCGGGCACGCTGCTGCCGTGAACGTCGCGGTGATCGGCTCGACCGGCTCGATCGGTCGGAGCACGCTGCGCGTGATCGAGCGCCATCCCGATCGCTTCCGCGCGATCGCACTGGCCGCCCGCTCCGACATCGCGTCGCTGCGCGAGCAGGCTTCGCGGCACCGGCCGGCCGTGGTGGCCGTCGCGGATGACAGCCTGCACGAGTCGGCGGAGGCGGCCGGCCCGCAGGCGGGCGATGGCGGCGCCGCGGCCGGCGGCGACTCCGGCACGGTCGACACGGGCGCCGCCCGCGGCTCGGGCCACGCGGCGGACCAGCTCAGCCACTGGGTCTGGGGCGAGTCCGCCGTGGAGGCGATCGCCGCGCGGGACGACGTGGACTGCGTGCTGAACGCCGTGGTCGGCGCGGCGGGTCTGCCGACCACACTGGCCGCGTTGCGCGCCGGCAAGCGGCTGGCGCTGGCCAACAAGGAGTCGCTGGTCACGGGCGGCGAGCTGGTGCTGGACGCGCTGCGCGCGGGCGGCGGCGAGCTGGTCCCGGTGGACAGCGAACACAGCGCTGTGCTGCAGTGCCTGGCGGGCCGCCCCGCGTCCGAGGTGCGGCGGCTGATCCTGACCGCGTCCGGCGGGCCGTTCCGCACCTGGCCGGCCGAGCGCATCCGCGCGGCGCGCGCGGCTGACGCGCTGCGCCACCCGACCTGGGACATGGGCGCCAAGATCACGGTGGATTCGGCCACGCTGGCCAACAAGGCGCTGGAGGTGATCGAGGCGCACTTCCTGTTCGGGCTGCCGTACGACCGGATCGACGTGGTGGTGCACCCGCAGTCGATCATCCACTCGATGGTCGAGTTCACGGACGGGTCGGTAGTCGCGCAGCTCGGCTTCCCGACCATGGAGCTGCCGATCCTGTACGCGCTGACGCATCCCGAGCGAGTGGAGGACGACGGCGTGCGCCGCTTCGATCCGGTCGCCGCGGGCGACCTCACGTTCGAGCCCGTGGACGAGTCGCGTTTCCCGGCGTTCCGGCTGGGCGTGCAGGCGGGTGAGCGGGGCGGCAGTGCGCCGGCCGTTTTCAACGCGGCGAACGAGGAAGCGGTGGCCGCGTTCCTGGACGATCGTTTGCCGTTCAGCGGTGTACCCGAGACGATCGACGCCGTGCTGCAGGCGCACGAGCCCGTCGCCGTCGACTCGGTCGAGGCGGTGCGGGACGTGGACGCCCGCGCCCGGCACGCAGCAAGGAACCGGATACGCAGCCGATGCTGACCATTCTCGCGACCGCCGTCCTGCTCGGCGTGCTCATCTTCGTGCACGAGCTGGGGCACTTCCTGACCGCCAAGGCCGTGGACATCCGCGTGCCGCGCTTCTCGATCGGCTTCGGCCCGAAGATCTTCGGCTTCCGCCGCGGCGAGACCGAGTACGTGCTCTCGTGGATCCCGCTGGGCGGCTACGTGAAGATGGCCGGCATGGACGAGATGGAGGCCGTCGAGGGCGGCGACACCATCCCCGTCGCGGACGCGGGCGCGCTCAGCGAGGACGTGGTGGACGAGGCCGAGCACGACGACCCCTCGCGCCACTTCGAGTCCAAGTCGCTGCCCGCGCGCTTCCTGGTCATCTCGGCCGGCGTCATCATGAACTTCCTGTTCGCCGTGCTGCTGTGGGCGGTGATCGGCGGCGTGTGGGGCGTGCCGGAGCCGACGCCCGCCGTAGTGGGCGAGGTGCCGGCCGAGGAGCTGCCGGCGGGTGCGGAGGAGCTGGCCGACGTGCCCAGCGGCGCGCGCGTCCTGGCCGTGGACGGCGCGCCGGTCGAGGCGTGGGAGGACGTGGCCGAGCGCATCGCGACCGCGCCCGCCGGGCCGATCACGCTGCGGCTCGAGAACGTCGGCACGCGACGGCTCCTGGTGCCGGAATCGCAGGAGGCGCGCGCGGCGCTGCTGGAAACCATCGTGCCGTCGTGGGAGCCGGTCATCGGGGAGGTGATGGCGGGCAACCCGGCGGAGCGCGCCGGGCTCCAGGTCGGCGACCGCGTGGTCAGCGTGAACGGCGACCCGATCCAGACGTATCGTGAGTTCGTCGCGCGCGTCGAGGCCAGCCCCGACCGGCCGATGCAGCTGGTGGTGGACCGGGACGGCCAGCCGGTGCAGCTCACGCTGACGCCGAACAGCGAGGTGGCGGAGGACGGCAGCACCATTGGCCGCGTCGGCGTGGCCAGCAGCATCCCGCGCGAACGACTGGGGCTGACCGCGTCCGTCGGCTACGGCTTCGGCGAGGCCGGACGCTGGACCATGGCCATCGTGGACATGCTGGGCGGGCTGTTCAGCGGCCAGGAGTCCGTGCGCAACCTGGGCGGCCCCGTCCTGATCGGCGACCTGGCCGGCCGCTTCGCGCGCGCGGGGCTGCCGTACTTCCTGAACTTCATGGCCATCTTCTCGATCAACCTGGCCGTGCTGAACCTGCTGCCGATCCCGGTACTGGACGGCGGCCACCTGGTCTTCCTGACCGTGGAGGCCGTGCGCGGCCGCGCGCTCTCGCTGAAGCAGCGCATGCGCCTCAGCCAGGTCGGACTGGTGATCCTGGTCGCGATCATGGTGCTCGCCCTGGCCAACGACCTGATCCGGGTGGTCGAGCGGATCGTGGCAGGCTGAATCGGGCTACGGGCTACTTCGTCGGGCTTGGGGCTTGGGGCTTGGGGAGCCGGAGCGCCGAGGGCGGGACCGACTACAGCAGCGCCAGCTGCTCCGGCATGCGGGCCTGGCGTAGCGGTCCCAGGTCGATCGGCTCGAGCGGGCGGTCCTGGGGGGCGACCTGGAGCAGGCCGTCGAAGCGGCAGCGCTCGAGCGCGAGGCCGATGGTCTCGCGGGCCAGCTCGGGCGCGTTGCACGAGTCGCTCAGATGCGCCAGCACCACGCCGGCGAGCGCGTCGTGGTACAGCTCCCGGGCCAGCTGCGCCGACGCGTTGTTGGACAGGTGGCCGTGGCTGGACGCGATGCGCTGCTTGACCGACCAGGGGTAGGGGCCCGTCCGCAGCATCACCTCGTCGTGGTTGGCCTCCAGCACCAGCAGGTGGCAGCCGGCCAGCGCCGCGCGCACCGCAGTGGTGGGGCGGCCGAGGTCGGTCGCGACGCCCAGCGTGTCACCCGTCTCGGTGTCGCGCACGGTCACGGCGATGGGGTCCGCGGCGTCGTGCACGGTCAGGAACGGCCGCACCTCGATGCGCCCCAGCCGGAACGGCTGTTCCGCGCGGTACGGCCGGATCGTCTCCTCACCCCTGAGCAGCGACGCGCAGGCCGCTGCGGTGCGGCGCGTCAGGTACAGCGGCAGGCCGAAACGGCGCGCCAGCACGCCCATCCCCTTGGTGTGATCGCCGTGGTCGTGCGTGATCAGGATGCCGCCCAGCGACTCGGGCTCGACGCCGACGGCGGTCAGGCGCCGCTCGATGTCGCGGCCGCTGAAGCCGGCGTCCACCAGCAGCCGCACGTCGCCGGCCTCGACCAGCAGCGAGTTGCCGGTGCTGCCGCTGCCCAGCACGGTCACGATCACGAGCCGTACGCCTCCCGCCGCGCGGACTCACTGGCGCGCCACGCCTCGCGCAGCACGCGCTCCATGCCGTCGCTCAGCTCGACGTCGCGGCGGCCCATGACTGTGCGCGCGGTGGCGATGAAGCGGTCGGCGTCGTATGCGGTCCAGCGGCCTGAGCCGCCCCAGGTGAAGGGCGGCAGGTACTTGGGCGGCATCTCGGAGCCGTATACGTTGCAGCCGGCGCCGAGCACCGTGCCCGTATTGAGCAGCATGCCGATGCCGGTCTTGACGTGGTCGCCCAGGAAGCTGCCGATCTTCATCTCGCCCGTATCGACCTCGCCCGCGCCCAGGTTCACGCGCACGCTGCCGTAGTTGTTCTTGAGATCGCTGTTGGTGGTCATCGCGCCGAGGTTGACCCAGCGGCCGACATACGCGTGGCCGAGGAAGCCGTCGTGCGCCTTGTTGGAGTAGCCCAGCACGACCGTCTCCTCCATCTCGCCGTGCACCTTGCAGACAGGGCCGATGGAGACCGCCTCGTACGGACCGCCCAGCAGCGTGCTGCCGGGATCGATCACGGTGGGTCCCACGACGCGGCTGAACGGCCGTACGGTCGAGCCGGAGCGCAGCCAGACCGGGCCCTCGTCCAGGTCGAAGACGACGTTGGGCTCGACGACCACGCCCGGCTCCACGATCAGCGCTGCGTCGCCCAGCCGATGCGTGACCGGCGGCGGCTCGTCGACGCCGGGGCCGGCGACCGCCTCCGCGTCGCGCGCGGTCTGGTCGGGCGTGCCGGACATGAGCTGCCAGACGTGCGTGAGCACGCGGCCGGGCAGGTCGAGCGGCTGGCCGCCGGCCAGGTCGGGCCAGGTCGCGGGGTCGGCGGCGGCGGCAGCGGGCGCGTCCACGTCCTCACCAGCGAGCAGCAGGCCGACCGGCTGGCCGTCCACGAGCAGCGCGCGCGAGGTCGGCCGCTCGAGCGCCTCGCGCAGCGCGGCGCTCACGTCCCAGTCCAGCACCACGCGCGACACGAGCAGCAGCACCGCCGGGCCGCGGACGGCGTCGGGCGCGACCACCGGCGCGGCGTCGGGCTCCTCGAAGCCCGCCAGGTGCGGCGCGGCGAGGTGGCCGGTGCAGCGCAGGCCGGTCAGCCGCTCGGCGCGCTCGCGCTGGGTGAACGCGCCGAAGCGCAGCTCGCCGGCCGGTCGCGTGAGCGCGAACGGCTGCCAGCCGCGGGCGACGTCGTCGTCGACGAGGTAGAGCGAGGCCTGCACGATCAGCCTTCGCGTGTCAGCCCGGGCGGCAGCCGCTCGAGCAGCTTCTTCAGGTCGGCCGCGCGCTCGCGCGGCGTGACCAGGGTAAGATCGCCGGTGCGTACGACAACCAGGTCCTGCACGCCGAAGAGTACCACGCTGCCGTCGTCGCTCCAGGCGACGCAGCCTCGCGAGTCGACCAGGTGCGCATCGCCCTGCGTGACGTTGCCGGCGTCGTCCTGTGGCAGCGTGCGCGCGACGGCGTCCCATGCGCCGACGTCGTCCCAGCTGAAGTTCGCGGGCACCACGGCCACCGCGTCGCTGCGCTCGAGCACGCCCTCGTCCACGGACAGCGACGGCGCCTCCTCGAAGAAGCGGTCGACCGCGCCGCGGTCCAGCAGTTCGATCAGCGGAGCCAGTTCCGGCGTGTGCCTGCGCACCTGCTCGATGAAGAAGCCGGCGCGCCAGAGGAAGATGCCGCTGTTCCACAGGTAGCCGCCATCGTCCAGGTAGCGCTGCGCGGTGTCGCGGTCGGGCTTCTCGACGAACGCGTCGACCACGCGCGCGTCCAGCGCCGGGTCCAGCACGTCGCCGACGCGGATGTAGCCATAGCCGGTCTCGGGGCGGTCCGGCCGCACGCCGATGGTGAACAGCCGGTCCTCGCGCCGCGCGAGCCGCGCCATGTCGGCGATCAGTCCGCGGAACGCGTCGGCCGGCTCGATCACGTGATCCGCGTGCAGCGAGACCATGACCGCGTCGGGGTCCTCGGCGTGCAGCGCGTGCGCGGCCCAGAGCAGCACGGGCGCGGTGCCGCGTGCGCGGGGCTCGACCAGGAACGAGGCGTCGGAGAGACCGGGCACGGCGCCGCGGATCGGCCCGACCAGGTGCTCGCCGGTCAGGACGCGCACGCGGGCCAGGGGAACGATCGGCTCGATGCGACGTACGGTGTCGGAGACGAGCGGTTCGTCGCTGGCCAGGGCCAGCAGCTGCTTGGGGCGGGTGGGTGTCGAGACGGGCCAGAAGCGCGAGCCGATGCCGCCGGCCAGCACCACGGCCCAGAGGTGCGGGTCAGCCGTCGAAGAGTTCGTCGATGCGGGCAAGGAGCTTTTTGGGGCTGAAGGGCTTGGTCAGGAAATCGGTGGCACCCAGCTCCGCGGCCCGCGTCCGGTCGGCGTCCTGCCCCTTGGCGGTCAGCATGATGACGGGCGTCGACTCGTGGCGCGGCAGTTCGCGGATGCGCGCGAGCACGTCCAGCCCGCTCAGCTGCGGCATCATGATGTCGAGCAGGACCAGGTCGTAGCTGTCGTCGGACGACAGCCGGTCGAGCGCCGAGCGGCCGTCGTGCACGAGTTCGACCTGGTAGGGCCCCGACTCGAGCTTCAACTGGATGATGCGCCCGATGTAGGGCTCGTCGTCCACGACGAGGATCGAGCGCCGGGCCTCGGTCGAACCGTCCGTCATCCGGGTCCGGGTGAGAGGAGCTTGTGCCGTCGCGATGCGGCGCGACGCGCCGGGCGGCAAAGGTCGGGCCGCCGGCCGGTGAAGTCAAGCCGAAACGGGCCCGTGCGGGCCGGCGCGCTCGCTTGACACACGAACGCCGCGACGCCTACTCTTCGCGGCCTCCAACGACAGATTTCCGAGTGGGTTACACGCTTTGAGAACGCGCATCATCGCCGCCCTCGGGCTGGCTGCGGCCCTGTTCACGACGGGCTGCGAAGACGAGCTGGACTTCGGGTTCGGCGACTGGGTCGCGCGAGTCGACACGGTCACGCTCTACACGCTCGAGCAGCCCGCATACCAGGGGCTGCCTGCCGCGTTCGACCTGGTCACGGGCACGGCGCGCCGGGTCGAGGACCGCAACGAGACCGGCCGCTGGGACGTGGTGCTGACCGGCGGCGTGGGCGGCGAGCCGCTCATGCTGACGCCGCTCGGCGCGCTGCTCTCGCTGGAGACGCAGGCCGCCGTCGCGCCCATCGACGGCGAGACCTTCGACGGCCTGGACATCGCGCCGCGCGACACCCTCGATTACGTGTTCGACAGCAGCGTGATCGTGCGCGAGGACTCGGTCTACGTGCTGCGCTCGCGCGCGACCGGCGAGCGCTCCGGCGGCTGCATCCGCTTCGGCAAGATCGAGGCGCTCGAGGTGGATCCGGTGATCGGCTCGGTCACGTTCCGCGCGATCGTCAACCCGAACTGCAACGACCGCGACCTCGTCCCGCCCGAGGACTAGTCCATGCTCGACGTGAAGTGGATCCGCGAGGAGCCGGACGCGGTCAAGGCCGCGCTGGCCACGCGCGGCAACGCCGAGCACGCGCGCATGGTCGACCGACTGGTCGAGCTGGACGCGGAGCGGCGTGCGCTGGTCTCGGAGGCCGACGGCCTGCGCGCCCAGCGCAACGAGGCCTCGCCGCGCATTGCCGAGCTGAAGAAGGCGGGCGACCACGACGCGGCGAACGCGCTGGTCGCGGAGATGCGCGAGCTGGGCGACCGGGTCAAGGCGATCGACGAGCGGCTGGGTGGCGTCGAGACCGAGACGCGCGAGCTGCTGCTGAACCTGCCCAACGTGCCCGACGCGGAGGTGCCGGCGGGCGGCGAGTCCGACAACCGCGTGGTGCGGGAGTGGGGCGAGACGCCCGCGTTCGACTTTCCGGCCGTGCCGCACTGGGATCTGGGCGAGCGGCTCGGCATCCTGGACCTGCCGCGCGGCGCCAAGGTGGCCGGCAGCGGGTTCCCGGTGCTGGTCGGGCTGGGCGCGCGCCTGGAGCGCGCGCTGATCAGCTTCATGATGGACCTGCACGCGGAGGAACACGGCTACCGCGAGCTGTGGCCGCCGTTCATGGTGAACCACACCTCGGCCGTAGGCACCGGCCACCTGCCCAAGTTCGGGGAGGACATGTACGCGGTGCCGCTGGACGAGATGTACATGGTGCCGACGGCCGAGGTGCCGGTGACCAACCTGCACGCGGGCGAGCTGCTCGCGGCCGACGACCTGCCGATCCGCTACGTGGCCTACACGCCCTGCTTCCGCCGCGAGGCGGGCTCGCACGGCAAGGACACGCGCGGGCTGCTGCGGCTGCACCAGTTCGACAAGGTGGAGCTGGTGCGCTTCGAGCGGCCGGAGGACAGCGAGGCGGCGCTGCACGAGCTGACCGGCCACGCGGAGGAGGTGCTGCGCCGGCTGGGCCTGCGCTACCGCGTGGTGCTGCTGGCCGGCGGCGACCTGGGGTTCTCCAACGCGCGCACGTACGATCTGGAGGTATGGGCGCCCGGCGTGGATCGGTGGCTGGAGGTATCCAGCTGCTCGCGCTATACCGACTACCAGGCGCGGCGCATGAACATCCGCTACCGGCCTGCGCCGGGCGAGAAGCCCGAGTTCGTGCACACGCTGAACGGGTCCGGCCTGGCGCTGGCGCGCGTGGTGGTGGCACTGCTCGAGGTGTATCAGCGCGCGGACGGCAGCGTGGACGTGCCGGAAGCGCTGCGGCCCTACATGAACCGCGACCGCATCGTGGCGGCCTGAGCCGCGCGCGCGGCGCCGCACCCTCACAACAGCGCGGCATGGCGTGACCCGCCGAATCTGGCCCTTCGTCCTGGCGCTGCTCTCGGTGGCGCTGCTCGGCTCGTACCTCGCCTTCAGCGAGTATCTGTTCCGCGAGATCCGGGCGCAGGCCGCGGTGCACACGCGCATCTATTCGCACGTGCAGGAGGGGCTGGTGGCGGCGGAGCCGGACGCGGAGACGCAGGCGCTCATGTCGCTGCAGCAGGAGATCATGCGCCTGGGCGTGCCGATGGTGGTGACGGACGCGGACGGGCTGCCCAGCGCGGTGGCGAACCTGCCGTTCGAGGCGGATCCCGCGGTGCCGGCGGACCGCACGCGCATCCAGGCGTTCGTGCAGCGGCTGGACCGTCGCAACCCGCCCATCGAGGGGCCGTTCGGCACGATCCACTACGGCCCGCCGCCGATCATGCGCTGGCTGCGCTGGGTGCCGTGGTTGCAGGTGGGCGGCGCCGCGCTGCTCATCCTGCTGGGCGCGGGGGTGGTGCAGGTGAGCGTGCGTGCGGAGAAGGAGCGCCTGTGGGCGGCGATGGCGCGCGAGCTGGCGCACCAGATGGGGACGCCGCTCTCGTCGCTGTCCGGCTGGATCGAGGTGTTGCGGCTGCCGGCATCGGAGCGGAGTCGGTTCGCCCCTGACGCGCGCATCGCGTCGGAGATGGGCGCGGACCTGGAGCGTCTGGAGCGGGTGTCGCGCCGCTTCGAGCTGATCGGCAAGAAGGCGGACCTGGCGCCGGTCGAGCTGCGGGTCGTGGTCGACGAGCTGGAGCGCTATGTCGCGCCGCGGCTGCCGCAGCGGGCGGACGTCCTGCTCACGACGCGCGTGGCGCCGGGCACGCCACCGGCGCTGGCCAGCCGCGTGCTGCTGGTCTGGGCGCTGGAGAACGTGCTGAAGAACGCACTGGACGCGCTGGCCGGTCGCGGCGGCAGGGGCGGCCGCATCCGCGTCGCCGCCGGCTGCGACCGGGAGGGGCGCGTGCGCGTAGTCATCGCCGACAACGGGCCAGGCATCGCGCCGGAGGTGCGCGGCCGCATCTTCGAGCCGGGCGTGACGACCAAGCGCGGCGGCTGGGGAGTCGGGCTGTCACTCAGCCGGCGCATTGTGCAGGACCTGCACGGCGGTCGCATCGCCGTGCGGGATCGCCGTGGTGGAGGCACGCTGTTCGTCGTGACGCTGCCGGCCGCGGAAGTGGGGAAGCGAGCGAGCCGCAACGAGAGGACGGAGCAGCTGACGACGTGAATGTTCTGCTGGACACGCTGAATCCCGAGCAGCGGGAAGCGGTGCTGCACTTCGAGGGGCCGCTGCTGGTGCTGGCGGGTGCGGGATCGGGCAAGACGCGGGTGCTGACCACGCGCGTGGCCTGGCTGGTGAACGAGTACGGCGTGGACCCGTCGGGCATCCTGGCGGTCACGTTCACCAACAAGGCGGCGGGCGAGATGCGGGCGCGCATCCGCGTGCTGCTCGGGCGCGAGCCGGCCGGCATGTGGATCGGCACCTTCCACGCGATCGGCGCGCGGCTGCTGCGCCGGCACGCGGGTGTGCTGGGCTGGACGCCCAGCTTCACGATCTACGACGCGGACCAGGCGGAGCGGCAGGTCAAGGCTGCGCTGGAGCGGCTGGGTCACTCGCCCAAGCGCTGGAACCCGAAGGCGGTGCACTCGGTGATCTCGGGCGCCAAGAACCAGTACATGACGCCCGCGCAGTTCGCGCGCACCGCGATCGACCCGTTCAACCGCGTGGTGGCCGAGGTCTACCCGGACTACCAGAAGGCGCTCAAGGACCAGAACGCGTTCGACTTCGACGACCTGCTGGTCAAGCCGGTGGAGCTGCTGGAGGCTTCCCCCGAGCTGCTGGAGCGCTATCGCGCCCGCTTCCAGTTCGTGCTGGTGGACGAGTACCAGGACACGAACCACGTGCAGTACCGGTTGGTCGGGATGCTGGCGCGCGAGCACCAGAACCTGATGGTGGTCGGCGACGACGACCAGTCGATCTACCGGTGGCGCGGCGCGGACATCCGCAACATCCTCGAGTTCGAGCAGGACTTCCCGGAGGCGGTCGTGGTGCGGCTGGAGGAGAACTACCGCTCGACCGGCCGCATCCTGGACGCAGCCAACGCGGTCATCGCGCAGAACGTGAAGCGCAAGGGCAAGACGCTGCGCACGCAGGCGGGCCCGGGCGACATCATCACGATCGTCGAGACGGCGGACGAGCGGGACGAGGCCGAGTGGATCGTGACCGAGATGGAGACGCGCATGACGGAGCCCGAGGTCGGGCCGCGCGACTTCACGGTGCTGTACCGCACCAACTCGCAGAGCCGCGCGCTGGAGGAAGCGCTGCGCCGGCACGACCTGCCCTACCAGATCGTGGGCGGCACGCGCTTCTACGAGCGGCGCGAGATCATGGACGTGCTGGCGTACCTGCGCCTGATCTCGAACCCGCGCGACAACGGCGCGCTGGACCGCATCATCAACTACCCGCGCCGCGGCATCGGCGACGTGACGCGCACGCGCCTGATGGAGTGGGCCGCGGAGCAGTCGATCACGCCGCTGGAGGCCGCGGAGCGCGCGGTCGAGATCGACGCGATCGGGCCGGCCGCGACCAGATCGCTGCGCGAGTTCGGTGGCCTGATCCGCCGCTACGCCGCGCTGGCCGCGCACGTGGGCGTGGGCGAGCTGCTGCAGAAGCTGATCGCCGAGATCGGGCTGGTGCAGGCGCTGCAGGACGAGGGGCCGGACGGGGAGGACCGCGTGGACAACGTGGCCGAGCTGGTGGCGGGCGCCAACGAGTTCGACGCGGGCGGCGTGCCCGGCTGGGACGACGAGGAGGATGTGCCGGACGCGACCATGCTCGACCAGTTCCTGCAGAAGGTGGCGCTGGTCGCCGACGTGGACCGCCACGACCCGCAGGTGGACGCGATCACGCTGATGACCGTCCACAACGCCAAGGGCCTCGAGTTCCCGGTCGTGTTCATCAGCGGCATGGAGGACGGGCTGTTCCCGCTGAGCCGCTCGTTCGACGAGCCGGACGCGCTGGAGGAGGAGCGGCGGCTGTTCTACGTAGGCATCACGCGCGCGGAGCGAAAGCTCTACGTCACGCACGCGCGCATGCGACGGCGCGGCGGCGAGTTCCTGCCCTGCATCCCGTCCAGCTTCCTGGAGCCGATCCCGCCGGGGCTGACGGAGGCGCGCGCGACGTCGTCCGTGCTGGCGACGCGGCGCCGCTCCGCCGGCTGGCGCGACGGCGGCGGCTGGGGCAGCGGCGGGGGGGGACGCGGCGCGGGCGGCTACCGCAGCGAGCGGCGCCGGCAGCGCGAGCAGGAGCGGGCCTCGGAGCCGGAAGGGCTGGTGGTGGACTACAGCTACGGCGACAGCGACGACGCGCCGCGCTTCGTGAAGGGGGAACGGGTGCACCACCCGCAGTTCGGCAGCGGCGTGATCCGCGAGCTGTCGGGTTTCGGGCCGAGCACCAAGGCGGTGATCGATTTCGGGAGCGTGGGACGCAAGAAGGTCGTGCTGCGCTACGCCAATCTGCAGAAGGAGCTGTGAACGTGCGGCGACAGGGTGGAACGGGGAAGCGGCCGTGGGCGTGACGCGCGAGGACGTGCGCCACATCGCGAAGCTGGCGCGGCTGGAGCTGGAGGAGGCGGAGCTGGAGCGCTACACGCGCGAGCTGGCTGACATCCTGCGCCACATCGACGAGTTGGCGGCGCTGGAGGTCGAGGGCGCAGGCGCGGGCACGCCCGGCGGACAGGCGCCGCTGCGCGACGACGCCGCCGCGCCGGACGGCCTCATGCGCTCGCCGGCCGAGCTGGCGCCGGAGTGGCGCCACGGCTTCTTCGTGGTGCCGCGGCTGGCCGCGCACGACCGCGAGGAGGGCGAGTGAGCGGCGTCGCAGCGATCGTGGCCGCCGCGCGGCGCGACGGCGCGGCGGGCGCGCTGGACGGGGTGAGCGAGCGCCACGCCGCGGCCGATACGGGGGAGGAGGCGCTGAACGCGTTCCTGGCCTTCGACGTCGAGCCGGCGCGGGAGGCCGCAGCCGAGGTGGACCGGCGGCTCGAGGCGGGCGAGGACCTGCAGCTGGCCGGCGTGCCCGTCGCGATCAAGGACAACATCTGCACGACCGAGTTCGACACGACGTGCGGCTCGCGCATACTGGAAGGCTACCGGTCGCCCTACGACGCGACCGTGATCCGGAAGCTGCGGGCCGCAGGCGCGCTGATCGTCGGCAAGACCAACATGGACGAGTTCGCCATGGGCTCGTCCACGGAGCACTCGGCATACGGCGTCACGCGCAATCCGCTGGACCGGGAGCGCGTGCCGGGCGGATCGTCGGGCGGCTCGGCCGCGGCGGTCGCGGCGGGCATCGTGCCGGCGGCGCTGGGCTCGGAGACGGGCGGCTCGGTGCGGCAGCCCGCTGCGTTCTGCGGCGTGGTCGGCACCAAGCCGACCTACGGCCGCGTCAGCCGCTACGGGCTGGTCGCGTTCGCCAGCTCGCTGGACCAGGTCGGCACCTTCGGCCGCACGGTCCAGGACGCGGGACGGCTGCTGCAGGTGGTCGCGGGTCCCGACCGCTTCGACTCGACGTGCGAGGACCGGCCGGCGATCGAGTGGGACGCCGAGCGCGGGCTGGACGGCATGGTGGTCGGCCTGCCCGAGGAGTTCTTTGCGGGCGATCTGGATGCGGGCGTGTCGGCCGCGTGCGAGGCGGCGATCGAGGCGATGCGCGAGGCGGGCGCCGAGCTGCGGCCGGTGTCGCTGCCCTCGTCCATGCACGGTATCAACACCTACTACGTGATCGCGCCGGCGGAGGCGTCCAGCAACCTGGCCAGGTTCGACGGCGTGCGGTACGGCCCGCGCGCCGAGGCGGACGGGACCGAGCGGCTGTACGTGGCCACGCGCTCTATGGGCTTCGGCGCCGAGGTGAAGCGCCGCATCATGCTGGGTACCTACGCGCTCTCTGCCGGCCACTACGACGCGTACTACACGAGGGCGCAGGCGGCGCGCGCGCGTATCGCCGAGGAGTTCGATCGCGTGTTCGCCGACGGCGTGGACGTGCTGTTCACGCCGACCACGCCCACGCCGGCGTTCCGCATCGGCGAGAAGGAGGATCCCTACCAGATGTACCTGGCGGACGTGTTCACGGTGGGCGCGAACCTGGCCGGCGTGCCCGCGATCTCGCTGCCGATCGGCCGGTCGGACGGCCTGCCGGTCGGCGGTCAGTTCATCGCGCCGCGCTGGGGCGAGGGCGTGATGCTGGAGGCGGCGGGCGCACTGGAGCGGCTGCTGGGAGGTGTGTCGTGAGCCGGCTGGAGGCGGTGATCGGGCTGGAAGTGCACGTGCAGCTGGCCACGCGCAGCAAGATGTTCTGCGGCGATTCGGCGGAGTTCGGCGCGGAGCCGAACAGCAACGTCTGTCCGGTCTGCCTGGGGCTGCCGGGCGCGCTGCCGGTGGTGAACGGCACGGCGATCGAACTGGCCGTGCGCGCCGCGCTCGGGCTCGGTTGCACGGTGCACCCGACCAGCGTCTTCGCGCGCAAGAACTACTTCTACCCGGACCTGCCCAAGGGTTATCAGATCTCGCAGTTCGACAAGCCGCTGGCCACCGACGGCTCACTGGAGGTGGAGGCGGACGGCGTGACGCACCGCGTGCGCATCCGCCGCGTGCACGTGGAGGAGGACGCGGGCAAGTCGCTGCACGACCGCTTCGACGGTGCGACCGCCGTGGACCTGAACCGGGCCGGCGTGCCGCTGATCGAGATCGTGAGCGAGCCGGACCTGCGCTCGCCCGCCGACGCCCGCGCGTACCTGACGCGGCTCAAGCAGGTGCTGCAGTACCTGGAGATCAGCGACTGCGACATGGAGAAGGGCAGCCTGCGCGTGGACGCCAATGTCTCGGTGCGCCGCGCGGGCGAGAAGAAGCTCGGCACCAAGACCGAGGTCAAGAACATGAACTCGTTCTCCAACGTCGAACGTGCGCTGACGTACGAGATCGAGCGGCAGATGGCCGTGGTCACGTCCGGCAGCGCGGTGCGGCACGAGACGCTGCTGTGGGACGCGGGGAGGGGCGAGGCGCGTGCGATGCGCAGCAAGGAGGAGAGCCACGACTATCGCTACTTTCCGGAGCCCGACCTGCCGCCGCTGGTGCTGGAGCCCGCCGCGATCGACGGTATCCGGGAGGCGCTGCCGGAGCTGCCGGACGCGCGCGAGCGGCGTTTCCGCGATGCGTACGGCCTGCCCGCCTACGACGCGGGCGTGCTGACCGCGACGCGCGACACGGCCGACTACTTCGAGGCGGTCGCTGCCGCGGCGGCCGACGCCAAGGCGGCGAGCAACTGGATCATGACCGAGGTCATGGCCTGGTCCAACCAGACGCAGCAGCCGATCTCGGCGATCCCGGTGATGCCGGAGCGGCTGGCGGAGTTGATCAAGCTGACGTCCGGCGACACGATCTCGAGCAGCATCGCGCGCAAGGTGTTCGGCCGCATGGTCGAGACGGGCAAGGGCGCGCAGCAGATCGTCGACGATGAGGGGCTGGCGCAGGTCAGCGACACCGGCCAGCTGGACCAGTGGGTGGACGCCGTCATCGCCGAACACCCGGACGAGGCGAAGCGCTTCGCCGAAGGGGAGGTCAAGCTGCAGGGCTTCTTCATGGGCCAGATCATGAAGCGGTCGGGCGGCAAGGCCGACCCGAAGCGCGTGTCACAGATCCTGCAGGCACGTCTGGGTTGATGTGGCTCTCCGTGGCGCTCTTCGTCTTCTTCGCGCTCGGCGCGAAGGTCGCGCTGGCGGCGGCGGTGCTGTACCTGCTGTTGCCGCGGCGGGAGCGCTGCGCCTGCTGTGACGGCGAGACGGTCGCCACGCGGCCGCACCGGTCGGTGGGCTGGCTGATGCGCGCGGCCAGGCTGGAGTCGCGCTGGTGCCCGGCCTGCGGTCAGACGGAACTGGCGCGCGGCGACCGCGACCATCGGGTGTGGGTCGGCGAGCCGTTGCCATCGCCCGCGCCGCGTCCCGCTGCGCCGCGCGTCTGACGGAACTCAGATCCCGTTGGTCGCGGGATCGGGTGCGCCACGGGTCGCCGGATCGGCTGGGCCGTCGGTCGCCGGATCGCCTGCGGAGGGTGGGAGCGCGCGGCCGTCCCAGTGACCGAGCCGGTGCGCCGGCAGCGGGAAGAAGTCGTCCGCGGTGGTGACCAGCCCGTCCGGGGCGGCGCCCTCACGCAGCGCCATGCGACGGATCTTCTTGCTGAGCTGCAGGTTGAAATCGCCCGTGGGGTCCAGTGCCGCGGCGTGCGAGCCGCGGCGGCGGCGCAGGTAGTCGACCACGAAATCGAACGAGAGCTCGACGTAGTCCGCCACGGTGTCGTCCCTCAGGTCCCAGCGGCTCTTTTCGATGATGCGCTCGAAGACGGACTGCCAGCGCTCGTTGTCCTGCGCCCGGATCATGCCGCGGAAGATGCGGCGGTTGGTCGAGAACGAGAAGATCGTGCGGCTCAGCACCTCGTCGAACAGGCCGTCGGCGGCGGTGTGGTCCAGGTCGTAGACCACCTCGCGCGCGAGCGTGGACCAGCGTTCGCCCAGGTGCGTATCGAAGCGGTGCTCCCAGTACGAGTGGCCCAGCGCCTTCGTCGAACTGGTCAGCACGAACTGGCGCGGCACGAAGAAGTTGTGCGCGATGGTGTCCGCGGCCAGGTGGCTCAGGTAGCCCAGCCCCATGGCGCGCAGCTCCTCGGTGTGCGCCGCGTCGTAGATCTCCTCACCCACGTGCCAGTAGTGGCAGTGGCGGCCCGCCGGCACGTACTTCTTGGCCAGCGAGATGTCCGCGGCGATGGAGCCGTACAGGAAGCTGATCGGATGCTTGCGCAGCAGCATCGCCAGCGGGCCGGGCAGCAGGTGCAGCGCGTCCAGCAGGTGCTGGCCGATGAAGACGTGCGTGGCGGGGCCATACGCCGCCGCGCTGTCCGGTAGCAGCAGGAGCAGCGCGACGGCGACGGCGCCGGAAAGGACGATGCGGATCACGTCCCGCCGGGGTTCAGCGGACGCGCGATGCCGTCTTGCGCAGCGTCTTGCGCGCGTCCTTGACCTGCGAGCTGACGGCGCGGCCGATGTCGTCCCGCGCGCCGTTGACGATCTCGGCGACCTCGTCGCGGAACTCGGCCAGGATGTCCCGGCTGGCCTCGACCAGCTCCCCCGCCGCATCCGCGGTCGCGCTCGCGCGACGGCCGGCATTGCGGCGCGCCTTCTTGGCGTTCTTGCGCAGCGCCTTGCCATACGGCTCCAGCTCCTTGACCAGCCGCTCACGGCGGGTGGGCGGATCGCGCCGCAGCATCAGCGCGGCACCCACTCCGAGCAGCGTGCCGACCACCACCGCAGTGATGAACTCCTTGCTCTCGTAATCCGGCATATCCTCTCCTCCGGCAGAGTTGTCGTATTCTGGCGCTCCCTGACCATGCAGGCGCCGGGCCGGACGCGTCAGAACGGGTCGAGCCCGGGCGTGCGCTCCTCCAGCTTGGCCACCACGCCGACGCGGCGCAGCCACCACCAGCCGGCGTCCCACGCCTCGAGGATGGGTGCGCGTGCGGCTTCGGGAAGGGCGGCGGCGGCCGCGTTCGGCCCCTCGCGGCCCTCCGCGACGCGCTGGAGGAAGCCGTCCAGCCGTTCGACACCGCCCGCGCGCTCGGCCAGAATGCGCACCTCGTCGGGCGCCGTCCAGTCGCCGGTCAGCGTGCCGACGCGCGAGGCGTACAGGTCGCCGAGCGGCAGCAGGGGCGCGACGGCGCGGTGCGGTGCGAGCAGCAGCGCCGTCTTGTTGAGCGGGTCGGTCGGCAGGACGTCGTCGGGCGCGTCGTGCGGGTCGTCGAGCAGCACGACGGGCAGGCCGTCCAGCCACTCGCGCAGCAGCCGCCCCTCCGAAGAATCCGCGCGTAGCAGGCCGATCCGCTCGCGCCGCGCGTCGCGCAGCGCCTGCCGCACGACGGCGCGGACCACCAGCCGTATGCGCTGGGCCACGGCCTCATTCGTGGGGGTGGACGGTGCGCCCGCCGCCCCGGTCGCGTGCGTCGCGTCGGCGCGGGCCTGTGCCGGAGTGGCCGGACCGGGCAGGGCGCGGCTCATGGCCGATCCGCCCGCGCCGCGGCGAGCGCCTCCGCGACGACGCCGGGATCATCGTCGCGCAGGTGCGAGTAGGGCCGGCGGGCGCGCACCAGCGCATCGCGTGTGAGCGAGGCGCGCACGACGTCCTCCTCGATCGGTCGGCCGCTGGCGAGCGTGGCGCCGTCCGGCCCGATGATCACGGAGCCGCCGGCGAAGACGGCGCCGCCCTCGGCGCCGGCGCGGTTGGCGATGGCGACGTAGACGGCGTAGCTGCGTGCGGCGACGCGGGCCATCTCGATCCAGACGTCCCAGCTGGCGAACGGGCCGGCCTGGCCGCCGTTCCAGACGCCGCGCCCCGCGCCCGCAGCCTGCACGACGATCAGGTCGGCGCCCGCGCTGGCCAGCGCGTAGAGCAGACCCGGGTGCCAGAAGTCCTCGCAGATCAGCGAGCCGATGCGCCAGCCGGCGTGGTCGAACGGGCGGATCCGCTCGCCGGGTGCGAAGTAGCGCGCCTCGTCGAACATGCCGTAGGTGGGCAGGTACAGCTTGCGGTGCACGGCGCGGGCGCCGTCGCGCCCGACAAGGGCGGCGGTGTTGTGCACGCGGCCGTCCGGCGCGGCCTCGGCCAGGCTGACCAGCAGCGGCGTCGGCAGGTCCAGGGACGCGAGCCGATCCAGCGGCAGTGCGCAGTGCTCGAAGCGCTCGCGCAGGTCGTAGCCGCTCAGCGCCAGTTCGGGCGTGACCAGCAGCCGCGCGGCGTCGGCGGCGTCGGCGGAGGCGTCGCCGGCCAGGCGGCGCAGGCGCGCGGCGCTGGTTTCGGCATCGCCGGCGTCGGCGTCGGACTGGAGGAGGACCAGCTCGAGGGAGGTCTCGTCGCTCATCGCACGGGTTCGGGTCGGTGGCGCTGGAGGCGCCGGCTCGCGGGCGCGGCGCGACGGCAATGTAGCGGACGGGCGCGCGGGCGGCAGGGAGTCGGCCGGTATGTTTCTTCCGTGGACGGGGGCGCATCCGTAGCTTGCCCCGATCGCGGGCGGGCACCACCCGACACACCAGGCGCACATGCCCAAATTCGTCGTAGAAGGCGGACGGAAACTCCATGGCGAGATCCGCCCCGCCGGCAACAAGAACGCGGCGCTGCCGATGATCGCGGCCGCGCTGCTCACGGACGAGCCGGTCGAGCTGGAGAACGTCCCCGAGATCCGGGACGTGCGGACCCTGCTCGAACTGCTGGGGCGGCTGGGCGTCGAGACGGAGTGGCTCGGCCCGAATCACGTGCGGCTGCACGCGCGCGAGGTCTCGGCCAGCGACCTGGACCCCGGCCTGGCCGCGCGCATCCGCGCGAGCATCCTGCTGGCGGGTCCCATGCTGGCGCGTGTGGGCCGGATGCGGCTGCCGCCGCCGGGCGGCGACGTGATCGGGCGTCGCCGCGTCGATACGCACTTCCTGGCGCTGGCCGGCCTGGGCGCGCGCGTCGAGAACGCGGGCGGCTACTCGATCGCGACGGACGGGCTGGTCGGCGCGCGGGTGTTCATGGACGAGCCCAGCGTGACCGCCACCGAGAACGCGGTCATGGCCGCCGCGCTGGCCAAGGGGCACACGCGGCTGGAGAACGTGGCCGCGGAGCCGCACGTCCAGGACCTCTGCAACATGCTGAACGGCATGGGGGCGAAGATCGAGGGGATTGGCACGGGCGTGCTGGAGATCGAGGGCGTGGAGCGGCTGGGCGGCGGGTCGTTCCGCGTAACCAGCGACCACATCGAGGTCGGTTCGTTCATCGGGCTGGCCGCCGTGACGCGCAGCGAACTGTTGATCCGGGACGCGGCCTGGCAGCACCTGGACACCACGCTGCTCGCCTTCGAGCGGCTGGGCATCCGCTGCGTCCAGGAGGGCGATGACCTGCGCGTGCCGGAAGACCAGGAGATGCGCGTGCGCATGGACATGGGCGGCCACGTGCCCAAGATCGACGACGGCCCCTGGCCCGCGTTCCCGGCCGACCTGACGTCCATCGCGCTGGTGGTCGCGACGCAGTGCCACGGCACCATCCTGATCCACGAGAAGATGTTCGAGTCGCGCATGTTCTTCGCCGACAAGATCATCGGCATGGGTGCGCGCGTCGTGCTCTGCGATCCGCACCGCGCGGTGGTGATCGGACCGTCCCGGCTGCACGCCAGCGTGATGGAGAGCCCGGACATCCGCGCGGGCATGGCCCTGCTGATCGCCGCGCTGGGCGCGGAGGGGGAAAGCCACATCTACAACGTCGAGCAGATCGAGCGCGGCTACGAGCGGATCGACGATCGGCTGCGCGCGCTCGGCGCACACATCGAGCGGCAGGATTCCAGGCAGGACTGATGGCGGACGGTCGACGAGGGGAGGGCGGCGAGGCGCTGCGCGAGGGGGTGCGCGCGGTGGTCGGCGTGCTGTCCGCGCTGCGCGATGCGGTGGCGGACACGGTGGACGAGGTGCTGAAGGCGCCGGGCGGGGCGGGGACCGGTGCGGCATCGAGCACGGACCCGACCGACCGCCCTCGCGATGCCTCGCCGATCGCGCCGCGCGAGTCGACCGAGCAGCCGTGGTCGGAGGATCCGCCGCTGGTGGGGCATCCGGAGTGGGCTGCCGAGATGCCGTGGCTCATGCAGGGCACGAGCTTCGGCGGACCCGACGGCACGTTCGATCTGGGGCTGTCGGGCGCGACGCCGGTCGGGGAGGCGCTGGGCCGCTGGCGCAGCCTGAAGGCGCGCACGGGCGCGCACACGGTGGTGCACGCACGGCAGGTGCACGGCGGGGAGGTGCGCACGCATCGCGGCATGAGCGAGGGCATCCTGGTCGCCGACGGCTACGACGGCCACGTCACGGCCGAGCCCGGGGTGCTGCTCACGGTGTCCGTGGCCGACTGCGTGCCGGTGTCGGTGGTGGATCCGGCGCACCGGGCGGTGGCGCTGCTGCACGCGGGGTGGCGCGGCGCGGCCGCGGGCATCCTCGAGGCGGGCATCGAGAGGCTGGGCCGCGAGTTCGGCAGCCGGGCCGCCGAGCTGCGCGTGCACTTCGGGCCGTCGATCTGCGGCCGCTGCTACGAGGTCGGGCCGGAGGTGCACGAGGCGCTCGGCCTGCCGCGGCCGGGTGGCCCGACGCCCGTGGACCTGCGCGCTGTGCTCACGGGCCGCGCCGTGGCGATGGGGGTGCCGCAGGCCAGCGTGACCGCGTCCGCGCACTGCACGCGCTGCGGCTCGGGCGGCTTCTTCTCGCACCGGGGCGGGCAGGCCGGGCGGCAGATGGGCATCCTGGGGATCGCCCGCGGCCGATGAGCCTCGCCGTGGCGCCCGGCCTGTGCGGCCGGTGCGTGCACAGCCGCGTGGTCCGGAGCGGCCGCGGCTCCAGCTTCCGGCTGTGCGAGCGCTCGCGCAGCGACCCCGCCTTCCCCCGCTATCCCCCACTGCCGGTGCTGCGCTGCAGCGGCTTCGAGCCCGGCCAACCCCGAGTCGGCCGTGGCGGCGTTGACGGCAGTGACGGCGTCGACGGCAGTGACGGTGTCGACGGTGTCGACGGCAGTGCCGGGTCCTCCGGGGGTTGATTTCGCCCGTGTACGGGCTATATTCAGGCCGTTGGCGGACATAGGGTCCGCATTTTCGAGTGGGGGAGGTACCCCCACTTTTTTATTGTCGGAGTCCGGCCGCGATGGACGACACCACGCTCGAGCAGGCGCTGGAGGAGCGGGTCGACGCGCTCGGCTTCGAGCTGGTCGAGCTGGAGAAGGCCGGCTCGAAGACGCGGCCGGTGCTGCGGGTACGCATCGACCGGCCGGATTCGACGCCGGGGCACGGCGTGACGGTGGACGACTGCGCGCGGGTGAGCCGGTCGCTCGAGGAGCACCTCGACGCGATCGACGCGATGCCCGCGCGTTACGTCCTGGAGGTTTCGTCGCCCGGGGTGGAGCGGCCGCTGGTGCGCCCGCGCGACTTCGAGCGATTCGCCGGCCGACGCGTGCTGCTGCGCGGTTTCGCGCCGCTGGCGGGCCGGGACCGGCGGCTGGAGGGCGAGCTGCTGGGGCTCGAGACATCGGGTGAGCCGGACGGGGAACGGATCCGCGTCCGGCTGGACGACGGCGAGGAGGTCGAGGTGCGCCGCGCGGACGTCGCGCGGGTGCAGCTGGTTTTCCGCTGGGACAACGCGTGACCCGGCGCGGAATCGATCGGTAGGGAGCGTATGGCGAACGGCACACAGGTTCTGGCTGCGTTCCGGGAGATGGTTTCCAACAAGAACCTCTCCCGCGACGAGCTGCACGAGCTCATTCGCGACGGCATGATGGCGGCGGTCATCCGTCGCTACGGCATGAACGCGCAGGCGGAGATCATCATCGACGAGGATGCCGGTGACATCAAGATCACCGTGCTGAAGGAGGTCGTCGAGACGGTCGAGGACCCGTCGCGCGAGGTGTCGCTGGAGCAGGCGCAGTGGGACGATCCGGACTTCGAGCCGGGCGACATCCTGGAGATCCCGGTCGAGTTCGCCGATTTCGGCCGCAACGCGGTCATGGCGGCCAAGCAGCGCATCGTGCAGCGGCTGCGCGAGAACGAGCGGCAGCGCATCCGTGACGAGTACGAGGATCGCGTCGGCGAGCTGCTGAGCGGCGAGGTGCAGCAGATCGAGCGCGGCAAGCTGGTGCTGATGCTGAACCGCAGCCGTGACGCGGAGGCGGTCATCCCCTGGAAGGAGCAGAACCCGCGCGAGCGGTTCCGCCAGGGCGAGGCGATCCGCGCGGTGCTGAAGCGCCTCGAGGAGACGCCCAAGGGGCCGCGCCTGATCCTGTCGCGCGCCGACCCGCTGTTCGTCGCCGCGCTCTTCAAGCTGGAGGTGCCCGAGATCTACCAGGGCATCGTGGACATCAAGGGTCTGGCGCGCGAGGTCGGCGGCCGCACCAAGGTCGCCGTCGCGTCGCGCGACGAGTCGATCGATCCGGTCGGCGCGTGCGTCGGGCTCAAGGGCTCGCGCGTGCAGGCCGTGGTCAGCGAGCTGGGCGGCGAGCGCATCGACATCGTGCCCTGGCACCCGGACCCCGAGGTCTACGCGCGGCGCGCGCTGTCCCCGGCGCAGGTGGCCAAGGTCATCAGTGACCAGGAGCGCGGCGTGATCACGGCCATCGTGGACGAGGACCAGCTCTCGCTGGCCATCGGCCGCAACGGCCAGAACGTGCGCCTGGCCAGCCAGCTGATCGGCTGGCAGATCGACCTGTACGGCAGCCGGGAGTGGCTGGAGCGCGGCGCGGACGCCGCGCTGTTCGGCACGAGCGAGCCGGAATACGAGATGGCGGACTTCCCGCTGTCGGAGCTGGACATCGAGCCGGCCACGCTGGCGGCTCTGGAAGGGGCCGGATATAGTAGCTTCCTGGACATCATCGACCTCGAGAAGGCGGACTTCCTGAAGATCGAGGGCGTCGAGGAGGCGGAGGCGGAAGCGCTGGTCCGCATCATCGACGACCTGACGGTGGTCGAGGAGCCGTCGGACGAGGAGCCGAAGGGCGCGGCCGGGGAGCCGACCGAGGAGGAGCTCGAGGAGGCGCGCGAGGTCGCGGCCGAGATCCTCGGGCTGGAGCCGGGCAAGGGTCGCAAGCGGGCGGCGGCGGACTCCGAGGAGGAGCCGGTCGGCGCGAGCGACGCCGGCGGCGATGAGGAGTCCTGACCGCGTAGCATCGCTTCTGGGTCTGGCCGCGCGGGCCGGCACGCTGGTGTACGGGACCGATCTCGTACGGCGCGCCGTGCGCGACGGCCGCGTCCACCTGGTGGTGGTCGCGACGGACATCTCTGACAACACCCGGCAGAAGCTGGAGCCGCTGCTCGAACGGAGGTCGATCGCACGGATCGACGGCCCGGATCGCGCAGCGTTGGGGGCGGCGGTGGGTCGCGCGTCGCTGAGCGCGGTTGGCGTTCAGGACGAGCGTTTCGCGGCGCGTCTGAAGGAAGTCGCCGGCGGCGGGGCCGCCGGGCGGACGACGCATTGATACGGTGTGAGAGCATGCGGGTTTACGAAGTAGCGAAAGAACTGAACGTACCGGCCGAAGCGCTGATCCAGCTCCTGCGGGAGGTGGGCGTGGGCGTGCGCAGCGAGGCGTCACAGGTGGACGACACCACCGTGGCCAAGCTGCGCGCGCGTTTCGAGCGGGAGCGTCGCGCGGGCCACACCGAGACGGGCGAGCTGGTCGAGGCGGTGCGCGAGGAAGCCACGACCACCACGCGTCGGCGTCGCCGTCGCAAGAAGGAAGAGGTCGAGGAGCCGGAGGTCGAGGAGGTCGAGGCCGAGGCCGCCGAGACCGACGAAGCGGTCGAGGAGGTCGAGCCGGTCGAGGCGGAGGCGGAGGCCGAGGCCGAGGCCGAGGCCGAGGAAGAAGCGGCCGAGGAGGAAGAGGCGCCGGCGATCGTTGCGGAGGCCGAGGTCGAGGAGGCGGAGGCGGTCGAAGAGGAGGCGGAGGAGGAGGAGCAAGAGGTCGAGGCGCCCAAGCCGAAGCGTCGCCTGAAGAAGGCCAAGCCGAAGGCCGAGGTCGAGGCGGCGGAGGAAGAGGCCGAGGAGGAGGAGGCCGCCGAGGAAGAGGCCGCGGCCGAGCCGGTGGGCGAGGGGCAGCCGCAGGAGCGCAAGCCGAAGCGCAGCCTGAAGCGCGTCGCGGACCTGTCGCTGCCGGCACCGGCCGCCAGCGCGGGACCGGGCGGCAAGGTGCGCATCCAGGCCGAGGGCTTCACCGCGGACGGCCGCCGCCAGGCGCGCGACAAGCGCAAGAAGCGCCGGGGCCGCGTGGACCAGGGTGCGGTGCAGGAGAACGTGCAGCGCACCATCGCCGAGATGAAGTCGGGCGGCGGCGGCAAGAAGCGGCGCCGCAACCGCTACGACCCGGAGCAGGAGCAGCAGCGGGAGGAGGAGCGTCAGCGCGTCGCGGAGCAGGAGGCCAAGACCGTCCGCGTCAACGAGTTCCTCACGGTGGCCGAGCTGGCCGAGCTGATCGACGTGAGCGCGTCGCAGATCATCGCGAGCGCGTTCAAGAACCTCGGCATGATGGTCACGATCAACCAGCGGCTGGACTTCGACCAGATCGAGCTGCTGCTGGACGAGTTCGGCTTCCAGGCGCAGCGGGAGGACGAGTACACCGAGGCGCTGGAGGAGGAGGAGGTCGAGGAGGATGCCGCCGAGGACCTGCGGCCGCGTCCGCCGGTCGTGACCGTGATGGGTCACGTCGACCACGGCAAGACGTCGCTGCTGGACTTCGTGCGCAAGACCAACGTCATCGCGGGCGAGGCGGGCGGCATCACGCAGCACATCGGCGCCTACCAGGTCACGCTGGACGACGGCCGCGCACTGTCGTTCCTGGACACGCCCGGCCACGCCGCGTTCACCGCGATGCGTGCGCGCGGCGCCGAGGTCACCGACCTGGTCATCCTGGTCGTGGCCGCGGACGACTCGGTCATGCCGCAGACGGTGGAGGCGATCAGCCACGCCAGGAACGCGGGCGTGCCGCTGATCGTGGCGATCAACAAGATCGACCTGCCTGCGGCCAACGCGCAGAAGGTCAAGCAGCAGCTGCTCGAGCACGAGGTGGTGCTGGAGGAGTACGGCGGCGACGTGCTGTCGGCCGAGGTCTCGGCCAAGACCGGCAAGGGCGTGGACGACCTGCTGGACAAGGTGCTGCTGCAGGCGGAGCTGCTGGAGCTGTCGGCCAACCCGGACCGCCGCGCGCAGGGCACCGTGATCGAGGCGGAGCTGGACGTCGGCAAGGGCGCCGTCGCCACCATCCTGGTCACGAACGGCACGCTGCGCGTCGGCGACGACTTCGTGTGCGGCCTGCAGGCCGGCCGCGTGCGCGCCATGCTGGACGAGCGCGGCGGCCACGTGAAGGAGGCCGGGCCGGCGACGCCGGTGCAGGTGCTCGGCATGTCCGGCGTGCCGCAGGCCGGCGACAAGCTGATGGTGATGGAGGCGGACCGCGCGGCGGAGATCGCGCAGACGCGCCAGCGGCTGGAGCGCGAGAAGAAGATGCGCATCAAGTCGCGCGGCGTGAAGCTGACCGACATCTCCAAGATGCTGGAGGCCGGCGAGAGCGCGCAGCTCAACGTCATCATCAAGGGCGACGCAGACGGCTCCGTGCAGGCGCTGTCCGACTCGCTGGAGCAGCTCTCGACCGACGAGGTGCAGGTGGACGTGATCCACCGCGCGGTCGGCGCGATCAACGAGAGCGACGTGCTGCTCGCGGCCACCTCGGGCGCGATCATCATCGGCTTCCACGTGCGACCGGACGCCGGCGCGCGCGCGACGGCCGAGCGCGAGGACGTGGACGTGCGCCTCTACAGCGTGATCTACGAGGCGGTCGAGGAAGTGCGCGCGGCGATGGAGGGCATGCTCTCGCCCGAGGAGCGCGAGGTCGTGCTCGGAGAGGCCGAGGTGCGGCAGCTGTTCAAGGTGCCGCGCGCCGGCACCGTGGCGGGCTGCTACGTCACCAACGGCGTCATCGACCGCAACGGCCGCGTGCGCCTGGTGCGCGAGGGCATCGAGATCTACACGGGCGTGCTCAGCAGCCTGAAGCGCTTCAAGGACGACGTCCGCGAGGTGCGCGAGGGCTACGAGTGCGGCATGAGCATCGCCAACTACAACGACATCAAGGTCGGCGACGTCATCGAGTCGTACCGCATCGAGGAGCACGCCCGCACGCTGGCGGGCGCGGCGGGCGAGAGCGAGGCGTAGGCCGGCCGGGCCGGAGCGGCCGATGGCGACGGTGGTCGCGGTCGCGACCTGGGAGCTGGAGGTCTACGACAGCCAGTCGCTCAAGGACAAGCGGCGCGTGGTGCGCAGCCTGAAGGACCGGTTGCGCGAGAAGTTCAACCTGTCGGTGATCGAGAGCGGCCATCAGGACGCCTGGCAGCGCGCCGAGATCACCGCGGCACTGGCCGCGGCGAACCGGGCGCAGGCCGACTCGATCCTGGAGAAGGCGGATTCGCTGGTGGAGTCCGAGCACCGGGCGCGGGTGATCCGCGCGGACCGGGAATACGTTTGAACGAGGCGGCGGCCGGGGCGACCGGTCCGCCGCTTTTTCGTGGGAGAGTGAGACGACGATGGTCAGCCGACGCATCCAGCGACTGAACGAGCAGCTCAAGCGCGAGATCATGGAGATCCTGCGCTTCGACGTGAAGGACCCGCGCGTGGGGCCGGCCACGGTCACGCGCGTGGAGACCACGTCCGACCTGTCGCACGCCAAGGTCTGGGTGCTGGTCGCCGTGGGCGGTGAGGAGGAGCGCGCCGAAACGTTGCAGGGGCTCAAGGCCGCGGCGACCTACGTGCGGCGTGCCCTCACCGACCGGCTCGAGATCCGCAAGGTGCCCGAGCTGCACTTCATGACCGACCGCTCCATGGAGCACGCGGCGCGCATCGAGTCGATCCTTAGCGACGTCCTGCCGGACGTCGAGGCGGAGGCAGAGGAAGGGGAAGGGGAAGGCGAAGGCGAAGGGGAAGGCGAAGGGGAAGGCGAAGGGGAAGGCCCGAGCGGAGTGAGGGCGGATGGGGCGGCGAAGGAGCGGGGCGCGGGGTGACCGAGGGCGTGCTGCGTGTGGACAAGAGGGAGGGGCCGACGTCGCACGATGCGGTGCGCGTCGCGCGACGGGCGCTGGGCACGCGGCGCGTCGGGCACACGGGCACGCTGGACCCCTTCGCGACCGGGCTGCTGCTGATCTGCGTCGGGCGCGCGACTCGCATCGCCGAGTATCTGTCGGGGCTGCCCAAGACCTACCTGGCCGAGGCGCGGCTGGGGGAGGCGACGGACACGCTGGACCGGACCGGGGCCGTGCTCGCCTCCGACGACGCATGGCGGGGTGTCGACGAGGCGGCGCTGCGTGCGGCGCTGGAATCGCTGCGCGGCGAGCAGATGCAGGTGCCGCCGGCGTACAGCGCCAAGAAGGTCGAGGGCGAGCGGGCCTACGCGCGGGCGCGCCGCGGGGAGGAGGTGGAGGTCGAGCCGGTGCCGGTCACGGTGCACTCGATCGAGTTGCTGGGCTGGGCGCCGCCGCTGGTGCGCTTCCGCGTCACCGTCTCCAGCGGGACGTACGTGCGGGCGCTGGCGCGCGACCTGGGCGAGCGGCTGGGCACGGGCGCGCACCTGACGGCGCTGCGGCGCGAAGCGGTGGGGGCGCACTCGGTGGCGGGCGCCGTCGGGCTGGACCGGCTGGAGGCGGGCGAGGTGCCGGTTTCGGCGTGGCTGACGCCGCTGGAGGCGCTGGGGCATCTGCCGGTGGTGGAGCTGGACGAAGCGGGCGTACGGGAGGTGGGGCACGGCCGCCCCGTTCCGCTCACGGCGGAGGCGAATCCGGGCGCAGCGCGCGCCGAGGCCGGCCTCGATGACGCCCCCACCATCGTCCTCGCCCACGGTGGCGAGCTGATCGCGATCGGCGAACGCGACGGGGACGTGATCCGCCCGCGCAAGGTATTCGCTTGAGCGAGGAGCGCGTGCGGCTGGCGCCGCCGGGACTGCCGTCCGACGGGCGCGGCTCGGTCGTCACCGTCGGCACGTTCGACGGCGTGCACCGCGGGCACTGGGAGGTGCTCCGCGAGGTGCGGCGGCAGGCGGACGCGCTGGACGCGCGCGGCGTGCTCGTCACCTTCGATCCGCACCCGCTGCGCATCGTGCGGCCGGAGTCGGCGCCGCCGCTGCTGACCACGCCGCGCGAGAAGATGGAGATCCTGGGCGAGTCGGGGCTCGACTACGCGGTCTTCATCCCCTTCGACCGCACCCTCCAGAAGTACCCCCCGCGCCGGTTCGTCGAGGAGATCCTGATCGAGCGGCTGCGGCTGCGCGAGCTGGTCATCGGCTACGACCACGGCTTCGGCCGCGGCCGCTCCGGCGACGTGGACACGCTGCGCGAGCTGGGCGAGGCGCTGGGCTTCGGCGTGCACGTGGTGCCGCCCATGCAGGCGGACGGCGAGCCGATCTCGTCGTCCCGCATCCGCGCGGCGGTCGAGCGCGGCGACATGGACGCGGCCGCCCACGGCCTGGCGCGGCCGTACGCGGTGCACGGCGTGGTCGTGCGCGGCGACGGGCGCGGCAGGGGGCTTGGCTTCCCGACCGCCAACCTGCAGATCGCCGACCCCGACAAGCTGCTGCCGCTGCAGGGCATCTACGCCGTGCGCGGCGTGCTGCGCGACGGCTACCACGACGGCGTGCTGCACCTCGGCCCGCGCCCGACCTTCGCCGGCTCCGCGCCCACCGTCGAACTGCACCTGTTCGACTTCGACCGCGCCATCTACGGCGAGGAGGTGCGCGTGGACTTCCACGCCCGCATCCGCGACATCCAGCCGTTCCGCGGCGTGGAGGAGCTGGTCGAGGCGATAAGGCAGGATTGCGCAGAGGCGCGGGTCAGGCTGGGCGGCAGCAAGGGCCGCGGCGATTAGCTGAGCCGCATCCAGACACACGATTCTTCCCCGTGTAGCACGGTAATGCTACCTTCTGCAGCAACTCCCTACGCAGGGGCGACCGATGGTTAAGAAGATCACGTTGCGGCAGGTGGGCGGCTCGATCGGGGCCACGCTGCCCAAGGACATGGCGGATCGCCTGCACGTGAAGCCGGGCGACCAGGTGTATGCCGTCGAAACCGAGCAGGGCATCCTGCTCACTCCGTACGACCCCACGTTCGATCGGGCGATGGCCGCGTACGAGCGTACCGCGGGCAGGTATCGCAACGCGCTGCGCGAGCTGGCGAAGTAGCCGCGCGTGGATGAACCGGTCTGGCTGAACCGCACGATCATCGAGGCGATTCACGCGGACCAGATCCGCGAGCACGGCGGGCGACCCGGGCTGCGGGACGCGGCGGTGCTGGAGTCCGCGCTCGCGCGGGCGCGGCAGCGCTGGACCTACGAACCTTCCTCTACCCTGCCGCGTCTGGCCGCGGAGTATGGCTTCGGCCTGGTCAAAGGTCATCCGTTCGTCGACGGAAACAAGCGCGCCGCGTTTTCCGCGATGAACGTCTTCCTGCTGCTCAACGGCTCGGAGATCGAGGCCCCCGAGCCCGAGGTCGTGGACGTGATGGTGCGGCTGGCGGCGGGAGAGCTCGACGCTGACGGTCTCGCCGACTGGCTGGCCTCGGTCGTGGTTGCGGGTGGCGGGTGACCTCGCCGGCCGTTCACAAGACAACACGCGCGGCTCTGGACACAATGATAGCTTTTCGGCTATCATCCCACCATGGCCACGATCGATGCGGCGGCACTGGTGCGCGAGGCGCGCGAGCGGGCAGGGCTGAGCCAGCGAGCGCTCGCTCAGCGGGCGGGCACGGTGCAGTCCGTCGTGGCGCGCATCGAGCTCGGGCGGACCAGCCCCACGCTGACGACCCTGGAGCGTCTGCTCGCGGCGGCGGGCTTCGAAGCGCGCACGGAGCTCGAGCTGAGCCCTGTCGTCGGGAGCCACATGCTGGACGACGTCGCGCGTATCCTGCGCCTGACGCCGGAGCAGCGGTTGCTCGAGGTCGCCGCGATCAGCCGCTTGGCCGCGGCGGCTCGACGTGTCTGAGGTCGCGCCGCTGGACCCGGAGCGCCTGATCACGACGCTCGCGTCGCACGGCGTGCGGTACGTCCTGATCGGCGCGCTGGCGGCGCGGCTCCAGGGCTTCCCACGCACGACGGCCGATGCGGACATCACGCCCTCGACGGAAGGCGACAACCTGAAACGGCTTGCGGCCGCGCTGCGGGAGCTGGACGCGCGCGTGTACACAGAGTCGCTGCCGGAAGGCCTGCCGTTCGACTGCTCGACCGCGACACTGCGGCGGGCCGCGCTCTGGAACCTGGTCACCTCGGCCGGCAGGCTGGACCTGGCGTTCGAGCCTTCGGGGACCGGAGGCTACGACGACCTGATCGAAGGCGCGATTCGGTACGAGGTCTTCGGTGCGGCGCTCCAGGTGGCCAGCCTGGCCGACATCATCCGCTCCAAGGAGGCCGCCGACCGCCCGCAGGACCGTCAGGACGTGGTCATCCTGCGCGAGATCCTGGCGCGGCAGGGGTGAACGCCGCTACGGATGGCATGCTTGTCATCGCGGGACGCGCTGTACCCCCTCGCCCCAAGCCCCAAGC